>JGI12048J13642_10025215_pt1 | contig 11332 bp, 8 predicted proteins | sample ElkSlonscriptome_16_FD_13642 | JGI IMG/M metagenome (IMG submission 13642) | reverse complement strand
CCATGGGATGGCAGGTGTGCCGAAAACGTTGCATGGGCCCGTTCCCAAGCCCCGGGGACGACCCCTAGATTCAGACCTCCAGCCTTCCCCCACCCCCTCCGCCATGTCCCCTTCCCAGGGTCCCACCCTCGTGGTCCTCGCCGCCGGCATGTCCCAGCGCTACGGCCGCCTTCAGCAGATCGACCCCGTGGGCCCCCACGGCGAGTCCATCATGGACTACAACATCTGGGCGGCCCGGGGGGCGGGCTTCCGGAAGGTGGTGCTGGTGGTCCGGGAGGAGATCGAGGCCCAGATCGTGGAGCACGTTCACCAGGTGGTGGGCGACGCCGTCCCCATGGCCCTCTGCCACCAGGACCTGGAACTCCTGCCCGACGGCTACCACGCCCCGCCGGACCGCAAGCAGCCCTGGGGCACCGGCCACGCCGTCCTCTGTGCCGCCCGCAACCTCACCGGGCCCTTCGCGGTCTGCAACGCCGACGACCTTTACGGCCCCGACGCCTTCCGACGTCTGGCGGACTTCGCCACCTCGGAGTCGCCCCCCACGGAGGCGGCTCTTGTGGGCTACACCCTCGCCGACACCCTGATGGGAGCCGGCCGCGTGGCCCGAGGCCTCTGCGTCCTCGGACGGGACCGACTCCTGGAGACCCTCACCGAGGTCCGGGAGATCAAGATGGTGGACGGCTGGATCACCGGGGTCGGGCTCGGCGGCGAGGTGGTGGAGTTGCGGGGCCACGAGATCGTCTCCATGAACCTCTGGGGCTTCACCCCCGAGGTGATGGGGCTGCTGCGGCGCCAGTTCATCCGCTTCCTCGAGTCCTGGGGCAGCAGCACGCACGCCGAGTTCCGGATCTCCACCGCAATCAACGGGCAGATCAGCATCGGGCACACCCGGTGCAAGGTCATGCAGAGCGACGACGCCTGGTTCGGCACGACCCACCCCGACGACCACGAGCCGGCCGTGGCCTACGTCCAGGCCCGGATCGACGAGGGCGTCTATCCCGACGACCTGGCGAAGGCCTTTCAGGCGGAGGCGCGCACCGTCGGGACCTGAGGCCGGGGAGGCACCGTTCGCCGGAGGCCCGCCCGAGCTCAGCTCGCCGGACCGGCCTCCACCAGACGATGGATGAGGATGGCGGCACGCTTGATGGCCAGGCTCATGGTGTTCAGGTCCAACGCCTCGTCCGGGGAGTGCCCGCCGCGACCGTAGGCCCCGACCCCGGCCAGCCCGTCCACGTAGGGAGCCACGAAGGCGATGTCCGCCGCACCCCGTCGGGCGGGATCCAGCGCAGGCATGGGCTCCCGGCCCAGGGCGACGTTGATGTCGGAGAGCATCTCCTGGAGGGCCCGGTTCCCGTCGGTGGGCGGCATGGCCGGATACCCGTCGCTGAAGGTGATGCGGGCCGAGGTGCGGGGCAGGTGCCGAGACACCACGCCCTCCATGGCCCGCCGGGCGTCGGCCAGCTGCTCGTTGGTGAGGGTCCGGATCCCCCCGTCCACCACCACCCGGCTCGGTACGACGTTGGTCTTGCCGAAGGCCGTCCCCCGATTGGCCTGGGGGTCGTAGTCGACCTCGGTGCCGCCGAGGATCACCCCGGCGTTGAAGGTGAGGTTCTCCGGCCCCTTCACCTCGTCGTAGAACCCATCCAGGATCCGCGACGCCTCGAAGATGGCCCCGGCCCCGGTGCCCTCCGAGAAGACCCCGGAGGAGTGGGCCTGGCGTCCCTCCACCTCCAGGCGCCACCCGGACGAGCTGCGGCGGGCGATGGTGGCCCATTCCGCTTCGTCATCGCGTACGCCGCCCTCGAAGCCCAGCGCCACGTCGGCCCACTCCCCGGCGTCCACGAGGTCCCGGCGAGAGATGGAGAGGGGATCACCCGGGCTCTCCTCGTCCCCGGTGTAGGCCACGGTGATCTGAGCACCCTCCAGGAGACCCGCCTCGTGGAGGGCCTCGAGGGCATAGAGAATGATGACGTTGCCCGACTTCATGTCGGCGATCCCCGGACCCGTGGCCCACCCCTCGCCGATGCGGCGGAACTCCTGGAAGGGATCGTCCTCCTCGAAGACCGTGTCCAGGTGGCCGATGAGGAGGAGTTTGCGGCCTCGGGTACCGTCGATCGTGCGGGCGAAGAGGTGACCTGCCCGATCCACCTCCGGCGGCAGCTCGATCCATTCCACCTCCAGCCCCAGCGCCTCCAGCTTTGGGCGCATCACCTCCGCCACCTCCCGCACCCCGGCGTGGTTCATCGTCCCGGAGTTGATGTTCACCGTTTCCTCCAGGAGCGCGATGGCGCCGTCCACGTTCCGGTCCACCCAGTCCACCAGGGCGTACTCCTGGCGGGTGAGCTCCTGAGCGGGGGCGGGGGCGGCGGCGGCGAGGAGGAGCGTCACTCCCAGAAGAGCGACGAGGGGAAGAGGGACGAAGCGAGACGCGACGAAGGGAGGGGAGAAAACGCGGGAAGACATGGGCCGGCCTGCCGGAGGAGGGTGGAACGCGAGCCTGAAGGCGAGTATGGTGCCGCCAAAGTCCTGATGCCATCCGGCGCCGGATGCATTCGCCCTGAGCGCGCCCCGATACGGGGCGCTCGTCGTTGGAACTCCTTGCCGTAGCTCAGGCTATGCCGCGTCGTTCCGCCTCGTCAGGCCTGCACCTCCGACCCCTCGGTAGCTACCAGACTTCGACGACACCACACTAGGGTGCAGCCTCCAGGGTCGCCAGGACCTCCTCCGTACGGACGTGGCACTCGTCTGCGGTGACCGTGACAGGGACCGGGCCGAACTCCTGATACCCCTCGGCCGTGACCTCCACCTGATAGCTCCCGGCCCGCTCGTAGGCCAGGAAGACGGGCTGGCCGCTCGACGGCGTCACCGCCGAGTCCTCGAACGTCCCCTCCCGAGCCACCACCAGGGCACCGGGAACCGCCGAGCCAGCGGCGGCGTCGGCGACGATGACCCGGAGGCCGGGAACGGCCTCTCCGGTGCAGAAGGTGGGCTCAACGGTCTCGCTGCAGCCCCCCAGGGCCACGAGGAGGGCCAGGACGCCCAAGACATCGGCAACGCGTCGGAGGTTCATATGTCCAGCACCTTTCCGTGGTTGGTGTGGTTCAGGTCGATGCCGGTGAGGCGGGTCATGGCCGTCAGGAAACGGTATTTCCACCGCTCGTCCTTGTGGAGCTGCGTGCGTTCCATCCCCGGCGGATCCTCCTCCCGCAGCGCGTCGGACCAGTCCATGGCCTCGATGCGCTCCTGCATCACCGCAGGGTGCGTTCCCTCGAAGGTGGGCAGGCGCCCCAGGGGCCCGTAATCGAAGGCCTCCTGGCCTCCGTAGCGTGCCTCCACCTCCTCCCGGGGGAGCCGATGCGACCAGAACTCCTCCACCTTGGCCTGCATGAAGCGCGGATGCCGCACCCATCCATAGTGGAAGATCCGTGCCCGAGCCGGTGCGACGTCGATGCGCGTCTGGTCGGGATAGCGGAAGGACTGGGCGTCCCGCACCGACCGCACCCCGATGCCGTTGCGGATGATCCGGATCTCCCGCTGGTACCAGCCGTGGCCGGGCTGGATGTGCCGGTAGTCGCCGAAGAAGTGGAGGTAGTCGAAGAGGAGGCCCTCCACCCGCTCGTCGTCCAGGAGCTCCGCGCAGCGCCCCCGGATGATCCCGTGGTCGTCCTCGTGCACCGCCTCGTCGGCCTGGATGTAGAGGCACCAGTCCCCGGTGCAACGCTCCAGCGCCCGGTTGGTCAGGTCGGCGTAGACCTCCTGGCGGCGGCTGTCGTCCCAGACGCCCTCGACGAGGACGAGGCGGGGATCGTCCAACGACTCCACAAGCCCCCACGTATCGTCGTCGGGGTCTCCGGGGGCCACCACCACCACGAGCTCGTCCACGACGGGGAGGATGGAGCGGAGCGCTTCCTCCAGCGGATAGTCCAGCTTGACCGCGTTCCGCGCGAAGGAGAACCCGGAGATGCGCACGGCGGCTACTGGCCCCCGGGACGCGGCAGGCGGCGCAGTGACCGCCCTGGGATCAGTCCTCCAGGAGCGGCGGCTTCTTGGTGTCGCGCACCCCCAGGGAGACCCCGGTGCCGACCCCCAGCCCCGCAGCCAGGGCGGTCCCGGCACCCACCACGGGCAGGAGCGCCACGACGGGCGCCGCGACCACCGTGGCGGCCACTCCAGCCCACACCCCCAGCATGGGGGTCTCCACCAGGTCGGTGTACCGGAGCCGCTTGCCCACGAACTTCCGGGATCGGGTATGGCCGAAGATGCCTGTGGCCCCGGCGATGCCCAGGGCGATGAGCTCGAACATGGTAGGTCCCGTCGTGGAAGGGCGGTGGTATCGACGTCCTCAGGTGATCCCCCCTACGAGACAGCGGCCGCCGGAGTTCCGATCTGCTTCTCGGCGACCTCGTCCAGAGCGGCGTGGGCGGCGGCCAGCCGTGCGATGGGGACCCGGAAGGGCGAGCACGAGACGTAGTCCAACCCCATCTCGTGACAGAGGCGGATGCTCGCCGGGTCGCCCCCGTGCTCGCCGCAGATCCCCACCTCCAGCTCCGGGCGGGTGGCCCGGCCCTCCTCCACCGCCACGGCCATGAGGCGCCCCACCCCACCCCGATCGATGCTTTCGAAGGGGTTCTCCGGGAGCACGCCCTGGCCCAGGTACTCCACCAGAAACCCCTGCTCGGCGTCGTCCCGGGAGATGCCGAAGGTGGTCTGGGTGAGGTCGTTCGTACCGAAGGAGAAGAACTCCGCCACCTCGGCGATCTCGCCGGCGGTGAGGGCCGCTCTGGGGATCTCGATCATGGTGCCGAAGCGATAGGGGATCTCGATGCGACGCTCGGACATGACGGCGCGAGCCTCCTGCTCAAGCGCGCCTTGCATGCTCCGGAGCTCGGCGACGTGGGAGACCAGGGGGATCATGACTTCCGGGTGGACCTCCACGCCGTCGTGGGCGCAGCGGCAGGCCGCCTCGAAGATGGCGCGTACCTGCATGCGGACCAGTCCCGGGATGAGGATGCCCAGGCGCACCCCTCGGGTCCCGAGCATGGGGTTCTCTTCCCGGAGGGCTTCCACCCGATCCAGGAAGCGCTGCTTGGTGGCGATGGTCTCCAGGAGGCCGTCGATGTCGGAGAGGGTGTGGGAGTGACGGAGCTCCATCTTCAGATTCGCCAGATCCTGGACCAGGTCTTCGTGCGCCGGGAGGAACTCGTGGAGGGGCGGGTCGATGAGGCGGATGATGACCGGCAGCCCGTCCATGGCCTTGAAGAGCCCCTCGAAGTCCTGGCGCTGGAGGGGCAGGAGCGACTCCAGCGCCGCCTCCCGCTCCGTGCCGTCCTGGGCCATGATCATCTGCTGGATCAGCGGGAGACGATCCGACTCGAAGAACATGTGCTCGGTGCGGCAGAGTCCGATCCCCTCGGCGCCGTACTTCCGCGCCCGGAGCGCGTCCCGAGGGTAGTCGGCGTTGGCCCGCACCCCCAGGCGTCGCGCCTCGTCGGCCCACCCCAGGAGGGTGGCCAGGAAGGGATTGTCCAGGTCCGCCACCATCGTGGGGAGCTGGCCGGAGTAGACCTCGCCCCGAGTGCCGTCCAAGGAGACCCAGTCCCCCTCCTTGAGGACCGACTCGCCCACGCTCAACGTGCGGGTCACCAGGTCGATCTCCATCTCCGAGACGCCCACGACCGCCGGCTTGCCGAACTGCCGCGCCACCAGCGCCGCATGGCTCGTCCGGCCCCCGCGACTGGTGAGGATGCCTCGGGCGGCGAGCATCCCGTGGACGTCATCCGGCTTGGTGTCCGGGCGCACCAGGACCACCGCCCGATCCTCCTCCCGGGCCAGCCGCTCGGCGGTGTCCGCATCGAAGACGATCTGCCCCACGGCCGCTCCGGGGGAGGCGGCGAGACCGCTGGCCAGCGGGGGCTCTCCATCCTGGCCGTCGGGGTCGAGCTTGGGGTGGAGGAAGACGTCCACCTGGTCCGGACTCACCCGCCGGAGGGCTTCGTCCCGGTCGATGAGCCCGTCTTCCGCCATGTCCACGGCGATGCGTACCTCCGCTTCGGCCGTCCGCTTTCCATCGCGGGTCTGGAGCAGCCAGAGCTTCCCCCGCTCGATGGTGAACTCCAGGTCCTGCATGTTGCGGTAGTGGGCCTCCAGCGTGTGGGCGATCTCCCTGAGCTCGTCCCAGACGGCGGGCAGCCGCTCCTGGAGACGCTGGATGGGGTCGGCGTCCCGGATGCCCGCCACCACGTCCTCCCCCTGGGCGTTCTCCAGGAAGTCACCTTCCAGCTCGGGCTCCCCGGTGGTCCCGTTCCGGGACATGCAGACGCCGGTGGCCGAATCCTCGCCGACGTTCCCGAAGACCATGGTCTGGACGTTCACCGCCGTCCCCAGGTCGTGGGGGATGCCGGCGGCGTTCCGGTAATCCACCGCCCGCTTGTTGCTCCAGGAGCGGAAGACCGCCTCGGTGGCCCGGGCGAGCTGCTCCCGGACGTCCGAGGGGAAGTCGTGGCCCGAGTAGGTCCGCACCACGCCCTTGTAGGAGTCCACCACCGCCCGCCAGTCCGCCTCGCCGAACTCGGCGTCCAGCTCCACCCCGGCCTCCTCTCGTCGAGCCTCCAGGACCTCCTCGAAGTGGTGGTCGGGGATGTTGAGAACCACACTGCCGAACATCTGGAGGAGGCGACGATAGAGGTCGTAGGCGAACCGCCCGTCGCTGGTCCGCTCGGCGATGCCCTCGGTGATCTCGTCGTTCATGCCCAGGTTCAGAACGGTGTCCATCATGCCCGGCATGGACGCCTTGGCTCCGGACCGGCAGCTCAGGAGGAGGGGGTTCTCCGGGTCGCCGAAGGTCTTGCCGGTGGCGTCCTCCAGGGCGGCCAGCGCCTTGAACTCCTGGTCCCAGTAGCCCTCGGGAAATTCGCCCCCGTGCTCCAGGTAGGCGTTGCAGGCCACGGTGGTGGCCGTGAACCCCGGCGGGACGGGCACGCCGAGGCGGGTCATGTCCCCCAGATTCGCGCCCTTTCCTCCCAACAGCTCCCGGACCGCCTCCCAATCGCCTCCCACATCCGCCTGGGCCTGGTCGATCTCGGAAAAGAGGTAGACGAATTTCTGCAACGAGGGCCTCCGGAGGGCGGTGAGGTAGCGTAGAAGGTGGGATGGGGAAGAGAGGGTACGGAGCGCCCCGACGATCCGCCAGCACACCGGGACAAGGGGCCGGGGTTCAGCTCCAGTCCCGGGGGGCCCGGCCTTCGCCGGTTCCGTATCCTCCAGGAAGGTCTTCGTCGGGCTCGGCGTCCACCGGATCCTCGGCCTGGTCCACCCCCGGGGCGCCTGCGCCCTTGAGCACCCTCCGGGCGTGGGTGGGCACGCCCTCCACCGTCACCTCCAGGCCGGAGGTGCGGAGCTGATCCAGCATCTCGGCGAGCATGCTGGCGCCGGTGAGGTCCACCCGACCCAGCCCGCCCAGGTGCAGCACGAGCTTCTGCGCATCCCGATGCCGTTCCAGGTTGGCCAGGATGCGGTCGTCCAGGACCGGCGCCGAAGCGAACCAGAGGACGCCCCGAGGATGGAGATGCAGGGTGTCGGCCACACGGCGGGCCCGGACCTCCAGCCGGAGCTCCCGCATGAGGTGGAGGGTGGCGGAGGCCAGCATGGCCAGGAGCACCGCCTGGTCCACCCGGGGGGCCAGGAGGAGGGTGAGGACGAAGGTCCCCCACCCCACCCCGGCCTGGGCCCGGGACATGTCGGCCAGGCGCAGGAGCGATCCGGGATGGAGCATGGAGAGGACGGCGGCGATGACGATCCCTGCCAGCACCGCCCGTGGGAGCGGCGTCAGGATCCCGGCGAAGGGGAGGAAGAGGAGGACGGTCAAGCCGGTGACGAAGCCCGCCCACCGGCTGGACGCCCCCAGCATCTTGGTGAGCCCGCTCCGGGCGAAGGAGCCCCCCACCGGAAACCCGCCGGTGAGGCCCGCCACCACGTTGGCCGCGCCCTGACCCAGGAACTCCCGGTTGGCGTCCCACCGCTCCCGTTCCTCCGAGGCGTAGGTCCGGGAGATGGAGGAGGCTTCCGCGAAGCCCACCAGGGCGATGATGACGCCGGGCACCAGGAGGGCCGGGATGAGGCCGAAGGGAAGGGAGAGGTCCAGCGGGGGCAGCCCGGTGGGCACGTCCCCCACCACGGCGCCGTTGTAGGGAAGGAGGAGCGAAGCCACGATCCCCCCCACCGCCGCGATCAGCACCCCCGGCACCAGCGGATGCAGCCGACGCGCCACCACCACCACGGTCACCGTCCCCACGGACATCCCCACGCTGAGGGAGTTCCAGCTCTCCGGAGCGCGCAGGCTGGCGAAGGCCTGTCGGAGGACCCCTCCCTCCCCAGGGACGACGCCCAGCGCCGGCGGGAGCTGGGAGGCCACGATGAGGACGGCCGCCCCGGTCATGAACCCCTCCAGGACCGGCTTGGACATGAAGTACGAGATCCACCCCACCCGCAGCGCGCCCACCACCACTCGGGTGAGGCCCACCACCAGGGCCAGGACGGCCGCGGCGCCCACGAACTCGGGACTCCCCGGCGAGGCCAGCGGGACCAGCGCACCGAAGGTGAGGAGCGAAGTGGTGGCCACCGGCCCGGTCTGCAGGTAGGGCGAGGAGGCGAAGAGGGCTGCAGCCAGGAGGGGGAGGGCCACGGCGTAGAGCCCGTGGTGGCTCGGAAGGCCGGCGAGCTCTGCGTAGGCCATGGCCTGGGGGATGGCCACCAGAGCCACGCTCACCCCGGCGACGGCGTCCCGGAGACGGAAGCGGTGCCGCGGATGGGATGGGAGATCCACGCTCATGACGGGGACGGTGCCTCGGGGTCGGAGCGGACCGTCTGCGCTTCGGCGGCCAGCTCCTGCAGGAGCCCTGCCGTACGCTCCGCTCGGGAAACCCAGAAACGGCGTGGGCGTTCCAGGGACTCCGGCCACCGCCGGTAGCTCTCCGCCCGGTCGCGTGCCAGCTCCGCCAGCGCCTCCAGCGTCCCGGACGGGTCCAGTCCCAGGAGGTGGTCCAGCGCGTAGCGTCGCTCTCCCGCCCGAAGGCCCAGCCCGAGACCCCGGGCCACCACCGCCAGGTCGTGGCGGGTGACCAGGACCCCGGTGCGCACGGGGGCCAGAAGATGGGCGGCGAACTCCGTCCCACCCTCCGCCCGAGGATCCGGAAGCTCCGGAGCCCGCCGCAGGTGCACCGGCGCCTCCGACGGTCCGGCGCCTGGGCCGGCCGCCAGCGTCGCCCGCAGGAGGCCGGCCCAGGCGGCCTGGTGCGGGGTGCCCAGCGCCTCCACGCGGTCCAGGAAGGGGGGGAGCCAGGGGAGAAGGTGCTCGTGGAGAAGGGCCGCGGCGCTCCGCTCCACCAGCTCGGCCACGGCCTCCTCCCCGGCTTCCCGGTGTCCCGCCGCCTCGTCCCGGAGGGCTGCGTGAAGTCCCAGAAGGGCGGAGAGGTGGTCGGCCTCCGGGGGCGGGGTCCGCCCCACCGCCCGCCAGAAGCCGGCGATCCGCTCCCGGACCTCCCCCCCCAGCATCCCCTCGGGTCCCAGGTGCACCGAAGCGTAGGGGTGGAGCTGGAACAGGAAGAGATCCGCCCAGCCGCTCCCGTCCGGGGGCGCGGGCAGGTCCAGCGCCCGGGCAAGCTCCTCGTGGGCGGGACTCGCAGGTTCGGCGAGGACCGCCAGGGCCCGCAGGAGCTCGGCGGGAGGTGCGGCCACTCCGCTCAGCCGGCGACGGGCGCCGGCGGATCCGGGAGCTGGTAGGCCTCCCGGGTGGGGCGGACGGGGCGGGCGATCCAGTAGGGCCGCCGCGTGCCGTCCGGCGAATGACGCGTCGCGGATCGAGTCCGCTCGAGCCAGGCGTGGTAGACGCGGTGGGCCTTCTCCACGTCCACGGAGATGTCGCCATAGGCGTCGCCGGACGCGGCGGCGCGGACCCGCACGGCCTGGTGCCAGCAGTGCTGTCCCGACACCGGGTCGGGATGCACGGCGTGGGTGAGGTTCTGGTGCACGCCCACGTCGGTCCACCAGATCCGGAGGGTGTCGGGGTCGGATGAGGCGTACGGTCCGCCGCCGGACATCCGGTCCAGGCTCCAGCGCTCCCGGTCCTGTCGGAGGGCCACCGTGGCCATGGACTGGCCGGCGCCCTGCAGGCCCCCATCGGGCGCTCCGGAGGGCGATTGGGGCTTCCAACGCCCCATGTGGTGGCTACAGGCCACCACGCCGGGCCGGATCCCCTCGGTCACCCAGGCCTTCACGACGAAGTAGCCGATCTCGGTCTCCACACGGACCAGGTCTCCGGTGCGCTCCACGCCCAGGCGACCCGCGTCCCGCGGGTGGATCCAGAGGGGGTTGGTGTGGGCGATCTCGTTGAGCCACTTGGCGTTGGCGCTCCGGGTGTGGATTTGCACCGGGAGTCGGAAGGTGGAGAGGAGCACCATCTCGTCCTCCGCCAGCTCCTCGGGGTGGACGTGGCTCCGGAGGTAGGTAGGCACCGCCGCCTCCGGCCAGCCCCACTCCGCCAGGGTCCGGGACCAGAACTCCAGCTTCCCCGACGGGGTGGGCCAGCCCTTGAGGATCTCGCCCTCCACCCGCACCCCCACCCGCCTCCGTCCCTCCGACTCGTCGTCGAAGACGGTACTGGCGCCGGCCCGTGGGCTGTCGGGTCGGGGAGCCCGGCTGAAGACCCGGCCGGCGGCGTCCACCCGGACGTCCTCCAGTTCGTCGTCGGGGACGGCCTCCTCGTACACCGGCCCCACCTTCCGCGCCACCTCGAAGGCCCCGTAGCTGCGCATGTACTCCAGTGGCGTCATCCCCCGCTCGGCGGCGACCTCCGGGAGCCCGGGCACCGAGTGGTCGAAGATCCAGCCGTAGTACTCGTCCACCGTCATCTTCTCCCTGGGCCGCTCCAGCGACTCGAAGAAGCGGCGGATGCCCAGCTCGCCATCGGGATCGATGCGCCAGGTGAGCTCCATCCAGAACTCGTTCTCCTCCCACACCTCCCCGGGATTCACCTGCCGCGTGTCGGTGACCTCCTCGCCCATTCGTTGGCGCGCCTCCCGCAGCACCGGCTGCCGGAAGCTGATGTACTGGCCGTCGTACTGCTCGTACGAGGTGAGGTCGTGGCGCTCCGAGCCGTGCCCCATGGGCAGGACGTAGTCGGCGAAATAGGCCGTCTCGTTCCAGGTGGGGGTCATGGCCACGTGGCACCCGATCTTCTCGTGGTCGGTGAGCATCTCCACCCAACTGAAGCCGTCGGGGTTCGTCCAGACGGGGTTGTAGACCCGGGTGAAGTAGGTGTCCACGAAGCCGCCCCGCT
>JGI12048J13642_10441421_pt1 | contig 11333 bp, 9 predicted proteins | sample ElkSlonscriptome_16_FD_13642 | JGI IMG/M metagenome (IMG submission 13642) | reverse complement strand
CGGCTTACCCGCTGCTGCTCGACGAGTTGCTGGATCCGCGCATCGTGCAGACGATGCCTGCGCGCGCCGATTTCGAGGCGGATCTGCGGCACCGCATGGACGTCATTGCGGCAGAGGACACCGAGCAGCGTTTTGAAGCCCTGCGTAATTTTCAGCAGGCGGCCGTATTTCGCGTTGCGGTGGCCGACCTTAACGGTCTGCTGCCGCTGATGAAAGTGAGCGACCGGCTCACTGATATTGCCGAGCTGGTTCTGGAGGAAGCGCTGGCAATTGCTCGCCAGGAGCTTGCCGCAAAATACGGCACACCCCGCTGCACGGCAAATGGCACGTCCCGCGAAGCCGGTTTTGCGATGGCCGGCTACGGCAAGCTCGGCGGGCTCGAGCTGGGTTACGGTTCTGACCTCGACATCGTGTTTCTGCATGACTCGGCTGGCACCGGGCAGCAGACTGACGGCCCGCAGTCGCTGGAGAATGCGGTCTACTTCGCGCGGCTGGCCCGACGGATTACGCATATTCTTACCATGACCACGCCGACCGGTCCGCTGTACGAGGTGGACACACGGCTGCGGCCCAGCGGCAACTCGGGGCTGCTGGTCACCAGCCTGACGTCACTCGACCAGTATCAGCGTGACGAAGCCTGGACCTGGGAGCACCAGGCGCTGGTGCGGGCGCGCCCTGTTGCGGGCGATCGGCCAGTGCGCGAAGCGTTTACCGAACTACGCGCGCGCGCGCTCGTTGACTATGTGCACCGTGATAGCCTGCGCGCCGAGGTCGTCAAAATGCGCGCCCGCATGCGCGCTGAGCTTATAAAAAGCGGACCGGACGAGTTCGACATCAAGCAGGGCAGTGGCGGGCTGATCGACCTGGAGTTCCTGGTGCAGTATCTGGTGCTCGAGAATGCCCCGCGTGATGCCGGGCTGCTTACCTACACCGACAACGTGCGGCAGCTCGAAGCACTGGGCGTCGCCGGTCTGTTGCCGCCCGCCATTGCCGAAGCGCTGGCCGATGCCTACCGCACTTACCGCCAGGTGATGCACGTGCGCTCCCTGAGCGGTGAAAACCGGATGGTGCCGGACCGCGAGTTTGCGGAGGAGCGGGCGCTGGTGGGCGAGCAGTGGCAGGAATTTCTGGGCAAAGCCACGCCCTGACGAGCCTCGCTGATATACTCGCGGTTCGTTTTCTCTTGCCGCGAGGCCGCCGACCGTGCAGGGCATTACCGACCAACCACCCGAGCTGATTCAGCCCAACGAACAAAATCATTACGAAGTCAGCGCCGCCGATCTGCCGCTGTCGTGCCCGATGCCCGGTATGTATTTATGGAACTCGCACCCACGGGTGTATCTGCCGATTCAGGCGGAAGAGACCGTCATCTGCCCCTATTGCAGCGCGACTTATTCGCTCAAGTAGGCTGCGTTTACCGCGCTTGCGGCGGAGCCCAGGCACGGGCGATCCTTTCGCTGACGTCGTCCACGGTGATCAGGTTCATCGCCTCCGGGTTGCGTACGCGCTGACCCCAGCTCAGGCTGTCGACCTCACAGTTGAACTCGGCGCGCACCGCCTGGGGATAGCGGTTGACGGTGAGCTCCAGCGGGTCTCGGTAAGGTCCGGTGCGCTGCGGGTTCGACGTCGCGTACAGGCCGATGACCGGCGTGCCGAACGCCGTGGCCACGTGCACCGGCCCTGAATCCGGACAGATGACGAGGTCGGCAGCGGCGAGCAGGGCGGCCCACTGCCTGACGCGGGTCCGGCCTACCAGATCGATGACCGGCGCGGCGCTCGCTGCCTGAATCGCATCGGCGTACCGGCGCTCGACCGCCGATTGCGAGCCACTCAGCACCACGGTCGCGCCGTAGTCGCGCTGCAGGTGGTTGACGATTTCGATATAGCGCTCGACGCTCCAGTCGCGGTAGTTGCGTGCCCGCTGACTGCTGCAGGGGCTGATCACGCAGACTCGCTGTCCGGCCGGCACCCGCTCGCGCACAAACGCCCGGTCGACATCATCCAGCGGGATCGACCAGTCGATCACCGGGTCGGTGGCGCCGATGTGCGCGGCAAAGCTCAGCATGCCGTCGCAGACATGCACCCGCGCAGGTCCCGCAATTCGTTCATTGCAAAACAGCCACTGGTAGTCGCGCGCGCGTTCGCGGTCGTAGCCGATGCGTCTCGCGGCATCGACGACCGCACTGACCAGATTGGCGCGCATTGAGGCGTGCAGGTTCAGCAGCACCGGAAACTGCCGGCCGGCGAGCTGCCGCCGCACGTCGAGCAGCCCGCGCCAGCCGGCGGCTTTGGCGAAGGTGATAAACTCGACGCCGTCCAGTCCATGCAGCAGCTGGTGTTCCGTCGCGCCGATAATCCAGGTGATAGGCGTGTCGGGGAACGCCTTGCGCAGGGTATGCACGGTGGGCAGGGCATGGCAGCAGTCGCCGAGCGCCGACAGGCGGAGGATGCACACAGCATCGGGCGACGGGGAATCAGCGCGGGGCATCAGTCGGGTGAGAGCAGTACACGAATCGGGCGGGAGCTTCATCGTATACGATGACTCGAAGGTCAGCCAGATCGATCCGGCGTGGTTCACGGCGGCTCACTGGCCGGCGGCCGAACGCTCACAGACGGAGTTCGCCGGTGGTCGTGCGCCGGTCCTGTTCGTGCGGCACGGCGACGCCGAATGGGCTATCCGTCACTATTACCGGGGCGGCCTGATCGGCGCCCTGCTGACCGACGTGTATGTCTGGACGGGCAACCGCCGCGCAAGGTCAGTGCGTGAGTGGGATCTGCTGAACTACATGCGCGAGCTCGGCCTGCCGGTGCCCGCTCCGGTGGCGGCGCAGGTGGTGCGCTCAAAGTTGTTTTATCGGGCCGATCTCATCACCGAGCGCCTGCCGAACGTCCGGTCGCTGGCAGAGCGGTTCGTGGCGCAAACGCTGACCACCGAGGACTGGGCCGCGGTGGGCGAATGCATCGGTCGGTTCCATGCCCACCGCTTTTTGCACGCCGACCTGAACGCTCACAACATCCAGCTCAACGCGCAAGGCGAGGTTTTCGTGCTCGACTGGGACCGCGGCGGTACGACCGGCCTCGGCGGCCCGTTGCAGGGTAACCTGAAGCGTCTGCAGCGCTCGCTGCAAAAAATCAGTGGGCGCAGCGGGGTAACCTTGCCTGCCGGTGACTGGCAGGCCCTGTTGCAGAGTCATACGGCGAACCTGCGTCGACCGGACTAGCGCTCCCCGGCGCGCGGTTCAGGCTCACGATAGGGGTCCGGGTAGCCATCCGGGCGCCCCTTGAAGCGCCGGTGCACCCAGTAATACTGGGTAGGCGCCCGCCGAATCTGGTCTTCGAGCAGCGCATTCAGTCGCCGGGCGTCGGCGGCATCGTCATCGCCGGGAAAATCCTCCAGCGCCGGCTCGAACGTGACCCGGTAACCCGAGGCATCCGGCAGCCGCATCGAGTGCAGCGGCACAACAGCGGCCTTACTGACCCGCGCGATCTGGCTGACCGCCGTGTTGGTCGTTGCCGGTTCGCCGAAGAACGGCACCAGCACAGTGCCTTTGCGATTGTAGGCCTGATCCGCCGCGTACCAGACGACCCCGTTGCTCCTGAGTTTACGCAGCAGCTGCTTGACGCTGGACTTGGTGATCAGGTCGGGTACCGACCGACCCCGGCAGCGCCGCACGATCTGGTCGTTGAAGCGGTTCTTGCTGGGCCGGTACATGGCGGCCATCGGCGGTACCAGCGGGTTGACCGCCACGCCGGCAATCTCCACGGCCGCGAAATGACCACTTTGCAGCAGCACACCGTGGCCTGCCTCAAGGGCGGACTCAACGTGCCCGATGCCGACCACTTCGGTCAGCCCGCGTATTTCCGTCTCACTGCACCACCAGGCCATGCCCAGCTCGATCACGCCCATGCCCAGCGATTCGAAGTGCTCCAGCACCCACCGGTGCTGCTCGGTCGGGTCAAGCTCCGGGAAGCACAGACGAATATTGGTCTCGACGATATGCCGCCGGGAGCTGAGCAAGCCGTGCGCCCGCCGCCCCAGCCAGCGCCCCACCGCCATGCGCCCGGCCTGCGGCAGCGCCACGATCAGACGCAGCACACCCAGGCCCAGCCAGGTGGGCCAGTCGCGCGGCTTCCAGAAGCGGTACAGTGGAATCTGGCCGGCGGTCATTGAGGTCCGTGGGGTCAACTGCGGAACGGGGTTAAATGGTAGACATTTGGCGGACGGAAGTCGCGCCGCCATGTGCACCAGTTCACTTCCGAAACTGATGGTTCTGGGATAGGCTACATAATCACCCTGGAGACGCGTCACCGAAAGGATTCGGAGCACAGCTTGGCTAATATAAAGGGATTGCTGCACGGCCTGTCGGGCTGCCTGCTGACAGCGGCGCTGCTGCTGTCCACGGCGCTTGCTGCCGATCCGTTCGCCAGGCCGGCCGAGCTCGAGCCGGACATTGCGTTCTGGCGCAACGTGTTTGCGACGATCGATTCCAGCCAGGCCTACCTCCACGACAGTCGACACCTCGACATCGTTTACGAGACCGTCGACATTCCCGCCGGCTCCAGCGCCCGTGCGCGCCGCCGGATCGCGGACAAGCGCCGTGATCATTACCGCAAAGTATTGAAATCATTAGCTAAAAAGGCGCCAGCTAAGCGCTCCCGCGAAGAGTCTCGGGTCGCGGCGCTTTGGCCAGCGGCGACAGACGCGGACGAGTTTGCCGCCGCCGCCAAGCGGATTCGTTTTCAGCAGGGCCTGGCCGATCGTTTCCGCGCCGGTTTGCAGCGTTCCGGCGCCTGGCGCCCCTACATACAGCAGCAGCTGCAGGAGCACGGCGTGCCGGCGGGGCTGGCGTCGCTGCCACACGTGGAGTCGTCGTTTAACCCGGAGGCGCGCTCGCACGTGGGGGCGTCCGGACTCTGGCAGTTTACGCGGGCCACAGGGCGCCGCTTCATGATGGTGGATCACGTGGTTGATGAGCGCCGCGATCCGTTTCGGGCCAGCGAATCGGCGGCACAGCTGCTGGCCTACAACTACTCGATCCTGCAGTCGTGGCCACTGGCCATCACCGCCTACAATCACGGTGTGGGCGGGATGCGCCGTGCGGTGCGGAAGCTGGGCACCGACGACATTGCCGCGATCAATCGCCGCTACCAGGGCCGAACTTTTGGCTTTGCCTCGCGCAATTTTTACGTCGCGTTTCTGGCGGCCAATGAGGTTGAGCGCAACGCCGGGCAATATTTTGGCGAGGTGCCGCGCGACCCGGCCGAAACGCCCCGCTACCTCACACTGCAGCGCTATGTGCCGGTGCGGGAAATCGCGGCAGCGGCCGAGGTGAGTCTGAGCGAACTCAAAGCCGTCAATCCGGCGCTGCTGGCACCGGTCTGGGAAGGCACCAAGCACGTGCCGCGCAGCTACCGGGTGCGGTTGCCTGCGGCGGTTACCGCGGAGTCGCAGGCTGTGATCGCGCGGATTCCGCGCAGCGTGATGTTCGCCGCCCAGACACCGGATCAGTTCCACAAGGTACGGCGGGGCGAGAGTTTGTCGGTTATTGCCGCCCGCCACGATGCATCGGTCAGCGAGCTGGTCGCGCTCAACGGGCTGCGCAGCCGCCACCGCATTCGCGTGGGCCAGGTCCTCAGGCTGCCTTACGCCGGCGTGGCGATCGCGCCCGGCGCTGAGACCTACAAGGTGCAGTCCGGCGACAGTTTGAGCCAGATCGCCACGCAAGCGGGCGTCAGTCAGCAGCAGCTGCTGGCCCTCAACAATCTCAGCAGTCCCGATCGCATTTATGCTGGTCAGAAGCTGTACCTGCGGGCCGCGAGTTCTCCGCCGCCGAGCCCGCCCAAAGCACCTGTTGTTCCCGACTCGCCGCCGCCGGCCGCGGAGCCACCGCCGGTTGCGCTGGCGGCCGCAGAGTCTTCGCCTGCCGACCGCCTCGGAGCGCCGGCTGCACCCATTCAAGCCTCCGCAGCCGACCCGAGCAACTATGAGGTTTCGGCGGACGGCTATGTCGAGGTGCAGGACGGCGAAACGCTGGGCCACCTTGCCGACTGGCTCGACATCAAAACTCAGCGCCTGCGTGACCTGAACGGCCTGCGCTTCGGCCAGCCTGTGGTGGTGGGCAAGCGCATTCGTCTCGACCTCAGCGCCAGCAGTCCGCAGGCATTCGAGGCACGCCGCATCGCGTGGCACCGCGCGCTGCAGGATGCGTTTTTCGTTAACTACAAGGTCACATCGACCACCGAGCACAAGGTGAAATCGGGCGAGTCGCTGTGGGTGCTGACCAACCGCCGTTACAAGGTGCCGGTGTGGCTGCTGCGACAGTACAACCCGAACGTCGACCTGGAGTCGGTGCGGGCTGGTACCCGCATTGTGTTCCCGCGGATTGAGCCGGTGGAGCGCGAGGCATGACGCGGTGGGGGGGCTGGGTGCTGGCTGCGCTGCTGGTACCCGCTGTCGCTCCCGCGAATGAGGTGCTGGCCGACCGGGTGCTGGTCAAAAAGTCTGAGCGTATGCTGTATTTGCTGAAGGCTGGCACGGTCATCGGCCGCTACGAAATCGCGCTGGGGCTGATGCCCGAGGGGCATAAATCCCGGGAGGGCGATTACCGCACGCCGGAGGGTGACTATCAGCTGACCAGCCGGCTGGTCGACTCCGACTATTTCATGGCCATCCAGGTTTCTTACCCCAATGCGGCGGACAAAGCCCATGCCGCGGCCCTGGGCGTGCCGCCAGGCGGCCAGATCATGATTCACGGACAGCCGGGTGAGCCGAAGCGCTCGGCGGCCTACTACGACACCTTTGACTGGACCGATGGTTGCATCGCCGTATCGAACGCAGCAATGGTCGATATCTGGCAGCTCACCGCCGAGAACACGCCGATCACGATCGAACCCTAACCCACCGAGTCCCGCCGCCGGTCAACCTTGCCCGTTCGGGTTCTGAGAGAGTCTTCGCACGATGGACACCACCAACGAATGCTTTGTCGAGGTGATGCCGCAGGGCAGTCTCGAGCTGCTGTCGCCGCGGGAAGTCGAACGCCTGCAGCGCACGGGCGAAGGCAGTTTGCACAGTTTGCTGCGCAGCTGCGCACTGGCGGTGCTGAGCGCCGGCAGCCACCTCGACAGTGCGACCGAACTGCTCGACCAGCACAGCGATTTCGAGCTGGCTATTTTGCAGCGCGACCACGGCGTAACGCTGGCCCTGACCAACGCCCCGGCCAGTGCGTTTGTCGACGGCCAGCTGGTTCGCGGCATCGCCGAGCTGTTGTTCGCGGTGCTGCGAGATATTGTGTTTATCGACGAGACCGGCGGCTTCGCCCGCCGCGACCAGACCGGCGACGAGCTGACGCACCGCGTGTTCGACCTGCTGCGCAATGCCGGTGCTCTGTGCTTCGGACGTGATCCGGACATGGTGGTGTGCTGGGGCGGCCACTCCATTGGCGCGGAGGAGTATGACTACACTAAAGCTGTCGGTTATGAACTGGGTCTGCGGGGCCTGAGTATTTGTACCGGTTGCGGGCCCGGCGCGATGAAAGGCCCGATGAAGGGGGCTACGATCGGCCACGGCAAGCAGCGCATCGCTGCCGGTCGATTCCTCGGCATCACGGAGCCCGGCATCATGGCCGCCGAGCCGCCGAACCCAATTGTTCGCGAACTCGTCATCATGCCCGACATGGAGAAGCGGCTGGAAGCCTTTGTCAGGGTCGCGCATGCGATCGTGATCTTTCCGGGTGGTGTGGGCACGCTTGAGGAGCTGCTGTATCTACTGGGCATTCTGCTGCACCCGGAGAACGCCGACCTCGAGCTGCCGGTGGTTGTCACCGGTCCTGCCGGCGCTGCTGCCTACCTCAATCGCGTGCACGACTTTATCGGCGCAACGCTGGGGGAGGCCGCACAGGCGCGCTACGTGCTGGCAATCGATGACAGCATCTCGGTGGGACGTCTGGTTCGGGAGCGGATCGATCAGGTTACGGCTCAGCGTCGTGAGCAGCGCAACGCTTTTTTCTTCAACTGGCGGCTGCGTATCGACACCGAGTTCCAGCAGCCCTTTGTGCCCACGCATCAGGCCATGGCTCAGCTGGCCCTGCATCGCGAGCAACCGGCGCATATGCTGGCCGCCAACCTGCGGCGGGCGTTTTCGGGGCTGGTGGCCGGCAATATCCGCGAGGACGGTATTCGCGCCATCGCGCAGCACGGGCCGTTCGAGATCAGCGGTGACCCCGCCATCATGGCGCAGCTGGACGCGCTGCTGGCCGCCTGCGTCGAGCAGGGGCGGATGCGACTGCCCGGCAAGCCCTACGAACCTTGCTACCGCCTGGCTGCCGCCTGATATCTTACATAATTATAATAATAATCAATAAGTTAAATGGTTCTGCCTGTGATGCAGTTCCTCGTTGCCTGGGGGGTCCGAGCCTACTATTTGCGCCGTAAAGTACGTTAATCCGTAGTGAAGGATCAACCCATGAGCGATGCAAAAATAAACAGTTTTTCGAGCCGTCTGGCTTCGAAATACGATAAAAAATTGTCGCGTGGTGCCAGCGGAGCTGCTACAGAGGGGCCGGGCAACAGCCGGCTGGCAGCAGCAGCAGCAGGCGCCGCACCCGGTAACGGCCAGATGGGCAGCTGGGATGCTTATCGGGACTGGCTGACCAAAGTCCAGGCCCCGGACCAGAAGCGCAGCGTCCCCGATCCGGCACTGTTCAGCTGGAAGGGCTACCGTAGCTGGGCCGAAAAGGTCCGCCGCGAATGGGACGCCGAAGACGCCGGCTAGCGTTGTGCGGGCGCCGCGGAGCGCCCGCCACTGATTTCCGCGAATACTCGTCGCACCGTCACTGCGGCCACGCGCGTGGCCGGACGTTGTCGAGTGCCCCCGCACTGCACCACTATGGTTTAAGGCGCGGCGGGTAACTTAATGACGGTACGTTTTCTCGGATTGCAACACTGGCCGGATGCATGTGACGGCACTCACAGAGTCCGCGCATCGCTGTCGGTACATTCACCTGCAACACCAGTATTTGTCCTGCAGTTTTACTTTGAAGTCGGAATTTACAATGGCCAACAAGAATAACAAGACGACGAGGATTACCAACGCGGAAACGCTGGCGCGCCGCGCCTGGATTGAATCCGCCATGAACAGCGTCCGGCTGCACCTCAATGCCTCCGCATTTGTACCGCCGCCGGTGATCGAAGCGGTTGGCCACGAAGCAACGCTGGAACCGACCGCCCAGACGCCAGCCGAGCGTCGCAAGCACGGCGGCCTGTACATTGCCTGGTCCGAGGGCGAGCGCCGCTCGGGCACCTGAGCGGCCGGCCGCCGGAGGCCCGGGGCCCGGGCGTAGGCGCTGCCCTTGAAATCCGCTCGCTAGCCCCCACATAGGTCAACTGATGGTCGTCAGGCCGCCGGCGCGTGCTTCGCGCTCGGCCTGGCGGTGATTTTACGGGTGGTTTGCGCCGCCCCGGACGCTAAAACAGGCAAGTCTGACTATGACTGATCAAACCACGACCGAGCGCGAGGCTCCCGCCGGCGCGCAAACCCTGGGGTTCCAGACGGAGGTGAAGCAGCTCCTCCACCTGATGATTCACTCGCTTTACAGCAACCGCGAGATATTTCTGCGGGAGCTGGTCTCGAACGCCTCGGATGCCTGCGACAAGCTGCGCTTCGAGTCGGTCTCGGATGCGAGCCTGCTCGAAGACCAGCCGGAGCTGGAGATCACCATCGATTTCGACGCCGAAGCGGGCACCGTGACGGTCAGCGACACTGGTATCGGGATGTCACGCGACGAGGTGATCGAGCACTTGGGCACCATTGCCAAGTCCGGCACTGGCGAATTCCTCGCCCGGCTCAGCGGCGACGAGCGCAAGGATGCATCATTGATCGGTCAGTTCGGCGTGGGCTTCTATTCCTCGTTCATTGTGGCAGATCGGGTCGAACTGCTCACCCGCCGTGCCGGCCTGCCGGTCGGCGAAGCCGTGCGCTGGGAGTCATCCGGTGAGGGCGAATTTACGGTCGAAAACATCGAGAAGGCGGGGCGGGGCACCACCGTGATCCTGTACCTGCGCGATGACGCCAAAGAGTTTGCGGACGGGTGGAAGCTGCGGTCGCTGGTGCGGCGCTATTCTGATCACATTGGGTTTCCGGTCAGGATGCTGGAGCAGGCGCCGCCGCCCGCCGAAGATGCGGACGCAGAGGAGGCAGCGCCCGAGCCCGGCTACGAAACAGTCAACGCCGCCCGCGCCCTGTGGACGCGGCCCCGCACCGATATCTCCGACGATGAATACAAAGAGTTCTACAAGCACATTTCGCACGATTTTCAGGACCCGCTGCTGTGGAGCCATAACAAGGTCGAGGGTAAGCGCGAGTACACCAGCCTGCTGTATCTGCCGGTCAAGGCGCCGTTCGACCTGTACAACCGCGAGGCGCCCAAAGGTCTCAAGCTGTATGTGCAGAGAGTATTCATCATGGACGAGGCGGACCAGTTTCTGCCGCTCTACCTGCGCTTCGTGCGCGGTGTCGTGGACTCCAATGACCTGTCGCTGAACGTGTCACGCGAGATGCTGCAGCAGGACGCTCACGTCGAGGCGATTCGCGGCGCCCTGACCAAGCGTGTGCTCGACATGATCGGCAAACTCGCGGCCGACGAAGACGCCGAAAAATATCAGGCTTTCTGGGATGAGTTCGGCAACGTGCTTAAGGAGGCGCCTGCCGAAGACCCGGCCCACGCGGACAAGGTCGCGCCGCTGCTGCGTTTTGCGTCGACGCACACAGGCCACGTGACCCAGAATGTGTCGTTGGCCGACTACGTCAGCCGCATGCAGGAAGGCCAGGACAAGATATATTTTCTCAGCGCCGACAGCCACAACTCCGCCAAGTCCAGCCCGCATCTCGAGGTGTTCCGCAAAAAGGGCATTGAGGTCTTGCTGTTGTCCGACCCCATTGACGAATGGGTTACCGGGCACCTGCGCGAGTTCGACGGCAAGCAGCTGGCAGACGTCAGCCGCGGTCAGCTCGACCTGAATGAGCTCGGCGAGGACGATTCCGGGTCCGGCGACAAGCTGAACGAGGAGCATGCGCCGCTGCTGGAACGCATCACCGAGGTGCTGGGGGAGGATGCCAAGGAGGTGCGCGCCACCCAGCGGCTGACGGACTCGCCTGCCTGCCTCGTTATCGACGATTTCGACATGGGTCGCCAAATGCGGCGGATGCTGGAGGCGAGTGGCCAGGCAGTGCCGGATTCGAAACCGATCTTTGAGATCAACCCGGAACACACGCTGGTGCAGCGGCTGGAGGAGGAGACAGACGATGAGCGGTTTGCAGACCTGACACGTATTCTGTT
>JGI12048J13642_10197149_pt1 | contig 11335 bp, 14 predicted proteins | sample ElkSlonscriptome_16_FD_13642 | JGI IMG/M metagenome (IMG submission 13642) | reverse complement strand
CAATTTCAATGCAGATCTGCTTCAGGTTGCAAGGCTGGCTGCATCTTTGAACCAAACAAGTTTGTCAAAACAACTTGGCGTCGCACAAAATACTTTGTCACGGTGGGAGAGCGGCATACGCGAACCATCTGAAGATGAAATCAATCGGATTGCCGATGCACTCGGTCGACCTGTTAGCTTTTTCTATCGAACAGAACGTCCGCTAGCGGTTGATGCCGCGCTCATGTTTCATCGAAAGCGTGCGAAGACTAAGCAGTCCACTCTGCAAACGCTCCATGCCAAGCTAAATGTAACTCGACTCGCAATCGCATCTCTGCTGAAGCAATTAGCTGATTGGGAAGTTCGCTTTCATCGAATGCCTATCGAAGATTTTTCATCTGCAGCGGAAGTGGCGAAGCTTCTTCGTGCTTCATGGCAGGTGAAAGCCGGGCCAATCCGGAACTTGGTTGAAATGGTTGAAGCAGCAGGCGGAATCGTGATTCGTTTTGATTTTGGAACTCAAGACATCGATGCGGTCGGGTGGTGGCCGTGGGACACACCACCGTTGATGTTCTTGAATTCATCGGCACCAGCTGACCGAGTCAGGTTCTCGCTAGCACACGAACTTGGGCATCTCATAATGCACGAAGTTCCATCGACTACGATGGAATCGGAGGCTGACCTTTTCGCTAGCGAGTTTCTAGTTCCCCAAGCCTCCGCCAGAACAGAACTTCGCGATATCAAGCCGGCAAAACTCTGGCAACTAAAACAACGCTGGCGAGTATCAGGCCAATGCTTGGTTCGGCGTGCGTCTGACGCAGGAACTATTGACGAGCGAAGGTACAAATCACTCATGTGCTATTTCTCGAAACAAGGCTGGCGAAAGGTAGAACCCTATCCAATCGATGCCGAATCATCTTCGACTCTCACGCGGATCCTAGGGGCATTTACGAGCGACCTTGGGTATTCTCATGTGGAACTTCGCGAGCTAATGGGTGTCACAGATGACGAATTGGCGACTTTGTTTTCAGTGGTGCCAAACCGACCGAGGTTGCGTCTGATAACTGAAGAGGTAAGACGAAAGCCACGATGAAGATTGTCGAACTCCAGACTGGATTTGATGGCTTCTCGATCTTTTGCGGGCTTCCTGACTAACCCACTCTCACTCAGAAAGCAATTGTTATGAAGGACGATTTATTTGAGCAGCTAGAGGTTGCGGGACTTCTCGATGGTAGCGGAAGACCGGCGAGACTCGACAAGCTTTCGCCCGCAATTCTCTATGACAAACTTCGATATTACCGAGAATGCCGAATACGGGAGCTAAATAGCAGAGAGTCCAATGAAATATCTGGAATTCGAGCTTTTCGCTCCTCGATAAGTAGCAGACGCAGAACACTCACATGCCTGCCTTCGGCGATCGTCTATGACACAGTGCTTGTCGACGATCCAGTTGCACGTCTCTACCACCCGGAGAGACCAGAGCACCCGACAATCCCGACCATACCAACGAACAACAAGAGTGCTGATCCATCGAAGGTGGCAAATGCAGTCGGGGAGATTCTGAAGCTCAAGCCCTTGATCAACTCTGGAGCGGTGGGTTTAGTACCCGCACGCTCACTTCATGACGCACCAGATCAAGTCCCGAGTTTCTTTAGCCTCCGAGACGTGCTGCCCAACATTTTGACAAGGGATTATGGTCAAGACATTGCCTCTCTGGCACTCCAGCACAAGACATTTGAGGAAGATGAATTGCTGAAATGCTACGCCAACTTGCCCTTCAAGAAGCTATTCAACGCCACAAAAGAGTTGCATTCGATGTTCGTTCCAATGCTTCGAATGTTATCTGCATGAACCAGTAGTGGCACTGCGGCTATCCCCCTCCTGCTCTGAGTCAACTACTCCGTCGCTAGTCGTTCAAATTGCCCAACGTTATTTCCATCGGGGTCGATAGTCCGTAATATTTGCGAACCGATTCAGGTTTTACGGTGGCCAACGCACGATGAAGTCGCAGCAGGCTGTTCTGAAGAACATCGTCCGTGTCACTCCATCTCTGCACGTGTCCGTAGCTCTTTAACATGCGACGAGCCATGATGCGAAGTCGGTCGCAGCAAAGCTCAACGATGGTTCGCCTCGATTCTGGGCAACCTTCGCTGAGCCGTTTCAACTGGTTCTGCAAATCGGTGGTGTGTCCCAAAAATCCCGCTCCTGAAGCCGGTTGCGAAAGGCAAACCGTGTGAACGGGATCGTTGGTCCGCCTCTATCTGACTGAGCGGGTGCCAAGAACCGAGTAGCTCAAAGTGGGACCAGAATTGTGAGTTTTGCGTGATGACATGAGCCATTCACCGTTGGGAACCCGCTCAGCCTGATAGAGGGAACGGCCCCTAAACCTTCGGCACATCAGAGGCATCGCAAATGAAAATCCTGCCCGCCATCGCTTTGCTATCAGCCCTCACGTCAGGTGTTATGCACGCCGACGATCAAATTCGATTTCGGCTCGATGTAGATGCCTTTGGGAATTGCACCGTGTCAGTTGGTCCGGCAGATGGCGAACTCGGAAAATCCCGTGGAGAAGGGGTTGAACAGTACCATTCCAAACGCCTTCCAAAAACAACGATCAACAAGACAAAGGGATTGGTCTGCCTTGTCCACGATTTTTCAGATGCCGATCCGCTTGAAAAGGTGACGACTGCTGCATTTGGAGAATCTAAAGGAGTCAAGATTGACGAGCGATTCGAAGTGCTTTCGCTGGCTTCAAGACCAGGACAAGAGTCAACGTTCGTTTATGCTTAAGCCGCTGACGATCAAGATGCTCTGCGAGTAGAGACCAACTCGAAGCTCGCATCGCAATGTTAGTTTTGCGTGAAGACATGAGCGATTGGAAAGACCGCACCCGCTTCTTTCCTTGAACAGCAAGTTTTTACCGCATCAGGATTTCTCACCGTGAACAAAAGCCTCGAAGAACAGTTCTTGGAGATCGTGGAGCACGATGGCGAGTTCTTGTCTGACGAACCAGTTGCCACTATCGAATCACTTTTGAACGGTGATTCGATAGGTAAACGGGCAAGGTGGCATTTAACGGCCCACTTTCTTCTTGGCCTTCACTACAGCACGAAGAGTGAAACGGACACACGAATCATCGATCATTTCCGAGCATTTCTCGTTTCCTGCGAACGACCATGTGAAAAGCTGAAGGTCGGACTCAAGGAAATCAGAATATCAGACCTGTCCAGTCAGCTTTCCTGCAACTCTGCTGGGACTCAATGCCGCAGTACGTTGAACCAGATAGCTCTTCGTAGGAACAATGTACCGAGATCGAAAGCACATGAGCAGCTAGATGAGCTAGAGAGACAGCTAAAAGAGCAGTCTGGGCAAGGTTACGTTGCCATGGGATGCGGTTGCACGATGGGCTTAATTGCGTTGCTTCTCTTCGTTGCTGCAACCGGCATCTTTTTCACTAAAGTACAACCGCACGGCGAGGCTACGGCAAAAGGGTGGCGTGCTGCTATCGCATTCATTTTTCTGGCAACAGGTTTCGCATTGTGGTTTTACGGACATCGAACTGGAAGACCTGACCGAATCGACGCAGATAAGAAGCTTGCAAAGCTTGCAACTCAACGCAAGCAACTCGACGAAATTGATGACACTCGGAGAAGGCAAGCGGAAGAAAAGGCCCGTCGGGCATGGGATATTCAGCTAACGAAAATTGAGCTTGAAAATCAAGAGGTCGAAAAGGCAAGAGAAAGTGCATTGGCAGAGCACAAAGCAAAGCTCACTAACCTGAAATTGGCGATTGACGAATTCCTCGACGAGCATCCAACTTTGGAAGCTAAATTCAATCGACTAATAGTCTGATCTCCTTTGTGCGGCACACTTTACTTGCTGGATATGGTTGCGAGCACCCAATCACGTTGGCAATTCGATGTTTATGGCGAGAACCGCCAAAATCCATGAAGGTCGCTCCGTTCAACACGCAAGAATTGAGACTGCGGACCGTCGTCAACTTCATTGGCGATCAAGTTCATGAAACTGAACGTTCTGGTGCGAAAGCGGAACGCCAGACCAAAGCCGAGCAGCAACCCGACGAACATCCACCCCAGATACGCCATGACCAATTCCTCGGAAGCTCGCAGTTGCCGTTTACCCGTCTTTGATTGAACAGACAGTTGGCGATTGTACCAGGTTCGCTTTTGCTCAGTTGGAAGGATGCAAGTCGAACCGCTTAAAAGAATAGTTGACGGCGGCTGAGGATCGAATTTACGGTAACGGATCAAGTTTCAGTTTTCGTATCTCGTGCATCGGCATCATGAGATGTCGAGGGTCATCGAGCAACGAACGAAAGCCAAACTTGAGGTAAAACGCTTGAGCGGAATCTTCGATAGCATCAACTTCTACCGCTCGAATCCCAACTTGTTCAGAAATGTGCAGTGCTCGCCGCAAAGCATCAATGAGCAAGAATCCACCAAGTCCTTGCCCCTGGCTTGACTGATCAACTGCGAGGCGACCGAGAAGGACGACAGGAACGTCCATTCGAGGAAGCCCTTTCGATTCAGCCGCAGGCATGTCCCCATAGATGACACGATGTGTCGAGATAGCGTAGTAACCACAGACCGAAGACTCGCTCGGTCGGGTTGCCACGTAAGTTCGAGACAGGTCTCGTCGATCAAACTGACTCGCCCGACTTCTGATCCATTCGTCGAGAATAGTGTTGCCGCAAGCGAAGCCAGATCGATCATGTGACTTGTCCAATCGACCGATTGTCCATTTCGGCATCAACCGACCTGCTTCTTGTATTGCTTGGCAGCTTTCATGAGTGCTGCGTTCGGCTTGGTCGATTCATCATCGAGCATCTCAGCGAAGAGTTGACGATCTCGCTCCGTGAGTTGAGTGACTTGCTCGTCCATCAGGATTTTTCGGGAAACCTGAATGAGCGTCGAGACGGCAAAGTCACTGACCGTTTGCCCCGTTTGAGCGGCAGCGTCTTCGATGGTTTTTTTCAGTTCGCTGTTGATTCGAAAGTTCAATCGAGCGTCACTCTTCGATTCTGGCATGTCCGACTCCACTTGGCAGGTGTGATTCGCCTCGCCCCATTGTATGGCAATCTGCTGTACAAAACAAGCTGAATCCTTGACCCGAAGGCAAATTCGCTACGGCGGCGATTTTCGATCTGCCATGTATTTTCGATCTGCCATGTAATGAAGACTTTCTGTCTAGCCTTGTTCCACCGAGTGCGAACCATCACTTCATCGCTTTGAGCAGTCTTTCCACAAACATATTTCTTGCACGCAGCGGAGAGTGTCCTTCGAACGCACCAACTGTCCCGTTCGGTGGAAAGGCGTCCAATTCGCACGGTTTACCAGCGATTTCCGGCGGCCAGAAAAAATCCTCACGCAATACAGTTGACGTGTCGATCGTTCACATGTAAACTATATTGCATGAAGGAAAAACGCATGTCCAAGAACCAACTTCAAAACGAACTCAAAAAGAAACGACCGTTCGATTCGCCGGAACAGGAAGCACTCCTGAATATCCTACGAACCAACGACCAGTTTCAGAATCGGTTTGGACGTTTGTTTCGTGAATTCGATCTCACGGCTTCCCAGTACAACGTGTTGCGAATTCTTCGGGGCGAGGGCAAGCCGATGCCCTGCCAGGAGATTGGCGAACGGATGATTCAGGTCGTTCCCGCTATGACGGGGCTTCTGGATCGACTGGAAGCCCAGGGGCATATTCGGCGAGAACGATGCACCGAAGATCGGCGAGTCGTTTACATCGAGCTAACCGACTCTGCGAAAGACCTGCTTCAGCGAATGGACGCACCGGTGAACGAACTCCACCAGCAATTAATCGGGCATCTTACAGCCACGGAGATGAAACAACTCAGTCTTTTGTTGGAAAAGGCACGTCTGAGTGTTCAGAGCAAGCCACCGTAACTTTTTTTTTGAACAGATACATTACGCATCAACAATTTACACGTAACACACATGAAAGGGCTTGACCATGACATTCACGGGAAAAGTAGCGTTGATAACCGGTGGGACATCAGAGCTTCATTCACCACCGGCACGTCATTGCCAGTGGACGGCGGTTATCTCGCAAAGTAATGGCCAACTCATTTCGGTTTCTGCTAGTTCGTCCGTATTGAAGGGTTCGAATCATGATTCAAGTTCGCAAAGCCAATGATCGAGGTCACGCCGACCACGGCTGGCTCAACACGTACCACACCTTCTCGTTCTCAAGCTACCAAGACCGCAATCACATGCGGTTTCGGTCACTTCGAGTAATGAATGAAGATGTCGTCGCACCAGGGCAAGGATTCGGAACACATCCCCACAACGACATGGAGATCGTCACTTATGTTCTCGAAGGTGCCTTGGAACATCGTGACTCGATGGGCAATGGAGAAGTCCTGCGACCGGGAGAGTTTCAACGCATGACGGCAGGAACGGGAATCACGCACAGCGAGTTCAACCCGTCCGAAAGCGAGCCGGTTCACTTGTACCAAATTTGGTTGCTGCCGGAACGCAAAGGGATCGAACCGAGCTACGAGCAAAAGCGATTTTCAGATGAGGAGCGGCACAATCAATTGCGACTGGTCGCATCCAGGCATGCCGAAAATGGTTCGCTGTTGATTCACCAAGACGCTCGCATCTTCTTGTCAAAGATCGATGCAGGAAAAGTGGTCAAGCATGAACTCTTGGAGAACCGACATGCTTGGCTGCAAGTCCTGCGAGGAACCGTTTCACTCAACGGCACTGATCTTGGCACGAGCGATGGCGTGGCGGTGAGCGACGAGAGGTCACTGACGATTCAGGGCACTACCGACGCCGAGATCATGCTCTTCGATTTGGCATAGTCCGAATCGTTTTCAATCTGCTTTCACTTACCACTTCAACCTCCTTGGACAAAACCATGCAAGCCGCCGCATCGCTGTTAGCTCGAATCATGATCGCTACGATCTTCTTGATGAGTGCTGTGGGCAACAAAATTCCGCAGTTCGATTCAGTCGCCCAGTACATGGCGGCGGAAGGTGTTCCGCAGCCTCAAGTCGCCCTCGTTGGGGCGATCATCTTTTTGATCGTCGGCAGTCTGTCGGTGATCGCTGGTTTCAAGATTCGTATCGGAGCGGCGTTGTTGCTCGTGTTTCTTGTCTTGGCGACCTACTTCTTCCACGACTTCTGGACATTTGAGGGTCAGGAGCAACAGATGCAAATGATCCAGTTCATGAAAAACCTATCGCTGATGGGAACGATGGTCTTCTTGATGGCGAATGGGGCGGGGCAATTGAGCATGGACGCAAAACTCGCCGTCCCGAAATCCGAATGATGAACACACGATGACTTTTTGATCCTACAAGTAGGGCGACGTTTTCAAGTTGCCCGCTTCACAACATTTACGCACGAAAGAACACACCATGACCGGACTATTTCAAGAGTTTCAACTGAAGGATGTTCGACTTAAAAACCGCATTGGCGTCTCACCGATGTGCCAATACTCGTCTGAAGATGGCTTTCCAAACGATTGGCATTTCGTCCACCTTGGTTCCCGTGCGGTAGGTGGTGCGGGGCTAGTGATCGTCGAGGCGACAGCGGTTTCACCGGAAGGTCGGATCAGTCCCGCCGACAGCGGAATCTATCTTGATGAGCATGTCGAGCCGTTCGCTCGCATCGCCCAGTTCATGAAGCAGTTTGGAGCGGTCCCAGGGATTCAAATTGCCCATGCCGGTCGGAAGGCAAGTGCTAACAAGCCGTGGGAAGGTGACGATCACATTGACACCGGGAAAGGAGGCTGGGACACGATTGCACCGTCAGCGATCCCGTTCGGAGGAACGCTCGACAAGACTCCAATGGAAATGACGGTCGAAGATATCGTTCGAGTGCAAAATGATTTTGTTGCAGCGGCAAAGCGTTCCCTGGAGGCTGGGTTCGACTGGCTAGAGCTTCACTTTGCTCACGGCTATCTTGCTCACGAGTTCTACTCGCCACTGGCTAACAAGAGAATAGACCGTTACGGAGGTAGCTTTGAAAACCGAATTCGATTCATCACCGAGACCTTTGCTGCCGTTCGCAACGTTTGGCCGGAACGGTTGCCACTGACTGCTCGACTTTCCGTCACAGATTGGATCGAGGGAGGCGTGACGATCGAAGAATCGATTGAACTGATTCGCCGCTTGAAAGATGCCGGACTTGATTTGTTGGATGTGAGCCATGGGTTTGTTACGCCTGACATCTCTCAAGTTCCATGGGGACCAGGATTCATGATCCCAATCACGAGTCGTATCCGCAAAGAGACCAGTATTCCTACCGCAGCAGGTTGGATGATCACTGATCCACAGCAAGCAGACGACGCCATCCGTGATCAGCACACCGATCTTGTCGTGCTCGCCAGAGAATTGCTGCGTGATCCCTATTGGCCATATCATGCCGCAGTTGAACTCGGTGTGGAGAGTGCGTCGGAACTCCTACCGATCCAGTATGCACGGGCAGTCAAGGCAAGATGATCTTGATGACCTCATCCGGCAGTCGCCTCTGCACAGATGAATGATGGCGACCTAAATTTCATCACCACACTGAACGAGTCATACGCTCTTGCGGTTGGTCTGGCGTAGTAAGTCGTTTCAGTGGTGAATGTCCATAATGTGGCGATGCGATTGGTTCACGAATTGCATCGAAGTAATTGTCAGAGATTAACCAAACATTCCCGGTTCCTTCGGCAAGCAAGCGACGAGTTTCTGTATCATTGTCACAAACGATAAAAAACGTCTCGGAATTTCCAAGACTTCGCTCTTGTCAACGCATATTAAGGAAAGTGTTCATGCCAAACGACACGTTTGCAGTTGCACCCACATCTTTCGTGAAAATACCTCTCCATATTTGGCACGATCAGCGGAGCAATCTGCGAATTCTCTTTAGCGAATTCGGTATTCAAGCGGATACTTGCAGACTGGTGGATAATGACACGAAGTTTGCTTTCGATACGCCTCTGGGTTGGACGAGTCGCATTGAAGAAGAGTTCGCAGTGAAGCTGACTGAGTTCATGTAGCTATTTGGTGTCACCCACAATTCTGCCAGCTAGGCAACTGAAAAAACCCTCGCCTCAGTTGAGATTTTCAGACGGCGGCGATTTTTCGATTTGCCTTTTCGCAGAAGTTTCAGCCCCCTACGGCGAATGATTCGAGTTGCGAGTTACAAAGAATGCAACAACGTTAGTCGCTCCACTACCGGGGGTGGGAACTGGTCACCATGTTTTCGTCTGGAATTGTTGCATTGCAAGAAATGCAACAGACTTTGCTCAACCAACCAATTGGTCCGACTTCTCCGTGAACTGAGCGGCAGTCGCAATTGGGTTATTCTTTCGTTCGCCAATCGCCGTTGTCATGAATGTCTGGACGCTGGTAGCCGAGTAGGCTTGTCGATGCCGGACTGGTAGAATCTGAGCTTCGTTTGGGGTCCCGCAGACAATGGAGTTGCACATTGTTCATCAGAACGTTGAAGACCAAAGTCGAGCCGTTGTCGGAGTGTTTATCGAGGCGACATCAAAGTCGAAATTCACTCCGTCCTTGATCCCCAAGATTCGTACCTTTCTTGAGGCCAAGGAAAGCGACACCGAACCCGACCCAGAAGTTTCGACGAATCCGTTGGACTGGTTGCCTGAAGACACAAAGAAGTATTACCGGTATGAAGGGTCCTTGACGACACCTGACTACGACGAGAACGTTAGCTGGGTTGTTCTTCGAGACTCGTTGATGATTTCGAAGAAAGAGCTAATGAAACTGATCCCATATCTGCAACATCCTGCCAGGATGCCGCAACCATTGAACCGGCGTTTCGTTCTCGCCAACTTCAAGACATAGTGGTCCCGATCAATTTAGATCGGGATCACTTCGTATTCGACGGATTCACCTTCCTCGATTTGTCGCACGGCACGCAACGCATCGAGTTCACGACAAGCCGTCATCCGACAAAGTGAATTGAGCTTGCTCGTGAAGCTGAGTGCGACGGGATGATTGATCAAATCGTCGCCCCGCACTCCACTGCCATGCAGTGCCAGCAAGTGCCGGTGAAACGAACCCACGATTGCGACGATGTTTACACCGTCCTGCACGGCGTTCGCATCCCTTGCCGCTTTGTGTTGAATTTCGTCGGAACCGTTCGCAATTGCTAAAATTGTCTCTGTCATTGTTGTCCCTAGGTGGAGTTGGAAACCAGCGATAGTCGAGAGACTTGGTCCACATCCGCTTGTCTGCCAATCCCTGTTGTAGTTACGCCCTGATTTTTTCGTGAAGAGAACTGAAATTGTCGTCCTTAGACCAAAACTGTTTCCAAGAGATTTTGAACGCTGCCGAGGCTCCGTTGGAGTTGGTCGCCTATCGGGTTATTGCATTTGCACAAGAGAAGGAGAAGCAGAGATTTGGCTCGTCGATTGATAAGAGGCAAATGGGAACACGACGATGGTTTGACGCCACCAACGACGCTGTGCCAGCCATGAAGGAAGAGGATTTTCATGAGGGCACGTCTACCGTTCGTTGCGATGGTTCTGTGGGTCTTTGCTGCCGATGTCGGTTCCGTAGGCGTCGATTTCGGACTGCGTCACGGTTCCATCGTGATTCGTGTCAGCGGCATCAAAGTTACGCAAAAGCTGCTCGACATTTCGATGCGGCTGTTGCCTTCCAAAGAGGTCCATTTCTTCACGAGTCAACTTGCCGTCTACGTTGTGGTCGGCAGCGTCCCATGCCGACCATGCTCGGCCAGGAGTCCGGTTCGCTCTGTAGAGCGGATACCAAGGCTGTGCGACGTAGACGTAACCGCAGACGCCGACGAGTAGCACGCCCGCCATTATCAACCGCCATTTCCAATTTCGGAGGCTGGCAACCAAGGGTTTCGTCGGCTCATCATTCATCGTTCGCAGTCCTGATCTCTTTACCGTATAAATCTGGGCTGAGTCTATAATCACGATTGATCGTGAAATCAGCGTAGCCCAGTCGAAATTAACCTTGATCAATTCAATCGTTTTCGCTGCCAGTCCAAATAATTGGCGATGCCGGGATGCGATTTCAACTTTTCATGGATTGAGTGTTCTGGATCGAAATACACGTACCAATAGTTTCGCCAATCCTTCGACTGGCTGCCGATCCACGGTTCAATCCGTAGATTGCCAACAGGGAACGGGCACGAGTCATTGCCACGTACAAGCTGTTCTCCAAGATTTTGCCTTCGGGAGCGACATAGTTGTCCACGCACGGAATCACAACGACTTCTGATTCGTAACCTTTAAACGAATGCGGAGTGGTGGCAACGAGTGTGTTGGGCTGTCTCTCAAACGAACGATTCTTCTGAAACGAGAGTTCGACACCGATCTC
>JGI12048J13642_10651615_pt1 | contig 11336 bp, 11 predicted proteins | sample ElkSlonscriptome_16_FD_13642 | JGI IMG/M metagenome (IMG submission 13642) | reverse complement strand
CCTGGGAGGCGAAGGCCCGGCGAGTCGCCGAAGGCCGGGCTCGCGCCGATACGGCGGAACGCCTCGTCGCGACCGTGATCCGAGGACGGTTATGCGACTACGAGAATGTGCCGGCGTTCGTCGTCGATTTGCTCGAAGAGGGGTGGAGCCAGGTCCTGACCGCCACGCACCTGCGTAGCGGGGGCGATTCAGGGGCATGGCACGACGGGATCGCGACGGTCGATCGACTCCTTTGGAGCATCTGCCCCAAGATCGGCCAGGAGGAACGGCGTCAACTCTTGCAGGCGATACCGCCGCTGCTGCGCAAGCTTCGACTGGCACTGGCGGAGAGCTCCGCCGATCCCCGCAAGGTATCGAATTGGTTCCGCGACCTCCAGGCCTTGCACATGGCCGCGCTGCGCGGCGACGGCGAGACCTTCGCTGTCAACCGAGCTGAAACTTCGAGCGGGCAGGATTCGGCCGTCGAAGGCGAGCGCGACGCCGTCGCGGAGGCCGGGTCCGCCCCCTGGGGTTTGCCGCTCGCGATCGGCACATGGATTCAGCTCGCCCGCCGCGGCGAGCGACCCGTTCGCATGAAGCTCATCTGGTACGATCCGACCGGCGCCCGCTTGCTATTCGTCGACGCGGCCCGACACAAGGGCGTCGAGTTGGATGTCGATCGCATGGCCGCGCTGATCGAACGGGGCAAGATCCTGGTCGTCGGCCACGAGGACGAGGGCCTCGTCGAGCGAGCGGTTGCCGCAGTGACAATGGCCCTGGAGACCGAGTAGGCTTGCAGTGAATGAAGGCGTATCCGGCCACGGACAGCGACCCCAGACCGCCCAGTAGTCCCGATGGAAGAAATGTTCCGATGCCCGACAACCGCGTCGCTAGCGAGACCCTCGTGAGCCTGCTGCCACCGCTCGCCATCATCGCGCGGCAAGCACAGGCAGCCCTCGAAGAAGACCTCGGCCGCGGCGACCTCACCGCCGCACTCGTGCCGCCCGCGCAGTCCTCGCGCGCCGAGATTCGCGCTCGACAGGACGCGACCCTCTGCGGCTGCGCCTGGCTCGAAGCGATCTTTCGGTTGCTCGATACGCATATCGAAATCTCCTGGGACTTGGGCGACGGCGAGCGCGTCACCGATGGGGTGCGCATCTGCTCGATCGAGGGAGCGACCCGCGCCTTGCTCACCGGCGAGCGGACCGCCCTCAACTATCTGCAGACGCTCTCCGGCACGGCGACACGCGCGCGGCGCTACGCCGAGGCGTTGCAGGGGCTGCCGACCCGCGTCCTCGACACCCGCAAGACCCTGCCGGGCTTGCGTCTGCAACAAAAATATGCAGTCCGCTGCGGCGGCTGCCACAATCATCGCCAAGGGCTCGATGACGGGATCCTGATCAAGGAAAACCACATCCTCGCCGCCGGCTCCATCGCCGCCGCCTTGGCCGCAGCCCGGGCTCTGGCGCCGACGGTGCCCATCGAGATCGAGGTCGAGAGCCTCGCCGAGCTCGAGCAAGCCCTCAGCGCTGGCGCCGACCGTGTGCTGCTCGACAACTTCAGCCTCGCCGATTTGCGCAGCGCAGTGCGCACGAGCCATGGCCGCGCCGTACTGGAGGCCTCCGGGGGTGTCACCCTCACGAGCATTCGCGCGATCGCCGAAACAGGCGTCGACGCCATCTCGATCGGCGACCTGACCAAGGACGTCAGCTCGGTCGACCTCTCGATGCGCCTCATCCCTTGACCGCTCGCTGACGCCAAAGCCCGCACTTGGGCAGCAGCGCCCGTTGAAAACACCTGCGCCATCCTATAGCTTTACCCATCGAGTCCTGCTGGGGGTGCCCGGGCGCGCAGCCCGGTGCTGAGAGAGACCCTTGGAACCTGATCCGGATAATGCCGGTGTAGGAAAGCTGGGCGAAGGCGGCCGGATCACACCCGTCGATCGTCCTGTCGCGGCGGCGCACAGCGCCACTGCCGACCCTGCGACCGCACGGGCGCCCAGCACCGGTCAGCACGCCTCTCCCGCAGTGACAGTCACCCTCGCGCACCCGAGAGAGGAACCCCGATGAGCGCCTTCTCCGCCGCCTTCAAGCAGACCAGTGCCCGACTCTCCGAAGAGGCCACCAGGCCCTTCCCGAGCTCCCGCAAGATCTATGTCGCGGGCTCCCGGCCCGATCTGCAGGTACCGATGCGCGAGGTCAGCCTGTCGCCCACGCAATCCCACGCCGGACGAGAGGAAAACCCGCCGGTCTACGTCTACGATACCTCCGGTCCCTACACAGACCCACAGGCCAGTATCGATCTCCTCGCCGGTCTGCCGGACCTGCGTTCCACCTGGATCGCCGAGCGCGGCGACACCGCGGCGCTGTCGGGCCTGAGCTCCGCTTTCGGCCGCGCACGCCAAAGCGACCCCAACCTGGACCACCTGCGCTTCCGGCACCAGCGCAGGCCGCAGCGGGCCAAAGACGGCCGCAACGTCACCCAAATGCACTACGCCCGGGCCGGAGTCGTCACGCCCGAGATGGAGTTCGTCGCCATCCGCGAGACGCAGCGACTCGATGCGCTGCGCGGCGATCCGCGCTATGCCAAACTCCTGCGACAGCACCGCGGTGAAGGCCTCGGCGCCCGGCTGCCGGAGTTGATCACACCCGAGTTCGTTCGCGACGAGGTCGCCGCTGGGCGCGCCATCATCCCGGCCAATATCAATCACCCGGAACTCGAGCCGATGGTCATCGGGCGCAACTTCCGGGTCAAGGTCAATACCAACATCGGCAATTCGGCGCTGAACTCCTCGATCGAAGAGGAAGTCGAGAAGCTCGTCTGGTCGGCCCGCTGGGGCGGCGACACCCTGATGGACCTCTCCACCGGCAAGCACATCCACGAAACCCGCGAGTGGATCCTGCGCAACGCCCCGGTGCCGATCGGGACCGTCCCGATCTACCAGGCGCTCGAAAAGGTCGAGGGACGCCCCGAGGAGCTCAGCTGGGAGCTGGTGCGCGATACCCTGATCGAGCAGGCCGAGCAAGGGGTCGACTATTTCACCATCCATGCCGGCGTACTCCTGCGCTATATCCCGCTGACGGCCGAACGGCTCACCGGCATCGTCTCGCGGGGCGGCTCGATCCTCGCCAAGTGGTGCCTGGCCCACCACCAGGAGAATTTCCTCTACGCCCACTTCGAGGAGATCTGCGAGATCATGAAGGCCTACGACGTGGCCTTCAGCCTCGGCGACGGGCTGCGCCCCGGCTCGATCGCCGACGCCAACGACGCCGCCCAGTTCGCCGAGCTCGAGACCCTCGGTGAGCTCACTCGCATCGCCTGGGAGCAGGACGTACAGGTCATGATCGAGGGCCCGGGTCACGTACCCCTGCACCGCGTCAAAGAGAACGTCGACAAGGAGCTCGCCGACTGCTTCGAGGCCCCTTTCTACACGCTCGGACCCTTGGTCACGGACATCGCCCCGGCCTACGACCACATCACCTCCGGCATCGGTGCCGCCAACATCGGCTGGCACGGCACCGCGATGCTCTGCTACGTAACGCCCAAAGAGCACCTCGGGCTGCCGAACAAGCAGGATGTACGCGACGGCATCATCACCTACAAGATCGCCGCCCATGCCGCGGACCTAGCCAAGGGCCTGCCCGGCGCACAGCTGCGCGACAATGCGCTGTCGAAGGCGCGCTTCGAGTTCCGCTGGGAGGACCAGTTCAACCTATCGCTGGACCCGGAACGGGCACGCGAGTACCACGATCAAACCCTGCCCCATGAGTCGCACAAGGTCGCCCACTTCTGCTCGATGTGCGGCCCGCACTTCTGCGCGATGAAGATCACCCAAGACGTGCGCGACTACGCGCAGGCGCACCGCATCGACGACACGCAGAGCGCACTCGAAGAAGGCCTGAAGGAAAAGGCCGAGGAGTTTCGTAGAGAAGGGTCCGAGATCTACAAACCCGTATAGGCCGCCGGCCAGAGACCCAATACCCATCGACCCCGCCCCGCAAGCCGTCAAATCCTACTGGCCGAGTCGGTATCGGTATCGGGATCGGGATCGGGATCGAAACCAAAACCCCCTCAGAGAAGCTCGACTGCTATTTCGACTCGTCACCAACCAGGCTGCAAAGAGCGGTCGTTGATCAAACGCACCCCCGAGTAAGACCAGAGAACGCCCGCATCGGCCACATCGTCACACCCCGCGGTCACTGCGCGCCGGTCCAGCAAGGCGGCGGGGATACCAGTCGCCCTTGCGGCTGTCGATGCTATGGTCACAAAGAGACGAGGGAACGCAAATGGATGATTACCAACTGCTGATTGACCTTCACCGAGATGCGCACCGGCAGGGCCCGGGCGGAGACGCAGAAACACGCATCGCGCTTGATCTATCAATGCTCGACCAAACCGCGCCCCTTCGAGTCGCCGACATCGGTTGCGGAACGGGGGCTGCCACCATCCCACTTGCCCGAGGATTGAATGCCCAGATTACAGCAGTCGACTTGCTCCCAGAATTTCTTGAGGCATTGCAAGAACGGGCCCGCGACGCCGGCGTCTTTGAGCAAATCTCCACCCTTTCGTGTTCCATGGACAACCTGCCCTTTCAAGAAGAGGAGTTTGATGTCATTTGGTCTGAGGGCGCGATATACAATATCGGGTTCGAGCATGGCATCAAGGCATGGAGACAGTATCTGAAAGAGGCGGGGGTCCTCGTTGTTTCGGAGATCAGTTGGATCACGGCCTCGCGTCCGGCAAGGCTCCAACAATATTGGGAGGCTGAATACCCAGAGATCGATGTCGCCTCTGCAAAGATCGCCTCACTCGAAAAGAATGGCTATTCCCCGATTGGCTACTTTGTTCTGCCAGAACATTGCTGGCTGGACAACTATTATCGGCCTTTGCAGGATCGCTTCGAGGCTTTCCTTCGTCGCAACGGCGACAGCCAAGAAGCGCGAGCGATCGTTGCAGCAGAAAACCGAGAAATCGAGCTATATGAGAAGCATAGAGCTTATTACAGCTATGGTGTCTATGTTGCGCGAAGACAGAGTTTCTGAACTCCAGTGATCGGCGATGGGAACCTGAAGAGTTCCCGTCTGCGGAAGAACAGCAAGCCATGCTCAGGACGCTCATCGACTGGGTTCGAGAGTACGAAACCGGTGATGATGAATATGGCATCAGGCGTCACCGGGCGATCTCTGAGAGATTTGATGGCAAGAAGAGAGCGTCTACACTTGTCTCATCTTACCAGGACGGCTGAAGATGATTGCGCAGTTGCTCGCGTTCCTGGGACGCTTCGTCGTGTTAGGGGTGATTTGGTGGATGCTGACCGAGGGCCGCGGCGACGCGCTGATGTTCGGGTTGTGCTGCGCCGCCGCGGCGGCTTATGTGCCACAGGTCATCGAGGATCCGCGCGATGTCTCGCCTCGGCGCTCCCCGCTGCCAACGGTGCTAAGACTGCCTTTGCTGATACCTTTCTTTTTTTGGCAGTCGCTGCGCGGCGGTGTCGATGTGGCACTGCGCGCCTTCAAGCCGCGGCTGCCGCTGGCTCCCGCGATCATCGACTACCGGCTTCGATTGCCAAACGGGCCGGCGCCCGTGATGATGGCAAGCCTGGTCAGCCTCATGCCGGGCACCCTGGCGATGATCAGCGGGACCCGCCTACGGGTGCACGTGCTCGACAAAACGGCCGAACATCATGAAGCGCTGGAACGCCTGGAGCGGCTGGTGGCACGCGTCTTCGGCGTTGCGCTGGGGCCGCCGCATGCCGGCGCAACGGACGACGCATGACGACACTGCACCTCGCGCTTGCGCTCTTTCTACTGCTGACGCTGGCGGCTGGACTGTGGCGCGTGCGCCGAGGACCCACCGCGGCGGATCGTATGCTGGCCGCGCAATTGTTTGGTACCACCTCGGCGGCGATCCTGCTGTTGTTGGCTGAAGCATTCGGCCTGCCCGCCTTGCGCGACGTGGCACTGGTACTGGCACTGCTGGCGATCGTCGCCGTCATCGCCTTCACCGTGAGCGTGAAGACGCCAACCCCGGATCGAGAGGGTCGGGATGATCGATAGCCTATCCACTGCTTTGCTGCTCGCCGGTGGCGGCTTTTTTCTCGCCGGTACCGTCGGGCTGCTGCGCTTCCCTGACGTCTACACCCGCCTGCACGCCCTGACTAAGGCGGACAACCTCGGCCTTGGCTTGATCGTGCTCGGCCTGATGCTGCGGGCCGAGTCCGCTGGGGCCGCGGGCAAGCTGCTGCTGATCTGGCTGTTGGTGCTGACCGCCTCCGGTGCCGCCAGTCAACTGGTCGCCCACTGGGCAAGGACACGGCGGATCGCACCATGGCAGGGCTGAGCTTCATCGTCTGGGCGCTGGACGGGGTGCTGGCGCTGCTGCTGCTCGGGTTGGCCTGGAGCGCACTGGCCACGCCGGCGCTGTTTCGGGCCGTGGTACTGTTCATCGCCTTCGGGCTGGTCCTGGCGCTGGTCTGGGGGCGGCTCTATGCGGTCGATGTGGCCCTCGCCGAGATGGCCATCGGCGCCGGCGTCACCGGCGCGCTATTGCTGGCCGCGCTGGCGCGCCTGGAGCCACCGGTCGGTCGCGGCGCCGAGGATGAAGGCGGACGCTGAATGGACGGCGGGAAGAGGACCCACGCCCCGCACCGGCGCGAGCCGACCCGGGCGGAGGCCCGCGAGGAGCTGCCGTCCTGGGGGCGGACCCTGCTGGCGCTGGCGCTGCTGGGGCTCCTCGCCGGGCTTGCATGGGCAGTCCTGTCGTTGCCGCGGCCGGCGCCGGGCCTCGCCGACGCGGTCGGTGCGCGCCTCGCCGAGAGCGGTGTCTCCCATCCGGTGACGGCGGTGCTGCTGAACTTTCGCGGCTACGACACCTTGCTCGAACTCGTGGTCCTGCTGCTCGCGTTGATCGGTACCTGGTCCGTGCGCCGGGCGCGCCGCTGCGCCGGCAATGTGCCGGGACCAGTGCTCCGCCAACTCCCTGGGCTTCTCGCACCGCTGATGGTGCTGATCGCGGGCTACCTGCTGTGGGCCGGTGCCCATGCGCCGGGCGGGGCCTTCCAGGCCGGCTCGCTGCTTGGCGGGGTCGGCATCTTGTTGTGCCTGAGCGGCCACTCGATGCCGGATTGGGCACAGCGCTGGCCGCTTCGGTTGGTGGCCCTGCTCGGTGTCGCCGTCTTTGCGCTCTCCGGCGTCGGCGTGGCCGCGCTGCCCTCCGGGGGGCTTCTCGACTGGCCACCGGCTGCGGCGAAAACATTGATCCTGGGCATCGAACTCGCCGCGATGCTGTCGATCGGCGTGATCCTCGCGGCGCTGTTCGCCGGCGGGCGTCCGTAATGCAGGCGCTATTCTGGGCGCTCGTCGGAATGGCGCTCGTGGTCATCGGCCTCTATGCACTAATCGTCCATCGGCACCTGCTACGCAAGGTGCTGGCGCTCAACATCATGAGCAGCGGCGTCTTCCTGGTCTTCATCGGCCTGGCCCGGCGCCCTGCGCAGGACGGCGCGGCACTGGCACCGGACCCGGTGCCCCAAGCGATGGTGCTGACTGGGATCGTGGTCGCCGTCGCGGCGACCGGCCTGGCGCTGGCGCTGATCGTCCGGCTGCGCTCCGAGAGCGGGCGCAGCACCCTCGACGACCCGGCCGACGACTGAATCATGCGCCTCGCTCTTGGCGGTCTGGACTGGACCCTTGCCGTCGTCTTCGTGCCGCTTGGCGGCGCGCTGCTCTGCTTTCTGCTGCCGCGCCGAACGGCGGTACTCGGCCTGATAACCGCGTGGCTGACGGCCATGGCGACGCTCGGTCTGACGCTCGATGTGCTGGCCAAGGGTGCCCAGCGCACGGCGCTCGGGGGCTGGGAGGCACCGCTCGGCATCCTCTGGCTCGCCGACGGCCTCAGCGTCTCGCTGATGGCGATGACCGCATCGGTCGGTGTCGCCGTCAGTGTCTACGCGGCGGCGTACTTCCGTGATGAGCACACGGAGCGCGCCTTCTTCTGGCCGCTGTGGCTGCTGCTCTGGACCGCGCTGAACGCCCTGTTCCTATCCGCAGATCTGTTCAACCTCTATGTGACGCTGGAGCTGCTGGGCTTCGCGGCCGCGAGCCTCACGGCCTTGAGCGGGAGTACCGCGGCGCTGGCCGGCGCCATCCGTTACCTGATGGTCAGCGTGCTGGGCTCTTTGTCCTATCTCCTTGGCGTCGCGCTGATCTACCACGCCTGCGGCACTGTCGACATCGCCCTCGTCGCCGCCTGCATCGGCGACGCACCACGCCCCGCGGTGCAGGCAGCGGTGGGCGCGATGGTCGCTGGCCTGCTGCTGAAGACGGCGCTGTTTCCCTTCCATTTCTGGCTGCCGCCGGCACACGCCAGCGCGCCGGCCCCGGTCAGCGCCGTGCTCTCAGCTCTGGTGGTCAAGGCATCCTTCTACTTGCTGCTGCGTCTCTGGTTCGATGTGCTCGGCGGCGGCGGGCGCGGGCTCGCTGAGCTGCTCGGCGCGCTCGGTGCCGCTGCCGTGATCTGGGGCTCGGTCCTCGCGTGGCGCCAGGAGCACCTGAAACAGCTGATCGCCTATTCGACGGTCGCCCAAGTCGGTTACTTCTTCATGGCCTTCCCCCTGTCGATGGCCGGCCATGCCGGGGCCTGGAGCGGTGCGCTCTACCTGGCGCTGGCACACGGCCTGGCGAAGGCCGCGATGTTCATGAGCGCGGGCAACTTGATGCGTTTTGGCCGCCAGGATCGCATCGCCGAGCTCGATCGCGTTGCATACAGGCTGCCGCTGACGCTGGCCGCCTTCACGCTGGCTGGTGTCAGCATCATGGGACTCCCGCCGAGCGGCGGCTTCATCGGCAAGTGGCTAATGCTGCAGGCCGCCTTCCAGCAGGGGCGTGTCGATCTGGCGGCGGTCATGTTGTTCGGCGGCGTGCTGGCAGCGGCCTATGTCTTCAAGGTGGTTGGGTCCGCCTTCACGCCAGGCGAGCACGAGCACCGCGGCCTTGCGGTCCCCGCAGCGATGGAATGGAGTGCCCTGCTGCTCGCCGGCGCCGCCATACTGCTCGGTCTGACACTGCCACTGCTTTGGCCGCTGCTGCATGTCGGCACCGCCCCGGCAGCCGCACTGCCCCTGGCCACCGCACCAGGGGTGACGTCTTGATCACCCTGTTCGAAACGCGCCCGGTGTTCGATGCAGTCCTGCCGCTCCTGGTGCTGGCCAGCTCGCTGATCCCCGCCCTGGTGATCTTCTTCCTGCCCGAGGAGCGCGTGCGTACCCGCACGCTACTCAATCTGGGCGGGGCATTCATCAAGCTCGCATTGGTCGCAGGGATGCTGTGGGGCGTCTCTCAGGGACAGCGCTACGAGGCCAGGCTGCCGCTGGTGGACGATCTGGACCTGGTGCTGCGCGTCGGGGCCTTGTCGCTGCTATTCCTGTTCCTGTCCGCGGGGCTCTGGCTGGTGACGACCGTCTACGCGGTGGGCTATCTAGAGCAGTCGCCCAACCGCAGCCGCTTCTTTGGTTTCTTCAGCCTCTGCGTGACCGCCACCGTGGGCGTGGCGATGTCCGGCAACCTACTGACATTCCTTTTGTTCTTTGAAATGCTGACGTTGACCACCTACCCGCTGGTGGTCCATCGCGGCACCGAAGCGGCACGGCGCGCCGGTGGCGTCTACCTGGCGCACACGGTGCTCGCTGGCACGCTGCTGCTGGCGGGCACCGCATGGCTCTATTCACTGACCGGCACGCTTGCCTTCGCGCCGCGCGGCTTCGTCGCGGACGTTGCCGACACCCATCGCTGGGCGCTCACCGCGATCTTCGCGCTGTTGATCGCCGGCGTCGGCGTCAAGGCGGCGCTGGTGCCGCTGCACAGTTGGCTGCCGCGGGCCATGGTGGCGCCGGCGCCGGTCAGCGCCCTGCTCCACGCGGTCGCGGTGGTCAAGGCCGGGGCCTTCGGGATCGTGTTGATCGTCTACGACGTCTTTGGCATCGAACAGGCCGCCGCGCTCGGCGTGACCGGCCCGCTGGCGGTGGTGGCCGCGGTCACGATCCTCTACGGCTCCCTGCGCGCCTTGTTCCAAGACGATCTCAAGCGCCGGCTTGCCTTCTCCACGGTCAGCCAGGTGTCCTATATCGTGCTCGGCGTGGCCATCGCCGGCCCGCTCGCAAGCGTTGGCGGTATCGTGCACCTGGTGCACCAGGGCCTGATGAAGATCACACTGTTTTTTGGCGCCGGCAACCTGGCCGAGACGCTCGGTATCCACAAGGTCAGCGAGATGAACGGCGTAGGACGCCGCATGCCCTGGACCCTGGGCGCCTTCACGATCGCAGCACTCGGCATGATCGGCTTGCCTCCGATCGCCGGCTTCATCAGCAAATGGTATCTCGGCCTCGGGGCGCTCGAGGCCGGCGTGCACTGGCCGTTGTATGTGTTAACCGCAAGCAGCCTAATGAACGCTGCCTACTTCCTGCCGATACTGCACAGGGCTTGGCTGCGCGAGCCGGCAGTGCCCTGGGCCGAGCCGGCCGCGGGTGCGCAGCCCCATATCCCGGCGCGCGGCGCCTCAACCTGGTGGCGGCGGCCCGAGACGGGCTGGTTGTTGTTGCTGCCACCGCTGGTAACCGCCGCCCTTTCGTTGCTGATCGGTCTCTTCGCCTCGCTGCCGTTCTCGCCGCTGGAATGGTCCCTGCTCATTTCGGAGCGGGAGTTTCGCTACCCATGAACGCGCCGGCGGCGGAACTCGATGCGAGCCTCGTGCTGGCGAGCTGGCTGCCGGCCCTGGCGCCCGTCTGGCCGCTGACGCTCGCGCTGGCGCTGGCGCTGCCGCCGTTGCGACGCGCCGTGCTGCTTCTGGCGCGCGGGGGCGCACTGCCGGCATTGCTGATCGCGATCGCCGCCCCGCCGACCGAGCTTTCCCTGCCCGGGCTGCTGCTCGGGGCATCGCTGCTGCTCGATGACGCCGGTCGCTGGATGCTGGCCGCGGTCGCTTTGCTGTGGCTCCTGGGCGGTGGGCTTGCAGGAGACTGGTTGCGCACGCCGCGGCGCGCCGTGCCCTTCTTGTTGGCAATGGCCGGCGCGCTCTGGCTGCCGGTGACCGGCGATCTGCCGTCGGTGCTCGCGGCATCGGTGCTGGCCGCCTATCCGTTGTACGCGCTGCTGGGCGGCGGGCGCGGCGCACGGGTGCTGCTGGTTTCGGTGGTCATCGCCGATCTGCTGATCCTCGAGGCGCTACTGCTGTTGGCGAAAGGCGCAACCGGGGTGGATTTCGTGTCGCTGCGCACGGCCCTGGCCGAATCTCACCAGCGCGCTGTCGTCTTGGCGCTGTTGCTGATCGGCTTCGGCGCCAAGGCCGGCGTCGTGGGCCTGAGT
>JGI12048J13642_10930299_pt1 | contig 11340 bp, 9 predicted proteins | sample ElkSlonscriptome_16_FD_13642 | JGI IMG/M metagenome (IMG submission 13642) | reverse complement strand
GGGGTACTTCGCGCCCCCGGCCATGCGGGCGGCGGTGGAGCGGCTCCTGGCGGAGGAGGTCCCGGGCGAGGAGGCGGAGCCGGACGTCATCCCGACCACGCCCGCCTCTGCCACCCCTCCCCTCCCCGCCTCCGTGACCTGGACGCCGCAACAGCCGAACCAGGGATCGCTGCTCCGCGTCACCCTTCAGTCCCCGGACCGTGCCCTGGCCTCGGTGGAGGGGACGCTGGGGGGCGAGGCCCTTCGCTTCCACGCCCCACGCTCGCCCACCGCGGCCACTGGTGAACTCGCCTCTCTCGCACCGGTGCCGGTGGACGCCGAGGACCCCCTGACCGCCACCCTCATCGTCCGGTACCGCGACGGGGGCGAGGAGCGTCTCCCCCTCCGCATCCCCGTGGGCCCAGGGGACTTCCGGCACGAGGCCCTGCAGGTGGCGCCGGAGTTCGGGAGCCCCCTCACCGGGGAACGTCGGGCCCGCCTGGACCGGGACATCGCCCGGGCGGCCGCCGTGTCCCGTGCCGCCATGGACACGCCCCCGCTCTGGTCGGCCGAAGCCGTCCTTCCCCGCCCTGCCCGCGTCACCAGCGGGTTCGGCAACGGGCGGGTCTTCAACGGCCAGGTGTCGAGCCGGCACATGGGGCTGGACCTGGACGGAGCCACCGGCGATACGGTCCGGGCGCCCACCCGGGGTGTGGTGGAGCTGGTGGACGACTTCCTCCTGGCAGGCTCCATCGTCTACCTGAACCACGGCGGCGGGCTGGTCAGCGGGTACTTCCACCTCTCCGACCAGCTCGTGAGCGCCGGGGACACGGTCCGGTCGGGACAGCCCATCGGGCGGGTCGGCGCCACCGGCCGGGTCACGGGTCCCCACCTGCACTGGGTGGTCCGCTACGGCCGGACCAGCCTGGACCCCAGGAGCCTCCTGGAGGTGCTCTCCCAGCCCCGGAGAGGGGCACCCCTCCCCCGCTGAACGAAAGATCCCAGCCGGAGACGCGGCCTCCTCAGCGCCCCGACTCCTCCGCGCCGTTCTCCTCGCTCTCGCCATCTCCCTCGCTGGGCCACGCGTGGGCCTCCAGGGTGGCGCGGTCCACGTATTCCAGCGCCGAGGCGTGGGTCGCCTCCAGCACGACCGGCGGAGCCATGCCGGCCTCCCAAGCCTCCTTCCAGCGAGCGGCGCACAGGCACCAGCCGTCGCCGGGCTCCAGCCCTGGGAATCGGTAGGCCGGCCGAGGGGTGGAGAGGTCGTTCCCCACGCTCCGGGAGTAGGCGAGGAACTCCTTGGTGACGCGGGCGCAGACGGCATGCACTCCCCGGTCCCCGGCACCGGTGCGGCAGCAGCCGTCACGGAAGAACCCGGTGAGGGGCTCGTGGGAGCAATCCTGGAGGGGGCCACCCAGGACGTTGCGGCCTCGTAGGGAGGGATCGGTCATCGGCTCTCCCCGCCCTAGTGCCGGAACAGGCGGCGGCCCGTCATGACCATGGCAATGCCGTGTTCGTCGGCGGCCTGGACCACCTCGTCGTCCCGGATGGAGCCGCCGGGCTGCACGATGGCCTTCACTCCAGCCCGTGCCGCGGCGTCCACGCCGTCCCGGAAGGGGAAGAAGGCGTCGGAGGCCAGGACCGAGCCCTCGAGCTCCAGCTCCTGGTCCCCGGCCTTCCGCACCGCGATCCGCGACGAATCCACCCGGCTCATCTGTCCCGCGCCGATGCCCACCGTCGCTCCGTTGCGCGCCAGGAGGATGGCGTTGGACTTCACCCCGAAGACCGCCGCCCAGGCGAAGCGGAGGTCGTCCCACTCGGCGTCGGTGGGCGCCCGCTTCGTCGCGACGGACCAGCTCCCGTCCTCCACCCCGTAGTAGGGGGGAAGGGGCGGGGTCTGGACCAGCATGCCTCCATAGACGCTCCGAAGCCCCAGGGCCCGGGGGAAGCGGCCATGCCCCGCCACGAAGCGGGCGGAAGCCTTCTCGAGCTCCGTCCGATCCGTCCATTCCCCAGAGGTGGGCTCCCAGGGCAGCGGCTCATCCCGCCCGGGAAAGGTGAGGAGGCGGAGGTTCTTCTTGGCGGTGAGGATCTCCAGCGCGTCGTCCGTGAACTCCGGCGCCACCACGCACTCCACGAACATCTTCGAGATGCGCTCCGCCGTCGCCGGCTCCACCGGTCGGTTGAGGGCGATGATGCTCCCGAAGGCGCTGATGGGATCGCAGCGCAGGGCCCCCTCGTACGCCTGGTCCTGGGTGTCGGCCACGGCAAGCCCGGAGGGCGTGGTGTGCTTCACGATGACCGCGGCGGGACGAGGCGTGAAGGCGAAGGGAGAGAGGCAGAGCAGGGCTCCGTCCAGATCCAACAAATTGTTGTAGGACAGCGCCTTACCGTGTTTCTTCTCAAGTGCTGCAATACCTTCGTTCCGAGCTCCTTCCCGGTAGAAGGCCGCCGCCTGGTCGGGGTTCTCTCCGTAGCGAAGGGTCTGCGTCCGCTGGAGCCGTACGGTGAGCGTCCCGGGGAGCTGGTCCACGACCTCTCCCCGACCCCGATCGGAACGCCCCTCCCCCTCCATCCCCACGCCGAGGGCGTGGTCCTCGGCGGCTCCGGCGAGGTAGAGGTGCCCCGCCACCGCCTGATCGTATCGGCTGACGTGGTCGAAGACCTTGGCGGCCAGGCGACGGCGCACCCTCCGCGCCCGGGCCTCGTCCTCCCCGTCCAGCGCCTCGACGACGCCGCCGTAGTCCGCCGGGTCCACCACCACCCAGACGTGGGCGTGGTTCTTGGCCGCCGAGCGGATCATGGTCGGTCCACCGATGTCCACCTGCTCCATGGCCTCCGCGACGCTCACGTCGCCCTGGGCGATGGTCTCCCGGAACGGGTAGAGGTTCACCACCACCAGGTCGATGGGACCGTAGCCCTCGGCCTCCAGCGCCTCGACGTCGTCGGGTCGGTCTCGGCGCGCGAGGAGCCCGGCGTGGATGGCGGGGTGCAGCGTCTTCACCCGCCCGTCCATCATCTCCGGGTGCCCGGTGACCTCCGCCACATCCGTCACCTCGAGCCCTGCGGCGCGGAGGGCTCGCGCCGTCCCACCGGTGGAGAGGAGCTCCCAGCCCCGTTCCACCAGGGCTGCGCCCAACTCGTCGATGTCGGTCTTGTCCGAAACGCTCAGGAGCGCCCGCTTCATGGTGTGTCCTCTGTGGGGATGGGGGTGGAACGATGCATGGAGCGGGAGAGCTCAAACGGCGTCGGTGAGCTCGGTAGGGTAGGGGTGGGTCTGGCCCGAGGGGGCGGGCCCGAACCCTTCGCCCTCCAGGCTGAGCGGCCCCGACGGGCGCCCCTCCTCGATGCAGTGGGCCACATGGTCCACCACCCGAGGGTAGAGGCGATGCTCCACGACCAGCACCCGACGGGCGAGCGACTCCGGGGTGTCGTCGGCGTGGACCGGCACCGGCCACTGGGCAAGGATGCGCCCGCGGTCGTAGGCCTCGTCCACCACATGCACCGTGGGACCGGTGAGTCGTACGCCGGCCTCCAGGACCGCACGATGCACGTGGAGCCCGTACATCCCCTTCCCTCCGAAGGACGGCAGGAGCGCCGGGTGGATGTTCAGCATCCGACCGCGGAAGGCCCGCACGACCTCGGCCGGGACCAGGCGGAGGTAGCCGGCCAGGAGGACCAGGTCCACCTCGTGAGCCCGCAAGGCGTCCAGGGTCTGTCGGGTGACGTCGGCCGTGTCACGCCCCCGGGTGGCCACCACCCTCGTGGGCACGTCGGAGGCGTGGGCGCGATCCAGCGCGCCGGCATCCGACCGGTCGCTCACCACCAGACCGACGCGCCATCGCTCGTCCGGCACCTCGTGATCCAGGAGGGCTTGCAGATTCGTCCCTCCCCCGGAGGCGAAGACCGCCGCGGTGAGGGTCGAGTCGTTCATGCCAGCTCTCCTCCGAAATGCCCTACGAGGAAGGGGTTGGTGGCGCGTTCGCGGCCCACCGTGGTGGCGGGACCGTGGCCGGTGTAGAGCCGGGTCTCGTCGGGGAGGGTCAGGACCTGCTCCCGGATGGACGACATGAGGGTCTGGAGGTCCCCGCCAGGAAGGTCCGTCCGTCCGATGGAGCCCTGGAAGACCACGTCCCCCACCAGCGCCAGCCCGTGCTCCTCCGCCACCAGGATGACGTGTCCGGGGGCGTGCCCCGGCGCGAAGCGCACCGCGAAGGTGCACCCGCCGAAGGAGACGTCCTGGCCGTGCTCGAAGGCGTGGGTGGGCTCCGGCTGGGGCGAAAAGGACATCCCGAAGGCCCCGGCCTGCTGGGCCAGTCCGTCGAAGAGCGGCCGATCCGCGGGGTGGAGCCAGATGGGCACGTCCGGATCCAGGGCGTGGACCCGGTGGAGACCCTCCACGTGATCCAGGTGGGCGTGGGTCAGGTAGATCTGCTCCAGCGTCCAGTCTTCGGCGCGGATCCGCTCCACCATCCTCTGAGAGGCGGCCCCTGGGTCCACCGCCGCCACGCCACCCGAGTCCGGGCAGATGACGAGGTAGCCGTTCTCCGCGAATCCCCCGCCGGCGAAGGCCTCGACCTTCACGGGGTCAAGCGCACCCGCAGCCCGAGGGGCGGACGCCGGCCAGCTCCAGCCGCTCCTCCTCCTCGGTGGGCGGGGACCAGCCCCCGGAGAGCTCCAGCATACGATCCAGCGCCTGCTGGGCCCGGATCCGGATCTCCTCGTCCAGCTCCACTTCGTACTCCTCGTGGTCCAGGCACCAGGCGAGCTTGCTGAGGGTGTTGAGCTTCATGTTGCCGCATACGGCGGCCCCGGAGAGGGGGATGAAGGTCTTCTCCGGATACTGCTCCTTCATCCGGTCCACCAGCCCCCGCTCGGTGCCGAAGATGACGGCGTCGTGCTGCCCGGCGAGATCCACCATGCCGGCGGTGGAGGTGACCTCGTCGGCCTTCTCCAGGAGGTCTTCCCGGGCTTCGGGGTGGACCACCACGAGGGCGTTCGGGTGCTCCGACCGGGCCTTGGCGAGCTCCTCCAGGACCATGTCGTCGTGGACGTAGCAGTAGCCGTCCCAGGCGATGATGTTGTCGCGACCCGTCCGCTCCTGGACGTACCGGGCCAGGTTCCGGTCCGGGACGAAGAGGATGGTCCGGTCCGGGTCGATGGACTCCACCACGGCCACGGCGTTGGACGAGGTGCAGCAGATGTCCGCCTCGGCTTTCACCTCGGCCGAGGAGTTCACGTAGGCCACCACCGCGGCGCCCGGGTGCTCTTCCTTGAGTCGGCGGAGGGCCGGGCCCGTGACGAAGTCGGCCATGGGACATCCGGCGCGCAGGTCCGGCATGAGGACCCGCTTCCCCGGGGAGAGGATCTTCGCCGTCTCGGCCATGAAGTGGACGCCGCAGAAGACGATGGTGCCGGCCTCGGTGGCGGCGGCCTCCTGGGAGAGCCCCAGGGAATCGCCCAGGTAGTCGCTCACCGACTGGATCTCGACCCGCTGGTAGTTGTGGCCGAGGATGACGGCGTCGAGCTCGTCCTTCCGACGGAGGATCCGTCGCCGGAGCTCCTCCTTGGAGAGCGCCGCGTAGTCCAGCGGCGTAGCAAGGATGTCGGAGCCCGTGGGGGCCGGCGAGATCAAACCGTGAACGAGCTCCCGCAGCCGCAGCCGCCGGACGCGTTCGGGTTCGAGAAGCTGAAGCCCTGACCCATGAAGCTCGTGACGTAGTCGATCTGAACGCCGTTGAGGTACTGGGCGCTGAAGGGGTCCACGAAGACCTTCACGCCGGAGATCTCCACGATCTCGTCGTCCTCCTCCGGCTCATCTTCGATGTTCAGGCCGTACTGGAATCCGGAGCACCCTCCGGGTAGGACCGCCACCCGGAGCCCGGCTTGCTTCTCCACGCCGTGCTCCTGGATGAAGTCCTGCACCTTCTCGGTGGCCGTCTGCGTCAGCGTAAGTGATACCATGCTGTGCACGTCCTCCTCGGGACGTTCGGTCGGTGGGAGCCCATCGCCCGTCGGGGGGGCTCCGCTCACCTCAGAGATACACGGCCCGCCAGGTGCGGTTTCCCGTCCCACCGGGTCGCGTTCTTGGGACAGAAGCTACCGGAGCCCTCCCACGGGGTCAACGGCTCGGGAGCCATCCCTGTACAGCCCCGTCAAACGGCCATCAGGAAGGCATTTAGGGGAACTCGTCCCCGCCGTCCGAGTGCGTCTCGGCGAGGATCAGCCGCACCGCCGCCGGGAGGTCGTCCACCACCGGGATCTCGCCGGGCGGCGCCACGTCGGCGGGGAGGGGGTGACCGGTGCGGAGGAGAATCCCCCGTCCGCCGAGCTCCTCCGCCGGCACCACGTCGCTGAGCTTGTCGCCGACGTACCAGGACCGGCTCAGGTCGATGCCCAGCTCCGCGGCGGCCTCCAGGTGCATCCCCACCGCCGGCTTCCGACAGACGCAGTAGGAGCCGTGGTCCGGGTGGTGGGGGCAGTACCGTGTGAGGTCCAGCGGGACGTCCTCTTCCTCCAGGAGCAAGTCCAGTCGCTCCGCGACGGCGTGGTACTCCTCCTCCGTGTAGTACCCCCGGGCGATGCCGGACTGGTTGGTGACCACCACCAGGAAGTAGCCGGCGTCTCGAAGGCGTCGGAGGGCGTCGGGGATGCCGGGGAGGAGCTCCACGCCCTCGGGGTCGGCGAGGTAGTCCTTCTCCCGGATGAGGGTGCCGTCGCGGTCCAGGAAGACGGCGGAGGCACCGGGCAACGGGGTCATCCGTGCTCCGGATTCAAGAGCGTGAGGAGCGATGTGAGCAGGTCGTCGTCCTGGGACGGCGGGACGGTGCGGAGGTCCAGCACCACCTCGCCCTCGTCGATGCGGGCCACCACGGCGGGGGCGCCGGTGCGAAGGGCCCGGGCCAGGTCGTCGGCGGACCGACCGGCACTGGCCTCGGGATCCAGCCGGAGCGTCCAGGAGGCCAGTGTCACCTCCGGATACGTACCGCCCCCGACGGCCCCCTCCCCTGGCGCCGCCCGCACCCCCGACGCCCCCGCCCCCTCCAGTCGCTCCACCAACGTCCACGCCCGCGCCTTCAGCGCCTCCACCGGGGTGGACAGCATGCGCAGGACGGGGATCCCGGCCCGAGCGGTCTGCGGATCCCGGTAGAGGCGCAGCGTGGCCTCCAGCGCCGCCAAGGTGGCCTTGTCCACCCGGAGGGCACGGCAGAGGGGGTCGGAGCGGAGGCGCGCCACCAGGTCGGCCCGACCCACCACCAGCCCGGCCTGGGGCCCGCCCAGGAGCTTGTCGCCGGAGAAGAGGACCAGGTCCGCACCGGCGGCGATCCCGTCGGCGGGCCGGGGCTCGGGGGGAAGGCCCAGGGCGTCGGGGTCGTCCAGGAGGCCGGAGCCCAGATCGTACAGGAGGGGGAGGCCGGATTCTGCCGCCAGCACCACCAGGTCGTCCAGCGCCGCCTCCTCGGTGAAGCCCCGGATCCGGAAGTTGGAGCGGTGCACCTTGAGGAGCACGGCGACGTCCTCGTCCAGCGCGGCGCGGTAGTCGGGCGGGCGGGTCCGATTGGTGCTCCCTACCTCGCGGAGGCGCGTGCCGGCGCGCTCCAGGATCTCCGGGATGCGGAACCCACCGCCGATCTCCACCAGCTCGCCCCGGGAGATCACGGTGGCCCGGTCCCGGGCCAGAGCGGTGAGGGACAGGAGGAGCCCGGCGGCGCAGTTGTTCACCACGAGGCCGGCCTCGGCGCCGGTGAGCTCCGCCAGGAGATCTGCGCAGTGGTCGTACCGGGACCCTCGACCACCTCCCTGGAGGTCGAATTCCAGGTTGGTGTAGCCCGCCGTCGCCGCCTCGACGGCCTTCCGGGCCGCCGCCGGCAGGGGTGCGCGCCCGAGGTTGGTGTGGAGGACCACCCCGGTGGCGTTCAGCGCCGGCTGCAGCGACGGTCGGTCGGCCTCGACGAGGACGGTACGGACCCGCGCGGCCCAGCCTCGGGGGTCGGCGACGTCATCGGGATCCGCCGGGAGGGACCCGGGATCGCCTCGGGCCTCATCCAGGGCGGTCCGCACCGCGGCGACCACCCTCCCTCGCGGGTACTCGCCCAGGACCTCGGCGAAGGAGGAGCTCTCCAGGAGGGCGTCCACGCCGGGGAGGTGCCTCCGGGGGTCGGTCACGGGTCGTGGTCTCGACCCTGGCGCGCCACATCCATGGTATCCGGGGGCAGGGTGTCCGGCGGCAGGGTATCCGGGCGGGGTGCGGGCGGTTGGATGGCGGGGCCCATCGAATCGGCGGCGGGGACCGAATCCGTCGACGACCCCTGCGGTACCTGGAGGGTGTCGGCCGCCACCGAGTCCGCCGCCAGCGAGTCCGCCTCCGCCGAGTCCGGCTCCGGAGGCGGGGTGCGCACCACCACGGCGTCACCTCCGCCCAGCGGCATCCCCGCCAGGTTCACCACACCCGTCGCCACCACCCGGTAGGGCTGGTTGGTGACGAGCGGTGCGTCCAGTCGGATCAGTATCCGTCGGCCCGGAAGAGGCTGCCCGTCGGGGCCCCGGGGGAAGGCCGCCCCCTGGGCGCCACCCTGGGACCCGCCAGCCTGAGATCCTGCCGTCAGCGCGGCGCCCTGCCGCGAGCCAACGCCTCCGCCGGGAAGCGCCGGCGGGGGGGGAGGGGACGAGGCGGTGGAGAGGGAGTCGGCCCGCACCGAGTCGCCGGCGGAGCGCGCGGCGGCCATCTGCACGCGTCGGAGCGAATCCTGCCGCTGGATCTCCGCGATGCGCTCCTGGACGAAGGCCCGGTACTCGAACTCCTGGAACACGCCGGTGATGGCCGGGGCCTTCAGGGTGTCCGACACGGGGAGAGGGGCATCCTCCTGCCCGGCCTCGGCCAGGGCCGCGGAGTCGGTCATGTCCAGCGCCTGAAGTCCCACGTTGCCGGTTCCCAGGTTGGCCTGGGTGGAGAGGAAGTCGTCGAAGCGCACCAAGAGCGTCGTAGAATCCAGGACCTCCGCCGCGGTGAGGACGGCGGGGGTGGTGTCGGGCTGCAGGACGCCCACATCCGTGAGTATGGTGTCCCCCATCCCCAGCAGGAGGCGGCTCCCGCCCTGGACCTCCATGGCGTCCACCTCCTGGTTCCCATTCTGGTCCTGGAAGGCCTGCAACTGGTAGGAACCGGGCGGGAGGTAGCGGAAGGCGTAGATCCCTCCCGTGTCGGTGCGAGCCAGATGGACGGCGGAATCCTCCACGGCGCGGGCCAGGACCTGGAGCTCCGACACCCCCCGCCCCGTGGTGCGGTCCCAGACGAGGCCGGCCACCACCGTCGGGGTGAGCTCCGGGCCCGTGCTGAAGACCAGCTCGAAGGGGTCCCGGGTAGCGTTGCCGAAGAGGTCCGCCACCACGGGCAGGAGGGTGATCCGATACACCCGCCCGGGCTCGAAGCCCCCCACCAGACCCACCTCCAGACTCTGCCGGTTGTGGTCTACCTCCACCTCGCCGGTCCGCGGCGAGACCAGGACTGCGCTCTCCAGGGCCCCCGACGACACCCGCTCGCTGATGCGTTCGTCGAAGCGGAACCGGACGGGCCCCGTGAAGGCGGAATCCACCGCGTAGGACTCGGGCACGGTGGCCACCACCACCGGGGGCCGACGGTCGGTGGGTCCGCCGGGAGGCGCCCCCTGACGGGCACAGGCCCCGGAAAGGGCCACCAGGGCGGCCGCCGCCGCCGGAAGGAGCCTCCTCAGGAGGTGCCTCCCAGGAGGACCACCTTGTTCTGGAGCTTCTCCACCTGCTCCTCCAGGGCGGCAGCCTTGTCCCGCTCCTTCTGGACGATCTCGTCGGGGGCCTTGGTGACGAACTGCTCGTTCTCCAGCCGTCCCCGCGCACCGGCGAGCTGGCTCTCCAGCTTTTCGATTTCCTCGCCCAGACGCTCCCGCTCCCGGTCCAGATCGATGACCCCCTCCAGCGGGAGGACGACCTCGGCTCCGTTGGACAGGACGCTGTGGGCCCCGATGCCGTCGGCGCCGCCGAATCCTACCGACGCCACCCGGGCCAGGTGCCGCAGCGCCGGCCCCTGACCCCGGAGCATGGAGGCGAAGCCGGCGTCGGAGCTGTCCACCACGATCTCCACCTCCGTGCCCTCGTCCACCCCGTACTCCTTCCGGAGACGCCGAACCTCCTGGATGGTCTCCTGGAGCAGGCTCAGAAGCGCCTCCGCCTCCGGATCCTCCCACGCCTCGCGGGCCTCGGGCCAAGCTGCCACGATGAGGTCGGCGGGCCGGACCTCGGCGTTGCCGTAGGGCCAGGGCAGCTTCTCCCAGAGCTCGGCCGTGATGAAGGGGAGGATGGGGTGCAGGAGCCGGAACGCCTGGTCCAGCACCGTCACCAGGGTGCTCCGCGCCGCCTCCCGGCTCGCCGGGTCCGCACCTCCGTCCAGGCGGGACTTCACGAGCTCCAGATACCAGTCGCAGACCTCGCCCCAGAAGAAGTGGTACAGCTCCTCCGCGACCTCGTGGAGACGGAAGCGCTCCAGGTCCCGGGTGGTCCGGGCCACGGCATGATTCACCCGGGCCAGGATCCAGCGGTCCTCCAGCTCCAGGTCGCCGGCCACCTCGGCCACCGGCTTCACCGGGTCGTCGCCCACGGAGAGCATGGCGAAGCGCCCGGCGTTCCAGATCTTGTTGGCGAAGTTGCGGCCGTTGCTGAAGGCCCCTTCCACGTCCTCGTGGTCCAGGTAGATGTCGGTGCCGATGGCGCACTGGTTCACGATGGTGAAGCGCATGGCGTCGGCGCCCAGCAGCTCCACCACCTCCAGGGGATCGATGCCGTTGCCCAGCGACTTCGACATCTTCCGCCCCTGGGCGTCGCGGACCGTCCCGTGGAGGTAGACCTGGGTGAAGGGCGCCTCGCCCATGAACTCGTAGCCCGCCATGATCATGCGGGCGACCCAGAAGAAGAGGATCTCCGGCGCGGTGGACAGGGTGTGCGTGGGGTAGAAGGCCTGCAGGTCCTCCGTCTCCTCCGGCCACCCGAAGACGCTGAAGGGCCAGAGCCAGGAGCTGAACCAGGTGTCCAGGACGTCCGGATCCTGCTCCAGCTCGGCGCTGCCGCAGGCGGGGCACTCGGTGGGGTCCTCGCGGGCGACGATGGTCTCGCCGCAGTCACAGTACCACACGGGAATGCGATGCCCCCACCACAACTGCCGGGAGATGCACCAGTCCCGGATGTTCTCCATCCAGTGCTCGTAGACCTTCTTCCACCGCGGCGGCGTGAACTCGATGGTGCCGTCCTTCGAGGCCTCCAGCGCCGGTTCCGCCAGCGGCTTCATCTTCACGAACCACTGCATGGAGAGGCGGGGCTCCACCACCGTGTCGC
>JGI12048J13642_10509122_pt1 | contig 11340 bp, 3 predicted proteins | sample ElkSlonscriptome_16_FD_13642 | JGI IMG/M metagenome (IMG submission 13642) | reverse complement strand
CCGAGTTTGCCGGATAGTCCCGAGGTCCACACGACACTCTCAGGCGATCCGTTCATCACAGCGCTTCCTGCGGGGCAGTACACCATCCGTGTCGAGCGTGGGAAAGAATACATTCCCTTCGTGGGCCAGATCTCGATCAATGATCGTCCGTTGTTTCAGGAAATCCGCTTGCGGCGTTGGATCAATATGGCCAGTCGTGGATGGTATTCGGGAGACACGCATGTCCATCGCTCGATCGAAGATTTGCCCAATGTCCTGCTTGCGGAAGATTTGAATGTTGCTTTGCCACTTTCGTACTGGGTCCATGCGGCTGGTACCGCACCGACCGAACCGAAAGATGATCCGGAAGCTGTCGCCAAAGGCCTCCATGTCGTCGATTCAACCCATGTGATCTATTCGAGAAATACAGAGTACGAGATATTTGAAGTCGACCGAAAGGCTCGGACTTTGGGTGCTGTATTTGTCTTGAACCACAAAGAGCCGATTGCTTTGTCGGTTCCACCGGTTGCACCTATTGGGCAACTCGCTCGTCAGCAGGGTGCATTGTTGGATCTCGACAAACATTCCTGGCCGTGGTCATTGATGATTGTGCCGGTGATGGAGGTGGATCTGTTTGAATTGTCGAACAATCATGTTTGGCAAACCGGTTTTGGTTTTCCTCAATGGACGATCGATACGATCAGCCCAGCGATGCAGTTGCAGCAAAACGACTTTGGATTGACCGAGTGGGGCTGGATCGATTACGGGTTCCAAACTTACTACGCATTAATCAACTGCGGATTTCGCATGCGGGTTACTGCCGGGACGGCATCCGGTGTTCATCCGGTACCGCTAGGGTTCGGACGCGTCTACGTTAGGTTGCCAGCTGGATTCTCTTATGATGGATGGATCGAAGGACTCAATGCAGGGCGTAGTTTTGTGTCGACCGGGCCGATGCTTGATTTGCGTTTCAACGCTCACGATGCAGGGCACCACTTCCACGTCACCGAACCAGACCAGGCATTCGTCCAGATCACGGGAACAGCAGAAAGTCAAAAGCCACTTCGTCGCATTGAAATCGTGGTCAATGGAGTGATCGCCAAAACGATATGCCCGACGAACGAAGCGAATGAACATGGGGGCTTCACGAGTAAAATTGACGTAACCGTTCGACGTGACGCCTCCTTTTGGACGGCAGTTCGTTGCTTTGAGAAACACCCCGAAAATCGTGTTCGTTTCGCTCACACGAATCCGGTATATGTCGACCTTGCTGGCAGTCAAGTCCGCCCTCGCAGGCGAGAAGTCGAGTACTTCATCAGTCGGCTTGAAGAAGAGATCCCACGACTTCGCGGCGTCATATCGGAAGAATCGCTCGCTGAGTATCAGCAAGCACTCCAAATTTACCAAGAGATCAGGAAGAATGCAAAATGATTCTCAATCATTTCGTTGACACCGTCAGATGCTCGGAGAACCGACTCCGATTTGCTATGCTCGCGACTCGCTGTTGCACAAAACAGCTAACACTGGGGTTGCTTCTGCTTTTGTTTTTACCCGCGACTGGCCTGGCTCACGAGAGCCAACCGGATTGGCCGACCGCCGATCAATTGGCCGAAGTGCAACCCGCATTAGATGATTCGATCCCGATCGCACGAAAACTGATCGCGCATCTACGTCATCGCTTGGACGCAGAACAGCTTGAACTTCTCGATCAAGTCCATCACCATTTGCAAGTGATGCAGCTTGTTGACGCAGGTCAACTCGGTGCCGATCGTCAACCGACGACGCTAGCAAAGGGTCAACTGGTGGCGTATTTTCGCTGGAAAGCAGAGCGTTCGCTCCTAAAGTTGCTCGACAGTCTCTCCGCCGATACGATCATTGAACTGGATTTTCGTGAGGGTCGTCCACAGCATTCGCCGGACAAACCAGTTGTCATTGAGTCGCAACAAAATTTGGTGTTGATGCGAATTATCGCTGGTACATCGGACCAAAATTCCCACCCGGTTCACTTGGCGATGAAGTCATGGGATCTTCTTAGCGAGCGTCCGGAAGAACACTTTCCGGTTGACATATCCAATGCAGGGATGACCTATGTATTGCTTGACTTGGAGCACCTGCCACGCGATCGAACGACGGCACATCTATCCTTTCGCGATGTCGATAACAAGAATCCATTGTACTTCTACGCGCTCACGTTCCAGGCAGCACCACATGGCCAGATCGCGATCGATGTCGTCGATCATGCGGACTGTTCGATTCCTGTGCTGATGAGCATTGCCGCGCACGAAGGTGGCGAGTTGTGGGAACCAGCGGAAGCGGTGGATTTACGGACGCTGCTTAACGACGTGGTGCCCCATTTAAGTCCATCAGGGCGCGGTTATATGTTTTATCTTCCCGGAAAGCGACGTGGTCGATATTGGATCGTGAGACCTCCGCTTGAGATGCCGCTACCAGCCGGACAGTGGGATATTCGTGTGCTGCGAGGTCTCGAATTTTCTCCGATACGACAGACCGTCACGGTAAGGGCGGGTGAATGGACGCGGCTAAAGCTGATGCCAAAGCGTTGGACGAATATGCCCGAGCGCGGCTGGTACTCGGGTGATGACCATGTTCACGCCCATTTGCAAACGAGCGAGGATGCCCGGAAACTGCTCGACTACACGCGAGCGGTCGACATCAATGTGGCGAACATTCTTGAAATGGGCGACGTGATGCGGACCTATTACGCCCAAAGAGGATTCGGACCGGAGTTTCGCGTCCAAAACGGCGATCACTGGCTTGTCCCCGGTCAAGAAGACCCGCGTTCCTTCCTGGGGCACGCAATCGGCCTGAATCTAGAAAGCCAAGTCCGCGACCTGGACCGCTACTTATCGAACGATTGGATTGCCGCGGAGATCCATCGCCAGGGTGGACTATACGGTCACACGCATGTCGGTCCCAATGCCTGTTTTGTTCATCGCGAGATGGCGCTGTTTACTCCAGACGAAATCGTTGACTTTAACAGCATTATGCAGGCCACACTCGGGACGGAGTTGTACTACGATTTTCTAAACCTTGGATTCAAGATGACAGCCTCCGCAGGGGCCGACACCCCTTACGGCGGCACGATTGGCGCGGTGCGAACCTATGCGTTCACCGGGAAATCGGAAACGTTTTCACCCGATGATTGGTTTACTGCGCTCAAAAAGGGACATACGTTCGTTACCAACGGCCCGATGATCGAGTTCAAAGTGAATGACGCGATTCCCGGAGATGAAATCGTCCTCGATGCCGATCAGCCGCTATCGATCACGGCGAAGGCATGGGGTGATCCCGAGAGTTGCCGTCCGCTTCGGCTGCGTCTCGTCAAACTGGGCGAAACGATACAAGAAGTCGGCGGCACGAAGGATAACGAGACTCCATTAAGCCTTTCCGCAAAAATCAATGTGCAGCATGGATGTTGGCTGGCGGCTCATGCGACCGGCGCGGACGGTTCCGAAGCACATACCACACCAATCTATGTATCTCGAAAGGGCTTTCGGCACTGGAATGTCGACCAAGCCGAAGCGTTGATCGAACGCCAGCTAGCTACGCTGCGAGAAATTGAGTCGGAGGTGCGTCAGGCGGAGCGGACCATCGAAACCAATGAGTTATCACTAGACTATTGGAATCGCCGCACCTCCGACCAAGCAGAGCAAATTCGAGCGAAAGTCAAGGAAACGCGAAAGTTCTACGAGGACTTGCGTGACACGCTCCACGGAGAGATGGAGCGACGAAATGCCGGTGAAGCGAAAACCGAATAGCCAATTGTCCAAAAATTGAATCTCCCAAAAATTGAATCTCCCAAAAATTGAATCAATGAGTGCAGATGAATCGTTCATTCGAGTATTGCAAGCGTCGCACGTTGATTGCTGCATTTACGGCCGCTGGATTACTTGCGAACTTCAACATAGCTTGTTTTGCTCATCAGGGTCACTCCGTGGATCAAACGGAATTACCAACAGCGAATGTGTCGGGTGTTGAAGAAGCCCATCAGTATTTTGAGTTGTTCACGTCGTTGGTCGCAGATTGGCCTAACCCGCTTAAGGACGAATTGATCGCACAAGCGACTGCCGAACACCAATACATTCATGGCGATTCTGAAGCTATCGCGATGGAGGACTTGCAGAGTCGTAGAACCGCATTGTGCCGCCGTTTGCAGACGCTGCTACCTACCATTCATGTCGATTGGAACGAGTCTTCATCCTCGCTTCGCGCAACAGCCTTGCCGTTGACGATCTGCCGATCGCTGGCATTTCCGTTGTTGACGATTGTCCACAATCAAACCGATCACGATTTAGTGCTGCGGGCATTGCCTGAGGATCATTGTAACGATAGACAGCCACCAAAGTATGCCCGCGTCGTGGCTGGTTCCGAGATGGTTTTGCTTTCGAGTATTTGTCTTAAGAACGAAACCAATACGATCGACGACATTGAGATTCTGATGGAGAGAAAGACCGGTGACGGTTCCAATCGTTCGGTCTCTATTCCCGTGAATGTCGTCAAGCCCGCGTTAATCCGCGGGATCGTTCGCGAAGGATCTCAACTCGCTACGGGGCGAGTGACGGTCCAGTGCGATGATGGAGTTTGTCGGTATGGTGGAGAGTTCGCGAGCAAATCAACGTTCACCGATAAGCCGATCATCTATCCGCCAATTGGAACGGCACAAAAGACCCGATTCTTCTATACGAGGGGACAATTCGAGATATTGGTACCGCCGGGAAAGACCACCATTTCTGTCGAACGTGGATTTGAGCATGAGCGTCGCACGACCGAGCTAACTGCCAAGTCGGGCAAAACACACGAGGTGCAACTGGCGCTCAAGCGTTTCATCAACATGGCCTCGCAAGGCTGGATTTCAGGCGACACACACGTCCACTGGGTTACCAATGCATGGAACGTGGACGAACCGTTAGAGCTTCTTGGGTTTGTCCAGCGGGCGGAGGATTTGCGTGTGGCCAATAACCTGACCTTGCTTCAGCGGTACGCAAACCAAGCATTCATCAAACCTTCGCAAGCGAGAATGGGGCCCGTCGCTGAGTTCAGCGGCTCCCAGTTCCACGTCCAAATGGGCGAAGAATATCGCAATGAGGATCTGTACGGGCATCTGTGCTTTTTGAATATCGACTGGTTGGTTCAGCCAATTGGTACGGGGTCGATCATCGCAGGGCCGGACGCTCTTGATTACCCCATCAATCGAACGGCGATCGATGCATGTCGTGAACAAGGCGGCATCAGCATCGAAGCGCATGGAACAGGAGGCAACAAAAGTGTCCCCGTCAATGTCATCCACAACCTTACCGATTCTCTCGATCAGATGGAACCGGAAATGTATTACCGATTATTGGATTGTGGCTTTCGGCTGCCATTGACTAACGGTAGTGATCACCCGGCGAGAACCCTCGGCATCGCCCGCGCCTACGTGAAGGTTGACGGTCCCTTTACCTACGACCGATGGATCGAAGGCATCCGCCGAGGGAGAACGTTTACAACATCCGGGCCGCTACTGTTTCTGACGGTGAACGATGCATCGATCGGCGATGTGATTCATACCGGCGAAAGCGAAAGATTGACGGTGAAGGCAAAGGCTATCTCTAGAGATCCCATCGGGCGATTTCAAATCATTTCCAACGGCGAGGTGCTGGCGGAAAAGGTCGTGGATCAATCAACCGCAGAGATCGAACTAAGGATCCCGGCCGCGGAAAGCCGGTGGTTCGTCGCCCGATGCAGCCGCCGCACGGACGGACGAGCTGATTTCGGGTTTGGCAATTTTAATGCGATCACCGGGCCCGGCGTTGCCCACACAAGCCCGGTGTACGTGCATGTAGACGGTCGCCCACGCTTTGACGCGGCCGCAGCCGAGTATTGGGCCACTCGAATGCGATTGCATGCCCTCAAAATCAAGAGCCAGGGACGTTTCGCCAACGCGGCCCAGCGTGACGAGTCGGCGGGCTACATCGAGCAAGGAATCTCCATGTTCAAAGCCTTGGACCAACAGGTGCGTTCGGCGCGGAATCGGAATGAAACGCTCGCCGAAGCAAAAGCAAGGCTGACCAACATCGTCCGCCGTTTCGGGAACGAGTCCGAAATGGTTGGCGTCTTGAAAGCTGTAGCCGACAGTGATTCTGAGCAATCGCTTCGTGATGCTTTGGAACCGGTGACGTTCTTATCGGCTTCCGTGAATCCGGAATCACGCGTAAAAATTTCGGCAAAACGCGAGCGTATTACCTTGCACCACGGTCGTCCGCAGCGGTTTCTCATTCAGATTGACAATACAGCGGGCATCACGGCTCCGCTCGCGATCCAAGCGATCGACATCGCAAGCGATCCGCCTCAAGCTGCGACATGGTGTGATATCCAAATCATTGACAGCCCGTTCTCGTCGGTCTACTGCACCGGGGCGGCCAGCGAATTCAAAGTGGTCGAATTGCTGGCACGCGAAGCTGGCCTGCGGGAAGTTCGCTTGGTCGCCGACGTCGGCCAAGGAACTCAGGATTTGGGCTTTCGTGCCACGGCGGATATTCAGATCGATACGAATCCACGCCGACCCTTCGATAAACTTGGAAATTGAAACCATGAGAGTGATGCTAACTTTTCTGCTGAGTCTGGCGTGTGCTGTCGTTGCGTGGGCAGAGACTCAGGGTTCGCGTAACGTTCCGTCGGTACCCCGGCAGCCGTTGATGGCACAAGTTCATCGGCTGGTCGAGGCGATGGATGTCGTCGGCAATCCATTCGACAGACAAACGTTGCAACAGCTCAATGCACTCAAGTCTGTGCAGGATGAGGGCAGAGTTGCAAAGGAGGTCCAACGATTGCTCGATCCCCTTTGTTTGGCAATCGTGGAGATTCAGCATGACGGCCCACCGAAAGTTGTTTCTGGGTTGGCGAAGATGCAGTTGTTGGAGCAGGGATGGCGAACGTTTCTGATCAAGGTAATCAACAAGCCCCAATCCACAGGTCGACTACTGGTCGAGAGCCCAAATGCGAGGCCACTCGCTCATTCTCCGGCGCAGGAAGTCGAATCACGATGGATGCAAATCTCTACGTTCGATGGACAGCCCATGCGTCCCAATCTAGGCGGGCTTGAACTTGAGTATCGAATCGTTCAGATCTACAGTCGAGACCCCGGCGATAAGAGTGCCTTGTTGGAATTTACAGTGAGCACCGGTTCGGGAGCCGATAGCGAGTTGATCCGTGAATGGCGTTTTGACAAAGATACCGATGGATGGCGTTCCGTCAATCAATCCGAAATCGCTGCGGAAGATGGTTCCTTGCAATTCACTTCCACAGGCGAAGATCCGTTTGTCGCTGCCGATGTTACTTCACGTGGTGGTCCATTCACCCTCCGCTTCTGGGCGCGCTCCGACAAAGGCGGCATTGGGCAGCTATTCTGGTGGACCAAAGAGCAGCCGTTCGCAACGAGCGACCGGCAAATCAACTTCATCGTCGAACCAGGCAAAGAGCATCTTTACGAGGTGTCCTTTTCGGTCCTTGGAACCTTGACGGGGCTGCGACTCGATCCAATGGTACAGGTGGGCAACATGCGAATCGACTGGATCGACCTCTACTCGGCGCAGCGTTCGACCGAATGGGCGAAGTTGGATGTCGATTTCACCTGTTTACCGGCAACAAAAGTCTTGCTGCGTGTCTTTGACGCCTACGGCAATCCTGGTTTTGGAAAGTTTGAAATTCGTGATTCAAAGGGGCGTATCTATCCGGCACAATCGAAGCGGTTGGCTCCCGACTTCTTTTTCCAAAGACATATCTACCGCGGTGATCGGGAACAGCTCGCATTGCCACCCGATACGTACACCATTGTTTGCTCGCGTGGACCAGAATCGATCCCGGAAATCAAGACGCTCACAGTAGAAAACGTTCCGACGGAATTGGTTTATCGCGTGAAACGCTGGGTCGACCCCGCCAAGACAGGATGGTGGTCGGGCGACCATCATATTCATGCCGCAGGTTGTCTGCACTACGAGAATCCCACCCAAGGAGTGAAACCCGGTGACATGATTAGGCATATCATGGGCGAAGATCTAAAAGTGGGATGCTGTCTAACATGGGGTCCCTGCTTTGATTATCAAAAGCGATTCTTTACCGGCGAAGTCGCTCAACAATCCCAGTACCCCTACACGCTTCGCTACGATGTCGAGGTATCGGGGTTCGGTTCGCACATGTCAGGTCACCTCAATCTCTTGAACCTGAAGCAGCAGATTTATCCAGGCGGTGAATCAAAAGACCACTGGCCAACCCTGGGCCTCAACACACTGCGATGGGCAAAACGACAAGGTGCGGTATGCGGACCGGCACATTCATCGCTCGGACTGAGTCGATTCGTTGGACGCGTCCCCGATACCGAAGGAAAAGATGGTCCTCATGGGCTTCCTCATTTCAACATACCCGCGTTTGATGGCATCGGTGCCAACGAGTTCATTGTCGATGTAACCCATCGCGTTCCTGGACCGGACGGGGAGCTGGTTCAGGCCGTGGATTTCATCTCCGCAATGAATACGGAACGTGTGGCGGAATGGAACATGTGGTATCACGTACTCAACAGTGGATTCCGCGTCGCGGTCAGTGGGGAAACCGATTTTCCGTGCTTGAGTGGCGAGCGTGTCGGTATCGGACGGGTTTATGCGAAAGTCGATGGCGAATTAACGTTCGAAAAATGGGTACACGCGATCTCTGCGGGGCGCAGTTACGTTAGCGACGGAAATTGTCACTTGCTCGACTTTTCAGCAACTCATACAGCATCGAAAACCACGACAGAGGTTGGACAAAGCGGCAGCGAATTGCAACTCGATTCGGGCGAGGAGGTAGTATTTAAGATTTCGGTAGCCGCCAAACTCGACGAAAACCATGAGTTGCCCATCGAACTAATCGTCAACGGCTACCCCGTGGAAAGCAAATCGATTCCCTCCGATGGAACCACTCAAAATTTAGCGTTCAAGCTTCCATTAAAGAAAAGCAGCTGGGTAGCCATCCGTGCTTTTCCAAATGCGCACACCAATCCAATCTATGTCGTCGTCGATGGCAAACCGGTACGTGGTTTGGTCGACAGCATACGGTGGTGTTTGGCGGGTGTTGAGCAGTGCTGGAAATCCAAAAAGAGCACGTATGCCGAATCGGAACAGGCAGATGCCAAAGCGGCTTACGACCACGCTCGCAAAATCTTTTCCGATCTAATGGATGAGGAAACCAACGGAGAGGAGCTGTAGACTGCGTGAAGAAATGATGACAATCTTCTAAACAACGTCCCAGCGTCCGATCTGTCCGTCGAGCAGATCGACAAAGTACATATCGCCGTCGGGGCTTTGCCGAATGTCGACAACGTATTGAGCACCGGTGGTGAATACGGAGACGCCTGTGACGTTTCCGTCGGCATCGACCGAGGCACGGCGAACGACGCCTTGGCCAAGCGAATTGAACAGAATGTCGCCTTCGTACAGCAATCCGAGGTCTCCGCCCCGAATCACGTCGCCCATGACGATTGCATCAATTCCGTCTCCCGCGTGGCTGAGCGCGTAAATACTGGCCACGGCATCGTTGTTTCGGTAAAACGCCTGTGCGGAAGCTAAACCAGCGTATCCGCCCGGGGTGACCAAATTCACACCGCGGCGACCTTCATAATAGGGCCAACCAAAATTGGCTCCTGGATCACCGGTGTTGATTTCTTCCCAACTCGTCCAACCGACGTCGCCGATAAACAAGCGTCCGGTAGCGTCATCGACGGCAATCCGGAATGGATTTCGCAATCCAATCTGATAAACCTTCGAACGGTTCGAGTTGGCATCCCCATCGAAGAATGGATTGTCCGATAAACCTTCGCCCGTTACTGGGTCGATTCGCAGAATCTTTCCCGACAAACTGTCGACGCTTTGAACCCGGACGACCCGCGGGTCCATCTGGTTATAACTTCCGCCGTCGCCAATCGAAACAAACAAGTTGCCGTCGGGTGCGAACTCCAACGAGGCGACGGTATGCGTGGTGCTGTCGCTATTGATAAAGTCGCGAACGAATGAGCCGTCCGCGTTTTGTCCCGCTGGAGGTTGTCCCATGTCGGTGACACTGTTGGTAAACGCGTTGAACGATCCCCACACTCCTGCACTTCCCAAGAGAATCGTTTCGGATCCATCGATCAGGGTGGTGTAGTTCGTGGAAGCGTCGAGCGTGTAGCGAACCAAGCGTCCGACACGGTTACCAGGCTGATCGGGGCCAGCGAAAGGGTTGCCAACGTGGTTGTAGACTTCCGGTGGATCGTATGTGTAGAGAACGTAGAGATACGGGTTGTTGTTGAGATCGGGGTGGACGGCGACGTCGAGTAGACCTCGATCCGAAACATTGTTCACGATTCGCGAGATGTTCAGCAGAGGATTGGAGACCAATTGGCCATCTCGGAACACCTTCACGGTTCCTCGCTTTTCAGCGACGTACAGATTACGTCCGTCGGCGGACCAATCGATCGCTGTCGGTTGAGCCAAGCCAGAATAGACGACCGCCGTGCGAATATCACCGGATGGTAGAACGGGCGGATCCGGGATCGGTGCGTCCGAATCCATCCACCACGATGTGATGCGATGGGCATTAGGCCGGTCATAACTAGCCGCCGTGAACCCTGCGTACATTTGCCCACCTACGACTTGGTCGAGTCGGACGGTTGTTTTTAGGTTCGCCAATTGTGGCTTCTCATTGGTTTCTGAGATATAGACCGACAAGGAGTCGCTCACGCCATTGTAGTCGACCCAAGCGTAGTAAACGCCACCGCCATTCAAATTGATCGGTGACCTCGATTGGGCTCGTTCGTTTGCATAGTTTCCGTTGATCGCCACCGCGATTTCATCTTTGTATCGATCGTTTCCATTGAGCCAAGTATCGAGTTCGATTGCCACACTTCGTCCGATGCCTCCGTAGCCAAGACCGTAGGCCCCGAGTCCAATTGCACCGGTTCGAGCGGCTGAGTTTTGCAAGACGAATGCCAATCCATCCGCTCCGCCGCTGCCGCTACCTCCGTTCATTTCAAACGAGAACTGAGTCCGAAAGGAACTGTCGGCAGTTACGTCAATCGCCTCAGTATAGAAAGCCGACCCGGTTTGAAACGCCGCCGATGACGTGAGTTGCAATTTGCCACTTTTTACACTTGCCCCACCATTGACATCGATGAAACTAGCAAACTCAAAATTGGGAAAACTTGGCAGCGATTGCTCGTCGTCAAGGATCGTCACCGTCGTCGTTCGCGGAGCACCTAATTCTGCATTAACAGGATTGTCAATCGTGAGACTAAACGTCTCGACTCCTTCTTCTAAATCATCGTTGAGGATTGGAATGCGAATGTCGACAGCCCGC
>JGI12048J13642_10383499_pt1 | contig 11340 bp, 10 predicted proteins | sample ElkSlonscriptome_16_FD_13642 | JGI IMG/M metagenome (IMG submission 13642) | reverse complement strand
CCCACCGCTTTATCCATTGCCTCGTAAATCGACTTCAGCGGGTCGCCGATCTCGCCGGCTAGCTCGGCATCATGGGTGGGGAAGTCCGGGTCATGTGCGGCCCACAGTTGATGGCCGCCACAGTGGCTGTCGGCGAACACAGTCATTAACAAGTCCCACCGCTCCTGTTCGAGCACGTGCCGCACCATGCGCGTTTTGATCTCAATGCGCTCGATCAACGCGTCACGCAGCTTTTCGATGCCGGATTCCTGTGTAATGAGATGATCGCAACGCGGCACCGGGTTCGCGCCGAACCGGCTGTTGAACTCGTCGGCCAGCGCGGAAGGGTAGGCACGGATGTGATCGAACTCAGGGTCGTGCATGCCCCAGTCCAGCAGCTGAATGCCGTTGAATGACGCACTGTCCGGCGCTTTGGGCACGTCGATAATGGCGCAGCGCTTGCCGGCGGCGGACAAGTATTCCCAGAACGGGGGTTCGGCGAGATCTGTCGGGCGAAACGGCACGTAGCGGTAGGTGCCCGGCTCGAGCTGGGAAAAAAAATAGCGCCCGTGGCGGGCCGGTGAACAGCCGGTGAAGATAGATGGCCAGATAGAGCCGGCGTATTGTCCCGGCGGGCTGCGCATCTCACCGCAGGCTGAGCTTTTCAGGAGCCCCGCAATGTTGGGCAGCGAACCATCAGCGGCCCATTGCTGCAGCAGGTCTTTATCGGCTGCATCCAGCCCGATAACTAAAATGGTGGGTGACATCTCTCACTCGGTGCAAGTCGTGGCTCTGATCGCATCTTGCCACAACCACCGGCGTCAGCGGGTCGTTGAGATAAATCTTCTCAAAACCAATGGGCAGACGGTACCCTGCAAACTACTGAGCTCAGCCGCCCAGCGCCTGAAATGTCGCAGCTGTCACGGCGAGGCACGCCACCACAATGCCGGTCACCCTGCGGCGCATGCTCAGATACTCGTCGGCCAGCAAATTCATTTGCGCAGTTCATAAAAGCGCTGCACCGTCATCGGCTGCAGCGTGAATGAGGCCTGCTGCGAACCCGCTGTCGTCACCTCCAGTCGATGTGCCAGAAACTCGAAATCGACTGAGAAGTTGCGTCCCTGGTACGGCATGGGTGAGGTGGTAAGCCCCCGCGAGGTGAGGTAGAGCGTCGAGCCCCACGAATGGTTCACCCAGGGGCCACACTCCAGACGGATTTTGCCAATGATCTGCAGCCACATGTGCAGGGTGTCATGTGGCTCGCGCCAGTCGTCAAATGCCGGTAGCGCGGGCCAGCGCTCGTCCATGCTGTGCCCTGTCAGTTTGTTGGAGCATTCAGTATGCCATCATGTCCAGCGGCATCTCGACCACAACCGGCGTCAGCGGGTCGTTGAGATCAATCTCCTGAAAACCAAAATGATCGATGCCGCGCGCCGGTACCGTTGCTCCACCGCCTTCGACGTAGGCCAGAACCACCAGCGCGTAAGTCTTCGGATAGCCGAAGCGCGGGTCTGTCGATGACGGCATTCTGACCGGGAACTGCAGCGTCTGCGATGTGCCGGGCACCACCGGATCGAATGGTACCTGCAGGTTCAGGAAATGGTTGGGGGCCGCGAACAATCCGGGCGAATAGCCTTCAAAGTACAGGGTGGCCGCTATCGCTCTCACTGTGCCGATCGTCGGTGGAAAATCGAGCGTTACGGTGAACGTCGTTTCAAAGTTGGTCGTGACCTGATCGTTGCCGCCGCCGGCCGGCGGGTCGGTCGTCGGCTCGACTTCCGGCAGTGACCTGAAGAAGTTCCACAGTGTGTCGGCCGCAAAGCCCGGGAAGTTGTGGTTGCGGTTGCCTTCGCCCGGGTGCTCGCACCACACCACCGGGTAGGGCGTTGCGCCGAGCCCATGGTCTACGCACGGTCCGAACGGCGAATTTTCGAACACGTCGATGTCCAGGCCGTTATAAGCCACCCAGAAATTGCGGGTCGGCGCGGTCAGAGAGAACGGTACCAGCTCGTCGTTTATTCCGACGATCTGCATCACCGCGACCGAGCCGATGCAGTTGTCGACGATTAACAGGCCCGCGGTGGGCGCGATGCCGCGAATAATATCGCCGTAGCGACAGCCCAGGTCATTGGCGAAGCCGCCACCGCTGCTCTGGCCGATCACGAACAGTCGGTTCGGGTCGTAGCTGAGGTCTGCCTGAATGTAGTCGAGCAGGTCCAGAAAGAACTGGTCGTCCTGGTCGCGATCAAAACCAACCACGGTCGGCTGGCCAACCGGAGTGGCGTCCGGGAACACCATGATCGCTTCATCGGCCACGTCGGTGAACAGTGTGCCGCCGTACAGCCCGCCCGGAATCCACCGCTGGTGGCTCCCGCTGGTGCCGTGGAAGCCGACCAGTAGCGGTTTGCGGTCGCCCCGCGGCGTGTAGTCCGTCGGTACCCGAATGTAAAAGCTGCGCAGGATCCCGCCGGACATCATGGTGTGCAGGCCGGTGGTCAGGGTTGCCGGCGGCACGGGCGTGCAGCCCGGGTCATCCTCCAGTGTGCAGTCCGGGTCATTCGGGTCAGCGTCGAGCGTCAGACCGGTGGTGCTGTCGGCTGCGGACTGCCCGGGATTCCAGGCATCTGGTGCCCCATCGCCGTCCGTGTCGACGCTGGCGGCCGGGTCGATCGGAAACGCATCGTCGGTGTCGGCAACGCCGTCGTTGTCGTCGTCCAGGTCGGCCAGATCGCCGAGGCCATCACCGTCGTTGTCAGCCGATTCATTGGCGTTGAGCGGGAAGGCATCGTCTGTGTCGGGGACCCCGTCGTTATCATCGTCGGTGTCAGCGGTGTCGCCGGTGCCGTCGCCGTCGGTGTCGATGGTTTCCGTAGCGTCCAGCGGGAACGCATCCTCGGTGTCACTAACACCGTCGTTATCGTCGTCGTTGTCGGCGTTGTTGCCAATGCCATCGCCGTCACTGTCCTCGGCTTCGGCCGGGTCCCAGGGAAACGCATCGGCGGCATCGGCCACCGAATCGTTGTCGTCATCGTTGTCGTCAGCATTGAATGCGCCGTCGCCGTCGCTGTCGAGGTAGGCCTGAATGTCAGCCGGCGAGACTTGAGTGCCGTCGTCGACCGACACCGTGTTCAGCGCCGCTGTAACCCGCTGCGGGTTAACGGTGGCCCGCGCAGCCATGAGTTCGGTTTGCAGCGAATCGGAGGCCCAGCTACCGTCCGCCAGCTCCGCACCCAGCTCGTTCAGCAGCGCTGCCAGTTCTGCGGTGAAGGCCTCACCGCTCTGCGCGGCTCTGGCCTCGGCACTGGCTGCCACAAGGGTGGACAGTGCCAGCAGATAACTGTCACCAGGATGGAAGAGGCCGGTGACGACCACGCGCACCTCATCCGGCGAATAAACGGGCGCGGAAGGAATAATGGCTTCAAGCAGCGTGCGAATATCTGCATACGACTGCGCCACCGCATCGGCGCCGGTCATGCCGTCTTCCACCAAGCGTCGGAACCGTGCCTCGGCCAGGTGAGTCAGTACGTTGACCTGCGCTGACTGCTCCTGTTCATCGGACTTCGTGTAGATGCCCCGCAGCGTGATCGGGTCGAGCGGGATGCTGCCGTCCAGTTCGTTCAAAAATCGTCCGGTGGCTTCGATCAGAATAAGCCGGCCGCCCGTAACCGTGGCGACATAGGTGCCCAAATCGTCAGTTGTGGTGGTCGCGACCGGGTCTGCAATGGGCTCACCGCTGGCGTTCAGCGCGGTCAGCTCAACGTCGGCGCCGGCCAGCATCGGGCCTTTGGCCGAGTTGCCGGAGACGGTGGTGGGCGCAGGGGGCGTGATGGTCGTGCCGCTGTCCGAGCAGGCGGCCAGGGTCGCCAGCGCTGCAGTAGCCACAGCCGCCAGGTAAATCCCACTGCAGGACCGCCGTCCGGTTATGTCCGCTAAACGTCCCATCAATAGCACCCCCTGAAAAATGCCAACGACCATTATTCACGCCGGGCGGTCGTTTGTCGCCTGCTGCTGCAGGCCGAATGAGTTTGCCGAGGGCAATTTGAGCGGCGGGCCCCGAGCTTCAGGGTGGGCGCGGGGCGCCGGGTGGTTGGCTTGGTTTGGTCGTTTCCGCGTTGGCGGGCGAATTTCCCGGTGCGGGAAAGCTGATGCCGGTTACAGCTTATCGGCCACCGCTGCTCCTGGTGCCGAGCTCAGCCGCCCAGCGCCTGAAACGTCGCGGCCGTCATAGCGAGGCACGCCACCACAATCCCGGTGACCCTGCGGCGCATGCTCAGATACTCGTCGGTCAGCAAATTCATTTGCGCAAGGCGGATATCAATGGACAGCAGAATCAGGAACGCGCCGAGCATGACCATCAGGCTCAGTGCCGCCGGCATCAGCAGGAAGGCCAGCCAGACGCCAACGGTCACCGCGTTGCTGGTCAGCAGCAGGTTCAAGGGTGTGCGCGCCGACTGGTAGAGGAACGTGCCCCAGTGCACCCCGGCCATGAACGACGCGATGGCCACACTGTAGCCCGCGGCGATCTCTGCGGTGCTGCCCAGCCGCGGCACGACCGGCAGGCCCAGCCACGGCAGCAGTGCGCAGAGCACGAAAGGGATGGTGCCTGCATACGCGAGTACCACCGCCTGGCGCAGGTCAATCGGCATCTTCCGGCCTCGTCATATGGCGCTGTAAACGGGGTCGAACACGCAAAAAACCTCTGTAGACGTGTTCCAGCAACCACAGCATACCCGGTAACCGCGCCGCCATACCCAGGGGCCTGAGCAGCGGAATTGCACGCCACATAGCTGCAAACGCAGCAGCGCCGGAGACAATATCTTTGCCTGCCTCCTGCGCATGCAAGCGCGCCAGTAGGCTCTTCGTATCCAGTGGGCATTCGCCGGCGGACCGGGCTTCCACGAAGCGCAGCGCGCCGCGCTTGTCCAGCCGCTGCATCAGCCTGATCTCCCTCGCGCACAGCGGACATTCGCCGTCATACCAGACCGTCACAGCGTTTTTCATCGCCTTGAACCCAAACTGATCTTCATATGACTGTATTCGTCCGTCACACTGGATGGATTAGCCGTCCACTTGGGCTGTCTTTTACGAATGGACGCCTGTGCCCGAACCTTTGTTTTCTGGATTCTCTATAATTCAAAAAAGAGGGCGCGCAAATCAAACCCCTGCTGCTGCTTACATTGATGGTTGCTTGTCCGGCCTTGGCTTTGATCAGGGCATCGGTTGCGGTCGAAACAGCGCTGGGTCGAGGCACAGGATTTTCGCACGCGTTACCGCTATGCGCTGTTCATGGACACCTCCTTAAAGCAGCAAGACCTGAGCAAAGGTGCGTGGTATCTGTCGGTCTACACCGAAGTTTTCCTGAACGGCGAGCGTGATATCGGCAACCGAGAAACGTCAGCTCCAGCTGAGCCTGCATCATGCGCTCTGAGCGACCGGCGCTGGCCGCTGGTGGCCACCGTAAAGCTAGTGAGTTTGGGCGCTTGGTTTTGCCGGGCATCACGGGCATGCTAGGCGCACTGAGCGAACCAGCCGCGGAGTAGTTCCGAATGTCGAAAGCGATTTTAAAAGGGTTGGCGGGTTTGGTGCTGCTGCTCGTGCTCGCGGTCGCCTACCTGCTGTATGACGTACGGGCCCGCGTTCCAGAATCCACCTACCCGCTGGCAGCTCCGGCATCCACCAGCCCCGACCCGCGTCCGGTGCTGGTGTTTGGCGCCAGCGGCCAGACAGGTATCGAACTCGTTAAACTGCTGCGCGCGCGGGGTGATGCGGTGACCGCCGCGGTGCGAGCGTCCTCGGATCGCACCGAGCTGGAGGCCCTGGGTGTTGATTTCGTCGTGGCCGACGCACTGGATGCGGAATCAGTAACTCGCGCAGCCGCCAGCGATGATTTTCGCGCAATCGTCAGCTCGCTGTATTGCCGCGACTGTCAGCCGTCGGTCGACGATGTCGGCAATATCAACGTCGCAGAAGGTGCGAAGGCCGCTGGAGTGCCGCGCATGCTGATGATCAGCACGATAGGTGCGGGTGACAGCTACGACTCCGCTAATCTGATTTCGCGCTATATCTTGCGCGATGTGCTACCGAAAAAAACGGCCGCCGAGAACCACCTGATCGCCAGCGGGCAGCCCTACACGATCATTCGTCCAGGCGGATTGCTGACAGGCCCCCCGACCGGGCGTGGATACTTGTCAGAAGACCGCAACGCGTTCGGGTTTATTCGCCGGGCCGATCTGGCGCGCATGCTGGTTGCCGTGCTTGACGACCGGAACACGATCAGCAAAATCTTCGCGGCTGCCGATCCGGAGATTAAGTCACCGTTCGGGCAGGATGAGGCAAAGTAGTTTGATCGCGGAGCCGGTTTCGCGCCGACTCACCCCTCGGCTGCATTCAGGCGGCCGACTCGGTTCCAGTCGACAGCGGTCCGTTCTCGCCTTGCCGCTGCGATGACGGCTTGACAGTGCGGTAGCCGGAGAACGACCAGACCCCGAATACTCCCAGCAGTAGCAGCGTGATGGCTGACCACCAGCCCAGCTGGTCAAGCTGGGCGCCGGTTATCAGGTCAGCGTTTTCGGCAGACGGCAGCGCAATGGCATCGACGATCAGGCCGGCCAGCAGCTTGCCGAGACCCGATGCGGTCTTCATCGACAGGAACACGAAACCGAATAACAGGGCCGTGGCGTTGACACCCGTGCGGTTCTGATAGTCGTCAGCCGTTTCGGATGCGATCACCGCCGAGACAATCATGACCACGCCCAGCGCCAGCCCGGCGGTCCCGTTGGTGATACGCAGCATCGGCATGACCGCCTCTGTCCCCACTTCGATCAGCCCGAAGAGCCGCAACAGCATGGGCAGGGCAAACAAAAAAGTACCAAAGCCAATTCCTCCCGCAAACAGCAGTGGGTGAGACACCCGGTCGACGATGGGCTTGCCGACCAGCAGCGTAATGGCTGCACCCAGAATCACCGCAAATTGCCAGACCTTGATTTCATCCCCGGTTAGATCCCAGAAGTAGCTGCCGAGGTACAGCGCCATCGAGTTGTACATGGAGAATGCGGTGAGGATGAACAGGCTGCCCAGAAACAGGCAGCGAAAATTCTTGAAGCGGAAAATCATGTCGCGCCATGCGGGCCAAAGCGCATTGATGTGAAAACGCGGGCTGGGCGCTACTTTGTCTTCGCGGCTGCGGATACGCCGATAGGTGCCGGCGGCTGACAACAAAATAATCAGAATCAGCGCGCCGCCGATAGCCGCCGCGAACGGCAGGTAGTTGGCTGGATTCTCCTGGCCGCGCGGATACTCTTCAGTGGCCACGAAGAACACGTCAAAGGCCACCGCAACGACGGCGAAGTTGGCTACCGCGCCGAATATGTTGCGCAGTACCGCCAGGGTGACCCGCTCCCGGGGTTCGTCAGACAGCTCGGCTATTTGCGTCGACCACGGAATGTGAAACAGCGTTACCGAAACACGCAGGCCGATGGCCGTGAATGCCAGCCAGGCTCCGAGGCCGATACTCGACAGGTTGTCGGGTGGGTAGAACAGCGCACAAAAGAAAAAGGCGGTGGGCAGCCCGGCCAGAAACATCAGCGAATGCCGCCGCCCCCAACGGGATTCAAGGCTGTCTGAGTACGCCCCGACCAACGGGTCGGTCACAGCGTCGGCAATCATCGCCACCAGAATGGCCGCACCGGCCACGGTGCCGGAGAGCCCCATAACCTGCGTGTAGAAAAACAATACGAACAGCTCGAACGAGCGGCTTAACACCACCTCGCACACGTTGCCCAGACTGTACGCCAGCTTGGTGGGCCAAGGGATGCGCTCGCTGTCGGGCGTTACTGTAGTCATGCGTGTGCCTGCTTTACGCTAGCCTTCCAGGCTGGTTGATTATGGGGCTTGGCGTCTACCCTAGCCTAGCCACAGTCCGGTTTGCAAACGCGTGCACTGCCGCGATCTTCAGCGCTGCGCAGCCTCCCAGCCCAGCATCGCCGATTTCCGTGTCGGTCCCCACCGATAGCCTCCGCAGTCGCCACATGACCGGATCACCCGGTGGCACGGAATCAGGTATGCGACGGGGTTGCGGCCGACCGCTGTGCCGACGGCGCGGCTGGCCCCGGGCCGGTCGATAGCGGCCGCGACATCGCCATAGGTGCAGGCCTGCCCGAGCGGAATCTGCAGCAGTGCCTGCCAGACTTTCAGCTGAAAGGGTGAGGCGCGCAGGTGCAGCCGTACTTTACCGAGATCGGTCCAGTCCGCGCTGAATATTTTAAGTGCGGATTGCTGCCACGCATCGTCGGCTTCTGCCCATTCGGCGTGCGGAAACCGTTCGCGCAATTCGCCCAGTGCAACCGCCGGGTCGTCCGCGAACGCGAGATGACAAACGCCGCGAGCGGTCGTGGCTACCAATACACGTCCAAATGGAGTCGGTGTAAACGAGTAGTTTAAGCGCAGGCCTGCGCCCCCCTCCCGGTACTCTCCGGGCGTCATCTGTTCGATGGTCACAAACAGATCGTGAAGCCGTCCCGTGCCCGACAAGCCGGTTTGGTGTGCCGTATCGAGGAGCGTGCTGCGCCGCTCGTCCAGCAGTGCCTTGGCATATTCAACGCTGAGAAATTGCAGGAATTTCTTCGGGCTTACGCCGGCCCACTGCGCGAATAGCCGCTGAAAGTGCGATGGACTCAGGTTGGCCGCCGCGGCCATCCTGCCAAGCGAAGGCTGCTCGCGGAAATTCTTCCGCGCGTACTCGATAGCCCGGGCGATGCGCGCAAAATCGCTGCTGGTTTGCGGGTCGCTGTTCATCTCTTTCTCTAATGTCAGGTAAGCGCCGGGTATTCTGCATGCGCTCGGAAGCACTTTAGCAACGCCCCTGCGGCACCGCGACCCGAATCTTGCTGCAGGGCTTATCGCTATGCAGTGCGACATAACCTATCGACCAGTTTGCGGTGGTTACGCGCGGTGCGCGTTTTCCGTGTGGTATCTGCTAATGTTAGCCAACAGGCGCAGAGGTGAGGTGTGCGCTGGCCGCTGCGACTCTGCATCCATTTAAGCCGGAGAAGTAATGAAGATGAACAGGTTTATTTTGCTGGCCATCGCTGCTGTTGCCAGCGCTGCCGCGGTTGCCCAGACTGCCGACGACGTCGACTGCGACCGCTGCGTCGATACAGCCGACCTGATGCCCAAATCGGTGACCACCGCCAAGCTGGAAAACAACTCGGTGACGGTTCGCAAACTGGCCCCGGCTTCAGTAAACACGGGCAACATTCGCAAGGGCTCTGTCACGCCGGACAAGCTGAGTCCCGCGGTAACGTCTAAACTGAATGCACCCCGTGTCGTGGTGGTCGATGCCGCTGACGTAGAGCTGCCGATTATTTACTACGGTCCGGGTGACGATGAGGACAATGGTACCTATCGGTACAGCAATAACGGCGAGCTTGTGGGTATCCCGGTCCTGCTGAGTCCGGAGTTTATCGGCACTGCACCGGTCTGGTACGACGCCCTCGACTGTGGCGGCAACCCCTACGTGCTGATGTTCACGGAATCGAGCTTTCCACCTGATTTCGTGATCAACAGTTTCGATTTGTTTCAGCGCACCGGCGCTTTTACCATTTTGCCGCTTTTTTCCCTGCGTGACGAGGAAGGCGAGTGCGAGAATAACATCATCGAGTTTGGCACCGCTGCACCGCTGACGCTGATCGACAGCATCAGCTATTCGCCGCCGCTCAGGCTTGAGCTGCGTTAGCGGGCTGCGGCGTCTGGGCGTCCGGCTGAAACACGCGCTGGCCGTTATCACGCCTCGCCGTTGCCAACGACTACGCCCAGCACTTCCTCTGCACGTTCCAGCCAGCGCTGCTGGGTTTTTGCCGTCAGGTCAGCGCCTGTGGCCGCGGCATGCTCATGCAGCTTCTCAGCGATTCTCTGCCTTTCGGCCGCGGTCATTGCGATGGCCGGCTTGATGCGGTCTGTGGCTATCGGCTTGCGCCTGGACAAATTGGTTAACAGGTGCACCCGGTCAAACTCGTTGCGCAGCACCACGCTGCACAGTGTTTCCAGCGCAGTGTCGCGGCCGGCGTAATCCTTGCCACGGCTTATCTCCAGGTTGACCAGCTCCGCGGCAAACAGCCAGTTGGCATCCCGGTACTGGAAACCGCCGCCGTACATCATCGCGGTTTCGAAAGCGATTACGCGAATGAAGTCATTCAGTAGCTGCAGCGCGGTGCGCTGCAGCACGCGCTCACCGACCAGTTGGGCGCCGCGTGCGGCGAGCTTGCCGGCTATCCAGGAGGTGCCGACCGCAACGGGATTGAACCCGAGCGCCAGCCGCGCAAACTGCAGCGTGTTAAAGCCGTAGTCGAGGTAAGGGCGAAACGCTTTATAGGTGCCGTAGTAGTTTGCGCCTCGCCTTAGCTGGCGATACACCCTGGCGGCGTTATAGCTTTTGAAGTTCAGCGGCAGGTCATCCACCACCATCAGCATGTGCAGTGAGGCGCTGCTCAGGCTTTTGGCCATCAGCTCTATGTCCGTTTCGAGCAGCGGGTGCTCCGCATCGGGCCGGTACAGACGCGCGATTTTCTCCACGAACAGCCGGGTGTCGGCCACGATCAGCTCACCGTTGACGCCGTGCTCGGCCGCGTAGCGGTTCGCGCGAATACGGTTGAATACCAGCGTGCTTTCTTCTTCTATAAGCGCGAGTAGCTGCCGGTCTTTGCCCACCAGCCTCTCAAGTTCGGTATCGGTGGGCTGAGTTTCGAGCAGGTCGACGTAGTCATTGCCGGCTACGCGTGCGGTTCGTTGCTGGCGTGCCAGCCGCAGCTCGCGCAGTTCGAGGCGCCGCTCGGCGTCGCCCAGTTTTTCCAGCTGGTACGCGGCCAGTTCGTCGTCCGACAGCGCCATCAGTTCGTCGGCCGACAACGTGAACAAGCGGGCGCGCCGACCTCGACGGGTGGCGCTGGCCCAGGCGGCGACCAACGGAACGATATACAGCGCAGCCAGCAGCAGGCCGATGCCAAGCTGTGGAGGCCACAACGCCACCGTCAGCGCGAGCAACGCTGCGCAGTAGGCGGCCAGCGCGCCGATGACAACCCATATCAGGGAACGATCGGAGGTCATGATTGCGAACTCGTCAGGTGGACCGCAGAAATTACTGGTTGCGGTGCACTAATAGTATTGCAGCTGAGTCGCTTTGCCGCCAAACACTCGGTAGACGAAAATCGAGTAGCCGATAATCATTGGCAACACGATGACTGCGCCGACGAAAATAACCAGCAGCGATTCCGGCGCGGCTGCGGCGTCCCACAGGGTCATGCGGTCGACGATAAGCCAGGGAAACAGGCTGTAGGCGAGCCCGTGGAAGGCCAGCATGAACAGGCC
>JGI12048J13642_10148373_pt1 | contig 11340 bp, 10 predicted proteins | sample ElkSlonscriptome_16_FD_13642 | JGI IMG/M metagenome (IMG submission 13642) | reverse complement strand
CAGGCGCCCATCGGCGGCGCCTGCCTCGAGCCGACGGACTGCCCACTCACGAGCGCCTGTCGCAACAACTACTGCACCCGGCCCTGCAACGAGCTGGCCGCCTGCCCGAGCGGCTACGCCTGCGCCGAGGATGGGTTTTGCGCCGAGGCCCCACCGCCCGTCGAAGCCGAGGACGACGACGACGGGGGCACCACGACCAAGGTCGGTTGCAGCATGAGCGGCGGCAAAGACCCGACGAAGCCCATCCCATGGGTGATCGTTCCCCTCGCGCTGGCCCTCCGACGCCGCCGGCGCCGGGCCTGAACCCGTCGTCATCCGTGGCGAAGGAGCGGGTCGACATACTGCTCGTGGCGCAGGGCCTGGCGCCCTCGCGTAGCCGTGCCCAGGCCATGATCATGGCGGGCCAGGTCGTCGCCGACGACCGACGCGTCGACAAGGCCGGGGAGAAGCTCGACCCCGCCTGTCATCTACGCCTCAAGGGCGCGCCGGCTCGCTACGTCTCGCGCGGGGGTGACAAGCTCGCCCACGCACTCGCGACCTTCGAGGGTCTCACGGTGGCCGGCTGTGTCTGCGTCGACGTCGGCGCCTCGACCGGCGGCTTCACCGACTGCCTGCTCCAGAACGGAGCCGCCAAGGTCTATGCGGTCGACGTCGGCTGGGGCCAGCTGCACGAGAAGCTGCGCCAGGATCCCCGAGTCGTCGTCCGCGAGCGCACCAATGCCCGGCATCTCAGCCCTGACGACTTCGAAGAGCCCATCGAGCGGGTGGTCGTCGACGCATCCTTCATCGGCATCGCCAAGCTCATCGACGCCATCGCCACCATCCTGCCCCGGGGCGAGCTGGTGGTGCTCATCAAGCCTCAGTTCGAGGCGGGCAAGGAAGCCGCGTCGGCCGGTCGCGGCGTGATCCGGGACCCGGCCGTGCGGGCGCGCGCCATCGCCGAGGCCGAGTCGAGCATTGCCCGCGCCGGATTCACGGTGGTGGCCGGCACCGACAGTCCCATCGCGGGGCCGAAGGGCAACCTCGAGTACCTCGCCTACGCCGTGCACCGCGCGTGAAGCTACGTCGACCGACTCAGCCGCGGCTGACGAAGAGGAACACGGCGATGCCGATGGGGTAGATGAGCCCCAGGTTCGACATGTTGGATGCCGCCAGGCTGTCGAGGTTCTCCTGACAGTCGGTGTCCTCGGTGGGGGGTTGCCCGTCTTGGCGCGCGGCGTGAAAGACCGCGAAAAATGCGGTCATCTCGGGGAGGCTCGTGATGAACCCGAGGATCCAGCCCACCCCCCACTGCGGCACGCCCAGGCCGTCGACCACGAACTTGGCTTCGGTGCCCAAATAGTTTCCGGCGAGCACGATGCCGAAGATCCCCGCGAGCGAGGTGAGGATCCCCCGGGTCTTCTTGGAAGGATCGCGAGGGTTGCGGCTGGCCGCCACGCTCAGGGGTGGCTCGGGGTTGAGCTTGTGGTCGATGTAGATGTAAGCGACGAAGAAGATGAAGAGGCCTACCGCGGTCCACGGCGAGCGCGCCACCGAGCGCTGGGAGGCGAGGAAGAGCGGCACGCTGAAGGCGCCGATCGCGAAGGCCATCTCGTCGATGAACTTGCGGTTCATCAGAGCCGTGAAGCGCCGGTAGAAGAGCGCGGCGGCCGAGAACAGCACCAGGTTGATGATGTTGGACGACGCGACGTTCCACAGGCTGGCCCCGAGCAGCCCGTTCCCCGCCGTACCCACGGTCCCCGCTAGCTCCGGCAGGGACGTTGCGTAGCCGAGGAACTGGCCCTTGGCCTTGGCCGACATGCCCCCCGCCGCGGCGTAGATCTCGATGCCGCGTACCACCGCCCGGGTGAGCAACACCACGGCAGCGCCGAGCGCGACCATCAGGGCGAGGTGGACCAACACAGAGGCTACCTTGGTCTCGCACCGGGCGCTCGACAACCTGTCTTTGTGGGCGCCGTCAGCGCGCAGGCTCAGCCGTGGGCGCGGGTGTCGCTCCGCCGCCGCCGCCACCTCGCGCCGGGACCGACGAAGAGACCGAAGGCGTGGGCACCGGCGCCGGTGCACCGGTGGCCGCGCCCGAGAAGACCTTGCTTCGCCGCGCGAGCAAGAACCCCGTCCCCCCCACGATGAGCAGCGCGCCGAGGGCCGCCCCGAGCACCATGCCAAACGACGACGACCTCTTGGGCGGCGGGTCGGAGTGACGGGTGTGCGATACGGCGGCCCCGGTGCGGCCCATTTCCGGTGGGTCGGCTGCGGGCGTCGGCGGGGGAGGCGGCATGGACGGGTGCCGGGAGATGGCTTGGATCTCGTGGCTGACCTCGACGCTCTGCCCCTCCACGAAAGGCTCGAGCGCCGCCACCATCGCCTGAACGGAGTGGTAGCGCTCGTCCGGGTCGCGCGCGTAAGCCTTGGCGATGGTGTCGGCGAGATCTTCGGGGATGTCCGGGCGGTATTTGCGAATCGGCGTCGGCGGCTCGACGTTGACCTTGACCACGAGCTCCGAGAAGGAAGCCGCCGTGTAGGGCTGCGTACCGGTCAAGAGCTCGTAGAGGCAGACCCCGAGCGAATAGATGTCGGTCCGGAAGTCGACGCCCCGCGACGACCGCATCTGCTCGGGCGACATGTAGAGACCGGAGCCGAGCACGGTGGTGGTCTTGGTGAGCTGCATCTCTTCCGGCTCTTCGTCGAGGATCTTGGAGATCCCGAAGTCGAGCACCTTGAGGGTGCGCCTGCCGCCCCGCTCATCGACGAAGAGGTTGGCCGGCTTGATGTCCCGATGGATGACCCCCTGACGATGCGCCTGGGCGAGGGCCTCGGCAGCCTGGAGGACGAATCCGAGGGCCTCATCGACCGCGAAGCGCTTGCCCATGCGCACATAGGCCGCGAGGTCCTTGCCCTCGAGGTACTCCATCACCATGTAGGGCACGCCGCGCGGCGGGAGCCTCGGCGCGGTGAGGATACCCACGTCGAGGACGCGCGCCACGTGGCGGCTGTGGATGCGGGTGGCCGCTTTGGCCTCGAGGGTAAACCGTTTCACCACCGAGGCGTTCCCCGCCAGGGCGGGCAGGAGGACCTTCAGCGCCACCCGGTGGCCGAGGCCGAGGTGCTGAGCTGCGAGGACGACCCCCATGCCGCCGACGCCGAGGGTGCCCTCCACGCGAAACTTGTCCATGAGGACGGTGCCCGGCGGCAGCTTGGCGAGATCGAGGGCCACGAACGTGTACTCTACACGACAGGGCCTCTAAGGGCCGCTTTCGCCGCGTCCTGCGCTATACCAGCCCCGTCATGCGCCGCCGCTTGCCGCGTCACCTCTCGCTGCTCGGCCTGCTCGCCCTGTTCGGCGGATGTGAGTGCGACGAGCGCAAGCAGGCCGCCACCCATCCCGGCTTCAGCACCGCCGGAGTCAACGCGACCAAGCCGAGCACCGAGCAGACCGCGGCCTTCGTCAAGGAAGCGACCGCCGAAGCCACCCACCTCGACAAGGCGCTGCCTCGCCCCGCCGGCGCGCCATCTGAGAGCTACTTTGCGCTGCGACGAGCCGTGGCGGCCGCGTCTCCCTACTTTCGTCCGCGGGCCAAGACGGGCGCCGCGATCCTCCTCGGCCCGGTTCGGAGCGTCGACGGGGATGACGGGGCACTCGGCGAGCTCGATCGCGCCCTCACCCAAGGCGACGAGGCGGCGGCGCGCGAAGCCCTGGCGCAGGTGATCCGAGCCCTCCGACGCATCGACAACGAGCTCACGCTCGAGGGAGTCCCTCCCGAGGCTGCGCTTCGAGCCCTCTCCGACGCCGCCTACCATCTAGGCCTGCGGTTCGCTGAAGCCTATCCCGGCGTCCCCGCCTCACCGCGCGCCGTGCTCGCCGATCTGAGGGGTCACCTCGATGGCATGGCGGCGATCACCCGCGCCGTCATGCGTCGCGTCGACGGAACCCCCTTGGCCAAGCCGGCCGAGGCTCCATCGCGGGAGCTGCTGAAGCAGATCGGAGCGCTCCGACGTCGCCTCGATGGGGCGGCCGACGCGCACGCGTTGATCGGACGGGCCCAGCTCATCGTGGCGACCGGCGCGCTCGGTGTCGCGGCGCGGCAACTCGCCGTAGCCCTCGGCGCCGAGGTGAAGCTCCCTCACCTCGCCCAGCGCCCCCAGGCCGACAACGGCCTCGAAGAGCCTGTACACGCCCTCCTCCTGCCCGACGGGGACGCGGGCCGAGGCGAGCCGCTCGCCCCCGGCCAGAGCCCTCTCGACCGGTTTGCTCGCGGCGAAGGAGAACTGACCGGCGAGCTCCAGCGCGGCTTCGACCTCTTCGTCGGCAAGGCGCGCTGCGCCCGCTGCCACGTTCCGCCCTTCTTTGGTGGCGCGCGGCCCCCGGACTTCTCCGTCGCGGTCTACGCGGTACTCGGGCTGCCCGAAACACCAGAGGCCAAGAGCCTCGACGACGACCCTGGCCGCGGAGAGGTCACCGAGCGCCCCCGCGACCGGCACGCCTTCGAGACCCCCAGCATCCGCAACCTGCACCGCACAGCCCCCTACTTTCACCACGGGGGCTACCCCACGCTGGCCGACGTCGTCGACTTCTACGATCGGGGGGGCGGCACGGGCCTCGGCTTGGAGGTCCCCAACCAGGATCCCGATGTGGTGAAGCTCGACCTCAGCCCGGCCGAGAAGCAGGCGCTCCTCGCCTTCCTCGAGCGAGGGCTCGCCGATCCGGCCGCGGCGAAGCGGTGATCGGGCCCCGAGAACGTCAGGCGGTGTTGGGCTCGGCGCCTCGGAGCCGACCGACGACACTCACGATGGCGAGGGTGACGCCGCCGGCGAGCAGGCCGACGAGGCCGTTGACGACCGTTGGCCCGAGGGTCGCGCCGACCGCTCCGAGGGAGGCGCTGGTGGTCGCGATCCACACCTCGAAGGCCGGCACGGCGTGCACGAAGATCCCTCCGCCCACGAGGAACATCGCGGCGGTGCCGAGAAACGACAGCAGCGCCATGAAGCGGGGCGCCACGAAGAGAATACCCCGCCCGACCGCCGCGACGGCGCCCTCACCCCGGCTGAGGTGAAGGCCCACGTCGTCCATCTTCACGATGAGCGCGACGATGCCGTAGACCCCCACCGTCATCAGCGCGGAGATGGCGACGAGCACGCCCGCTTGGGTGGCGATGGGGGCTCCATCGACCGCCGCGAGGCTGATGGCGATGACCTCCGCCGAGAGGATGAAGTCGGTGCGAATCGCGCCCTTGATCTTCTCCTTCTCCATCGCGACCACGTCGACCTCGTCGGACGCCAAGGCTTCGAGCCGCTGCTCGCGCTTCGCCTTCGCCTCGGGGGACGGCCGCAGTCGCTCGACGATCTTGTGGAACCCCTCGTAACAGAGGAAGAGGCCGCCGAGCATCAGCAGCGGCTTGATCGCCACGGGGATGAAGACGCTGATGAGCAGGGCCGCGGGAACGAGGACGACCTTGTTGAGCGCGGCCCCTTTGGCCACCGCCCACACGACGGGCAGCTCGCGCTTGGGCTTCACGCCGGTGACCATCTTCGCGTTGAGCGCGAGGTCGTCGCCGAGTACGGCGGCCGTCTTCTTTCCGGCCACCTTGGTCATCACGGCGACGTCGTCGAGCAGAACCGTAATATCGTCGAGTAGAGTGAGTAGACTCACCGCCATGGCCGGGCCCTTAAGCCGCGCGGAGCGATTGGCAACCCGTGATTCACGTTAGGCGGAATGAAAGTCGAGGGAGACCGAGTTGATGCAGTGGCGCTTGCCCGTGGGGGCCGGGCCGTCGTCGAAGATGTGGCCCTGATGGCCCCCGCAACGGGCGCAGTGGCACTCGGTACGGACCATCCCGAGGGTTCGGTCGACCTCGAGCGCGATTCGGCCCTCCTCGACGGGCCGGGTAAAGGAGGGCCAGCCAGTCCCAGAATCGAATTTGTCGCGCGAGTGGTAGAGCGGGTTGCCACACCCGGCACACGCATAGGTACCCTCACGCTTCTCGTCGTACAGATCGCCGGAGAAGGCGCGCTCGGTGCCCGCCTGGCGCAGGACGCGAAATTCCTCGGCGGTGAGTCGCTGCCGCCAGGCCGCCTCATCGACCTCGACGCGATCGGATGGAGGGGCCGTGCTGAGTTTGGGGACCGGCTCCTCGGCGGGACCATCGCCCGCGGCGAGACCGCGCGGCGCGGGACGCTCGGCGCGAGAGCAGGCTCCGAGGGGTGCCGCCACCAGCGCCGTGAGGAGAGTTCTTCGCTTCACCCCCATGACCTAACGGACGCGGTGGCACCCCGCCAGCACGCTCGTGGCTCAGCCGTCGACCAGGGATAGGGCCCAGATGTCGTAGAGGGCGTGCGTCCACACTGCGGCCGCGAAGCCGCGGAGGAGGAAGATGGCCGTGAGCACCGCTCCACAGACCGCACGGAAAACGAAGGTGCGGACGTTCCACGGGTCTGCGAGCGGCCCGACGTAGTGCCAGCCGGCGAAGGCGAGTGCCGCCGCCACCGCCCAGGCCGCGCCGAGAGCGAGCCGCGGCAAGGTGCCGAAGAAGAGTCGCAACACCACCAGGCCTCCGCCGACCAAGCCGACCCGGAAGACGAGCTCTTCGTAGAAGCCGGCCCCGAGCGACATGACCACCCCTGCCCAGCGATCCGCCACCCCCATCGCCAGGGCCGGGGTCGTGGGGGCCGACAAAGGGAGGTGGCCGAGGGCGTAGCCGGCGGCGGTGCGCATGAGCAGCGCGTAGACCACGGCTTCGATGGCGATGAGGGCGAAGCGATGGGATTCGAAGGGGTTCTTCCCCGCCAAGGCGCGGAAGACCAAGACGAGCCCCGCGCCGATCCCCAGGGTCCAGAGCCAGTACATGAAGATGTGCCGCTCAGCGAGCTGGAGCAGCTGCGCCGTGACGGGGTCGGCCGCGTTGCGGACCTCGAGCACCACCACCCCGAAGTGGTAGGCGACGAAGAGCGGCAGGACCAAGGCCAGGTCAGACCAGGCCTGCCGGCTGCGCGAGGGGCGCGCATCGACGGTGGCTTCCTCGGCCATGCCGCGTATTTCAGCCTATCCGGCCCCCACACGGCCAAGTCTTTGGAGAGGGCCAGATCAGGTGGGGCGGAGCCGGTAGACGATGACGATGACCTCGATGACCCAGGTCACGAGGTTGAGTACGAAGGGTACGTCACGCAGCATCTCTTGCGTGGGGGACTCGGCGTCGGGGCGCGACTTGACGAGCTGGAGGAAGCGCGCGACGCCGAAGAGTGGGTGGATGGTGGTGAGCCAGAGCCACTCGGACTGGAAGAACGTCTGGATGCGATCGTCCAGCGTGTACAAGAGGTAGCTCACCACCGCCGCCACCCCGGATGCGGCCAGCGCCCAGAACAAGGCCTGTGGCGAGTAGTGCTTGAGGGCGGCGCGCTGCTTGACGGCCTTGGCACCGAGGAGCTCGTGCCGGCGCTTCCCGAAGCCCAAGAAGAGGGCCAGGAAGGCGGTGCACAGGATCATGTAGGTAGAGACCGGCGTCTTGGTCGCGAAGCCCCCGGCCAGCACCCGGAGGACGAATCCGCTCGCGATGCAGGCGACGTCGACGTAGGCGATCTTCTTGAGGCGAAAGGAGTAGGCGGTCTGGAGGACGAAGTAGCCGATGGCGACGGCAAGAAAGTTCCAAGGCCCAAGCAGGCCCCCGCCGACGCAGAGCAACAGCAAGACGACGACCATCGCCTTGGCGACGGGCAGCGGGACTCTGCCCGCCGCGATGGGCCGGTGCCGCTTGACCGGGTGGATGCGGTCGGCTTCGACGTCGACGATGTCGTTGAGGGTGTAGATGCTACCGGCGAGGAGACAGAAGATCCCGAAGGCCCCCAGGGCGCTGATGATGATCGAGGGATGCGTGAGGTTCTTCGCGAAGACCACGGGGGCGAGGACGAAGAGGTTCTTCACCCACTGGTGGGGCCGCATGGTGCGGATCACGCCGCGCACCACGGTCAGCAGGTCGGGGCGCGGCGCATCGGCGCCCGAGGCCCCCGCCTCGGCGCTCGAGTCGTCTGGGAGCGCTCCCTCCGACGTGGCCGACTCCGTGTCCCGACTCATGTCCGGTAAGGTCCTACTCCAGCGTCCTACCTCTGTCCCCCAGCGCGTCACAAGCAAATGCCGATGGGTTCGTCTGCGGCCCCGGGCGGGAGCCGTACCCAAAGCGGGGTCAGGGCCCAAAAAACCCAGGCTTATCGCGGGACGGGTCTGCTAGCATGGTCTGTAATGAGCTCGGTGCTCGATGTGAAGCGCGACTCCGACTCCGTGATCGAACGGCTCGTACAGGCCATCGGCGGAGCGCTCGAGGGTAAGCCCGAAGCCGTGGAGAAGGGCGTCATCTGCCTGATGGCGCGCGGACACCTGCTGATCGAGGACGTGCCCGGCGTCGGCAAGACCACGCTCGCTCGCGCCCTGGCCAAGGCCGTGGGCGGTGAGTTTCGCCGGGTCCAGTTCACCAGCGATCTCCTCCCCAGCGACGTCCTCGGCGTCTCGGTCTACGACCAGGCCCGGAACCGGTTCGAGTTCAAGCAGGGCCCCGTATTCGCCAACATGCTGCTCGCAGACGAGATCAACCGCGCGAGCCCGCGAACCCAGTCGGCCCTGCTCGAGGCGATGAACGAAGGCCAGGTGTCCATCGACGGCCACACCACCCTTCTCCCCGACCCCTTCTTCGTCATTGCGACGCAGAACCCCGAGGACTTCGCCGGCACCTACCCCCTGCCCGAGTCCCAGCTCGACCGCTTCATGATGCGGATCCACATCGGCTACCCGCCGGGACCCATCGAACAGCGGCTCCTGCTCAATCCGGACCTCGACCGCGTCGCCAGCGTGCCGCCCGTCCTCGACCCGCAGGGCCTCGTACGCCTCCAGCGGGAGGTCGAGCGGATCAAGGTCGACCCGACCATCGCCGCCTACACCCACGCGGTCCTCGCGGCGACGCGCACGTCGCCGGCCATCTCGATTGGGTCTTCCACCCGCGCCGGCATCACCCTGATGAAGGCCGCCAAGGCCCGCGCGAAGATCAACAGGCGCGACTACTGCATCGCCGACGACGTGCACGAGTTGGCGGTGCCCGTCCTCGCCCACCGCATCCGGCTCTCGGCCCAGGCGGACGGCTACGTCCCCAACTACGACGAGGCCGAGGCCACCATCCGCGACCTCGTGGCGCGGGTGCCCGTTCCTCTGTGATCGCGACGCGCCGCCCCGAGCTAGCGCCCATCGCCAGCGTCCTCTAGTCTGGCGGGACGCATGGTGCCGAAGTCGCCGCCCTCGCCGCCCATCAACGTGGGGGAGCTACCGTCGTCGAAGCCCGAACCGGCCGCGCCCGAGAGCAAAGCCGCCCCGAGCCGAGCGCGACCGGAGCTCGGACCCCGGTCCATTCGAGGACTGTCCATTCGGGGGCTGGGCAAGCGCAAGTCGCCCGAACCACCCCGTCGAAAGCGTTCCCCCCGACGAGCGCACCGCAATTGGCCCCGCAAGCTCAAATTCACGCGGGAGGGGAAGTACTTCCTGGGCATCACGCTCGGCGTCGGCTTCGCGGCCATCAACACCGGGAACAACCTCCTTTACCTGCTGCTCGGCATGATGCTCTCGCTCATCATCGTGTCGGGCGTCATGAGTGAGCTGTCGCTGCGCACCCTGACCGTGAAGCGACGGCTCCCGGCTCGGGCCCAGGTCGGCCGTCACCACCTCGTGGAAATCGAGGTCTTCAACAACAAGCTTCGGGTCCCGTCTTACGCCATCGAGGTCGAGGACCTGCGGGCCGGTCAACCCGCCGACAAGCGCTGCTTCTTTCTCAAGATCAGCCCTCGGTCGACGCAGATCGCGGCCTATCGGCGAGCGCCCGCCGAGCGCGGACTCGAACAGCACACCGGTTTCCGCATCGCCACGCGCTTTCCCTTCGGCCTCTTCGAGAAGTCACGTGAGGTCGACGCCCCCGACGAGCTGGTGATCTACCCCGCCGTCGACCCGGTCCGCCTGCCCCCTCGCGGGCGCGGCGAAACTGCGGGCACCGCCGGCCCGCTCGGGCGCGGCGCCGGCGAGGAGATCTACGCGCTGCGGCCCATGCGCCAGGGCGACGATCCGCGCGACATCTACTGGCGCAAGTGCACCGTACCCGGACAGCTCGTGCTGCGGGAGCGGGCCCGTGAGATGCGCCACGACGTCGAGTTGATGGTGGACAACCTCTACCCGGCCGGGGAGCCACCGCCCGACATCGCCACCCCCACCGACGACCCCTTCGAGCGGCGAATCCGCGAGGTGGCCTCCTATGCGGTGGCCCACGTCAAGCGCGGCGACCGCGTGACCGTGGGCACCACTTCGGGAGATCGCGTCATCTCGGACCGCTCCCGCGGCATCGATCCCGTGCTTCGCTTCCTGGCCCTCCTCGAACGCGTGGAGGACGACGGTAAGCGCAAGCGCCGTCGTCGCGCCGCCTAAATTTTCCCATGCGCTTTGGCCTCGTCCACCGGATCATGACCGATGCCCTCGCCGCCCTCGGCGTGCTGGCGCTGGTAGCGAGCGGGCAGTTCAACCGGGGCGTGAACGTCGCCGTCGTGCTGGGCCTGATCGCCGCGGTGGGGATGAAGGAGTCGTGGCGTCTGGAGGCCTCGAACAAGCACTTCGACACCATTGCCGTCTTCGCGCTCATCGCGACGCAGCTAGGCCGCTTCGTCCTCACCAACGCCAGCGCCCTCGATCTGCTCATCGAGTTCGCGGTCGGTCTTCAGATCATCCGGGTGGCCACCCGTAAGGGCGCCGCCCACGACCAGCAAGTGGTGGTCCTCGCCCTACTCCACCTCATCGCCGGCACCGTCGTCGGAGGCGGCCTCGGCTACGGCCTCTGCTTCATCGGACTGCTCGTCGTCACCCCAGGTGCGCTCGTCCTGAGTCACCTGAGACGCGAGGTCGAGGGCAACTACCGTCAGGGCGCGCGCGATCGCACCGGGCTCCCCGTCGACGTTCCACGGATCCTCCGCAGCAAGCGGGTGGTCGGCCGTCAGTTCATCGCCGTGACCTGCTTGCTGTCGGTCCCGATCCTGATGTTCACGGTGGTGCTCTTCATCGTCTTCCCGCGAGTCGGCCTGTCGCTGCTGCTGCTCAACCGTCCCAAGAGCGGGCGCATGATCGGCTTCTCGGGCAAGGTCGACCTCGGCCAGATCGGCACCCTGCGCAGCGACCCCACCATCGCCTTGCGCGTCGTCTACCCCGACCTAGACAACCCGCCGGCCCGGAAGGTGATGCACCTCCGAGGGACGGCGCTCGACCGCTACGACGGACGCAGCTGGACGCAGAGCTCGACCACCCATCGCACCATCGCGACGGGCGGTGACCTCGTC
>JGI12048J13642_10537736_pt1 | contig 11352 bp, 7 predicted proteins | sample ElkSlonscriptome_16_FD_13642 | JGI IMG/M metagenome (IMG submission 13642) | reverse complement strand
TGAAATCTGGTTATTTCGTAATCAAGAATTGCTAATTTACCAACTCCAAGAAAATGAATATATCCTCCATTCCCACAGTCGGTATTTTCCCGATATGAATCTAGCCGAAATAGTAACGCAATGTTTAAAAACTGCCTACCAACGCAATACAAGTGCAGCAATTCGGGTGTTACGGCAAAAGTTAGCAGGAAATAGTCTCTAATTCTTAACTGACTAGAAAGAATTTGGTTAAAATCCGTAGGGGCTGGGTTTCCCGGCCCAATACACGCGTTAATATCTTATTGATTGCTTTTAGTTGAGATTGGCTGAGGAGACCTCATCCCTACACAGATAATTTAATTGTAGGGGCTGGGTTTCCCGGCCCAATACACGCGTTAATATCTTATTGATTGCTTTTAGGTTGAGATTGGATGAGGAGACCTCATCCCTACACAGATAATTTAATTGTAGGGGCTGGGTTTCCCGGCCCAATACACGCGTTAATATCTTATTGATTGCTTTTAGTTGAGATTGGATGAGGAGACCTCATCCCTACACAGATAATTTAATTGATATAAAGGTTTTGTGGCTTAACCAACAACCAATAACCAACAACCAACAACCAACAACCAACAACCAATAACCAACAACAAAATGGGACGACAAGCTAAACAGAAAAAACTCCGTAAAACTCAAACTGAGTCCACCGAATCGACTCAATTTGTGCGACAATTGCAGCGCCAAGGTTATAACCTCAACCAAGGAGAACATTCCCCCGAAATCCCCGAAGAAAAGACCGATCCGCAAGTTTAAGATTAAACGAAATTGACTCAAAAAGCGCGATCGCCCTTGAAAGCCGATTCGGTTATACCGCAAAAACCCGACCTGTTTAGGACTTGACAAAACAAGCTTTATATGCAGTCACAAAAAAGGCGATCGCAACAAACCCAATAACTACAACACTTTTCCCCATTTCTGTTTTAGAATAAACCCAGATTTAGCACTCTCGCCTTAAGAGTGCTAAATTTGCTAATGGACAGTAACGGAACAAATACATCACACGCAATATGGCAAAAATCGTTTCGTTTAATGAATCATCTAGACGCGCCTTGGAACGCGGTGTAAACGCCCTGGCAGATGCCGTGCGGATTACCCTCGGCCCCAAAGGTCGTAACGTATTACTAGAAAAACAATTTGGCGCACCCCAAATCGTCAACGATGGGATTACCGTCGCCAAAGAAATTGAACTCGAAGACCCCCTCGAAAACACCGGGGCCCGACTGATTCGCGAAGTCGCCTCTAAAACCAAAGACCTCGCGGGTGACGGAACCACCACCGCCACCGTTATCGCCCAAGCCTTGATTCGCGAAGGCTTGAAAAACGTGGCCGCCGGTTCTAACCCGGTTTCCCTGCGCCGTGGGATTGAAAAAACCATGGCCTTTCTTGTCAAAGAAGTTGAAGCCGTTGCCAAGCCCGTAGAAGGCAGCGCGATCGCGCAAGTCGCCGCCGTTTCCGCCGGTAACGACGAAGAAGTCGGGGAAATGATTTCTCTAGCCATGGACAAAGTGACCAAAGACGGCGTAATCACCGTCGAGGAATCCAAATCCATGAGTACCGAACTCGAAGTCGTCGAAGGGATGCAGATCGATCGCGGTTATCTGTCCCCCTACTTCGTCACCGACCAAGAACGGCAAATCGTCGAATTTGATGACCCCTACATCATCATCACCGACAAAAAAGTGAGCGCGATCGCGGACTTAGTACCCGTCCTCGAAAAAGTCGCCCGCGCTGGCAAACCCCTCTTAATCATTGCTGAAGACATCGAAGGGGAAGCCCTCGCCACCCTCGTCGTCAACAAAGCCCGTGGGGTGCTTAACGTCGCTGCGATTAAAGCCCCTGGCTTTGGCGATCGCCGCAAACAAATGCTGCAAGACATCGCCATTTTAACCGGTGGTCGTCTCGTCTCCGAAGAAATTGGTCTGAGTTTAGACACCGTTTCCCTCGAAATGTTAGGGCAAGCCCGCAAAGTCACCCTCACCAAAGACAGCACCACCATCGTCACCACCGGCGCACATTCAGGCGACGTACAAAAGCGCATCGCTCAAATTCGCAAGCAACTCGAAGCCAGCGATTCTGAATACGACAAAGAAAAACTGCAAGAACGCATTGCCAAACTTGCAGGCGGTGTGGCAGCCATCAAAGTCGGTGCCGCCACCGAAACCGAACTCAAAGACCGCAAACTGCGGATCGAAGATGCCCTCAACGCCACCAAAGCCGCCGTTGACGAAGGCATCGTTCCTGGTGGCGGTACAACCCTGATCCACCTGGCCAACAAAATCGCTGACTTCAAAAACACCCTCAGCGACGAAGAAGAAAAAGTGGCCGCTGACCTGGTAGCCAAAGCCCTCGCAGAACCCCTGCGTCAACTGGCCAACAACGCCGGAGTCGAAGGGTCGGTCATCGTCGAAAAAGTCCGCGAAACCGAATTTAACGTCGGTTACAACGCCATGACCAACACCTTTGAAGACCTGATCGCCGCAGGCATCATCGACCCGGCCAAAGTCGTGCGTTCTGCCTTGCAAAACGCCGGTTCAATTGCGGGTATGGTGATTACCACCGAAGCCCTCGTCGTCGAGAAACCCGAACCCGAAGCTGCTGCCCCCGACATGGGCGCGATGGGCGGCATGGGCGGCATGGGCGGCATGGGTGGCATGGGCGGCATGGGCGGCATGGGCGGCATGGGCATGATGTAGCCCCAGGCTGTTGCCAACCCTAACCCCTTAATCATCCCCAAGCAGTCTATCCGAGTTGATAGGCTGCTTTTTCAAGGGCAAGATGCAGGAATTTCGCTGACGGTTAAAGGGGAACGGGAAGCGATCGCCGGATCGTCCGCTTGCGTCCAACCTCTTTGAATCTGGGGCGGTTCGACCGTTGTATCAAGTTCAGCCGCAATCTCCCCTTCATTCTCGGTTGCGCCAATACAGGCTTCCACTTCCAACCAAATCCCATTGTTATCGCGGCTGGCTTCTTGGCGACTAATAACGCGCACAATCGTATCGGGCGGTATAGGAAAGGAAGTGGCCTCAGTTTGAGGTTCGGTATAAAGTAGTAATTCTGCTTCGAGGGCGATCGCATCCCCGACATTCAAAGGGGGAGGCGGCAACTCTGACGGGTCTACCGCAGGAGATGGCGTAACCGTAGGGGTTGGAGAAGCCACAGGAGAAGGTGTCGAAGTCGGAATGACCCGCGATCGCCATGCGGGGAAAAACCAAATCGAAACCGCCACCAAACCCACCGATAAGCCCAGAAAAATCGCCAAAGCCAGCAAAAACTGTACTGAATCCTTCCGGCGCTGGTGTGAAGCCGGAACCACCGTCACCGCTTCGGGAATCTGGGTGGTTGTAGGCGATCGCGTCGCCGCCGGAGTGGAAGGGGCAGAGTCGGGAATTGCCGTCCTCGGTTCGAGGGGGGCAGATTTAAGCTTAGATGGCCCCAAAACCGGCCAAGGGCGCTGAGTCCCCTTAACCTGACAAGCCATCAACGCGATCGTGACATTATCGTGGCCGTTTTGTGAGTTCGCCAATTCAATCAAGCGATTACCCACCGCCGCCAAGCTTTTATCCGCCGTCAAAATCGGCAAAATTTCCGTTTCCCAATATTGCTCGACGCGATCGAAATCGCTCAACCCATCCGAACACAGTAAAAATAAACCATCCTCATCCACAACTTTACGGCTAATCGTCGGACGCAAATGAGCCGATGACCCCATCCCCAACGCTTGCACCAACGCGCCCCCACTGGGGTATTGCAACGCCTCTCGATACAGGGCATAACCCAAGCGCACCTCGCGAGAAGCCACATCATCATCCAGGGTCACTTGATAGCACCCCGATCGCGTCAGCCAATAAATGCGAGAATCCCCAACATGGGCAAAATACACCTCATGGCCGCGCCCCAACGCCATCACCAAGGTTGTTCCCATGCGCTGCCGTTCTTGCCGTTGTTCGGTGTCGTTGCGATCGCTAATGGCATCATTAGCCGCACAGGTGCTTTGTTCGAGGGTTTCTTGGATTTGCGAGGGAGTCGCAGGCTTCACGCTATAAGAAAGCTGTGTGACCCCTTGCTGAATCGACTCAATGGCAATCTGAGAGGCAATTTCGCCCCCTTCGTGACCGCCAATCCCATCACACACAATCGCCAGAACATTGCTACCCTGACCCGATTGACTATAACTGCCATCTTCAGGAAAACAAGCATCCTCGTTGTGATGACGCTGAGGGCCCGTATCGGTACGGGTGTAAATTTGGTAAGTGCGTTCGGGGATGCGTCCTAATTCTTCGAGGGCGCGGTCGAGGGTCGCAATCAAGCGATCGCACCGGGTTAACTGCCCTTGCTGTAATTGTTCGCACAACGGCTCTAAAAACGGCTTTAAAGCGGGTTGAGCTTCAGACAGCCAACTTTGCCAAAGCTGCCCCAACTGTGCCAAAGAGGGGGCATTCTCGGCATCTGGGCGCAGTTCTCGCACCAGTAGCAAGGTGTCATGCACTCGCAATAAAGCCGGATCGAGGAGGGTACTCGCCACCCCTTGCCCCTGTAAAGGTTGCCACAGTTGCGCGATTTGCCACAGCCAATTCAGTTGACGCAAAGGGGAAGCCTGCCCCCAAACGGCGGTCAAAGACGGGCAAAATTCTTGCTGCTGAATCCGCCCTAACGTACCTAGGGGAAAGTTACCATATTCGAGCAACCAAATCGGCTCGGCATCGCTGAGTTGAGCCGGAATCACTTGGCCATAAACTTGGGGAATATGGGGGTGGTGGGTGACTAAACGCAGATAAGGTTGAATTGGGGGGGGGACTTCTTCAGGTAATTGGGGAGTGAGGGCCGGTTGTGTATCGATCGCCCAATTTTCCCCAATACGACAGTAGCGATCGCCGATCAAACTCCCCAACTCATAGCGGTTGACTGCTGTTCCCACAGCCCACAGATAACGCCGCACTAAAGGGACACGACAATGTTGGCAAAAGTTCGCATCCGGGGGGTTGACTCCTTGGCAACTCGGATTGGAGCAGTGAAGTTTAACCGCAGGCTCGTACATAAAAGGTTATTATGACGCTTTGCGCCGCAAAAAACAGAATATATCGAAACAGAAAATCTCAAACACTAGGGTCAACCAAGGCGATCGCCACCGTTAATGACGCTAAGGGGCTATCAGCTGCTATGGTAATCGCTCCTACTTTAGTATGGCGATCTTCAACCAAATCGGTAAACCCATGAACGCGAGTTTCCCTTCATTTTTTTCAGCTTGAGCCGCCCTGCCTAAGCCCTAATGTCTGATTTTTCCCAATCGTGACAGCCAGGGATGGGCTACAACCCCAGGAACCGCCTTATCCCTCTCGATTGTTCGCCTCAGCGCGATAATACGCCTTAAGCTGTCGCGGCCAGACCATCAAAAAATAACCCCACCACAAGCTAATCGGCACAGCCACCCCCGCCGTTAGCCAGGGATTGCGGGTTAATCCAGCCGGGAGAAAAATCGCGATCGCCCCCGTCAGTAAAATCGACCAAGGCTGACACCACCAAGGCTTATAATGCCAAGGGCTAAAGGTATCGAGATCGAGCTTGGACTGCGGTTGCGCTGAATTATCCCTCATTTTCTCCCTCATTGATCGCTTTTTTACCATTTACCTGCTGTTTCTGGACTGTCAACCCGTGGTAAACCCATACTGTAGTTTAAAACGCGATTTTCCAAGTTATAAGACAGTTGACCGTTTTCAAGCAAGTCGCGAATATAATGCTCTAACGACGAACCAATGCGTCTGAGGTTGTAATCAGACAATTCTTGGTTACTACAGGATTCGACCAACTCATCAAAGCGACGATACACTTGTTGCAAGGTATCTTCTGTCCAAACAAATTCGTTGTCTGGATCGACATCCAGAGTTAATACATTATCGCTGGGGGTAAATTCATTGTTCTCGACTTCAGCACTATAAATGCGGACATGACGAGTTGTTGATTTGATTAAAGGCATAATTGAGCGTTCTCCAATCGAAACAGAAGGATACTGGTTTTTATTGTAAATGACTGTAAAGCTGGCCTGCCTGCGAAGTCAATTGTCTTGAGAAAGAGACCCACCTTTGAACCAGTTTGGCCAATATTTCTAGCATTCGGTAAGATTGGGGTTACTTTAAATTTTTAGTTCACTTTAAAATCTCGGCTAGGAGCGATCGCAGCTTGACGGTAGTCTGTTTCTAACTTTGCCGATCGATACTTTGGTCATTCAGTCCGACTGATTGAGACTGCTAGAGTTTCACCCAGACGCTTTTCCCCTTTTGTTGTCCCCCTTGGTTTTGTAACCCTTTTGTTGCCCAACTCAATTGAACAATACGAGAATTTTTAAATCCAGCAATGGTAGATCGAATTCAAGAAATCGCTCAACAAGCTCGTCAAGGCAGTATGGCTGCTCTTATACAATACCTAAACGAGCGTTTATCCCCCATTGGCGTAAGAACACGGGCTGTTTTTGCCGAGGGCGTTTTACAACTGTTGTGTGAGGCAGCCACAGTCGAACAACTCGAACAAGCCCACTTAGTCGAACGGATTAAAGCCGTTCTCGAAGAGCTTTCCCCCCGGAATTTACGCCGGGTGAACTTACACGCTCGCGTGGCTCGCGAACAACAACTATTATGGCTCGAAGAAATCAGTCGCGATCCTGAAAATCAACTGCTTTGGTCAGAAGAAATCACCCTTGTTCCGCCCAGTTTTTTACAGCAGTTGCGGCAGCAAATGCAAGCCGAGGAAAATGCCCCCGGCCAGAAAAAAGATATTGCCGCAGATTTGGCGCGATCGCACGCCTTGGGGAAAAAACACCCTAAATCCTATTGGCAAGGCTGGATCGGGGGGATTATCTTTAGCATCTTTGCCTTGGGCGGTATTGGCGCTTGGTATTTATGGTACAGTCGTACCAATATAGCCGAAGCAGACAACAACAACGTCGAAGCCATCATACCCGCCGCTTCAGTGGCATCTCCTTCCCCCTCAATCTCAGTGTCAGCAGAATCTCCGGTTGCTGCGGTTCCCCCACCGGCCCCCGAAGTGGATGCCTTCGCTGAAGCGGTGCGTTTAGCCGAATCTGCGGCTCAACTGGGTCAAACCGCCACCCGGCCAGCAGAATGGTTAAACCTGGCGGCTCAATGGCAAGAAGCCGCCGATTTTATGGCTGAAGTTCCCCCAGACGACCCCCGTCATGCCACCGCCCAAGAGCGGATTCAACAATATCGCCAAAATAGCGAAATCGCCCAACAGCAAGCGCGTCAAGCTCTTTAACCTTGATGCTAACCCCGTCGGTTGCGATCGCGATCGCAATTCACACCCCCTTGAGATCGCCAACCCAAAGCGAGATAGGATCGACAGATAGAGGGATCAGATCGCAGCGCGATCCGGGTTAAGTATGAGAACCTTAAGATTGCTCTATGAGGTCATCTAGATTCTGCGCTCAATCCAGTCATCAATGCTCGAACTCTCGCAGATGGCAGTACCAGAAACCTCGTTGTCGGCCTTTGTCCCTTTTTGACCCATGATCGATTTCTCAAGTCTGCCTCATAATACCGCTTTAACCTATTCTATTTTCCCTGGCATGGATCGCGCCGAAACACCAGAATTGCTCAAACAGAGCCTGATTGAATTAATGCTTACTGACGGAGATGCCCGCGCCCTCTTGTCGGCTCTGGCTGAACTGTTGAGTCAAGCTTTCGCTGCGGACGCGAGTTGGGCGATCGCTCAACCTCAGAATCCAGATGGCGCTTTGGCCGCGATCGGGGCCGCCGCAGACCTAGACCCCCTGACCCCAGAAGGTAAGCTTTGGCCTTGGCAGCAAGACCTCATAGCCCGCACCCAAGACACCGAACAACTCTTAGCCGTAGACGACGTACAAACTACCTTACCTGAGCTTCAGTTTCCCCCCACTCTGCCCGCGCGATCGCTGTTATGTTTGCCCACCTACCGCCAAGGTCAAATCAATGGCATGGTCGCGATCGCCCATTTCCAACCCCATCAATGGAGTCCCCAAGAAAAATCTAGCCTTACCGCCGCGGCCCATGCCCTCACCCTCGCGTTCGATCGCATCTCTCAACAGCAAGAAGTCGCCGTTTACCGCCGTCATCAAGGTTTACTCAATCGCCTCAGTGAAGCCATCAGCAACACCAGTGACCTAGATAGCCTGCTGAACCTAGCCTTAGCCGAAATCGGTCAAGCCCTGACCATCCATCGCGCCTGGCTACTAGAGCTAAAATACGATAACCCTTTGTTTGTGCAGCGCCATCCCCAGGAAATTCCCGCCGCGACGGCCACCACCATCGCCGATTGGTCGCCAGAAGATACCCCGTCCTATGTCGGTCGCTCGTTTCGCTTGCGGCAATGCTGGTTTAGCGCTCAAGCTTGGGAAACCTTACCCCAACCTTGGATCGTGAGCGATCGCACCGCAATTCCCCTCAAAAAGCCTTTGCGCTCTCCACCCTGGCTCGACCCCTCAGAACAACAAGCCTTGTTAATCTTACCTTTATTGGGACGCTCTAGCAGTCACAATAACCAGGCTCGCATTCTCGGCTTTTTGATTTTGCAACACCATCAGCCCCGTTACTGGACCGAAGCCGAAGTCGAGTTAGCCACTTGGGTCAGCACCCAAATCAGCACCGCCACCCTCAACCATCAAGCCCTACAACAAGTGCGGGATTTAGTCGAGGAGCGCACCGCCCAACTGAAATGGAGTTTGGACGTACAAGCCAAACTCTCTGAGAAAATGCGCCAGCAAATCGACCAACTGCAACAACTCAATCAACTCAAAGACGATTTTCTCGACACCATCCAGCACGAATTAAAAACCCCCCTGGCCACGATGAAAATGGCCATACGGATGTTGCGTCAGCCCGGCTTAAATCCAGAGCGTCAAGAGAAATATTTAGACATTCTCGAACAAGAATGGCAACGGGAAGACCACTTAATTGAAGACTTGTTAGCCTTGCAAAAACTTGAATCCAATCAAGTCTCACTGCAACCGCAACGCCTTGAACTCAAAAGCTTTATCGGCGAGATTACCGAGCCATTTTTAGCCAAATGGCAGAAAAAACGCTTAACCCTCAAAACAACTTATGTACCCGACAAAGACGCGATCGCCGCTTATGTAGACCCCGACAGCTTAGAGCGCATTCTGGCTGAACTACTCACCAACGCCGGAAAATACGCCACGGCTCAGACGGCGATTCAACTGCACCTCGAACAACAAGCCGAAAACGAGGGCGATCGCTTGATTGTCAGCGTCACCAACACCGGGCCCGGTATCGAAGCCGACGACTTAGACAACATTTTCGAGAAGTTTCATCGCGGCAAAGGTGTGACCGCCCAAGCCATTCAAGGCACAGGATTGGGGTTAGCTTTGGTTAAATCTTTAGTGAATCACCTTGACGGTGAAATCACCGTGAGTAGTCGTCCCGGCGAAACCTGTTTTACCGTTTTGATTCCCCAATCTCAGGACTTTTAAACCAGCGAAAGCGAGATTATTCTTGGGGCTTTGGTCAAAATCCCTCCCCAAACAAGGCATCATTAACAAATAGTGTGATGTATCCTGAAACCTTAACGCCTTTATGCTCAAGCCTGCTGAACCTAAACTTCCCCGTTGGCAGCGATCGCGCTATTCCCCTTTAGCTCGCCAGTTTGATATCTTTCGTTCGGCAGCTTGGTTGTTTATTTTGTTGACTTGGGACAAAGTGCGCGGTTTGGACAATCCCCGTCAACGCCGCCGTCGCGCTCGTTGGGCGATCAATCGTGTTTTGGATTTGGGGCCGACCTTTATCAAAATCGGTCAATCTCTTTCCACCCGACCGGATTTAATTCCGCTAGAGTATATCGAGGCTTTAGGACAGTTACAAGATCGCGTCCCGCCTTTTCCGGGAGAAGTGGCCATGGTGGCGATCGAAGCCGAATTAGGCCAGCCTATTCATACTTTATTTCAAAAATTTGAAGTGCGTCCCCTTGCTTCGGCGAGTCTGGGTCAAGTTCACTGTGCCACCCTGTACACCGGGGAAGAAGTGGTAGTCAAAGTTCAACGTCCGAGGGTCAAAGAATTATTTGACCTGGATTTTAAAGTGTTGGGGCGCTTGTTGGTGTTGCTCAATCGCTTTTTGCCCTGGCTGCGAAAATACAAACTAGAGGAGATTTATCGCGAGTTTTTCGCCATTCTTTACCAAGAAATCGATTATCTGCATGAAGGGGCCAATGCTGACCGCTTTCGAGAGAATTTCAACCAATATGCCCGCGTCCAGGTTCCCTTAGTGCATTGGCGCTATACCACCGCAAAAGTCTTGACCCTCGAATATCTCCCCGGTATCAAGGTAGACGATCGCGCCTCGTTAGAAGCTTGTGGTATTAATGTCGATGAGATTATTCAGTTGGGGATTTGTTCTTATCTCAAACAACTCCTCGAAGACGGCTTTTTTCAATCTGACCCCCATCCGGGTAATATGGCGGTGAGTCAAGACGGGGTGCTGATTTTTTATGATTTTGGCACGATGACCGAGGTTAAGGCGATCGCGAAAGACCAAATGATCAAAACCTTTTTCGCGGTATTACGCAAGGATACCGATGAAGTCGTCAGCACCTTGACTTATATGGGGTTAATTGAACCCATGTCGAATATGTCCCCGGTCAAGCGCATGGTCGCCTTTCTCTTAGAGCGTTTTCGCGAAAGACCCGTTGATGTGCGCGAATTTGACCAAATCCGCGAAGAAATCGCCCTCATGTTCGAGCAGCAACCCTTTCGTCTGCCGCCCCAAATGACCTTTATCATCAAAGCCCTAACCACCCTCGACGGCATTGCTCGCGCCCTCGACCCCCAATATAACCTTTTAGCTGCGTCTCAGCCCTTTGTGAAAAGTATCGCCGCCTCTGGGAAAACCCAAGGCAGTATTTTAGGGGAATTAGCGCGACAAGCCAAGTTTTTCATCAATCAACGCTTTAATCAACCCAATCGCCTTGAAGTTTATTTACACCAACTCGAAGATCGCATCGAACAAGGAGAACTGCAAGTCCGCATTCGCGCCACCGAAAGCGATCGCCTACTACGCCGCATCAATCTTGCTCTCAAGTGCCTAATTTATGCCTGTATGACGGGCTTTAGCCTCATTGCCGGGGTGTTACTCCTCGAAGTCTATTCCGGGGGCGCGATCGCCCTTTTCTGTTTCTCTGGGCTATGGTTTATTTTCTTCCTCCGGGCGGTGATTCGTCTGCGGTTGCGAGAGCGCTTGGATCGGTTGGTTAGTTAATGGTTGTTGGTTATTGGTTGTTGGTTGTTGGTTGTTGGTTGTTGGTTGTTGGTTGTTG
>JGI12048J13642_10053356_pt1 | contig 11353 bp, 6 predicted proteins | sample ElkSlonscriptome_16_FD_13642 | JGI IMG/M metagenome (IMG submission 13642) | reverse complement strand
TAAAATACTTCGCGAGGTGAAATCGTCTTCCGCTATCAAAACCCGCATGGTACCCCCCCCTCTGCGATTGTTTTTCAGACCCCCGGTGCTTCCTCCAGGACTTCCCGTATCTTGGCCCCCAGCTGCGCCACCGTAAACGGTTTTTGAATAAAATGGACGCCCGCATCGATGATCCCGTGGTGGGCGATGACATCATCGGTGTAGCCGGACATGTAGAGCACCTTCATTTGCGGAAACCGCTCGACGGTTCGGGTGAACAGGTCTCTGCCGTTCATCCCCGGCATGATTACATCGGTGAACAGCAGGTGTATCGGCTCGGTATGCCGATCCAGAACCGCCAGGGCTTCCCGGCCGGTTTCGGCCGTCAAAACGGTATACCCCAGTCGGGTCAGCATGGTTCGGGTGAGGTTCCTCACGCCGGGTTCGTCTTCCACCAGCAGTATCGTCTCGGTCCCGCGGAGATGAATGGAAGGCGGGGCCGGGGGCTCCTCCGGAAGTTCATCCGATGTCGCGTCTGCGGGCAGATAGACGGTCAAAGTGGCGCCCCGGCCGGGTTCGCTCTCGACCTGAATGTCGCCGCCGTGCTGTTTGACGATGCCGTACACGGTGGCCAAGCCCAGGCCGGTGCCCTTGTCTTTGGCCTTGGTGGTGAAAAAGGGTTCGAAGAGCCGTTCCCGGGTGGCCGGGTCCATGCCGCTGCCGGTATCGCTAACGGTCAGCAGAACACAGGTCCCCGGTTTCACATCATTGAGGACCGCCGCATCGGATTCAGTCAGCTCCGTCACTCCGGTTTCAAGATGCAGGGTGCCGCCTTCGCGCATGGCGTCCTGGGCGTTGATCGCCAGGTTCATGACCACCTGCTCCAGCTGCCCGGCATCTCCCCGAATCAGGGGCAGCGGATGGGTCGGGACCAGACGGATGGTCACATCCTCCCGAATGGTGCGACGCAGCAGGTTTTCAAACCGGGCGAGGACCGTGTTCAGGTCGAGAAGTTTGAATTCCAGGGGTTGTTTGCGGCTGAAGGCCAGAAGCTGGCGCACGATGTCCCGGGCCTTGAGGCCCGCCTGAACCATTTTTTCCAGAGACGTTTTGCGGTCGTCGTTGTCGCTGAATTCGCCCAGGAGCATTTCACCGTAGCCCAAAATCGGGGCCAGCAGGTTGTTCAGATCATGGGCCACCCCGCCGGCCAGCCGGCCCACCGATTCCAGCTTTTGGGCCTGGTGGAACTGGAGTTCCAGCCGGGCCCTTTCTTCGTCCAGGCGCAAATTTTCGGAGATATCCCTTTTTACCGCCACGTAGTTGACGATTCGGCCTGCAGGGTCGCAGACCGGCGAAATGGTGGCTTCTTCGGTATAGTGGGTGCCGTCTTTGCGTCGGTTTATGAACCGGCCGTGCCAGGTGTGGCCGGCCGAAAGGGTGCGCCACATGTTTCTGTAGAAGGCCCTGTCATGGACCCCGCTTTGAAGGATGCGGGGATTTTGCCCGACGGCCGCCTCCCGGGGGTAGCCGGTCGTCCGTTCAAAGGCCGGGTTGACATAGAGAATAACGGCCTGAGCATCGGTGATGACAATCACCTCGCCGGACTGCTCGATGGCCATCAGCAGCCGTTCCCGTTCGGCCTCGGCACGTTTGCGGTCGGTGATGTCCAGAATGATGGAGTGGAGCAGCCGTTTTCCGCCGGTCTCCACCACACCGCTGTAGACCCGGACATCTCGGATTTCCCCGGAGGCCAGACGGTGCTTGAATTCGAAGTCGGTCTTTTCGCCCGAAAAGGACAAGGCCATGCGTCGTCTCGATTCGGCTTCGCCGAGCAGGTTGATATCCCAGACGTAAAACCCGGTGAGGTCCTCACGGGCATACCCGTAGAATTCGCAGGCGGCGGAATTGGCGTCGAGAATGCGGCCTGTTTCGGGGTCGAGCAGGAGCTTGACGGCACGATTCTTCTCAAACATATCCCGGTAATATTTCTCGCTGTCCCGAAGCCTCGCTTCGGCTTTCTTGCGCTCGGTCACATCCTGGGCGATGCCGATAAAGCTGACCACACGTCCCTTGTGATCGTGCAGGGGCGACCCGCTGGAGGTATGCCATCGCAGGGCGCCGTCCCCGCGGCGAACCCGATATTCCACCCCGCGCTGTTTTTCACCGGTCTGAATCACCCGTTCGAAGAAAGCGCGCCAGATCGGCGCGTCGTCCGGGTGAACATAGGGCGAAAAGGGGCGACCGATAGCGGCCTCGGCGGGTCCCCCCATGAAATCGATCCAGTTGGGGGAGATGTAGGTAAATTCGCCGTCGGGGGAGAGGGAGTAGACCATGTCGGTGGCGTTTTCCACGAAGGAGCGAAATCGGTATTCGCTCTCCCGGAGTTCCCGGGTACGAATCTCCAGCAGGTTTTCCAGCCGCAGAAGCGCTTTTTCCCGGCGGGCCTTGGCGCACAATTCGATCAGGTATTCCGGGTCCAGGGGTTTGCGCAGATAGGCGGACGCCCCTCTTTTCATCCATTTCAGGGCCAGTTCCGGGCGCGGATCGGTGGTGATCATGAAGCAGACGCAATCGGACCGCCGTTTTCGAAAGGCTTCCAGGAGTTCGTCCCCTTCCCGGTCCGGCAGATGATAATCGAGTACCGCCACATCATAGGCGTCCTGATTGAAGGCGGTGAGTGCCCGGAGGGCGGTTGGGGCGATATCCGCTCGGTAGCCGTGGGCCTCGAAATTATTTTTCAGGATTTCGGCCTGGGTCGGGCTGTCTTCGACGATCAGCACCCGAAGCCGGTCCGGGGACTCTTCGCCGTTGATCAGAGACCGGACCTGGTCGAGAAACCGCCGGCCGTCCACCGGAGAGGGCAGAAACGCGTTGGCGCCCAGGTCCGCAGTGATGCGGGCGGTTTCCACATCGGAAAAGGTGGCGGAGATGACCAGCAGGGGCGACCGGTTGAAGGCTTTGTATTCGGGGGATCGCAGGAGTCGGCAGAACTGCCAGCCGTCGATGCCCGGCATGTAGAGATCGGTGATGATGATATCGGGCGGGTGGTCGGGGCGCATCGCCCCGAGGGCGGTTTCGGCACTTTCAAAGGTCAGCGGGGTTATTCCCGACTTACGCAGGAGTTCGGAAAGTATGGTGAGCTGGGTGACATCGTCGTTAACCACCACGGCAACGGGTTCGGGGGAGTGAATCATCGGCAGCCTCTTGAATATCCGAGCGGAGAGGGTTGTTCGGCACGTCCGCAATGGAAAACATAACAATATGTCTTTTGTTATGCTAGTGCGAGGGAGATGGCAAGGAAGATTTCAATGGAAGACGGATCTGAAGGGCTGTAAAGCGAAAAATTTACTTTTCAAAGGAGGGAGGTTCACCGAACAGAGGCGACGGCGGGGTTTCTGGTTGGTGCGACACCACCTGTATCGGAACTGAGGAGAGATCAGACCGAAACGTTCACACAGGCCGGGCAGACTCCCGAAATTCATGTCGAGACCCCGGGGCCCTTCTCGGCGGTGACCGCATCGTTGCCGAGAAGGGCCCGAGGGTGCCGGTAAGTCCCTTTTTTCAAAAAAGAACTAATAGGCCGGGATGACGGAGTATCCTCTCTGTTGGTATCCCAACGAGGCGATCCAGCCGTTGCCCACCCGGTGGATTTCCGGGGCGATGGTTTCCGGATCGACGCCTAAAACTTCCATGGCGAACATGCAGACCTCGAACCGAATGCCGTCTTTGGCCATGGCCGAGATGGTTTTGTCGAATTCCGCCAGACGCTTTTTTTCTTCATCGGAAAATTTGTCCCGGTTACTCGACAGCAGCAACACCGAGACATCCATGAAGACCACCACGAATTCGGGTTTTTCGCTTACGGACCGAATGGCCTGATCCTTGTAAGTGTCGTAAACCAGATTGAGGTGGATTGGAGCGATTTCCGTGTTTCCGTCCCTGAAATCGAAGATGGTTTTCACCGTTTGAACCCCTTTGAGGGCTTCATATTCCTGAGCTGAAACGGAAGCGGTAAAAGACGCTGCCAGGAAAAGGGAAAAGACAATAGCCGTTATGCTTGTGATGACATGGTTTTTCATGATGAAAACTCCTCATTTAAGAATGGATTGAATGGTGAATAAAATAGAATGCTGAAAGGTTCCTTTAATTGAGCGTCGCCAATGCTCCGCCGAGCCGCTGCCGCTGTGCTTCGGTGGTGACCGATGTCAGCATCGTCTGATACCGCGGATGCTCCACACCGGAGAAAATATACTGCCACCGATACGCCTTCAAAAATCCCGCTTTAAGCCGCCGGACCTCATCCTCGGTGAAGGACTTTTTAGATATCTTCAGAAAATACTCGGCGTCCGCGGCGCTCTGGTTCTGGAGAATTCCGTCCACATCCGCCACCATGGCGATGAGTTCATCCACGGCCCGGTCCCGCGCTTCATCGGAAATTTTGGCGTTTTCCCGCTCCCATTCCAGTTCATCGAGCATGGCATGGGTGGTTTCTTCTTTCCAATGAAACAGAAAAACGTCCTTGAAGAGTTCCGACAGATTGTCGTCCGGGGCGATGCTCTGCTTGTAGTGCTCCTGAGTAAACAGTTCGATTTCTAAGATCAGACCCATGACCGCCCAGGTGGAGTTTTCCAAAACCGCCTCCGCCACCTGATCGGGATCAGACAGAAAGGTATACCCGTCCGGCATGCCCGACCCCAACATCGGTTCGATGCGGCGGAACAGTTCCTGATGTTTCAGTTCTTCATCGCTGAAACGCACCAGCGATTCCAGGGCGATCTGGCTTCCCATCCAGTGATCCCGGGTGGTTTCAAGCACCTTGGCGGTGATGAACCGTTCCACGAATCCGAACATATTGGCATAGGTCCGGCCCTGGATCTGGCTGACGAGGCGTTTGTCGTCGGCGTTCAAAAAATCGAATTGATCAATCTGGGAAATCCCGTCCGGAAGAAATTTCTGTGAAAAATCGAACGAACGTCCCCGCAGGACATCTTTATCGATATCCCACCGGACCCGTTTCGATACCTCGATGCATTTGGCGTATCGATCATCATTGATTTCTTGGGTTGAGGGCTGCATTGGAAACACCTCCTTTGATGGTGAAAAGTTTGAAATCAGACTGTGGAATAGTCATTCCTGCCGATGCGTTCTTTCGATCTTTTTTCCGACGTGGAATGAGCGGCATTGTCCAGCTTCTGACCCGGAGCGATATTCAATAGCCCGGGAAACATATTGTTCGGATCGTACCTCCTCTTGACCTGCTGAAGCCGGTCCAGGTTCTCCCCATAAGCGCCTCGCAGCATGACCTCCCGGTCTTCGACGAAACCCGGAAAATTCAGGTAATTGCCGCCACTTGAAAACGGCTGTAGGTCTTTGTGAAGGGATCGCGCCCAAGCGATGTTGGCCTCTGAATCGCCCTGATCGCTCCAATTGGCTTCAATGCCGATCATGATCGGATAATGGCGGTTGTAAAAAGCGGTTGCCGAAGGCGACACACGGGCCGAAGCACCGCCGAGATACCAGACGTCTATGGACGATTCCGGCGACGGCCGGCGGAGGGTGTAGTGCTCCAGGACCGCCATGGCCTCATCATTGAGGTGATCGAGGTAGATCGACTTCCAGTAATAGAATTTCCCGTCGGGATAGTCCTCATCGAGCAGTTTCTGGGCCTCAGTCCAGCTCATTGTGTCACTCAAATCAGCGATCGGTTTGCAGAACGTGCGCAGCGGATCGAGAACCCTTTGTGCCTGATCGGCGGGACCGGTATAGACCGCCAGCAGAATCGCCGCCGGTTTGCCCTGATGTTCTTCGGGAACCTCGGGGACAGCCGGAGCGGACCAGTAGATGCCCAATGCCATCAGGTCATCTCCCGCTTTTTCCATATAATCCCGGCAGGCCGTCATGACTTCCCGTGCTTTCTCCATCGGGTAGATCGGCAAAGCGATAGCGACCTTCGGCCCGACCGGATGAAGCGTGAATTCGAAACTTGTGACGACACCGAAATTGCCCCCGCCGCCGCGGAGTGCCCAGAAAAGATCGGGATGTTCATTCTGGGAGGCCCGAAGCAACTGCCCGTCGGCCGTGACGATCTCGACGGCATTGAGGTTGTCGATGGACATACCGTGCTTTCTCAGCAGCCAGCCGGTGCCGCCATGCAGGGTGAGCCCGGCGACCCCGGTTTCGGAAACGACACCAACCGGCGCGGCCAGACCGTATGGCGCAGTCTCGTGGTCAAGGTCCCCAAGACGGGCTCCGCCTTCGACCCGGGCAAGGCGTTTTTGCGCATCGACCTGCACGCTTCGCATATGGGAAACGTCGATAACCAGGCCGCGCTCCGCGATCGCCGAGCCGGAAACATTGTGCCCGCCGGCCCGGACGGAAAACAACAGGTCGTGTTCACGAGCGAAATTCACCGCCGCCATCACATCCGCCACCTCATGGCAGCGCGTGATCAGGGCCGGTTTTTTATCGATTACGCCATTCCAGACCCTGCGCGCGGCGTCGTAATCCTGGTCCTGAGATCGAAGAAGGGAGCCATTAAACCGGTCCTTCAAAGCGGTCAGCGTGTTTTCGTCAAGGCTGATGCTGTTTCCCTGACGGTTCATTATTTCAAGGTTCACCATGATGATCTCCTTTTTCATAGAAAGGCTATGCGATCTATTTGCTCGACATGCATTTGGTTATCCTGAGTGATTCTTCTTCCGGTTGAACCAACCTATGTTCGACTTTTTAATCAGAAGGATCTTCCTTCTTATATTGCAAATAGTCCGCCAAGAGGACCGATAATGATGACTTGCTTGTGATTTATACATAAAATTAAATGATTATGTGATTTTAAGAATCCAAAAGGTTGGGAGTCGAGTGGATGCGGTTGTGTCGGAATAATAACGGATGCTGATATTTCAGCAGAAAAGACGGTGTGCCGATGGGCCGGTTCGCGGGATTTCTGTTGAAGGGGGATCGGCAGGGTGCTATACTTTTTTGAAATCATTCCATGCAGGAGCAAACGGATGAAATTCCCCTACGGCATCAGCGATTTCAGGGAAATCGTCACCCAACAGTATTTTTATTGCGATCGAACCGATCGGATTCCGTTGATCGAACGGGGGAAATACCTGTTGTTTCTGCGCCCCCGTCGGTTCGGGAAGAGCCTGCTGCTGTCCATGCTTGCCAACTATTATGATGTGGCCAAAAAAGACGAATTTGAGAATCTGTTCGGACATTTGGCCGTCGCAAAGAACCCCACCTCGAATCGAAACCGGTATTTGGTTCTTGGGTGGGATTTTTCCTGCGTGGATCCCACCGGTTCGGTTCAGGAAATCAAGCGAGCCCTTCACAACCACATCAATGGGTGTATTGAAGGGTTTGCGATGTATTATCAGGGTTTCGGAATTCCCGACATTCGAATCGATCCCGAAGATGCGCTTTATTCGATTCAGTCGCTGATCGCCGCCGTTCGCACGACAGGGCATCCGATTTATCTGCTCATCGACGAATACGACAATTTCGCCAACGAGGTCCTGGTCGGCGCCCGAAGAGATAAAAAATCGGCCTATGAGGCGCTGGTATTCGAGGAAGGGCCTTTGCGGACGCTGTTCAAGGCGGTGAAATCTTCCACCGGGGCATCGGTGTTCGACCGCATCTTCATCACCGGGGTGTCCCCGGTGGTCATGAGTGATATCACCAGCGGCTACAACATCGGTGAAAACATCTATCTGGATCCGGATTTCAATGATCTCTGCGGATTTACGGAAGCAGAAATCACGGACACGATTCAGGGGATCGCCGAAGCCTGCGAACTGAAGACACCGGCCGTCGAGGAGGCGGTCGGGATGATGCGAACCTACTATAACGGCTATGCATTCGCCCGGGATGTTTCCGAATTCGTGTATAACCCCACCCTGGCGATCTACTTTTTTAAATCCTTTTACCGGTTCTGCAAATACCCCCGTCAGATGTTGGATGCCAACCTGGCCACGGATGAAGCCAAACTGGAGTACATCGCTCGAATGATCCGGGGGCGTCAGATGCTTCTGGACCTGGTTCGGGAGGATCGAACCGTCGAGATACCGGAGATCTCGGATCGGTTCGGCATTCGAAAGATGTTGTCGGAGGGGGGGCGAGATGTCGCCTTTATGGCGGCTTTCCTTTACTATTTCGGCATCTTGACCCTGAAGGGAGAGACCCCCGAAGGCAAGTTGTCGTTGGGTATTCCCAATCGGGTGGTTCAGCGCCTGTGGGCGGAGCAGATCACCGACCGGGCGAAAGGCGACCCTGATCGCAGCCGGCATCCATAAAGCCCGACCGCCGATTTTTTCGGGGGGATGGAAAAAAATTACGTCGAAATCACCTTCGACACCTGAATGCCCAGCTTCTGCATTCTTGACCACAAGGTGGATCGGTTGATCTGAAGAAGGGCGGCGGCTCCGTTCGGGCCGGACAGCACCCCGTTCGTCTTTTTCAGGGCCGCCAGGATATGCCGGCGCTCCATTTCTCTCAAGGTGGGAAAGGCGGGGTTTGCGACCGGGGATGTGCTCAAGCCGCTGATGTATTTTCCGGTCAGCACCGGTTCCCGGCAAAGAATCACCGCCCGCTCCAGAATATTGGCGAGTTCCCGTACATTACCGGGCCAATCCGACCGGGTCAGTTTGTGGATCACCTCGGGGCTCACCTTTTGGATACGCTTGCCCAGGCGTATCGAGATTTTTTCGACCAGATAATCGGTCAGATGGGTGATATCTTCTTTTCGCTCCCGCAGCGGCGGTATTCGAATGGGGAAAATATTGAGTCGATAAAACAGATCCGACCTGAAGCGGCCTTCCTTGACCGCCGCTTCGAGATCGCGGTTGGTGGCGGCGATCACCCGAACATTGACTTTCAAGGTCGTTTCACCGCCGATCCGCTCGAATTCCTGCTCCTGCAAGACCCGCAGAAGCTTGATCTGGGCTTCTGAAGGCAGTTCCCCGACCTCGTCCAGAAACAGGGTGCCCTGGTGGGCGAGTTCGAATCGTCCTTTTTTTCGAGATTCCGCGCCGGTATATCCCCCTTTTTCATGCCCGAAGAGTTCGTTCTCAACCAGACCCGGCGCAAAAGCCCCGCAATTGATCTTGATCAGGGGTTTGTGTTTACGGTTGCTGACGGAGTGAATCGCCCGGGCGACGAGTTCTTTTCCGGTACCGGTCTCACCCAGAACCAATACCGTGGCATCGGTCTCCGCCACCATGCCGATGTTTGTGAAAACCGCCTTCATGCTCGAAGACTCCCCGATGATCTCCCCGTAAGTCAGCTCGCTTTTCAGTTCTTCCTGAAGATAGAGGTTTTGGGATTTCAGCTTCTCGGCCTGTTTTCGATCGGTGATGTCCCTGGCGATGAAGACCCCGCACCGCTTTCCGCCGATCCGGAGATTCATGGGGCCGGTGCGGGCTTCGAACCAGCGTCGTCCGGCCGGTACGTTCAATTCATACTCCAGCTTTTCCGAGGCGCCGGTCTCGATGGTCCGTTGAATCGCACTCAGATAGGTATCCGCCTCCGCCGGCGGGAAAAGGTCATGAATCCGCTTGCCCTGAAGGGATTCCGCATCCGCGTAAAGCAGGTTTTTTTCGGCCGTCAGAGTATCGAGATACCGGCCTTCCTCATCCACCACGAACACCAGGTCGGGCAGGGCCCTGCCGATGGCCTGCAACCGTTCTTCGCTGTCCCGGAGGGCCTGTTCGGCCTGCTGCCGCTCCGTGATGTCCCGGGCAATCCAGACGATGGCGTTCTTTCCGTTGATTTTGCGCGCCATGGGGGCGGTGCGGGCCTCGAAACAGCGGGATCGGCCGGCAATGGGAAGTTCGTATTCGATGATCCGGCTCTGTCCGGACAGGATCGTATCCTGAATGAGAGAGAGGAAGGTGTCCGCCAGCGGTTCGGGAAAGATCTGGTGCAGCCGTCGGCCCCGAATCCGGTCGGTGGAGGCATACAGGAGGTTCTCCCGGGCGGTGAGAACTTCCAGATGGGTGCCGTCCTCGTCCAGAACGAACACCAGATCCGGCAGGGCCTGAACAATGGCGCGAAGTCGTTCTTCACTCTGGCGGGACCGGACTTCCGAACGTCTGCATTGCGACACATCCCGAATAAAACAGCAGAGGCAGGTCCGGGTTTCGGATTCAACCCGAGCACAGGTGATTTCAACCGGCAGATGATCGCCGGTTTGGGTAATAAAGGAGGTCTCGTATATCCGGTCCGGGGTACGAGTCATCATTTCAACATGGGCGGGCCAGTTGTTCTCCGCGAGGCCGGAATCATGATCCCAGAGGGCCGTCCGGGTCAGTTCCGGGTTGGCATAGCCCAACCGGCGGCAAGCCGACGGGTTGGCATGGAGAATGCGGCCGGTGGATGCATCCACCCACAGGACCGCATCCGGCGATGATTGGAGGGTGTCATCGGAGAGTCGGTGTCTGTCCTGGAAAATATCCGGGTATCGATTGTTCATATGTATTCTCCCTCTGAAACCGGGAATGGGAGTGGGTGAGGTCACGGGCAAGTCCTTTTTTTATATCATAAATATGTGAAAAGAAGAATGACAATTCTTGCAAAAATCGGCCGAAATGGGGTATCCTGAAGCGAACAATCGAAAACCACACCGCGGGTGCATAGGGAGAAGCATACTTGTGAAAATCATCGCAAAGTTGAGACGGCCGATTCGATTTCTTTTTTCAGGATGGATGATCGGGATGATCCTGCTGATTTCGGCGGCACCGGGATCGGCATTGGACCTGACAGGCCACTTCATTCAGGGCGGACTGCTGTTCGGGGAAGTGGCGCCGGGCACCCGGGTCACCTATCAGGGCAGGTCCCTTCGGGTATCCCCGAAGGGGCGTTTCATCATCGGCCTGGATCGGGATGCGCCCCTCGCCTCAATGATCGAGGTGCGTCGACCGGACGGTAGCCGCGAATCCCATCCCCTGGTCATCGACGAACGGGAATACCAGATTCAAAGAATAGACGGGCTGCCGCCTCGCAAGGTCGACCCCGGTCCCGACGACCTGGCCCGCATTCGGGCGGAAAGCGGTCTGGTGAAAACCGCTCGAAAACGGGACGACCCCCGCACCGATTTTGCCGAAGGATTCATTTGGCCGGTCACCGGGCGAATAACCGGGGTGTACGGCAGTCAGCGCATACTCAACGGCAAACCCCGCCGCCCCCATTACGGGGTGGATATCGCCGCGCCGACGGGGACCCCGGTGAAGGCGCCGGCCGACGGTGTGGTCAGCCTGGTCCATCCGGATATGTTCTATTCCGGCGGCACCCTCATTCTCGACCATGGGCACGGCCTCTCTTCCAGCTTTCTCCACCTGCACCGCATTCGGGTGGGTGAAGGGCAGGCCGTCCGGCA
>JGI12048J13642_10912138_pt1 | contig 11370 bp, 9 predicted proteins | sample ElkSlonscriptome_16_FD_13642 | JGI IMG/M metagenome (IMG submission 13642) | reverse complement strand
CCGACGCCGGTTGTCGCCGGTCTTTTGATCTATCTGGGCGGCTGGCTAATTGGTGTATGGCTTGTCCGACCGTGGAAGCAGCTCTCTGCCATAGACAACATGCTGGTCATCGCGATTCCGCTATTGGTGGTTGAGCGGGGTTACCTGCAAGCAACAGGGTTTGGGGTGATTGCGTCGTGCATCATCTTCGCCGTCAAGTACAGCCGAATGCGGGTGATAAAGCACGACCTCACGCGCCGGGAGTACAGCAGCCGCGTGGATCGTTCACCGGACCAATCGGCATTCCTGAAACAAAACGGAGACCTGATCCATATCATGTGGGTCCAAGGATACCTTTTCTTCGGAACCGCGAACCACCTCCTGGAGGGTGGATGGAAGCGCATGAGCGGTTCGGATGGAAGAGCCATTCGATTTCTGGTTTTGGATCTCTCCGACGTAACCGGGATCGATTCCTCATCCGTTCTTAGTTTCACGAAACTGGCCGACCGGGCCCGCGCCAATAACGTGACCCTTGTTCTTACCGGCATAAGCAACTCCGTGCGTAAAGCACTGGCCGGCGATAAATTCCTGACCAAGCATTCCAATGTTGTTGAATTCGCTCAGGTCGATCAAGGACTGGAATGGGCGGAAAAGGCCGTTCTCGCGGCCGCCGATATTGATGCGCCTTCGGAGACATTGTTCGAATCGTGGCTGGACAAGGAACTGCGGCGGAGCGGGGCCGCGCAGCGATTTATGCGCTATCTGGAACTCATGGACCTCGAGCCCGGCGCCATCCTGTTTCATCGGGGCGACCCCGCCGACTCACTTTATATCGTGTGCTCTGGACGCGTCAGCGTCATGCTTGATCGCCAAAATACCGATGCCGTTCGCCTGCGCAGCACCACCGCCTTTACGGTGGTTGGCGAGATGGGCCTCTACCGTGATCAGACACGCACCGCCAATGTGGTCGCCGACGAGCCATCCCGCGTCTATCGGCTTTCAAAAACCGCGCTCATGGAGATGGAACGCAACGAGCCAGACCTCTGCGCGGCATTCCATGCGGTTATCGTTCGCATTCTCGCCGATCGGCTTGGCCTCGCCACCACCGAAACCGGTTCTCTTCGGCGCTGAGACTGCCGCGTCGCCGACTTCCGTGGCTGTCTGCGGTGGATCAGGGCATAAGCGCCGACAGGAGATCGGTCCAGCACGCTTTATCACGGGCAACGAGGACGGTGTTGCGCTGCACGCGGGGCTCCGGACGGTAGGGGAGACCCGTATCGGTCATCCGGCTGTAACCGCCGGCCTCCGCATGAATGAGGATTCCCGCAGCATGATCCCAGGGCTTCAGCCGGGTGTATTGGGCAAAATCGAGAAGGCCGCGCGCAAGATCCATATATTCGCGTCCCGTACAACCGTAGCGGATGATGTTTCCCGGCACGGGCTCGAGACCGGTTTGCCGTTTTTTGCGAATCTGCGAGGCAAGCCGGTAGCCCAGAGAGCCGGTCATGTGAAAAACGTCCTGAGGGGGCGCGACCTCCAGCCTTCTTGTGCCCTTGGGTCCGCTGAGCCACGCGCCCTGCCCGGCAACCGCCCAAGCCATACAATCTGTTATCGGATCGAAAATCCAGCCCGCCAAGGTCTTGCCACCCCGGCAGTAGCCGACGATGACCGCGAAACACGCTTTCCCCTTTGCGAAGTTGGCGGTTCCGTCAACAGGGTCCACAACCCACGCTGGGCGATCGCCGTTCAGGGCCAAGAGCAGTGACGGATCGGCGTCGGTGCCCTCCTCTCCCACGACGACCGTATCGGGAGCCAGCCGCGTGAGCCGTTCGCTCAAACGCCGTTCCGACTCGATATCGGCTATGGTGACGAGATCGCCCGGGTTTTGTTTGTGAGAGACTTCGTGATCGGCCAGTTTACGGAAACGCGGCATGATCTCCTCTGCCGCCACCTCACGGATGATCTGGGCAACCTGCTCTGTGTCCGGGATAATCATAACATCGTTTTGGTATAAGAACGGGATGAGGCGCGAGACTGATCGTCGCGTTCCGCCCTAGAGGGGTAAGATTATTTTCCCCCGGGGTCAAGTGGAGTGAATGTCACGATTGTCGTGATAACCGACGGCGAGATCCTCAAGCAGCCGTGCCGCCTCGGCGCTGTACTCCGCCCTTTGGATCAGCGCCCGGACAACGAAGCACGCGAACGCTACTGCTTCGCCTTTTCCTCGAAGACCATAGGCTGTCGCCACGGATTCGAGCGCTTCATGCGTGTGCTGACGCGCCATGACGTTGAGTTGGCGCTTCACCAACCGATTCTTTTTCCGCCATTTCTGTTGAAGGTGTGCCCGCGCCATGGCCGCAAGTTTACGGGCAGAAGCAGCCGCCGCAAACTGAAAAGGAGTGATTCCAGGGTTCAATCATCGAGAGAAGGCCTCAACCGCCGGCCATGCGTGGAAGGCGAAGGTCCCGGCAAGAAGTCAGGGCTTGTGAAACGGGCGGCGTCGGCGGGCTCCAACCGAACTCTCAGCCGGACATCACTCTCTGTATCCTCGCGTTCCAGCACCTCACCGTGGTCGTAGAGCCATGACAGCGCCGCGCCGTCGGCGGGTTTGAGGGACACGGTGTGCGTCTGCCTACTCGCACCGAGCCGCTCGTCGAATAGCTTGAGAAGGGTGTCGCACCCTGCTCCCGTTTTCGCCGAAATCAGCACCGCCGCCTTATTCTTTCGGACAACTTGGTTGGCTAAGGGAGCCAAATCATCCGGGGAAGCCAGATCTATCTTGTTGAGGACTTCGATCAGGTTGTCCGCCACGGCTTCATCCAGGTCCATGTCGCGGAGCACCGCTCCCACATCCTGCTTTTGCTGCTCCGTTTCCGGGTGTGATATGTCCCGAACGTGGGCCACGATGTCGGCCTCTATGACCTCTTCCAAGGTTGCATGGAACGCCTCCACTAATTCATGCGGTAGGTCTGAAATGAACCCGACCGTGTCGGACAAGATCACTTTGCGGCCAGACGGCAGGTCCAGCGCGCGCATGGTAGGGTCAAGGGTTGCGAACAACTGGTCACGAGCCGCCACGGTGGCGCTGGTCAGGTGGTTGAACAGGGTCGATTTGCCGGCATTGGTATACCCCACCAAGGCAATGATCGGATAAGGCACCCGGCGCCGTGCGCGCCTGTGTAGGTCGCGGGTGCGCCGGACATCTTTCAGCCGGCGCCGCAGACGGGTAATCCGATCATTGATCAACCGCCGGTCAGTTTCGATTTGCGCCTCGCCCGGTCCGCCCATGAACCCGGCGCCGCCACGCTGACGCTCCAGGTGGGTCCAGCTCCTCACCAGCCGGCTCCGCTGATAAATTAGGGCCGCCAACTCTACTTGGAGGCGCCCTTCGGAAGTGCGAGCCCGTTCCCCGAAAATCTCGAGAATCAGTCCGGTGCGATCAATGACTTTACAGTTCCAGGCCTTTTCGAGGTTGCGCTGCTGAACCGGCGAGAGCGCAGCATTGACGACCACGATGACCGGGTGCTCGCCACTATTCTCGGCGCCGCCATGCCAGACGTCTTCGATCACCGCCAGCAGACGCTCAACGACGCCCTCGCCGAAGAAGGTTCCGCGTTTGACCGTCGGGACCGGTATCACTTCGGCATGGGCAATCGTCAGATCGATGGCGCGCACCAGACCGACAGCTTCGTCAAGCTGGGCCTCGCCGCTCCGTGCCGCCTCAGCGGTATCTCGCCGCAACCGAGGATGAACAACGACACAGCGATCATCGTTCTGCCGATCAGAATAGAACTCAGCCACGGAAAACCTGTCTCGGCGCCGAACTACGCCGACGGAGCACCACTTTCTTTCTCGGGCTCGAACAACTGAACCGGAAGCGATGGCATAACCGTCGAAATGGCATGTTTATAAACAAGTTGGGTGTGGCCATCGCGTCGCAGCAAGACCGAAAACTGGTCAAACCACGTTACGATACCCTGCAACTTGACCCCGTTAACGAGAAAAATCGTCACAGGCGTCTTGTTCTTACGTATATTATTGAGAAAGACGTCCTGCACATTTTGTGATTTTTCAGAGGACATTGGAATAACCTCTCTTTTTTTATTCCCTCACGGCCCTTGTCTTCGGGGCGAGACAAGATTCCCGTTTAGTCGCCAGACATGCTGTTATTGCCTCACTCCCCCCCCGTGTAGCGTTACCCTCTGGTAAGCGAGACGATTTATTCCTGAGAGTGTAATGAGGTTACAGGCTCATCACCACCTTTAAAAGCGTCTTGCAGCTATTGACGTGTAAGACCGGCGGATGAACAACGAATTCATGCGGCCCCGGGCCCGTCTCCCGCAACAGTATTGGTACGCAATTCGCATTTATCGCGCAATGGAGGTCAATGTCGGCATCACCCGCAAACCAAACGGTGTTTCCTGCCTCGATACCGCTACCTGTCAGCGCCATGTCAACTGGCTCCTTAGCCGGTTTGTCCCTCGAAGCATCGAATGCACCAATAATGCGTCCAAAAAAAGAACTCCACCCGAGGTGTTCTGCTTCCTTTCTGACATAGTCACCCTTTTTGTTGCTAACCACCCCCATGTAAATTTCCATCGCTGCCAATCGCTCCAAGAGTTCAAACGCACCGGGCAATGGTGTCAGGGTGTCGAGGTGCCTCTCGGAGAAACGGGCGTAAAATACCTCGCCCGCCTCCTGCCATCGCTCGCCGAACATTTCGGGGTACGAATCACGCATGGAGCCGCGGACGCGCTCGCGTGTTTGCTCGAGGGTCCAAGCTTCCAGGCCAAATGCCTGCATTGTGTGGTTTTGCGCATCATGGATCGTATGCCAACTGTCGATCAGCGTGTTGTCCCAATCGAACAGAATCGCCTTCGGACGTTCCAGCCTTCGCAATCCTGCCGCATAAGACCCTTTGGGCACGGTCATAGATATTGGTCTTGCGGCTTCAGCATGTGATCAAGGTAAAATGCCAATAGCCGTTCCGTTATGGGGCCGATCTCGCCACCTCCGATACTGTCGCCATCAATATGCACAACGGGAGTGACCAGCGCGGTGGTGCTGGTGAGAAAGGCCTCTCGAGCGCTTTTCGCCTGATCGACGGTGAAACCTTTCTCCGCAAAGGTGACGCCGTGCTCGGCACAGATCGCCATTATCATACGCCGGGTAACGCCGCTCAAAATAGCGGTGTCGGCACGGCGGGTGACCAGCTCACCCTCCGCCGTGACAATCCATGCGTTCGACGACGTTCCTTCGGTAATCACGCCGTCATCATCCACCTGCCACGCTTCGAATGCTTTGTGATCAACGGCCTGCTGCTTAGCTAGAACATTCGGCAGCAGGGAGACCGATTTTATGTCCCTCCGTGGCCATCGGCGGTCGGGGACGATGATGACGCTTACACCCTCGCGCATGGCGGCGGGGTCCAGCGGCGGTAGCGTTCGCGCCGTCATTACCAGGGAACTCTCGACGGACGCGGGAAATGCGAAGTTACGAGGCGCGGCGCCGCGGGTCACCTGAATATAAATGATGCCGCGGCGGAAAATTCGATTTCGGCGGATGACCTCGCGCATCACCAACCGCATGGATCGCCGGCTCATCGGCCACGCCATCCGAATCTCGGTTAGCGACCGGTCCAATCGGTTCAGGTGATGGCCTTCGTCCACGAAGCGCCCGCCTTGCACGGCGATCACTTCATAAACGCCGTCGGCGAACTGGAATCCACGATCCTCCACGTGAACGCCAGCCAAAGCATGTGGCAGGTAGCGGCCGTTGACGTAAGCGATGCGGCTCAATTCCAACTCCTTACGTCAGAAATACTCCAAACGAACAGAGAAAAGCTTCTCGACCTTTCGCACAGACTCCGCGGCGGCGAACAAGACGACCCGATCCTTGTCGTGAATAACCGTGTTGCCGCGAGGGGTCACAACTTCGCCACCCCGGACCAACGCTCCGATCATCACCCGGTTCGGCAGCTTGACCTCCTTGAGAGGCTTGCCGACGAGGCTCGAGGTATCGAGCGCCTCCGCTTCGATAAGCTCGCCGAAACCCTCTCTCAAGGTATGAACCGCGTGAATGTTGCCGCGCCGTACGTGCTGAAGAATGGTCGAAGCCGTAATATTACGGGGGCTCACGATGACATCGATGCCAAGGGTTGTGATGAGAGGTTCGTATGTTCCCTTGTTCAGCAGCGTAATGGCCCGTCGCGCCCCATGGCGTTTTGCAAGCAGCGACGCCAAGATATTGGTTTCGTCGTCGTCGGTGACCGCGACCACCGTATCTGTCATCGATACATTGGCTTCATCGAGGATTTCAGGGTCGAGAACATCCCCATGCAGGACGACAGTGCCACTGAGAATGCTGGCCACAACGGCCGCGCGGTCGGCACTGGCCTCAACCACCTTTGCACTGATCCACGGATACTCCCGCTCGATTTCCTGCGCCAGCAACAGGGCGATATTGCCACCGCCGCAGATCAGCAACCGCTTGGCTTCGGGCTCCTCGTGCCCGAATGCCGCCATCGCGCGCGGCAGCTGACTTGTTTCCACAACAAAGTAGACATCATCACCAACGAGCATGTGATCGTTCCCGGACAACTTGAGCGGATGATTGTCGCGCAGCAGCCCGACAACCACCAAGTTCAAGTCGGGGAACAATTGAGCCAACTGCTTGAGCGGCGTGTCCACCAACGGGCAATTGGCGTCGCACCGTACCCCCAGCAGCCGTACCTTGTCGTCCACCAAGGGGATCATTTCAAACGCCCCAGGGACCTTGAGGCGGCGGGAAACCGCCCTCGAAACCTCGATTTCAGGCGAGATGATCACGTCGATGGGCATGTGGTCGCGCGAGAACAGGTTGGCCCACGCCGGATCGAGGTAACTCTGGTGACGGACCCGAGCGATCTTGATCGGCACCTCAAACAGGGAATGAGCGACCTGGCAAGCCACCATATTGGTTTCGTCGCCTTGGGTAACCGCGATAATCATGTCAGAGTCCTCGGCGCCAGCCCGCTCCAGAACATCGGGCCGCGAGGCATGACCAACAATGCCCTGCGCGTCGAGGCTGTCGTTGACCCTCCTGATCAATTCCGGCGACTGATCAATGACGGTGACGTCGTTGTTTTCCATGGCAAGGTGGCGGGCGATATTGAAGCCAACCTGACCGGCGCCACAAATGATAATTTTCATTGTCGGATGGGCTCTTTTGCCTTTGTGTCACGAATGAAGGGCTGAACATCAGCCTCCGGACACGCGTGGTTTTTCTTCGTGATGAATACCGAGGGACTTCAGTTTCCGGTGAAGCGCGGAGCGCTCCATTCCGACAAAAGCCGCAGTCCGGGATATGTTGCCGCCAAATCGCGTCACCTGGGCCATGAGATATTCACGCTCAAATATTTCCCGTGCATCTCTCAAGGGCAAGCCCATCACCTCACCCCCTCTGTCGGATCGACTCGCCGCCGAAAATTTTGCGTCGAATTCTGGAGGCAGCATATCGGCGCGGATACCCTCGCCGGATTCGCCCGGCGCCATGATCAGCAATCGCTCGATAATGTTGCGCAATTCGCGGACGTTGCCCGCCCATTCGTAGGACTGAAGCGCCGCAAGCGCATCTTCGCTCAGTTCTCTCGGCCGCTGGCCCGAAGCCTCCGCGGCGCGCCCCATGAAATATCGGGCTAGCAGGGGGATATCATCGCGGCGCTCGGTAAGCGATGGCACCTTTAGCGGCACGACGCTCAACCGGAAAAAGAGATCCTCTCGAAAACGGCCAGCCTGGATTTCTTCTCTCAAATCGCGGGTCGTCGACGCCACTACGCGGACATCCACCTCCACCCGGGAGCCGCCGCCGACCCGCTCGAAAACTTGTTCCTGGAGGACCCGGACAATCTTTCCCTGCGTCTCCAAGGGCATGTCCGCAACTTCGTCAAGAAGGAGAGTGCCATTGTGAGCGGCCTCAAAGGTTCCAACCTTGCGCAACGACGGATCCCCGGCGCCGGCGGCACCATCGACACCGAACAACTCGATTTCCATCCGATCGGGCGCCATGGACGCGCAATTAATGACGACAAATGGCCCGGAGGCGCGCCTGGACTCGAGATGCAGAATTCGCGCCACGACTTCCTTGCCCGAGCCGGCCGGCCCGGAGATAAGCACACGGCTATTCGTGGGAGCGACACGTTCGATGGCTTGGCGCAACTGGCTGATCACCGTCGACTGCCCCACCAAGTCGCTCGAGGAACCGGCCAGAACCCGAAGTTCCTCGTTCTCACGCTTAAGTTTCGCCGCCTCGATCGCCCGGTTGACAATCAAGATCATCCGGTCCGCTTTGAACGGTTTTTCGATGAAATCGTAGGCTCCCAGTTGTATTGCCTGCACGGCGGTCTCGATCGTGCCATGGCCGCTCATCATGACAACGGGAACTGTCGGGTGCTCGCTCTTCAGTTGCCTGAGAATACCGATCCCATCAAGACGGCTCCCCTGCAGCCAAATATCCAGCAGCACGAGGCCTGGACGGCGTGCCTCGATCGCCGCAAAAGCCGCATCGCTGTCAGCGGCTTCCCGCGCCTGGTAGCCTTCATCGTCGAGTATGCCGGATACGATCGTCCGGATATCGGCTTCGTCGTCAACTATGAGGATTTCCTCAGCCATTGCTTAGATCTGATTAACCATGGGTGCCAAATTGTGGGGTGACATTTATGACCTCGGATTCGGGCTCCGTGGGTGTCTCGGTGTTACTGCGTTGTTCGCGGCCCGCCTGTTCCGGCAGAGTATGAAAAACCATAGAGACACGAGCACCACCCTCTTCGCGATCCTCAATTATCAGATCCGCATTATGATCCTCCATAATCTTCTTCACAATCGCCAGACCAAGCCCCGTCCCTTTGAGCCGGGTCGTAACATAGGGTTCGGTCAAGCGGTCCCGGTTTTCGTTGGGCAATCCTATTCCGTTATCTTCGACCGTCAGGACAAGGTCTTCGGTTCCGGAGCCCGATGGATTACAGCCAACGGTCACGGTGACCCGCCCTTGCGCAATGTCCTCCGAGCTACTTGTATCCCGGGCGGACACGGCTTCGGAAGCGTTCTTCAAAATGTTCGTCAACGCTTGCGAAATCTGTCGGCTGTCACAGTGGAAGTTGACCTCGTTGTCAGGCAATACAACGTCAAAGTGAATATCCGGACTTCTATTGCGTTCTAAGAACACGGCCTCGCGCACCAATTTACCCAAGTTTTCATACTTTAGTTCGGGCTGGGGCATCCGCGCGAACGAAGAAAATTCGTCAACCATGCGCCCAATATCCTCAACTTGGCGCACAATGGTGTCGGTACAAGCGACAAAGGTCTCGGGATCTGATTTTATCTCTGACAGGTACTTGCGCTTCAAACGTTCGGATGCAAGTTGGATCGGCGTCAACGGGTTTTTGATTTCATGGGCGATTCGCCTGGCAACGTCGGCCCAAGCCGCTTTCCGCTGCGCTGAAACCAAAGCTGTAACATCATCGAATGTGACGACGTATCCCGTTGCCTCGTCGCCGGCAAGTTCGGCGGCGATACGAACGATCAGCGTTTTCGAGCGTCCGTCGCGAGCAATCTTTATTTCGGACTGTCCCTGCCTTTCCGGACGGTTCCGAACGTCGGTGAACAAATCTGCCATTTCAGGAACGACCGTTTGCAACGAAAATCCGATCGCGGCATCAAGATTCGTGCTCAATAAATCGGAAGCGGATCGGTTGGGCAAGTTGATCATGCCTTCCCCATCAAGACCGATCACGCCGGCAGAAACCCCACTCAACACCGTTTCGGTAAACCGGCGTCGCTCATCCAGATCCTGATTGGCCAACATCAAGCCTTCTCTTTGGCTTTGAAGCTGATTCGTCATGCGATTGAACGCCCGTCCCAACGTACCGACCTCTTCCACTGATTTGGAGGGATCAACGCGCACAGCAAGATCCCCTTTCCGCACTTCTTCCGCCGCCCCAATAAGTTCACTGACGGGGCCTGAAATTTGAGTGGCAAGGGTGAGGCCGATCCAAACCGCCGCCAAGAGCAGCAAAAGGGCGACAACAACGAAAATCATGCCGAATGTAACGAAGATCTCTTCGCGGCGTTCTTCAAGATGGCGAAACTGCGATACCGCTTCCCCCGTCCGCTGGATGTTCTCCAAAACACCCGGGTCGATGAAACGGCCGACCAGGAGATATGCATCAACAAAAGACCGGAGTTTGACGGCGGCCCGAACGCGATCATCTCGGTTGTCGGTCAAAACAACAACCTGCCCCTTCGCCGCTTTTTCGATGACCTCCCAGGGCACCAGTTCTAGTTCGAGGGTCAAGCTGAAAGGCGATCGAGCAAGCACGCGTCCGGTGCCGTCGACGACCACGGCTTCGGAGAGGGATCGTAAATCGGCTTGGTTCGCCAACAATTGATCGAATAACTGAGGATCGCGCATCAGATTGGGCGCTTCTCGGTTAAGGTCATTCGCCATGGCGAAGGCATCGGCGCGAATACCTTGGCGATGCTCTTGAAGATAGGCATAGGCGACGGCGTCTGAAGACTCGACGGCCGTGCGCACACGCTCACTGAACCACGCTTGGATGCCGATATCGAGAAACAGCGCGGAAAAAACAGCCACCAGGATCGCCGGCGTCACCGCAACCAGACTAAACATCATCACGATGCGGACATGCAGACCGGATCCGGCCATCCCGCGCCGACGCTCTCGCCAAACTTTGACCAACTGAGACGCAATCAGAGCGCCCAGGAGAACAAGGACAATTAGGTCCAGAATCAGCAGGTATAGGACATTGTCGGGATCAGGACCGTACTCGGACACTCCGGTCCACGGCGCCACGGTGGCAATTCCGGCAAGGACCGCCACTATGGCTAGTGCGAAGGCCAGCTTTCGGTATAGGTGAACACGCCTCGACCACCGCCTTAATCGCGCAGCGATCCGCCACAAGGGCGACACCCTGGCGGCGACGGTCATTTTCCCCCGCCTCTAACCACGGGAATATTGAGCTCGCGGATTTTCTTTCGAAGTGTGTTGCGATTGACACCCAGTATTTCCGCCGCCTTAATCTGATTGCCGCGTGTCGACTCGAGCGTAAGCGTTATCAGCGGTTTCTCGACCTCTCGCATCACTCTTTCGAACAGCCCGGGCGCGGGCGCATTGTCGCCGTGGGCGCTAAAATACGTCCGCAGATGACGTTCTACGGAGTGGCCCAAACCATCTCCTTCAGACTCTGCGGCCACGGGTGACGCATCCGCCAATTCGGCCTCTATAGCTTCAATCCCGATCACTTCCTCTGAATACAACGCCGTCAGCCGGCGTACGAAATTTTCCAGCTCGCGAACGTTGCCCGACCACCTATTGCGCTTGAGCCGATCCATCGCG
>JGI12048J13642_10019952_pt1 | contig 11373 bp, 9 predicted proteins | sample ElkSlonscriptome_16_FD_13642 | JGI IMG/M metagenome (IMG submission 13642) | reverse complement strand
GTTATTGGTTGTTGGTTGTTGGTTGTTAGTTATTGGTTATTGGTTATTGGTTGTTGGTTATTGGTTTCCCAAAGCCTTTAATTAGTAATTGGTTGTTGGTCACTGATGACTGATGGCACTCGCGCGAAACTTAATTTTACTTTTTCGAGCTGAAACGCTTGTCTAGTTTAGCTTTGAGCCTCTTTTATCATCTCCCCTTGAGAGCCAAAGTTTCTGACCTTCTTTTTGGGGAACAACCGATCTCATCCAAAGCGAAAAACCAACAACAAACAACAAACAACAAACAACAGAAAACCAGTAACCTATGGAACAAACGTTCCCCTTATGCGCTGATGACACTCGCGCGAAACTTAATTTTACTTTTTCGAGCTGAAACGCTTGTCTAGTTTAGCTTTGAGCCTCTTTTAGAATTTACCCTGTAGGCCAAAGTTTCTGACCCCCTTTGGAGGGGCTTGCATCCCCACTCCCCCCACAGCACGCGCTGCCCCTTAGATGCTGATAACTGATTAAAACCCTCGCTGTGGACTGACTTCAAGAACCTTATTCGGTCGGAAGACCACATCAAATTGGGCGAGGGGTTCTTTCGGGACTAAGCTACCATCGCCAATCCCTGCCGCTTCGGGTTCGGCCAAATCAGGGAGGGGGGTTTCCTCGAAAAAGTCGGCGGCAGGCTGGTTTTCGGCTTGGTAGTCCGCGATTGTACCGTCTTCTAAGACACCGACTCTAAACCGTAACGCCCGTTGAAAAATCGGTGTTTCTGTCCATTCTTCGATCAGGGTGTCGTAGAGTTCGTCGTTGAGGCGGCGGAGGGTGGCAGAGTCTTCGATTTCTGGGCCGAGGGTGGGGTTTTCTGCATAGCCAAACCAAGGACTAACTTGTAAAACAGAATTATCAGTAAAAACAACGCGAAAATCAGCAATTTCTTCCGGTAAACTGGCAGAAGTCGGGATAAAAGCCAATTCTGGTAATGGGGTTTGGCGATCGCTCCCTTCAGAAGTACCAGCGATGGGTTCATAGCTTAAAATTGCCCCATCTTGACCCACAGCCACGCGGTATTCTAAATCGCGATTAATCTCGTTGCGGTCTTCCCAACCTCGATCCAGTTGACGATACAACTCTCTTTCGAGATAACTCAATTCTGTCGCATCCCCGATTTGAGTCGCATCGGCCAGGAGGGTGGCGAGTTCTGCTGACGATAAGGGGGTTTCGTCGGTTTCAGGGTCTTCTGAGTCTTCGGGGTCTAGACTTTCGATATCGGTGTCGGTGTCGGTTCCCGGAGGACTTTCGAGACCTTCGGGGGAATCTTCCTCGTCGCGGACTTCTTCGACACGGGCTTGGGGGGGTTCGATTTCTTGGGGAGTCGGAGTCAGGTAGAAAAGACCCGCCGCGATCGCGAGACTGCCAAGGCCTACAACCGCCGGGGCCAGGCGTTGGGCCATGGGGACATCCGCTTGGCGATAGCGGCGAGATACCGGGGCGAGATCGAGGGTTAGGTCGGGGAGGGTACGATTATCCGTCAGCAGTTGATCGATGGCTTCTACGAGGTCGTACAGTTGAACGGTGGTTAATTCTACCGCCTTGGCTTCGGTGGCGACTCCCCCTTGGGCCCCGGTTTCGGGATACCATAACAAGCGATGACGGTCGGGAACGTTGGTTTTCTCAAAGGCGATCGCGCTGCCTTCTTCGGGGTGGGCTTCGGTGTGATACACCCCACTGAGAAATTCTTGGGCATAAGCACTAACGACCGCGATCAAGTTATCCAAAAAGCTGCGACCGCCATTTAACACCGTTTCTACCCCAGTAAAGCGGCATTCAGCGTTGATCAAGGTAGACAAGACAGGCCGGCCTGAAACTTGGCTGCTGTCGGCGTTTGCGTCTACTAAGCCTTCTAAAATTAACTGACAGTTGGGTAAATTGTACTGTCGGCGAATTGTGTTCATGCCACTTCTCCGTCAAATAAACTCATCCATAAACGCTGCAATCCGGCAGTCCCCGTACAAAACAGCAATTGATTTAACAAAAACAACGCCAATTCATTCAAATCTTGGTCGTTGGCATTATAAGCGGCGACTCGGGCCCGACGGGGATTCATGCGACTGCGAAAATGGGCCCGGAAGCGTTCGAGATATTCGGACAAGTGAAACTCGCTTTCGATGGGTAAGCCTTTTTCGCGCAATTTTTGTTCGGCTAATAAAAGCTTGCGAATGTCTAGGGTTAATTCTCGCGATCGCATTCCGGCTAAAGCAACGAGGGCTTTGGCTTCTTTAACTTTGAGAATACGTCGTGCGTGCGATCGCCGCCAAGGATTGGTGCGTCGTAAACTCCACAACCCTACCCGATGCTTGATAACATCTTGAATCCCTATCTCTTTGGCGGCGGCTAACATTTTTTCGGACGCACCGAGTTCTAGGGCTTCTAAGGCTAATAATAATAAATCAATGCGTTGCTTGGTTCGCAACGAACAGCCTTTTTCTCCCACGGGAGGATCGGGCAAACTATTGACAAGATAAGATTTTTGTTGGCCCTGAACAGAATCATTTACCATTAAACTTACAGAATTACTCATGTCTAGATTGTGCGAAGCTTCGAGTCGTTACCTTAATCAATTTTGGGATGGATGGTTGACGATTTCCACTTCCCAACGGTTTCTAATCCCAATGCCCCGGTGCGATCGCCAAATGCACTCACGCGCGTCAGCATTATAGTGTACTATTTTTCGTGTTTATGGCGTTATGGCGTTTAGCCCTAGCGGTGGGCGTGTTAGTTAATTTGGTTTTTTTCTTAAATTTGGCTTCTCAATGGATATTAGAGACCTGATTCGCGATATTGCTGATTTTCCTAAACCGGGAATCTTATTTCGGGACATTACGACCCTTTTACAAGACCCCCAAGGCTTAAGTTACACGATTGATTGTCTACATCAAAAGTGCATTGATGCCCAATTCAATCCGGATTATATTGTTGGGATTGAATCGCGGGGGTTTATTTTTGCTCCTTCTTTAGCATACAAACTCAATGCCGGGTTTGTTCCAGTCCGCAAAGCTCAGAAATTGCCTGCCCCAGTTCATACGGTTGAATACGATTTAGAATACGGCAAAGACAAGTTGCAAATTCATCGAGATGCCTTTAAACCGGGTTCTAAAGTCTTGATTGTCGATGATTTGATGGCAACGGGGGGAACCGCAGTCGCAGCGACGGAGTTAGTGGCTAAAGCGGGTGGAGAATTAATTGGTTTGTTATTTTTGATTGAATTAACGGCGTTAGGGGGGCGATCGCATTTTCAGGATGTGCCTGTGATAACGTTGTTAGAGTATTAACAAGAGGTGAGGGTAGATTCTAAACTCGAACGCGATCGCCCTCCCTCAAGTTGTTAACTAATGCGATCGCGCCGTCTGATTTTATGACTACGACTCCAGCGACTTCGTTCCAAGACCGACTCGATGGCGTTAAAGCCTTCTTCACCAACGAAACATTTTTATATATCATCAAACGCCTACTACAAGGGCTGTTAACCCTCTTTTTAGTTTCGGCTTTAAGTTTTTCGATTATTCAACTCGCACCAGGAAACTATCTCGACAACCTCAGACAAGACCCGCAAATTTCCCCCGAACGTTTAGAAGAACTCAATCAGCAATACGGCTTTGATAAAAGCCCGATCGAGCAATACGGAATTTGGCTGACCAATGTGGTGACTCAAGGGGATTTTGGTCAAAGTTTTGAATATTCTCGCCCCGTAACCGAATTAATCGCCGAACGCATCCCCAACACACTTTTACTCGCCGTTTCCTCGATTATTTTATCTTGGATGCTCGCCATTCCCCTCGGCATTATTGGTGCGGTCAAACAAAACCAACCCATTGACCGCTTTTTACGAGTCATCAGCTATATCGGTCAAGGATTCCCAAGCCTGATTACTACCCTACTGTTACTCTTTCTCGCTCAAAATCTCTCTCCTTTACTCCCCGTTGGGGGCATGACCAGCATTAACCACGCCACCCTTTCCCCGGTGGGTAAAGTTCTAGACATTGCGTGGCACATGATTTTACCCACCCTGGCGTTAACAATTTCCGGTTTTGCGGGCTTACAACGGCTGATGCGGGGGGAATTACTCGATGTTTTGCGGCAAGATTACATCCAAACCGCCCGTTCTAAAGGGCTTTCAGAAAATAAAGTGGTCTACGTCCACGCCCTCCGTAACGCCATTAACCCTTTTATCACGATTCTCGGTTTTGAGTTTGCCAGTTTACTCAGTGGTTCGTTTATTGCCGAGATTTTCTTCAATTGGCCGGGCTTAGGTCGCTTAATCTTCCAAGCGGTTACCCTGCGCGACCTTTATTTGGTTATGGGGAGTTTGATTATGGGGGCAAGTTTGCTGATTGTCGGTAATTTACTGGCAGATTTGATGTTGAAGTTCACTGACCCCCGGATTAAGCTCGAAAAATTGAAATAACATCAAATCCGCAGCCGTTTGGGTAGAACGAAGTGAAACCCAATACAATCCTACCGTTTGTTGGGTTTCGTCAAGTCAAGAGCGCCTTAAACTTGTGTAGGGGAGAGGTCTCCTCATCCAATCTCGACTTTGAGGAAATGATGATTTGGTGCTGAAATTGCGCCCAATCACATAAACTTGGACGGGGAAACCCCGCCCCTACTGGTGTGACACAGCTAAAATGAGGCTTTAACGCTCGGTGGGTTAGGCGGCTAAAACCTAAGCTATAACTGCAATTTAGCTATCCGCCGTAACCCACCATTTAAAGTGTGTCACGGCAGTAGTAATAAGGCATCAACTAAAACAAATTTTGGAGAGATTCAGCAATGCGGTAAGCCGCCCCCGGATTCCCCAGACGCTGGCGACCGTTCTCGGCAATGAGTTGAAGGCGGTCGGGGTCGTGCAGGACTTTTTCGAGCCGTTGAGCGGCATCCTGGGGAGACTCAGCAAGGATGAGGGAGGGGCCGAGGAGGCGGGATTGGGCTTCGGCAAAGGCGTAGGTATATTGAGGCCCTTGGCCGGGAATCGCGATCGCGGGTTTACCAAGACCCACAAACTGTTCGGTGGCGGTTCCGGCCATGGCGATCGCGAAGTCGGATTGGTGCAAACATTGACTGTAGGCTTGTTGGGATAAAACCAAAATGGCGCGGTCTCTTTGAAAGGTTAACGCCTCAGAATCGTCTATAACCGGGGTATTTTCCTGTTGTTGCCAATTTTGGGCGGCAAGGGCTTGTCGCAGGGGATCGATGTCCAGAGAGGGCGCGATCGCGGCGAAAAACAGCACTTCTCTGTTATGAAATTGCGTCGTTACAGCTTGAGCCGCATTCAGTAATACTTGCCAGTTTTGATACACTTCGGGAGGACGAGAACCCGGTAACAGTAAGATTGTGAGTAAGCGGTTTTCTTCGTTGCTGGCATTGTGAAAGCGGGGTGGGGCTTCTAAGCCGTCCATCATCGGATTCCCCAAATCGAAGACATGAGAACACCAACGTTGCAGAATTTTTGCCGTCAAGCTATCTCTGGGATACACCGCTTGACAACGTTTGTGATTCATTAACCAGCGTTCCCAAGGATAATACACCGAACCGGCCCAACCTTCTCGTTTTTGCTGAGGAGACAGCCAACCCATTTCGTTGCGAAGATAATACTCGGATTTGGCTGTTCCCACAAAGCCATAAGACAAACCGCTTAACCAAGCAAACAATAACGGTACAAAGTCCCCCACTGCCAGAATTTTCCCGTTTTGATGGGTTTGAGACCAGCGTTTCACCGCTTTGTATTGTTCCCAAGTTAAGCGCAGTAATCCCCCTTTAACATCCCCCATCAGTTGCTTGCTGTCCATGTAAATAAAGCCCCCTGACGGCATGGCTTTGACGGTTCCGATAATAGGAATGTCTAGGGATTGATACGCCTTTCCTTCCCCCACTAAGGGCAAAGCGGCGATTTCTGCGGTGGGATTGATAACCTGGAGTTGTTCGAGAATGCGGATCGCGATCGCATCTTCTCCATGACCGTTACTAATACAAAGTAATTTCATACCCAATGAATGCTGTGGATAATTGCTGCTCTTTTTCACTGTATCGGGTTGTGTTTCCGAACTCGATGGCAAGATTTTAGAAATCTCGAACCAGAAATACTCTAAAAACTAACAGATTGTAGTGTCGTGACACAGCTAAAAATGTGCTTTATTGTAGGGTGGGTTAGGCGGCTAGAATCTAGGCTATGACTGCAATCTAGTTATCCGCCGTAACCCACCATTTAAAGTGTGTCGCGCCAGTAGCAGCTTCGGAAAGTCGCTAAAACGTAAACTTGGACGCGGAAACCCAGCCCCTATAAGCAATTTGACAATCAAACCAAAACCTTAACTTGTCACCCAAACCCCATCTCTAACGCTTGACTGAAACTCGCTTATTGGGGGATTGCTTGCGAACCCACGCCAAAAATTTTTGCATTTTGGGTTCTGCTTTCAACTTCTCGATGCTGTCGAGTTCGCGAGCCAAACGTTTGTTGTCAAATAATACATGAATTTGACGGTGACAAGCCGAGCAGATTTCGGTTGTGGGGCCAATCTCGGCTTTTTTCCGCTTTGTGGTTTGACGCGGCCGCAGGTGATGGACAGTGAGTTTGGGGACTTCGCGATCGCACAGTTCGCATTTTGGGGTCATCGGTTATTCGCCAGCAAATGGGAAGATAATTTCTTCGGGTTTGCTCTTGTTTTTTATTTTGTGTTACAAATATAATACAAAAAAAAGAGAAGATGCGAGAGTAATTCTCTATATCCCTGATAAATCCTTCGCTCTGCTCAAATCAACCCGAGCGCTAATTATCTTCGATCTGGTCAAAAGCACATTGCGCTGCATTCATGGCATAACGGGCTTTTTCGATCGCCGAGCATTGTTCCCAATTCCTTGGGGCTTGGGGAGTAGTGCAGTCTTGGGAACGCATGGCCAAAGCGACAGGCCGCGCAAAAACTAATAAATCATCTTCTGACCATTGATTTAACAAGGGCTTGACGCATTGAACGAGGCGATCGGTGGGGGTCAGATCGAGATGAGCTAACTCTCTGGCTCGATTCGCGATCGCTTCTAACCAATCTTGGGGGGCTTGGGCAAATTGTTGGAGCAATACGGCAACAACAGACTCAGATTCAGAAAAACTGGAATCAAGGCAAGCGAAAAAATCGTTCGCTCTGACTTCGATTTCGGCCTCATCATAAGCTTCATCGAGGTTGAAGGCGCGATCGCCCTCCTCATAATAATCTCTCGCGGTGGGGGGATACCAAGGATAAACAGCTTCTTCTTCTAGCAACAAGGCTAAAAGTTCTTCTGACTCTGTGAAAGATTGTTCTGCATAAAAATTATTCATAGATTGATAAGCCATAGTAACTCCTCTTTAAAAATGACGAAAAAGTAACTTATTTCTAACGAGCTGTTCGTAGCTACAGTGGGGAGTGTAACCGTTCCGAAGAAATCCGTATTTTTCCCCAAAGATAGAAAATCTCGATCTTGAGGCTAACACCAAAGTCCTCAAAGATCGTCTCTCCCAAGGCCCCTCCTAACCCGGTTCGACTTCGATCGCAAACTCCCAAGTCTGACCCTGTAAACTGCCAAACTTGAGGTGAACGCCAGAATATAAACGAATTTCTTGGTGATGAACTTTTTGCCAACCCTCTTGACTATAAACAAAGGTGCCAAACCGAGAATCATCCTCTAAATAAAAGCAAGACGGCTCATCCCCAGGGCCTCCGACCTCACGACAAAAGATTTTAGCGTGATTTTGACTGACCCATTTTTCAGTAATCGCCAGATCGTTATCCGATTTTCGGCCAATCCGCATCAAACCGCCCCGAACCGAAGTTGCTGTTGTCGGGTTATTGGCATCAATCGGTTGTAAAAACGCACAAAAACGATTCCCCGTAAAGTTACTCGGTAAAATTGTCGGTAACTCCGTAATGCTTGGCTCTAAAGGCTGAATCAACTCCCCTTCAAACTCTGGGTGCATATACAAAATCGGCAGCGTCCAAGCGGGTTGATTAAACTTATATAACATCAATAACTGTTGACGGGCGATCGCGACAGCACTATCAATCGCATGACGAGACGCGATCGCACTGGTAAACGCCTCAATAAAACTCAACGCCTCCGCATCCGCGATCGAATCCCGCATCGCCAAAACCGCCGGAACCCCATAATGTACCAACACCTCCGCCAAACTACTGCGAGGAATCGCCCGTTGTTCGCGACAATCCGGTTGTGCGCCCCAACAAGCATTAAACACCGCCAACGTCACCCGCGTCCGCACCAACACCTGAGCCAATTCCGTACCATTGAGAGTTTGATTTTCCGCGAGGAACAGCAAGCCCCCATCCGGAGCCGGAATCCCATGACCCGCAAAGAAAAAGATATTATAATCCTGGGTTTCCAACGCCTCAATCAATTGGGCGGTCGTCGGTTGTAATAAAGTTTCCACCGTGGCGGCTACCGGAGTCGCCAAGGAATCCGAGGGAGGCGCAACATTTTGTAAATTTAAAACCTCTCTCAGCACATCCGCTTCGTTTTCCAGTTGCAACAAAGTTTTACGGCGACCGCGTACATCTTGATTTTCCCCCAAAACCAACAAAATTTTTAACGCATTGGCTCGTTCTACCGGACTGAGGGGATCGACATCGCTGGTAGTACGACTAAACAATAACTTTTGATTTAGCGAAATCGACTGTTTTCCCGCTTCGGGCTGCATAATCTCCCAAGGAAGGGGAATTAAATCCGGGTCGCGCAAATCCAAACGCAAGCGCAACGGCTGATTTTGACCGTGAGCCATGCCGCGACTTTGAGCGAAACTGTTACGAATCGAATCACTAAATAACCACTGCCACAACTCAATGCCAAAATCCTGCATCAAACGCCCGCCATAGCCATGAGTAGAGCTTTCACCCCCAGAAGTCCCCACAGCATCCTCTGACACGGTTTTCAGGTCACTGTGGGTTACAGGCAGATGTAACTGACTTTGTAACGAAAACATCTCTTGCCATGCCAGCCATTTACGGGTAAGACTGTGCGGCCAAGCACAATGATGAAAGCCATAAGCACTACTCAAAGGTGCATTGAGAACCCAAATCGCAAAATTATCCGATCCAGTTTGGGTTAAACGTTCAATGGCTAAGCTCAGGCAAGGCGTTACTCCGACAGTCATTCCCAATCCCTACTGTATTTTCAAAACCACAATTTATCTTAAATGTCTCAAGAGGACTCTCGCTAGACCCCAAGAGAGCGACATCCATAAAATCAATGACTTCGATCGTAGCAGTAGCACCAATAATTGCAAAATAACCCTCGATAACTCCCCCACAATCAAGGCCGAGGTCCCCTCGCACCCCAGGGAAGATAGAGTCAATCTTTTTCGTTTCGCGCCAATTAAGCAAGAGACCACTACACTAAGGACAAGAGAACCTGTTGTATTCCTGTGCAATACAACTTTTTTCCTTATTGTTGGTAGCCTCTACCGCCCATGAGTAAAACCGCAGATACTACATCCAAACCCAAACAACCCCTCACCACCCAAAACATTATCTACATTGCGATTGGTTGGTGTTTTATTTCCTTACTATTCTTTCTACTCTTTAGCGAAACTGCTCCCGGAGAAGACCCGCCTTTTTGGTTTATCGTCAGCACCTATATCTTTGAACTCGGTGCCTTTCTCGGCTCGGCTGTATTGTGTTATCGCAACTGGCAAAGTCCTCAAATCGCCAGTGGTCGTAACGTCTGGCTGGGCATGGGTTTAGGGATGTTGTGCTTTTTCCTCGGCGGCGTATTATTCGGCATTTGGGAACTGCATTTCGGCCTCGACCCCGATGTTTCCCCGGCGGATTTTTTCTATATGCTGTTTTATTTCTGCATTAGTTGGGGTATGACCCTCGCCGTTTTGCCGCGACGCTTAAATTTAGAAATCTGGCAATGGGTCACGGTTGCCGTCATTGCTTTACTTGCCATTCTTTTGGCTTTTGTGGTCACTTTCACTCCAGGGGATAGTGAGGCAACGCTGCCTGCTAATGCTCCTGCTGCCGAGTCAGTAACTTTGGTTGCCGCGCCGACTCCACCGCCGTCCCCTGCCCCTGTTCCGACTCCTGCGGCCCCAGAAGAAGAAGCTTTACCGGGTTGGGTCGCGAGTTTAGACCGCTTTTTGTCTAGTTTGGCGGGCCCGGTGAATTTGTTTTACATCATTGCTGATGTGGGCTTAATTATTATTGCCACCACCTTATTAATTGCGTTTTGGGGAGGGCGGTTTTCTTTGTCTTGGCGCATGATTGCCTGTGCCACGGTGTTTCACTATTGCGCTGATATGTGGTTCAAGTACGCTTATTCGTATATTGAAAACTACGAAGGCGGCGGCTTACTCGAAGTTTTCTTTGTTTTTAGTGGTGTCTTTTTTGGCATTGGGGCAGCTTTAGAATATGAAGTTTCTACCAGTCGTCCCAGTCGCAGCCGTCGCCGTCGTCACGGTTAGACTTCGGCGGTGAGTTGTTTGCCAAAGGTTTGTTGATCTTCTTGTTGCGCGACATCGAGGTTTACGCCTAATGCCCAAAATGCGGAAATAATCATGGCACCACCGCCTAAAACCACGGCGAGTAGGCTGTCGTTGTGCAGAAAGTGGTGCATAATCCAACCTAGTCCCAAAGCCACACAGATTTGAGGCATGACGATAAAGGCGTTGAAAATCCCCATATAAGACCCCATTTTGTTGACGGGTAGGGCTTTGGCTAACATGGCATAAGGCATCGAGAGAATGCTGGCCCAAGCAATCCCAAAGCCTGCCATGGGTAAGATAAGCCAAATATGATTGTCAATAAATAGTAATGAGATTAAGCTGGCTCCCCCAACAAATAAACAGAAGGCGTGGGTGAGTTGACAGCCTAAGCGATTGGCAATGCGAGCAATGGGCCAAGATACTAAGAAGCACACGGCGTTGTAAACCGCAATGCAAACTCCCGCCCATTCAATGCCCTCTGCGTATAAAGCCGAGCTTTCTCGCGCTGCTCCGAAGATGTTGTGGGCGACGGCGGGGGGGAAGTATAAAAACATACAAAACATCCCTAACCAGGAGAAAAACTGCACGCCAGCCAGTTGTTTCATGGTTTCGGGCATATTTTTAAATAATCCTAAGATGGCTTTGAAGCCGTTGCTGAAGCCCCCGGTTTTTTCGATACGTCGCTCAAAGGCTTTGAGGTTTTTGGGAGGGATTTCTGGTGTTGAAAGTACCGTCCATAATACGGTTCCTAAAAAGGCAGCCGCCCCGACATAAAAGGACAATTTCACGGGGAAGGGAATGGTTTGATGACCTTGGGCGCTAAAGTCGAACAGGCGGTCTAGCAGCCAAGGCATGAGGGCGGC
>JGI12048J13642_10121843_pt1 | contig 11380 bp, 8 predicted proteins | sample ElkSlonscriptome_16_FD_13642 | JGI IMG/M metagenome (IMG submission 13642) | reverse complement strand
CCTGGAGCGTCGGGCCGTCTCGCGCAGGTAGGTCTGGACATCGAAGCGCGCTACGCTAGGGTGTCACTTCGATTTCACATTCACGCCACAAAGGGGTTCGTGATGGCCAAGCTAGTCAACAAGAAAAAAGCCAAAAAAATCGCAGAGAAGGTCGCGGAAAAGGTCGCGAAGAAGGTCTCCAAGGGCAAAAAGCAGGAGAAGAAGGTTCGCGCCAAAGCGGTGAAGGCTGCCCGTAAGAACGCCAGCAAGGGCAAGCCCAAGGCGGTCAAGAAGGCCGCCCGCAAAGATGCCCGCAAGGCCGCCAAGAAGGCCCTCTGAGGAGGACACTCGCCGACCCCTCGAGGTCGGCGACCTTCACGAAGACTCCGGGTCATCGAGACACGGGGCCTTCGTCAAGGCCGCCGGATTTACCGCCACGCGCTGAGGCGCATGTCGATCTCGATCCCTGATGGTCGCCGCCTCCCCGGTGTAGGCTCCCTCTGATGGCCGCCTACAGTGGTTGGCTGGCGGCGGCGCTCGTGCCGCTGGCTGCCCTCATCCCCCTCATCGTGCGCCTGCAGCGCGGCAAGCGCGCGGCGCCCGGAGAGCCTCCCATGCGCATCCACGTGGCGATCGGTCTCGTGGTGGCCGGAACGAGCTTCGTGCACACGCTCCTCGCCGTCCTCGCCCTCGGCTCACCTCAGGCCATCGCCGCCGGGGAGCTGGCCATGGGCATGGGTGCCCTGGCCTTCGTCATCCTGCTGTCGCACACCGGGCTCGGCCTTCAGCTGCGCCAGCAAAAGCTCCGCCGCCGGTCGAACAAGCGCCGCCAGCACGTGATCACCGCCACCCTCATCACGCTCGCGATCGGGCTCCACGCGGGCCTCCTGCTCACCGCCGGCCCCTGACCGAGCGCGTCCTCCAGAGTGTGAGCCAGTTTACAGGTGGCTGGAGTTCATCGTTTTTCTGGCCCCTTGCCGGAACCCTGCCGCTCTCACTGTGTCTCCTCTACGTAGCCAAGGAGGCATCATGTTGAACATCATCCACGAAGCAGGTTGGGGCGCGTATCCCGTCATTCTTTTCGGCGTGTCCGCCATCGCCATGGCGGTACGGCACTTGGTATCGCCCTCGACGAAGCACCAGACGACGACGAAGTGGCTGATGGGCCTCACCGTCCTCGCTGGCTTGCTCGGCACGGCGACCGGGGTGCAAAGGTCCGCCCAGTTCATCACCAACGTCGGCGCCGATGAGCGCTGGATCTTCCTCACCGGGCTCTACGAGTCCCTCCACAACCTCACCATGGCACTCGTCCTCGTGACCTTTGCCATGCTCGGGCTGTTCGGAGCACATCTGCGCCAAACCCCCGACGCGTCGGCGCCGTTGCCGGCGGAGTAGCGAAACCGCGGTTGGGTCGCTGTGTGAAGGTCATGCTCGCACCTCGGCCCACGCGTGCACGACCTCCGTCGTCGCATTCAACTTTTCAGCCTACGTTGAACTTCGGTGTGTACCTTGATGTAGGACCCGGTCCCCTGAGACGATGGCTCCCTGTCATGCGGAAGCTTCTCGCTCTAACTTCTCTCGTCGCGGCCTGGGCTGGGTGCACGGGCAACGTCGGCGACGGCGGTGGTGAAACGACCCCCCCCGTCACGACCGAACAGGCGGTCGGCGCCGGACCGATGCACCGCCTCAACCAGGTCGAGTACCGCAATACGGTACGCGACCTTTTGGGGACGGCCATGGATCCGGCGGCGAACTTCCCCGCCGACGACGTCAGCTTCGGGTTCGACAACGTGTCGGCGGTGTTGACGACCTCGCCCCTCCAGGTCGAGCTTTGGGAGCAAGCTGCGCGAGAGCTGGCTACCGAGGCCCTGGCCATCCCGCAGGCCGCGTCAGAGACGCGGGTCGAGGCGGAGACCCTCACCGGTTCGGTCGGCACTGCCAACGGCGAGGCGTGGAACCTCTACAGCAACGGCGAGGTAGGGGACTTCTTCGACCTCGGGGGCGAAGGCGACTACCGGATCCGCGCCCGCGTATGGGCCCAGCAGGCTGGACCCGATCCGGCCCAGGCCGCCATCGGTGTGGACGGTCAAGAACTCCAGACCTTCGACGTCGACGGGGATGCGAACGCGCCCGAGATCATCGAGGTGACGACCGCCCTCACCGGCGGCTCGACCCAGATCGCCGTTTCCTTCCTCAACGATTTTTATGACCAGAACGGCGGTGGCGACCGCAACCTTTACGTGGACTGGATCGAGGTCGAAGGGCCGCTCGGCGTGAGCGGAACCAACCCGGCCCGTGAGCAGATCGTCACGTGTGATCCCACCGAGGTGACCTGCCGAGCGGACATCTTCCGCACCTTCGCCGGTCGTGCCTGGCGACGGCCGGTGACCGAGGAAGAGGTCGCCACGCTCGAGGGGCTGGTGCAAGTGGCCCTCCAAGAGGGTGGCGACGTCGAGGACGGACTCGAGGTAGCCCTGACGGGCATCCTGCTCTCACCGAGCTTCGTCTTCCGGCCGGAGCTCGACGCGGACCTGAACAGCCCCGTGCCTCACGCCCTCACCGATCATGAGCTGGCGTCGAGGCTCTCCTACTTCCTGTGGAGCAGCATGCCCGACGACGCGCTCTTCGCGGCCGCCGAGGCGGGCACCCTCCACGAGCCAGAGGTGCTCTCGGCCCAGGTCGACCGCATGCTCGCCGACCCCAAGGCCGCGGCCCTGGTCGACAACTTCGCCGGCCAGTGGCTCCTCATCCGCGCCCTCGAAGACCACGTTCCCTTCTACGAGGCCTTCCCCGCGTACGACGACACCCTGCGGGAGTCGCTTCGTCAGGAGCTCGAGCTCTTCTTCGGGGAGTTCTTGAAGGGCGACGTGGGTCTCGACCAGCTACTCACGGCCGACTTCACGTTCCTCAACCAGCGCCTCGCCGACCACTACGGGCTCCCCTTCGACGGAGGCGCCGAGATGCAGAAGGTGACCGTGCCGGCCGAGCGTCAGGGGCTGCTGGCCAAGGGCGCGCTGCTCACGGTCACCTCGTATCCCGACCGGACGTCGCCCGTGAAGCGCGGTGTCTGGGTGCTCGAGCAGCTGCTCTGCACGGAGCCGCCGCCGCCGCCGCCGGGGGTCGAGGCCTTCGAGGCGGAGGAGACGCCGACGCAGTCGCTGCGCGAGCGACTGGAGCAGCACCGGGCCGACCCCGCGTGCGCAAGCTGCCACAACCTGATGGACCCCATTGGCCTCGGCCTCGAGAACTACGACGGCATCGGCCGTTGGCGCACCCAGGACGCTGACGCCTTCGCCATCGACGCAAGCTCGGAGCTGTCGACCGGCGAGAGCTTCGAGGGCGGCGCCGAGCTCTCCGGGCTCCTCACCCAGGACGACCGCCTTCACCACTGCATCGCCGAGAAGCTCTTCATCTACGGTCTCGGTCGAGACGTACAGACCGAGGATGAGCACCACATCGAGGCGATGCTCAGCGGCTACGCGGAGGAAGGTTATCGCTTGCCCGACCTCATCAAACGCTTCGTGACCAGCCAACCCTTCCTCACCCGTCGCGGCGTCGAGGAGGCCCCATGATCCGCTGGAAGACCCTTCGCACCCGTCGCGCCGGTCGTATCTCTCGCCGTGCTTTCCTGGGCGGGGCCGGCGCGGTGCTCACCCTCCCGGTTCTCGAGTCGATGTTCGGTGACAAGGTGGCCCAGGCCGACGACGCCTTCCCTGCCCGTACGCTCATGTTCTACGTGCCCTGTGGCATCCACATGGCGGCCTGGACCCCGTCGGCGACCGGTGCCGGCTACGCGCTCACGCCCATCCTTCAGCCCCTGGTCAACGTGCAGGAGAAGCTGAACATCATCAGCGGCCTGTCCAACCAGCCGGCCGAGTCGGACGGCGCGGGCGACCACGCCAGCGGAACCAGCGGATTCCTCACGTGCGCCCACGCCAACAAGAGCGAGACGGAGATCGCGCTCGGCATCTCCATGGACCAGGTCATCGCCAATGCTATCGGCGACCAGACCCGGATCCCCTCCATGCAGATGGGTATCGACGGCGGAGGCAACACCGGTGGCTGCGACTCCGGCTACAGCTGTGCCTACACGCGAAACATCTCGTGGGCCTCGGTCGATCAGCCCCTCAGCAAGGCCACCAGCGCCCGCGTCGTCTTCAATCAGATCTTCGAGGGCGCCGACCCCGAGGCGAGCGAGGCCGAGAAGGCGCGGCGCAAAGCCTATCGTCTCAGTGTGCTCGACTACGTCAACGACGAGGCGGTCTCGCTTCAGTCCAAGCTCGGCGCCGAAGATCGCGCCAAGCTCGACGAGTACCTCACCGGCATCCGCGAGCTGGAGCAACGCATCAACAAGCCGGCGCCAACCTGTGAAGCCATCCCGGAGCCGCCCGAGGACCTGGCCTACGTCGACAAGGTCGACATGATGATCGACCTCATGGTGCTCGCCTTCCGCTGCGATGCCACACGTGTCGTCTCCTTCATGATGGCCAACGCGGGCTCGAACCGGACCTTCTCGTTCCTCGGGGTAAACAGCGGACACCACCAGCTGTCCCACCATGGAGGCAACGCGGCCAACCACGCCAACCTCCAGACCATCAACACCTGGGAGGTGCAGAAGTTCGCCGAGCTTCTCGAGAAGATGGATGCGGTGACCGAAGGCACGGGTACCCTGCTCGACCACAGCCAGGTCTTCTTCTCGAGTGAGATCGAGGACGGCGATGCCCACCGTCACCACAACCTCCCCGTCATCCTCGCGGGGGGCTGCCACGGCGCCTATACGACGGGCCGGCACGTGGCCTACGCGCCTGCGACGAAGGATGGTGAGCCCATGGCGAACCTCTTCATCAAGATGATCCAGTCGGCCGGCGCCACCGACGTCACCACGTTCGGCGACGACGGTACCGGACCCATCGACGGCCTCACCTGAGTCTCGACGGCCTCGGAGGGGCTAGGCCGCCCCCGCCGGTACCGAATCGACCCCCGGCGGCGAGCGCAGGTCTCGCCGAGCGAGGATCCGGTGTGCGGGGGCCTCGTGACATCTCGTACTGTGTCCTACTCTACCGGCCCGAGGGTTTGCGAGCTACCCATTGGCTCCGTAGGATCGAGGGTTGCACATGCTTCGTTCTCAGACCTGGTTCGCACTTGCGTTTCTCGCTACCGGCACCTCGGTCGTCGTGTCGGGTTGCGATTGGGACACGTTCGATCCCCGCCTCGCGGCCTCGGCTACGGGGGGCAGTGGTGGCTTCGGTCCTTCAGCCGGAGGAACCGGGGGCAACCCGGCTGTCGGCGGCAGCACCACCACCGGGGTGGGGGCGGGCGGTCCGACCGACTGCGGTCGCATCTCCCTGGTGAGCGACCCCTTCGACGGGGCCGAGCTCGACGACGTCAAATGGGACGGGGAGACCAGCTCCGCGAGCCTCAGCGTTGCGGGAGGCGAATTGAGCCTCAGTCTGGAGACGGAGAGTCAGTACGGCTACTCGAGGATCCGCTCCGAATACTTCTACGACATGCGCGACGCCTCGGTCGCGGTGGAGGTGAGCTCGATCACCCCAGGCAGCGATCCGAACTACATCCTCAGCTTGTTCGCCACCCGCGACGGGAACACCAATGCCGAGATGCGCCTCCGGGGTGACCAGCTCCAGGCCCTGCGGCGCCGTAACGGCAACTCGGACGTCGTGCAGTCGGTCAACTACAGCCCCACCAACCATCGTTGGTGGCGTATTCGCCACGAGACCGACACGGTCTTCTACGAATTCTCGGCGGACGGGAGCAGTTGGGGGGTCCTGGCCGAGGTTCCCGACCGCTACGTTCACGACTTCAGCTTTACCCAGGTCGTGGTGGGTTCCTCCTGGAGCAACGAGCCCACCGACATGATGGGGCGCACGGCCGTCATCGGACAGGTACTCGGAGCGGCCAATCCCGGCGCCCCGGACGGGGACGCGTGGTGCAAGACGGAGACGCTGGTCGACGACTTCAACGACGACCCGCGCAAGCTCCAGTGGCGACGCTCGGACGGGGACTCGGGCTCCTTCGCGTTTCAGTCTGACGGCGAGGTATTCCTCGGGCTGGACTGGGGCGACAGCGGTGCCAACTTCGAGTACCGCAGCGCCCAGCCGTACGACATCCGCGACTCGTATGTGAGCGTGCAGATGCTCTCGCCGGTCGACGAGCCCGATGGTCGTACCTATCTCGAGATGGAGAGCCAGGCCGAAGACGACGAGATCGAGATCGGTGTGCTCGCCGACATCGACGACGAGACCATGATGGAGAGGGTACGGCTTCGATGCATCTGGCGGGATGACGGTACCGAGTCCGAGGTGTGTCCGAACGTCGACTACGATCCGAGCACTCACCAGTACTTTCGCATCCGAGAGGAGGCGGGTGCGCTCTTCTGGGAGGTCTCGGCCGACGGGATCACCTACAGCGAGCTCGGGCGTCTGCAGCAGCACCCCTTCGCGCTGGAGGACTTCTGGGTCCGGTTTGGCGGCCGGGCCAACACCGAGATGATCAGCCCGCCCCCCGAGGTGCGGTTCGACGACTTCAACGTCACGCCGACGGGCGACTGACGCTCAGAAGCGCCCGGTCAGCTGGAGCAGACCTCCGCCCGGAAGGGGCGCGATGTCGAGCGCGGCGCTCGAGCCCTCTTCTTCGATGCTCGCGTCGTCCTCGCCACCAAAAAGGACGAGGGCGCCGCCGGTGAGCACACCCGCGCCACCGACGCCGAGCAGGATGTAACTGACCAGCTCGAACGTCTTGCCGGTGTCGACCACGTCGGCCACGCCGGGGTCGTCGCACCGCTGACCTTCGCAGGCGCCGTCGAGGGCCTGAAAGCGACCGGCCGCTAGCGCGCCGAGGATTCCGCCCCCGACGAGGACGGCGCTTCCGGCTCCGAGGGCGATGAAGCCGCCGACCTGCAGCGGGGTGTAGCCGGGGGCCTCGGCAGGAGCCAGTGGGGTCGTCGGTCCCGTCCCGGCTTCCTCAGGCTTCGGCGGGAAGTAGAGCGCAACGTTGGTCGTCTCCCCGGCGACGATGGTGGGCCGTCGAATCGCTTCTCGTCCCTCGGAGGTCGCCTTCACCTCGACGGAGCCGGTGTCCATGGCGATCGCCTCGCCGAGCCGCTCGAAGGGTTTCCCGCCCACGGTGACCTCGGTCGTACGCTCGGGCTCGGCGAGCACGACGAGGAGCCGTCCGACTCTCGGCTCGATGAGGGCGAGCTCGGCGGCCGCCGCGCGTCGGGTGTTGTCGTAATTGGCGTCCCCGGTCTTGGCGGCGTCCTCGAGGGTTGCCTGCAGCACGTTGTAGGCGTCTTCGTACTGCTCGAGGGCGAGGTGGCACTTGCCGATGTAGAGCCGCGCGTTGGGGCTACCGGAGAACTGCCACGCGAGCTGGAAGAGCTGGAGCGCGGGTTGGTACTTCTCGTCTTCGTAGAGGCGCTTGGCCTCCTTGAACTGCGCTTTGGCTACCTCGTTGTCGTTGTCGGCGAACGCGGCGGCAGGAGAAAAGGCGATGAGAAGGGCGAGCAGTGGAGCGAGGATTCGCAGCATCACAGATTGTCGGGCTCGTAGTCCTGCGGGCCGCGGGGGGCCGTCTTGGGTTGCGGACGCGAGGGAATTACGTCGTAAACGTCGCTGCTCCTCGGCTTCCAGTTCGAGGGCGGCTTGGGCGACGTAGCGCTCGTCGAGGCGGTGGCTGAGGGAGCGGCGCTCGCAGCGGTGGCCGGCGCCTCGGCGGAGGCCTGTGGTTCGACCGCCGCGACTGCGGGCGGCTCGGGGGGCGCCTCCGCTGGCGCGGCGGGCGCGCTCCTGGGGGGAGGGGTCGATGCGGCCGTAGGGCGATCATTCATCATGGCCAGCGCGATGGCGCCCCCGGCCACCATGGCCGCGGCGGCGGCGACGGCCATGATCGCCGTTTGCCGCGACTTCGTGCCCGTCGTGCCCGTCGTGTCGCCCGCACCGGTGAGCTGGGTCTCGCTCTGCTCTTGCACCGTCGCCTCGTCGAGGACGCCCGGTCGCGTAGGCGAGGTGGGCTGGCTGACGGCGTCGCGGCTGATCTCGTCGACGACATCGGCGGCGGGGGGAGGCAGTGACTTGATCCGTATCCGGAACTCCTCGACGAACCGCGCCAAGCCTCGACTCGACGGGAGCTTGACCCCGCCCTCGTGGGCCGCGTCTTCGAGGCCGTCGGCAAAGTCGGCGGCGGTCGCGTACCGGTGCTCGGGGACGATGGCGAGCGCCTTCATGCACGCGGCGTCGACGGCGTCGGCAAGGTCGGGGACGTAGGCCTTCGGTGACTCCTGTGCTCCTTCGAGGACCTTGAGCACCAGCTCGCCGTCGTGCTCTGCCTTGAACAGTCGGCGGCCGGTGAGGATCTCCCAGAGACACACGCCGGCCGCGTAGACGTCGGCGCGGCGGTCGATCTGGTCGCCTCGTCCCTGCTCGGGCGGCATGTAGGCGAGCTTGCCCTTGAGCCGCCCGCCGCGGGTGGTGGTCAACCGGGCCTCTGCGCGCGCGACGCCGAAGTCGGTGATGCGCGTGACGCCGTCGCTTCCCACGAGAATGTTGTGGGGTGAGACGTCACGATGAACCAGCTGCAGGACGTGGCCGTCCTTTCCCTTGAGCTCGTGAGCCGCGTGTAGACCCGAGAGGGCATCGATCATGATCCGGAGGGCCATCCCTACCGGCATGCGGCGCTCTTTCTCTCGTAGGGCACGCTGGATGTCCTTCAGCGACGCCCCGTCGATGAATTCCATGACGAGGAACATGGCCTCGTCGGTCTTCTGTACGTCGATGGTGCTGACGACGTTCGGATGGTGAATACGAGCCGCGAGCCGCGCCTCGTCGAGAAACATGGTGTGGAACTCCGGGTCGTCCGAGATGTGCTGGTGCATCACCTTGATCGCGACGCGGCGCTCGAAACCGCCCGCGCCGACGGCACGGCCGACGAAAACCGTCGCCATCCCACCGCGCGCGATCGGCTCAATCGTCTCGTAGCGGCCGAAGCGGAGAGTCATCCGGAGTCAAACCTATAGGAGGGTTGGCGCCACGACAATAGTGGGCAAGTGCCCTACTTCTGGGTATCTAGGCGACACTGTTTCTCGGCGTCTAAGCGACGCTGCGACCCGCCTCGGGGGCGCCGGATGGGGCGGCCATCCCCCGACACCGCTCGAGGGCATCGACCACGGCGTCGCGGTTGAAGGGCTTGAGCAGCGAGCGAGGTCGCCCGTTCTGCTCGAGCACGGCCAGAAAGGCTCGTGCCTCATTCGTGAAGGCGCCGCCCGTCATGAACACGAACCGCTCCTCGTCGCCGGGAAGCAGCCGGGCGACCTCCTCGTAGAGGTCGATGCCGGACATTTGCGGCATCATGACGTCGCAAAGTACGGCGACGTAGTGGTCGATGGTGAGGCGTTCCAGGGCATCGACACCGCGGCGCACCACCTCGACCTCGTAGTCCGGCGTGAGCATGCGCCGGATGGCCTGGCCAACGTAGGGTTCGTCGTCGACCACCAGAACCCTCGCTGTGTCGGACGAGTCCGGGGGCGTGGTCACGCTCACCGGCGGGGCCATCGATGGGAGGGGGGCCTCGAGGAGCCGTGGGTGGGGGAGAGCGGTGACGGGAGACATGGAGTGCGACGCCTCTACTGCGTGAGCGGTCAGGGCCGGCAGCTCGACCCGAGCCGTCACGCCGCCGTCAGGGTTGTTGCGGAGAGAGAGCTGTCCCCCCATCGACGTCACGAGCCCGTGGGATATGGCGAGGCCGAGCCCGGTTCCTTCGCCCACGGGCTTGGTGGTGAAGAAGGGATCGAAGATGCGGTCGAACAACGCTTCGTCGATGCCGCTGCCGCTGTCGATCACCTCGATGACGAGGCGGGGGGCCTCCCTCGTCCCCTCGCCCCGGCTCCTCACGGTGATGGAGTTTTTTTCCCGCTGTCCCACCGGGATGGCCTGGGCGGCGTTGATCAGCAGGTTGAGGAACAGTTGAGCCAGCTTGGGTTCGTCGCCCCACACGAGCGGCAGGTTTTGGTCGTGGTCCTCTACGAGGGTGGCGCGATGCTTCACCTCGTGGTTGGCCATCTTGATGGCGGAGCCGAGTACCTGGCGCACGTCCACTTGGCGCTGCTCGGGGGTACTTTCGCGCGAGAAGCTCTGGAGGTCGCTGACGATCCGCTGAACCCGCCGGGCGCCGTCCAGCGCTTCGGTGAGGGCCTCTTCGATCTCGTCGGTCGGCACGCCGTCGAGCGATGCGTGGTGGCAGTCGAGCGCATAGCTGAGGTTGCTCATGACGTAGGTGAGGGGATTGTTTACCTCGTGGGCCACGCCGGCGGCGAGGCTCCCCACGGAGGCCAGCCGGTCCGCCATGCGGAGTTGCGCCTCGAGGCGCTTCTTCTCGCGAATGTCGCGCCCGACCAGGAGCAATCCCTCGTCGCCGCCGAAGTCGACGTTCTTCACTTGGTGGATGACGATGGTGACGCGCTCGCCGTCTGGACGGTGAAACGACGCTTCTGCGGTCTGATCGGTGGCTTCGCCGCGCAGCAGTCGCTCCAGAAGGGGCGCAACGTCGTCGCGGTCGTCCCTGTGGATGACGCTCAGGAGGGGCCGGCCTGCGAGGTCTTCGTCACCGTCGAAGCCGAAGAGGTCGGCGGTGGCCGCGTTGGCGTAGACGACGCCACCGTCACGCACGACCACCACCGCGTCCCGTGAGCTGTCCACCAGGCGACGGAAGTCCTCCCGGCTCCGCGCGATGGTGGCGGCGGTGCGGCGACGCTCGGCTTCGAAGAACCGGGCGACGGCAAACGTGAAGGCGACGCTCCCCAGCATCGCGAGCAGACGCGTGGCTTCGATGTAGCTCGAGGGCTCTACCGCCGGGGACAGCAGGAAGAGCGCCACCAGGACAGACGCGGTTACCATGGTCGTGACCAGCCCACTCAGGTGGCCGCCGGCGAAGACGGCGAGCAGGGGAGCGGAGAGGCAGGCAGCGGCGGCGGGGGCGGTGAGGCCTCCGTTGACGTGGGCGATGCGGCCGAGGGCGAGGATGGCGGTCGCGAGGGTGAGGAGGAGCGCGGGCTGGTGGCGACCGAGGATCCTGATCGTGGCCAGGCTCACGCCGACCGCGCCGGCTGCAGCCAAGAGGAGAAGGGCGGTCACGTCCAGACCGTTGGTCCACGCGCGTCGGATGCCGAAGAGGGCTGCGGAGACGATGAACACGAAGTTGGCGTAGATCAGGAACCGTCGCCGTCGCGCTATCTCGTCGGCTACGGACGCGGTGTCTCCGAGCCACGCGATCGCTCTGGCCAGTCGGCTGCTCTCTCGCTCGTCTTGCTGTCCCATGATTCCTTGGGCTCGTTCTCTCAAGTCGTAGAACGGTCCAAAGGGCCCGAGCTGAAGCTCAGCGCCGCATCGTGGGG
>JGI12048J13642_10455493_pt1 | contig 11386 bp, 8 predicted proteins | sample ElkSlonscriptome_16_FD_13642 | JGI IMG/M metagenome (IMG submission 13642) | reverse complement strand
GGCGAAGAACTTCATCCAGAAATAGCTGACGATGATCTGAGTGATGAATACGGCCAACACCAGCGGTACGAAGGTCGACGCGCCCGCCCTACCAGCCAGCCCGAGCCCGGGACCCACCGAGGTCAGAATCAGGATGATCGCCACGCTCTGGGTCAGGTAGTTGGTCAGGGCCATCTGGCCGACCGGCGCAAACGGCCGGACCAGCCAGCTCAGCGAGCGAGAATGAAACAGCAGCACGATCGCGCAGACATAGCCCGCGGCGATAAGAGGCGTGGCCACCACGTGCAGACCGGTCCGCAGCAGCTCGATCTGGCCGAACAGGGTCGCTTCAGGCAGCCCCTCGGTCAGCAGATGGGCCAGCTCCAGCAGCAGGCCGCCGATGAGCAGCGGCCAGAGCCAGTGGCGGTAGCCCGGCAGGTGCTCGCGGGCATTTTGGATCCATTCCCTTCGGGCGACCCAGGCACCCATGAAGAAGCGACCGAGGGCGTAGAAGATCCAGCCAATCAAGCCTCCCGCCATGAACCAATTGAAATAGTCGCGGTTCATGCGCGTGAGAAAAGCCAGGAAATCGCCCGACTGGGCCGCCGCTTGACGCGCCAGGGTTTCTGCTTCAAGGAGGTCGGGATCGTTGAAGCGACCGGCGATACCGCTCACCTCGAAGGCCCAGGTCACGAACGGCTGGGCGAACATCAGCAGGGCCAGGCCGATCCACAGCAGCGCCCGATCCGGAAGACCCCGGCACAGGAACAGGAGGAACGCCGCAATGCCGTAGACGTGCAGGATGTCCCAGTTGAACAGGCACAGCAGATGGATCCAGCCGAGGATCAGCAGGATCGTGGCCCGTCGCAGGAAGATCGACTCGAACGGTGCGCCGCGCGCCTGCAGCCGCTCCATCTGAATCCAGAAACCCAGCCCGAACAAAAAGGCAAACAGGGTGTTGGCCTTGTCGTAGGCGAACAACTTCAGCACGAACTCCAGCCGACCGTCCAGAGCGGCCGAAGGCAGGGCGGCCAGTTGTTCCGGGGTAATCAGCACATCAACGCCGCCGAGGGTGTAGAGATTGACCAACATCACGCCGAGCAGGGCAAAGCCGCGCAGCACGTCCATCACGAGGTAACGATCGCCTTTGATCGTCGGCGCGGGCACCGGCGTGTCCAACGTCAGGCTCATCGCTCGCCGGCCGCAGGAAGGATGCACAGGACGATATGGACCCCGATTTTCGGCGACCGGATCGAGCTCTCGGTCGGCATGGTGTTGCGTTCAATCATAGAAATGTCGCTCTTCGGTGATCCGGCCATCGCGCACGGAAAAAACGACGATCTGGTCGTGCGGTATGCGTTTGCCGGCGTGGGCGATCAGCATGTCGATGAAGACCGCAAAATGATCGCCGGTGATGAAGGGACCATCCAGATCCACGTCCTCGATGCCGTGGGTGGCCAGCCAGCGCTGGATCTTGGCGCGCACCGCCTCGATGCCCCGGCAGACGGCGGCCGTGCCGTCGGGTAGATCATGGGGCTCGATGCTGACCACATCCTCGGCCCAGTATTTGTCGCCGGCCGCTCGAAACTCGCCCCGGCGCCATAGATCCGTGAAGTCTGCAGCGACTTCCGCCGTCGTTGGCGGTCGTGAATTCGATGGCACTGAAGGGCTCATAGGCATTTTTCGGATCAAGTCCGCACGGACTGCGCGGTATCCAGTCGGTCAGCCCTTAGAGTGCAATAACGACGCGTCTTGCTCAATGGAGCCAGCGTCAGACTTGCGTCAAACCTGCAGCTGAAGAGGAAGGACCCGGGATCAGTCGGCCATCAGATCGGGCCAGCCGTATTTTTCCCAGGCCGCGGCCAGGCCGATGCGTTCGGCAAAGGCGAGAAAGTCGGGGTGCAGGCGAATCTGTCGAATCGGCTCGATATCGGCCCACATCGACATCAGGCAGAACATGTTGGCCGGCGTGATCTGGGTGCCGAGCGTCTTGAAGACCAGGTCAGCCTGACCCATCCAGATGGCCGGCTGGACAATGCTGGTGTCGCAAGGATCGTGCAGGGTCGCATGAAGATTCTCGAGCAAGGCGCAATAGACCCGGCGGTGCATCGCTCGGCCGCTGCACACGCCGCGGGCGGCAATCTGCCAAAACGCATACAGTGCCGGTCCACTCAAGGGTCGCGAGCCGGCTGGCGGGAACATGGTCTTGTTCAGCAATTCCCTGGTCTGCCGGTATTGCTTGACGGCGAGTTTCCGGTCGCCCTGGGCGGCCGTGGCCACCGCCAGCCACATCGACGGCATACCGAGGTCGACCATGCGGCGGCCGGCCGTGATCGCCTGATCAATATTGCCCAGATTGAGTCTCGCCACGCACAGCATGGCGTAGTTGCGGCCGTTGACCGGATCCTGATCGACCGCGGACTCGATATAGGACAGAGCCTCGCGCGTGCGCCCGACATACAGCAGAAAGGACCCCAGCCGCAGGACCACGTCCGGATTGTGCGGCTCGAGCCTGTAGGCCTCGTGGGCCAGATCCAGGGCACTAGTCGGATCGTTCAGGGTCCAGCGATGAATTCCCAGCATGGCGCGGGCATGGCCCTGATCAGGATCGAGCTCGATCGCCCTGGTCGCACACTCGGCCACCCGCCTGGACTGCGCGAGGCGGTCGAGGCAGGGGGTGTAGACGGCGGTGTAGACATGCGCCTCGGCGAGCGCCGTCCAGCAGGCCGCAAAGTCAGGATCGATTTCAAGCGCTGCCTCCAGCAATTCGATGGCCTTGGCCAACACGCCGTCCCCGATCGCTCGCGCAGTCAGCGCGCGGCCCTGGAGATAGAGAGCATAAGCGCCCTTGTCGGCGGTACTTCGGCGCTGAACTGGCTTGGCAAGCTGCTGCTCGAGCGTCGCATTGAGCTCGCGAGTCACAGCCCCGGCGATGGCCTGCTGCAGCGTGAAAGGATCATCGATATCGCCGTCGAAGCGGTCCGACCAGCACGCGAAGCCATCTCGCCCGTTGATGAGTTCCACATGCACGCGCACGTTCTGCCCGTCGCGGCGAATCGAGCCCTCGACGAGTCGCGTGACGTGCAAGGCCCTGGCGGTCTCGGCCAGGCTCATGCCGGCACGATCGAGCAGCCGCGACGACCCACGGCCGGCGACCCGAAGCTGCGGCACCTGGCCCAGAGTGGTGACGAGTTCGTCGAACAGCCCCTGGCCGAAGACGGCCAGCTTGTCGTCGGACTCCCCGGTCACGAAGGGCAGGATCGCCAGGCGAATACTGGAATCGCCAGCCTCAGACCTAGGGGATCGATCGCGCCAGGTCTCACGAAGCTGGTAGCGAGCGTGGTCCACATCGCGCCCGCCATCACTGGCCAGTGCTGTCTCGACCGCCCGCTCCAGGCGCTGTTCGACCCGGCGGCGACGCGCGGCGAGCCAGTCGCCGAAAGCCGGGCCGAAATCCAGGCCTTCGAGGAGCTGCTGGCTGCCGATCGTCAGCAGCCCTTCGCGCGCCTGGGTAAGACGGCCCGCCGCAAGCTCAGACTGCAACAGGCCTAGATCGGTGGTCACGACATCGGCCCGGATCGCGACGTGCTCACGCGCGACCTCGAAGGGATCGAGGCAAGCGGTAGCAAGGGACTTCTTCAGCTCCAGCAGGGTCTGGCGCAGGCTGGCCCGCGCCTGGGCGCGAAACTTGCCGCGCCACAGCAGCTGACTCAACTGCTCGCGTTCGATGGGCTCGCCGGGTGACAGACAGAGCAGCGCCAGAACGGCCAGCGCCCGCTTGCTGGTGATGACAATCTCGCTGCCATCGCCAGCAGCCAGGCGAAACGGCCCGAACAACGTAGCGCGCAGCGGTGCATCCCCGTCGGCGTCGGTGCGACTCATTGCAGCGCGGCGCGTGGCTCCCCCCGTGACGCTCATGCGGCCTCGTCGGTCAATCGGTCCGGCCAAAGCCTCCCGTCCCGATCCGGGCCCTGGCTCACCGACTCTCTTCCACCGATTCGGATATCACCGTGCACGCATTGTTCCCCGTTCCTTGGCCGCTGATCCCTGGCCCCTACTCTCTGACCCGCTCGAGATAAATGCTATGTCGCTGCAGTCGCTGCGCCATGCCCTCCTGATCGAGCTCGAAACGAATCGTTTCGCCCAGCGTATCGTCATCTCTTACGCGCCGGAATTCGTCGCCTTCGACGTGCTGCAAGGTCGCCATGGCCTGGGCCGGGCTGGCGGTGTCGAGCTCGAGCAGCGCCAGCCGATCGTTCCAGGGCAGGACCAGGGCCTGACCCCAGATGCTGGCGTAGAGGCCGGCGTAAGCCTGAAGGGACGGGTCGCGTTCGATGGGCTCGTCAGGAGCACTGAGAGCCTTTTCGATCGCTGGCGAAATCACCTCAAAGGCCTGGGCGGCATAGTCGCCCGGCGTGGAGCCAATGGCGCTGGTCAGGACGATCACGCCGATCTTGCTGGCCGGCTCCAGGCGAAATTCCGTGTAGTAGCCCGGGCAACCGCCGCCGTGGCGGGCGAAGGTTCTGCCGCCCTCTCGCCGGACGCTGAAGCCCAGGCCCCAGGTCATCTCGAAGTCCTGGTCGACCCAATGTACGCGCTGCATCTCGCGCAGGCTGGAGGCCCGCAGCAGTCCATCGCCCTCACCTTCCAGCGCTCTGAACTGCCAGCTGGCGAACCTGGCGAGATCGTTCACCGTCGAGGCGTACCCGGCCGCGGGCGCAATGCCTCGCGCCTGATACGGAGCGACCACGTCGCGCGTACCGTCACGCTTCAGGTTCGTGTGCCCAATAGCCAGCTGGTCGCCTCTCAGGTCAAGCGGCATATCGGTCGTCGTGGACTCCATGCCGAGTGGATCCAGCAGCTGATCGCGCATGTAGTCGTCATAGGGCTGTTCCGCCACCGCTTCGACGATCTCGCCGGCCAGGGTCAAGCCCAGGTTGGAGTACTGCCAGTAGTTGGAAGCCGGATAGAGGGTCTGCTGCTCGCCCAGGCGCTCGCGGATCTGGGCCTGGGTCGGGAAGGGATAGTTCGGATCGGTCCAATAGGGGAAGTCCGATTCACGCGGGAGCCCGGCCGAGTGAGTCAGTATCCCGCGCACGGTGATCGGCTCATCGTCGGCGTGGATATCCTCGATATTGAACCAGTCGAGGTACTCGGCCACCGGTGCATCCAGGCGCACCCTGCCCGCCTCGCGCTGCTGCATCAACGCAATGCTGGTGAACAGCTTGGAGATTGAGCAGATCGAATAGCGCGTCTCCGTCGTCGCCTCGACGCCGCCCTCCGGACTGGCCAGGCCGAAAGCACCGCTGGCGATCAGCGTCTGATCATGGACGATCCCCCAGGACACGGCCGGCACTCGGTTGATCTGGGCGTCATAGCGCATCCACTCGCTCCACATCGTGACCGCATTCGCCACGTCGGGATGGTCAGCCAATGAAGTGGCTTCCGATGCCCAGCCAGCCGTGGTGCCGGATGCCGCGATCACGGCGGCAATGACTGTCTTTTGCAGCCCTTCAATCGATCCCGTCATATTGATTTCCTCTGATTATTTTCGCTGTTGGAAGCCACTATCTCTTTGACTCAGGCGTTGTCCGCTGACCGCCCCGTCGGAGGCAGGTGTCGCATCCTGCCTAGCGCGGACAGCGCGAAGCATATAGCGCATAGTGTCGCGCTCCGTTCTCTCGCCGACTCCATTGGCAGCGACGGGATAGTCGAACGCTGACATCGACCCAGGCATTGCAAGGATAACCCTGTCGGGGTCACTTTAATCTCGGCCCAGGTTTCGTCAGACAACAGGCCCGATTAACCCGGCATGCAAGTAGACCATATTAGGGCGACAAGTAGGCAGTTGCTGTCGCTTAAATGGGGAAGCTTAAGAGTCGGTCCTTCGGTGTGCGCGAGCGCAATGAGAATTCTTCGTAGAACCTTTTGCAAAACCCCGCCAACCTGGATTGGGTAGGATTTTCATAGAACCGGGCGAGCTACTTCAGCACTGGGAAGCGATTCGACTGTATTCGGTATTGCATGAGTGTCTAACGCTGTTCGCTAACGAAGTTGCGCGCGCCAGAAAGCACTCTCGAATTCGCCAGTTTGAAAACCAATATGACTAGCTATATTTGCGTTAACCGGGCTTAGCAAGCGCGCCGCTGAGCCCGGCCGATACGCTATGTGCCCGAACGCCCAACAATGATCCATCCGAACAGCAGTATCAGACCTGCCAGAAAAAACATTGAGCCAATCTTTAGTGATGGCACCGGAGTGGCCGTGGAAGGAGCACGAACAATTTCGGCTTTTGGCGTGTAGTACAAACCACCATTGGTACCGACCATCAACTCGAGCGCTGTGCCGGATCCGGAAAGAATCTCTACTGATCGAATGGAGTTCCCCGTTCCTATGCCCTGACGCGAAAGCTGCTCCCACGAAGCGCCGTTATCAACGCTTACGAACAACTCGAACGCGGTCGATGCCACCACGACTCCGGCCACGCTGGGGTGCGCCACGACATCCCAGATCGAGCTGCCCTCCGGTATGCCTGTGCTGGACTTCTCCCAGGAGTCCCCGCCGTCAATACTGCGCCAGACGCCGGCTCGCGTACTCTGTCGAAACCCGCCGACAAAGATTGTGCCGACAGAGTCAATAGCAACCTCCGGAAATGCGAATCCATCGATCAGCTCGTCGAAACTTGATCCACCGTCGGTCGTTCTGAGGATCAGTCCGTCGTTGAAAGACTGATCGGTGCGCGAATGGATGCCGAAAAAGGCTGTCCCCGGTCTTGTCGGATCATCGATTACGGAGTTGGCTTGAAAGTTCAGCCGCTCTGCCGGTGGCTCAAAAACGCGCGACCAGGTACTTCCTGCGTCCGTGGATAGAAACAAACCGGTAAAGTCATATAATGACGGGACGCCAAAGCCACCGGCGATCAGTCGATTGTCATCGCGAGGATCACTCCAGACCAGCAGGCTTAATCCGTCCAAAAACACTGGCGAAGTCGGTGCCAATTCTAACCAGGAAGCGCCTCCATCGGTCGATCGAGCCGGGATTCCTAGTCCGTCAAACACCGCAACAAGAGTTGAAGGGTTCGTCGAAGACGCAACCGGTCTGTACAGGGAGTCGTTGAGGGTTGTGCGAGGGCGAAGGTCGGACCAGCTAATGCCCTTGTCCGAACTCGAGAGGACAGTGTACGTCGTATCCGCATAGATCGTTTCGGGAGCTGCTCGGTTGGTATTCATGCGCTCCACTGCATGACCACGGAATCCTTGTGCTCTCAAGGACCAGTTCTCGCCGCCGTCGACACTGAAGAAAAGCCCGGTATTGGAGAGAATGAAAAGACGATCACTATCGCGACGGTCGAAGTCCAGAGCCTCGGGGAAATCGATCATCACGGGCAGCGTGATCGAAGTCCACGAAAGTCCGTTATCCGAACTCCTGTGGATTCGGCCTTCAGAGAGCGCGAAGATGATTCCAGTTGTGGACTGAGCCGCGAAGTCGGTAATCTCCTGAACAGGATTACCTTCGGGGTCGAGCAAGTCAACGCTCGCTGCTGTCCACGTGTCGCCGCCATCGGTACTTCTGAATACCTTGCCAATTTGAGTTTCAGAGAACAAGAAGAGAATTCCCGAAATGCCAACGGTGAATTCACTTATGCGTTCGGGTGCATTAGCCAGCTCCTGCCAGTTTTCTCCCCCGTCCTCCGATTTGATCACGCGGCTGGAGCTAAGTATGAAGACGCCAGACGGGTCCGATGGAGAAGAAATGATTATCGCGCCGGACCGAATAAAATCATCGGGTGCCCCACTGAGAGAAACTGCACGCCAACTTGCCCCACCATCGGAAGATACGAAGAATTCGTTCGCAGCAAGTGCATAGGCCCTCGAGCCATCACTGTTGAAAGAGACATCGGCAACAAGGATGCCGTCATTTTCGTTCACGCTTGCGACGGACATCCACGTCCTACCTCCATTGGCCGACCGCCATACGCGAGGATTGCTCAGGCGCGCTGCCCCAAGCAGGATATCCGAGGCACTCGGACTTTGAACGATTCGAGAAAATCTGACCGGAGAGCCGAAGCTGTCGGATGACCGTGGCGTGCCCACGACAGCACTGAATTGCAAACCGCCATCTGTACTCTCGAACAGTTCACCGACTTGCGAAGAGAGCAGCAGCCGATCCGAATCATCTGCATCGATCATCAGCGCCAGGGCCGGACCGCCGTCCGGCCCAACGTAGCGCCAACTTGCTTCGCTGGAGGGCGAGATCATTCCAAGAATTAGCGCGATCAAGAATGTGGAGTTGGCGAAACTCAAGCGTCGAATCATGGTTTATCTCGTTAATGGCTCAAGCACGAGACGAAAACCGAATTCGATTGCGTGGCGTGGGAGCGGGTGGTGGTTGGAATTGGTGCTTTTGTATCTTTGCCTATTTCCCGTGATCAGACAAGTTCTAACTTTTTGTCCTTTCGTCGCGCAAACTTTCATCCGAAATCTAGAATCGAGCGCTTCGTCAGCGTCCGCTGGGTCAAATGGATTTGCCTTCGAAATCCGGCTTATCGGCCGGGACGGCTCGGATAAATCCTGGACACCCAGACAGACGTGGCGCATGACGGAGCGGAGGATCATCAGTCGTCCAGGTCGACGGGCGCGGCGAAGGGCTCGATGCCGAGGGCACGATGGATCTCGGCCGGTCGATACAGGCGTTGCCCCTGCAGCGTCATTGCCGTTTGGCGAATCGCGTTGATGTCTTCGAGCGGATTGCCGTCCAGGGCGACGAGGTCCGCGGCGTAGCCCGGCGCGATGCGACCGATGCGATCACCGTCGCCGAGGATCTCCGCCGCACCGATCGTGGCCAGGCGAAGTACCTCGGCATTGGGAATTCCGGCTTCGGCGTAGAGTTCGAGTTCACGATGCAGCGTGAAGCCCGCCAGGGAATCGGTGCCGGCGACCAGCGGGACGCCGGCCTCGTGCAGGCGGCGGATCATGGCTAGTAGAGCCTGGGCCGAGGCCGCGTAGCGCTCGGCGTTGTCCTCGTTGATGTCCATCCGTCCGGCAAGCATGGAGCGGCGCACGTTGGGCGGGAAATGGTCGGCCACCATCGCATAGGACGGGCTGATCTCACCGGACCGGTGGCGGAACATGTTATCGAAGATCGCTACCGTCGGGTCGACGACCACATCCTCTCGGACCAGCAGGTCGATGAAGGCCTGCACCTCGTCCGAATCGAGATCGAGCGCATGCCCCTCCTCGGCCACGAGCACGAAGCGAACCGGCGTGCGCGTGTCGTCGTCGGGCCCGGCGAGAAAATTAAGGAACACCATGTTGATGTGCTGAATCTCGTCGAAGCCGTCGCGGACCGCATCCTCAGCCGTCATGCCCGAGGGAATGTGGCCGGACAGGCGGATGCCTCGTTCGTGCATCGCTTCGGCCATCGGCGCAACCCATTCGGGATCGATCGACGAATAGATCTTGATGTGACCATAGCCCCGCTCGTCGATCCTTTCGATGTAATCCAGGGCCTCGTCGAGGGTCTCGGCGAGATTGCCGGTCGGCGCCGCAAAGGGCCCGGCGGCGTCGATGAAGCCCGCACGATAGACGCGCGGCCCGATGGCCGTCCCTTGTCTGAACTGGGCGATCGTGTCCATCAGCCGCTCATGGGTATTGGCCAGATCGCGAACCGTTGTCACACCAGCGGCGAGATGCAAGGCACCATCCGGAGCATTGATATGCACGTGCATGTCCCAGAGGCCGGGGATCAGGCTCCGGCCTTCTCCTTCAATCAGCGTCCGCCCTTCGCAGTCGACCGTTCCATCGGTGCCCACAGCTGCGATCACGCCGTCCTCGACGCGAACACTGAAACCCTCGCGCAGGCGTCCGGCGTCGACATCGAGCACGCGGAAGTCGTTCAGGCAGAAGCTATCGGGAAGCTCCTGAGTCAAGTCCGCCGCGCGGCGACCCAGATGTGCTCGCTCTGCCTCCTGCTGGCGGGCGAACAGGCTCGGGACCACGCCAGCCCAACCCTCGGGAATCAACCCCATCCCGCCCAGCGCCAAGGCAAACATCTCCCGGTCTTCGTCCAGCCACAGGTACTGGGGGTCGAATCCGAGCCCTGAAATGGCGTAGAGAGATACGCTGCGCGAGACACCCTCGTGCTCGACGCTTTCTTCGGCGAGCTTCTCGATACTGGCCGTGCCGCTTGGCAGCAGGGCCATGCGCTGATCCGTTGCCGCCAGCAGGGCCCGGGCAAGCGCTGCCTGATATTCCGGACTTGAATCGTTGGCCAGGTAGAAGGCCTCGAGTTCAGTCGCATCGACACGCCCGGACTCGAGCGTGCTCTCCCACTCGGCCATGCCCTGCTCGAAACTGAAGTCTTCGCGGACCGGCGCGCCCATATAGGCGTTGCCGCGACTCTCGAAGCGCGTGACCCGTCCGTCCTTATCGGTCTGGAACCGCGTAGCCAGTGATGGCCCGCGGCCGCGATCGGTGAATTCAAACTGGGCGCTTCGCCAGCCATCGTCGTGGCGAGTGACGACCAGTTCGCCGGACTTTTCGCCCTGGGTCAGCCAGTCATAGCGAACCGTCGTATCGGCCTGCACCAGGGGCGACAAGAAAAAGAATGCAAGGATCAGTCTATTGGGTTTCATGTGTTATTCCATTCAAGCCGTTCGGCCGGGCGCGCGACGCTGGTCCACTCGCGCAGGGAATTCATGAGTTCGCGGTCGCCGAGGATCCGGTCGACGCCCGCCTGCTGCAGTCGCAGCACAACGTCATGCCTTCTGAAGAATACTCCTGGTCGGGGTCCGCGCTCATGCTGACGAATGGCAGGACTGCCACAGATTCTTCAACACCAACTACCGCTGATTCATCGGCGCGCGTGTCCGGTTCGGTTACTGGATCGGCAGTCGACACCCCGGATTGCGCAGTCGGAGACGCTTCGGGCACTAGACGATCGGTGATCAACAACCCGATCGCCAGGGCGGCAGCGACCAGCGTCGCGATGTTGAGCTTGTGTGCGGTCTGATGTTTCGTGGCTGGATCAATCTTTGAATCCGTATCGAGCTTGATGCCGTCCGGCGTCAACTCGAAAACCCAGGCGAAGATCACGGCCAGCGAAAAGCCGAGCGTGAGAATGACGACCACAGCGCGCAGCGCACCATCGGGCACGTCGAACAACAGCAGGACCGTCTCGGCGACCTGGATGATCAGCCAGGCCGAAATGATGTAGAACAGCCCGACTCGGAAGACGTTGCGGCGCTTTAGTTCGCTCAATAGACTCAAGGCTCGCGCTCCCCCTTGCGAAATGGATTATGTGCCGTCAGTTCACCGAAGCGTTGACCGTGATTGAAGTCTTCGCTGTAGATGACGCTGCAGCCGGACCGGGTTGCGGCTTCGGCAATCAGGGTGTCAAACCAGAACAA
>JGI12048J13642_10136014_pt1 | contig 11393 bp, 6 predicted proteins | sample ElkSlonscriptome_16_FD_13642 | JGI IMG/M metagenome (IMG submission 13642) | reverse complement strand
GGGACGAGCCGCTCCCGAGACCATTGCGTGCTCCCCGCGAGCGTCGGATACTCCCCCCCATGACTCGTCGGGGCGATTCGGTCCTCCTTCCCCGCCACCCGCCGAACCAGCCGAGTGTCGAGGATGCGCACGGACACGAAGGTCCACCCAACGCCGATGACCCTGCTCGTCTGGTGCCTCCTGGCCCTCCTGCCCCTGCAGGCCGCCGCTCAGAGTGACGAAGCGGCCGCGCCATCCACGGGTCCGACGGTGCTGGACGGGTCCCCGCCGCCCGTCTTCCCGGAGTCCATCACCCGGGACGCCCTCGGGCGCGCGACCGTGCGGGCCATCCGCCTCCAGGAGCCGTTCGTCCTCGATGGGCGGCTGGACGAGCGCTTCTACACGGAGGTGGAACCGTTCGGGGACTTCGTGCAGGTGGCGCCTACGGCCGGCGCGCCCTCCTCCGAGCGCACCGACGTCTGGGTAGCCTTCGACGCCACCCACGTCTACGTCACCTGTCGGTGCTGGGACCGAGCGGCTCCGGAGACCTGGGTCGTCAACGAGCTCCGGAGAGACACGCCCGGGCTCCGCAACAACGAGCACTTCGGCGTGATGTTCGACACCTTCTACGACCGCCGCAGCGGGATGATGTTCTACGCCAACCCGCTGGGGGCCCGGGCCGACTACTCCGTCGTGGACGAGGGCGGCCCCAACTCCGACTGGAATCCCGTGTGGGACGTAGCCGGCGGCCGGTTCGACGGAGGCTGGATCGTGGAGATGGCGATTCCCTTCAAGTCGCTCCGGTACCGTGCCGGTTCGAACCAGATGTGGGGCCTCCAGCTGCGCCGCTCGATCCGACACAAGAACGAGTGGACCTACCTGAACCCCGTGCCGGCCTTTCTTGCCGGACCGCAGGGCCTGAACCGGGTCTCGGCCGCCGGCACGGTGGTCGGCCTGGATCTGCCCCCGGCCGGCAACAACCTCGAGCTGAAGCCGTACGCCATCGGCAGCCTCACCACCGATCGGGTCTCGACGCCGAACACCTCGAACGATGCCGACGGCGACGTCGGGCTCGACCTCAAGTACGGGGTGACGGCGAACCTCACTGCCGACCTGACCTACAACACCGACTTCGCCCAGGTCGAAGTCGACGAGCAGCAGGTCAACCTGACCCGCTTCAACCTCTTCTTCCCGGAGAAGCGAGACTTCTTCCTGGAGGGCCGCGGCGTCTTCGAGTTCGGTCGAGGCGGCGTGGGCGGATTTCGACCCGGTGGCGGCAGATTCGGTCGCGGCGGAGGGGACGCGCCCACGCTCTTCTACAGTCGGCGCATCGGCCTGGACGACGGGCAGGTGGTCCCGATCCTGGGGGGAGGACGCCTCACCGGCAAGGTCGGACCGTTCGCCGTCGGCGCGATCAACATCCAGACCGGTGCCGACGAGGCCGAGGGAATTCAGGGCACGAACTTCACGGTGCTGCGGGTCAAGCGCGACATCCTCGACCGCAGCTCCATCGGGGCCCTGTTCACGAATCGTTCGGTCTCCATGGACGGCGGCGGGGCCAACCGCGCATACGGAATGGACGCGTCGTTCGCCTTCTTCCAGAACCTGGAGATGGGCGCCTACTGGGCCCGCACCCGGTCCCCTTCGGAGACTGGCGACGAGGAGAGCTGGCAGGCCGCGGTCAGCTACGAGGGCGATACGTACGGCGGCAGCGCCTCCTACCTGGAGGTCGGGGGAGACTTCAACCCCGAGGTCGGATTCCTTCGGCGCCGCGACTTCAAGAAGTCCGGAGGATCGCTGCGCTTCAGCCCGCGCCCGTCGTCCATCGACGCCGTCCGCAAGCTCACCTGGGAGGTCGCCGTCGACCACTACGCCGACGGGACGGGATCCCTCGAGTCCCGCCGCCAGTCGGCCCGCTTCGACGTCGAGTTCGAGAACAGCGACGACCTCTCCGTCGAGGCGACGAAGGAGTTCGAGCGCATCGAAGAGGCGTTCCCGGTCACGAGCGACCTGGAGATCGGCGTCGGGAGGTACTCGTTCCGGAGCCAGCGGATCTCCTACACCGCCGGCCCGCAGCGCTGGATCTCCGGTGGAGTCTCGTACCAGTGGGGCGAGTTCTACGACGGGTCGATCCGGTCCCTCTCGGTGAACCAGGGGCGCCTGGTCCTCTCCAACCACCTCTCGCTCGAGCCGGGGCTGAGCCTCAACTACCTGGACCTGCCTGCGGGGGAGGCGACCCAGGCCGTGTTTCGACTGCGGGCGGACTACGCGTTCACGCCGCGCATGTTCGCGAGCTCCCTGGTCCAGTACAACGAGTCCGAGAACACGCTCTCGACCAACCTGAGGTTCCGCTGGGAGTACGCGCCGGGAAGCGAGCTCTTCCTGGTCTGGACGGACGATCGGGAGACCGGTCCGCGGGGATCCGGTCTCCTGACGCGCGGGCTGGTGATCAAGGTCACCCGACTGCTGCGCTATTGAGAGGGCCCCGGACCAACGAGGTCCCTATGAAGGCCGTGGCCATGCCGCTGTCCCGGCCCAGCACCCGCACGTGGGTCCGCTCGGCGTCCACGCCCCTGGCGCTCGCCGCCTCGTCGAGCCGATCCACGACCCCCCGGAGGCTGTCCTGGACGGCTCCTCGCCTCAGCTCACCGGCGGCGGCTGGACCCGCATGATGAACAGCCCTTCCCGCACGCTGGTGAAGATCACCAGGCCATCCTCGAAGAAAGGGTAGTTGCTCCACGCGCCGCTCTGACCCGCGCTGGTCCCGGGATCGTTGTTGTTGAGGGGCGCGCTGTCGAAGAAGGCGACCTCCCGGGGGTTGGTTCGATCGCTGATGTCCAGGACCCGTAGCCCGCTCCCGTAGTTCGACTGGTACATGCGGTCCCCGACGACGTAGAGGTTGTGGTCCGACGCACGCACCGGGCCGATGTACTCGCGGGCCACCACGGGGTCGTCGAGCTCGGTCAGATCCCAGACGATGGTCCGCGTCCCACTGACGTTGCCGGCGATCTCGTCGAGCTCATCGTTCATGTAGAAGAACCGCTGTTCCTCGTCGAACCAGCCCTGGTGGGCGTAGGAGACGTTGGGGTAGCTCATGCGCGCCACGGTGACCGGATCCGACTTGTTGGTCACATCGGCGATGTTGATCTCGGACTCGTTCGAGCCGACGCAGATCTGGCGGCCGCGGTAGTCCTCGTCCGGGCCCTCGTAGACGAGGCACTGGGCGTCGTGCGTGTAGCCCCGCGCACCCTGACTGGCCGTATCGTGATAGCACCCCGCGAACTCGGGGTTCAGGGGGTCGCCCACGTCCACCATGTGAAGGCCGCCCCCGCAGGTCCGGCCGCCCCCGTTCGCCGCGACGATGTAAAGGAAGTCCGACGCGGTGTCCGCCACGACGTTGTGGGCGCTGAAGATCTCCCGATAGGTGGCGTCGGGCTCGAAGTCCACCGGCTCCGACCCGACGGAACGAAGCCGCCGGAGATCGAAGACCTGCATGCCGTGCGCCCCGGCCCCGTCGGAGACGATGTAGGCGACTTCGCCGACGACCTTGATGTCACGCCACACCGACGGCGGCGAGCCCACCGTCCGCGGCAGGTTCCCGACGAGGCGCGGAGCCGCCGCATCGGTGACGTCCACGAACGAGGCGCCGTCCCGGCGCGCGACCAGCGCGTACCGGCGGCTCGTCTCGGGATCCGTCCAGCCCCAGATGTCGTTCACCCACACGCCGCGCTCCCCGCCGAGGTCGCCCACGGGCATGTGCGCCACCAACTCCATGTTGGCGCACGGGAAGTCGGCCATCTGCCCACCGTCGCATCGGGCCCCGGTCTGCAGGTCCGAACCGATCCGGTGGATCCGGCCTTCCAGAACCTCACCGGGCGCGGGTGACCCATCGCCCACGTCCAGCGTCATCACCCGACCCTCGCCGAAGTCGCGGCTCGGCATCGACACGACCGCGCGTCCGTCGCTGGAGGCGATGGCGTACCCGAAGCCGAGGGGCCACGAAGCCCCGGAGGTGTCGTCGGGATCGAGCTGCCGGGGATCTCCCCAGCCGGTATCGCTCCGCGAAAAGCGGAAGGCGCGGCCGTTGCGACGGTGCATCCCGGGTGCCCCCACCCAGAGTCCCGCTTCGACGGCGGCCATGGAGAAGCCGAACTGCGAGCCGTCCGCATCCGCCGGAGACGCCACGGTCTGGACCACGGTCCATCCCCCCGAGGGGTCCGCATCCAGGACGGCCACCGCTCCCGCCCCAGGCGCCCCGACGAACCCCTGCCCTCCGGCGAGCAGCACGCTCGTCCCAGCCTCCGCCCCCTCGCCGGAGACCGCAGCAGGCAGGTCGACCCGGCCAGGCGTTCCCCACCCGGCGGAGGAGCGCACCACGGTGTAGGCACGCCCACGCCCCTCGTCCGAGGCCGGCGCACCGATGAGGACCCGGTCGCCCTCCCAGGCGATGGACGCACCGAAGCCTTCGGCCCCGGAATCACCCCGCGGCCGGATGGTTCCCGCCAGCGACCAGCCCGCCTCGCCGCGGCGGAAGTGGTGGACCACGCCGGTGGGCACGGTCTCCGGAGAACCGACGAGCAGGTCGTCGCCCGACAGCGCGACGACGGTGCCCAGCTCGGCCGGGTCCCCCTGCGTCGGGGGCATGAGGGTGGCCTCGTGCGACCAGGTGGAGGGACCCGCACCTCGAGTGAAGACGTAGACCGCGCCGGATCCTCCGTGCTTCCTCGGCGCGCCCACCGCCAGCGTGGTTCCGTCTACGGCCAGCGACCTGCCGAAGTCGTCCTTCCGAGCGGAATCGGGGGCAGTGAGGAGCTGACCCTCGCGCCAGTCCGACCCCTCCGCCTCGTAGACGTAGACCGCGCCCGGCCCGTACCAGTTCACCGGCTGACCGATGAAGAGCTCGCCTCCGGCCATGGCCACCGAACGTCCGAAGTTCGGCTCCTGGGCGTGGACGGGCGCAGCCGCCGTGGCCGCGACGACGGCGAAGGCGGTGACGAGCGTCTTGGGACCAGGCGCGGACATCCGCATGGCGAACCTCGGATCGTGTCAGAGGGGTACGACGAACGTTGGCCAGCCCCCTCATACCGCTCGGATGAGGTGCGGATCCGCATGCCTCACTCTCCCGTTCCGCCGGACCACACAGAGCCGGCCTCCGCGTCCCCGGACGCGGTCGCGCGGCACTACGACGTCCTGGACCCCTACTACCGACGGCTCTGGGGCGAGCATCTGCACCACGGGCTCTGGGCCACCGGACGGGAGACCGTGGAGGAGGCGACGGAGGCGATGGTGCGCCTCGTGGCGAACCAGGCCAGGATCGGGGGCGGGTGGCGGGTCGTGGACATCGGATCGGGATACGGCGCCACGGCTCGCTTCCTCGCCCGCGAGAGAGGCGCCCGGGTCACGGCGGTGACGCTGTCTCCGGCCCAGCATCGTCATGCCCGCTCCGTCCCCGTGGTGGTTCCGCCAGTGGATTACCACCTCGGGGATTTCGCGGAAGCCGGGCTCCCCTCCGCCGCCTTCGACGCCGCGGTGGCCATCGAGAGCCTCTCCCACGTGGCCGAGCTGGACCGGGTGCTCGCCGAAGTCGTCCGTGTCCTCCGACCCGGGGCCCGCTTCGTGGCCTGCATCTGGCTGTCGGGGGACGCGGTGACTCCGTGGGGCCGCCGGTGGGTGGCCGACCCGGTCGTGCGGGAGGGCCGGCTGGCGCGACTCGCCCCGAGCGCCTTCTACGAGGACGCCCTCCGCCGCGCGGGCCTCCAGGTGGACGACGTCCAGGACCGGAGTCGAGAGGTCCGTCGGACGTGGTGGGTATGCCTCCGCCGGGTGGCCTCGCGCATCCTGGCCGACGGGGAGGCACGAGCCCTCGTGGCCCGCGGGGGGGAAGGGATCTTCGCCTGGACGGTGCCACGCCTCTGGGCCGCCTACCGACTCGGCATCCTCCGGTACGGTGTCTTCACGGCTCGGAAGCCGTCGGCCTGATCCCATCGATTCGCGGGAGCGATCCCCGCCGCGTGACCCCTTGGGCCGGAGCGTCGGGTCCATACCTTTGGCACATGGACCGACTCACCTCCAAACAGCGGGCGCACCTCCGCTCGCTCGCCCACGACCTCTCTCCGCTGGCCCAGATCGGCCACGAAGGCGTCACCGACGCGGCGCTCCAGAACCTCCGCGAGGCCTTCCACACCCGGGAGCTCCTCAAGGTGAGGGTGCTGGACACGGCGCCGCTGGAAGCCCGGGAGACCGCCGACGCCATCGTGGCGGCCCTGGACGACGTGCACGTGGCTCAGACCATCGGTCGCACCGTGGTCCTCTACCGGCCCGACCCCGACGACCCGGAGATCGTGCTGCCGGGCTGAGGGTCCCGCCCGGACGCACCTCAACGCAAACGGCCCCTCCCGCCGCCGGGTCATGCTCCGGAAGGCGCGAGGGGCCGTAGGTCGTGCGACCGGGTGGACCGGGGCGTCAGCCGCCGGCACCTCCGGCGCCGGCGGCGGCCTCACCCTCGGCGATCTCCAGAAGCTCGATCTCGAAGATCAGGGTGGCGTTGGGTCCGATGTCCTGGCCGGCACCCTGCTCACCGTACGCCAGGTCGCCGGGGATGTAGAGCTTGTAGGTGCTTCCCACCGGCATGAGCTGAAGCCCCTCGGAGAAGCCGGGAATGACCTGCCCGACCCCGAAGGTGGCCGGCTCGCCGCGCTCGTAGGACGAATCGAACTCGGTCCCGTCCAGGAGGGTTCCGCGGTAGTGGATGGTCACGTTGTCCCCGGCCTCGGGCGTGGGACCGTCCCCTTCCTCCATCACCTCGTACTGGAGGCCGCTCTCGGTGGCGGAAACTTCGGGCCGCTCCACATTCTCGGTCAGGAAGGCCTCGCCCTCGGCGAGGTTCTCCTCGGCCTGGGCATCACGCTGGGCCATCTGCTCCTCCTGGATGGCCTGGCTGAAGGCCTGCAAGGACGCCCGCAACTCCTCCTGAGGGAGGGCGGCCTCTTCCTCGGCCATGGCCTCCCGCAGTCCGCGCAGGAAGGCGTCCATGTCCAAGCGCCCCTGAGCCGGGGCGAGGTTGCTCCCCATGTCACGGCCGATGGCGTAGGACGCCTTGGCGTCCTGGGACTCCAGGGAAGCCGAGCGGCCGCCGTCGGGCGGCTGGCAGGCGACGAGCAGGGTGGCGACGCCGAGCAGCGCCGCTGCATCGCGGATTCGCATGATCCAGTGTATCCTCGAGAACCGGGTGTTGATGACGAGCCCATAAGCTAACCGGGGCTCGCGCGAAGTCACACCGCCCCTCCCTCTACGCCTTCGGCCATGATCCGCTCGTTCCTCCCCCCCGCCCCGTCTGCGCTCCTCCCCCTCGTCCTCCTGGTCTCCCTGGCGGTCGCCCCCGCTGGACTCATCGCCCAGGAGGACACGTCGGACCCCACCCTCGACCTCCCGCTGGAGATGGAGGACACCCTGGCGCTGACGCTCTCCGAAGGGAGTTGGATCTCGCTGGACGTCACGCCGGACGGCGAGGCGGTGGTCTTCGAGCTCCTGGGCGACGTCTGGCATGTGCCCCTCACCGGGGGCGACGCCCAGCCCGTCCTGACCGGGCCCTCGTGGGACAGCCAGCCCGTGCTCTCGCCCGACGGCCGCTGGATGGCGTTCATCAGCGATCGGGGCGGCCACGACAACCTGTGGATCGCCGAGGCCGACGGCTCGACGCCCCGGAAGCTCACCTCGGAGGACCAGACGTCGGCGGAGCTCGTCTCGCCGGCGTGGAGCCCGGACAGCCGCTACGTCGTGGCCACCAAGACCGGGCGCAACGGCGGGCTCTTCCTGTACCACGTGGACGGTGGGAACGGACTGAAGCTGGAGGACGCCGGCGCGCCGGTGGGCGCCGAGGACGGCTCCGACGACGACGCCAACCGACTCGGTGCGGCCTTCTCCCCCGACGGGCGCCACCTCTACTTCGCCCGGCGGAGCGGAGGCGGCGACGGCGAGCTTCCCGGGTGGCAGATCGCCCGAAGGGACATGGAGTCGGGGCTCACCGACGACCTGACCCAGTCCAACGGCCGCGCCTTCCGGCCCGTGGTCTCTCCGGACGGTACCAAGCTCGTCTACGGGACCCGCTACGAGACCCGGACCGGGCTCCGTGTCCGCGACCTGGAGACCGGGGCCGACGACTGGCTCCTCTGGCCCGTCCAGCGCGACGAGATGGAGTCGGGCGGCCTGCCCTCCCGGGACCTGCTGCCCGGCATGTCCTTCACCCCCGACGGCTCCGAGCTGGTGACGACCTTCGGCGGCGGCATCTGGCGCGTGCCGTTGGACGGCTCGGACCCGGTGGAGGTTCCCTTCACCGCCGACGTGCGCCTGGCCCTGGGTCCCGACCTCGCCGAACCGTACCGGGTGGAGCAGGGTCCGGTGCGGGCGCGCCTCGTGCAGGATCCCCGTCCCTCCCCCGACGGCGAACGGGTCGCCTTCAGCGTCCTCACCAAGCTCTACACCATGCCGTTGGACACCGACGACCCCACCGCCGGGGAGCCCCGGCGCCTCACCGAGGCCAACGCCGACACCTGGGAGTTCAAGCCCGCCTGGTCCCCCGACGGCGCGTGGATCGCCTACGTGACCTGGGGCATGGACGGCGGGCATATCTGGAAGGCGCGTGCGGACGGCTCCGGAGCCCCGGTGCGCCTCAGCGAACACCCCGCCTTCTACACCGACCTGGCGTGGTCTCCGGACGGCGAGCGCATCGCCGGGCTCCGGGGCAACGCCTTCCAGCGTCAGCAGACCTTCAGCGAGTTCGGGGGGCTCCGCATCGACCTGGAGTTGGTCTGGGTGGACGCCGCGGGCGGCCCCGTGACCCGCATCGCTTCGGCCCGCGGTCTGGGCGCGCCCCACTTCGCTCCCGGCGCCATGCAGGCTCGGGACCGGGTCTTCGTCTATTCCGACGAGGGGCTGGTGTCTCTGCGGTGGGACGGCACCGACCGCCGCATCCACCTGAAGGTCACCGGTCCCAACGTCGGGGGCCCCGAGGCTCCCGCCGCCCAGGAGGTCCTCATGCGCCCCGGAGGCGGGTGGGCGCTGGCGGCGGTGAACGGCCAGCTCCACGTGGTGGTCGTCCCGCCGGCGGGCCCCGAGGGCGCAGAGGTGGGGGTGCGGGGCACGGCCTCCGTCCCTGCGCAGAAGATCACCGACGTCGGCGCCGACTACTTCACCTGGTCGGAGAGCGGCGAGGAGCTCCTCTGGGCCATCGGGAGCACGATCTACCGCCGCCCCTTCGCCTCTCTGGAGTTCGAACGGGAGGCTCCGTCCGATGAGGAGGACGAGGCGCAGGAGGAGGACTTCGAGCCGCTGGACGCCGACGAGGCGGTGGAGGCCTACCCGGTGGCCCTCGAATTCCCCCGGGCCACCCCCGAGGGCACCGTGGCCCTCACCGGAGCCACCCTCCTCACCATGGCCGGCGACGAGGTCATCGAGAACGGCACCCTCGTCGTCACCGACAATCGCATCGCCGCGCTCGGCCCCGCGGGCACCGTGGAGATACCGGCTGGCGCCCAGGTCTTCGACGCCTCCGGCCACTGGATCGTCCCGGGCTTCATCGACACGCACGCCCACTGGGAATTCCGCACCCACGACGTCCTCGAACCCCAGAACTGGAGCCTGGTGGCGAACCTGGCCTACGGGGTCACCGCCGGACTCGACGTGCAGACCTCCACCAACGACTACTTCGCCTACCAGGACCTGGTGGAGACGGGCCAGTCGCTGGGGCAGCGGGCCTTCATGACCGGCCCCGGCGTCTTCAGCCGGAGCGACTTCCAGAGCTACGAGGAGGTCCTGGGCTACCTCACCCGCTACCAGCGCCACTACCGCACGCCCAACATCAAGTCCTACGCGGTGGGGACGCGGGAGCAGCGCCAGTGGGTGGTGCGGGCCTCGGAGGAGCTGGGGCTCATGCCCACCACCGAGGGCGCCCGGGACATGAAGCTCGACCTGACCCACGCCGTGGACGGCTTCCACGGAAACGAACACACTCTGCCCCTCTTCCCCTTCTACGACGACGTCGTGCAGCTCTACGCCCGGACCAAGACGGCGTACACTCCAACACTCCTCGTGCAGTACGGCGCCCCCAGCGCCCGTCCCTTCTTCCTCTCTACCGAGGAGGTGCACGACGACGAGAAGCTCCAGCGGTTCTACCCGCACAACCGACTCGATGAGATCACCCGCCGCTTCGGCTCCTGGGCCCGCGACGACGAATACGGGTTCGCCGAGGCCGCGACCCACGCCGCCATGATCCAGCGGGCCGGCGGGCTCGTCGGGGTCGGGGGTCATGGAGAGCTCCAGGGCCTGGGCTACCACTGGGAGATGTGGGCCCTGGCCGCCGGGGGCATGACGCCCCGGGAGGTGCTGGAGGCCGCCACCCTCGACGGCGCCGAGATCATCGGGATCCAGCAGGACCTGGGGAGCCTGGAGGTGGGAAAGCTCGCCGACCTCGTGGTCCTCGAGGAGAACCCGCTGGAGGACATCCGCAACACCAACACCATCCGCTGGGTCATGAAGAACGGCGAGCTCTACGAGGGCGACACGGCTACCCGCATCTGGCCCGATCGTCGGGAGCTGGAGCCCTTCTGGTGGTGGCAGGCGGAGCCGGAGACGAACCCGGCCTACCCCGGCTACGAGGTCCCCTGAGCGTCCCCGCGCCCCCTTGCTCCGCCCCACTCCCCCGGTTATCCCAACCATCCACCCAGCCGCAGAACGCTCCGGAGACCCCAGCATGCGACCCACCTCCACGGCCCCCGTCCGGCCCACCCTTCTCCTCGCCGCCCTCGTCGGCCTCCTCCTGCCCGCACTGGCCACACCGGCCGCCGGCCAGAACGGCGCCGCCGACATCCCCTCCCCGGAGGAGTACTTCGGCCACGTCATGGGCGCCGACCGGGAGCTGGCTCGGTGGGACGACCTCCTGGAGTACTACGAGCTCATCGGGGAACGGAGCCCCCGGGTGGACGTCCGGAACGTCGGCGAATCCACCAACGGACACCCCTTCCTGGTGATCTTCGTCTCCAGCCCGGAGAACCTGGCGAACCTGGACGCCATCCAGGAGATGAACGCCACCCTTCAGGACCCCCGCGGGCACTCGGAAGGCGAGGTCCAGAACGCCATCGACAACGGGAAGGTCGTGGTCGTGCAGTCCTACGGGCTGCACTCGACGGAGGTGGCGCCGAGCCAGGCCTCGGCGGAGGTCATGTACCACATGGCCACCCGCACCGACGAGGAGATGATGCGCATCCTCGACGCCACCGTGGCCATCCAGATCCCCATGTTCAACCCCGACGGCAACCACATCGTCACCGACTGGTACGACCGCTGGGTCGGCACCGAGTACGAGGGCTCCCGGCCGCCGGACCTCTACCACCCCTACATCGGGCACGACAACAACCGCG
>JGI12048J13642_11100511_pt1 | contig 11395 bp, 10 predicted proteins | sample ElkSlonscriptome_16_FD_13642 | JGI IMG/M metagenome (IMG submission 13642) | reverse complement strand
GGATCCAAGTGGAAGAGGACCGCACCGTTTACGGCGACGAGGTGAAGTTCGGGGGGGGGAAGGTGATCCGCGACGGCATGGGCCAGAGCCAACGACTGCGGGCCGACGTGGTCGACCTCGTGATCACCAATGCGCTCATCGTCGACCACTGGGGAATCGTCAAGGCGGACATCGGCATCAAGGACGGCCGCATCGTCGGCATTGGCAAGGCCGGCAACCCCGACGTGCAACCGGGGGTCGACATCCCCCTCGGGGCCGCGACGGAGGCCATCGCGGGCGAGGGGCAGATCCTCACGGCGGGCGGTATCGACGCTCACATCCACTTCATCTGCCCGCAGCAGATCGAGGAGGCCCTCGCGAGCGGGATCACGACCATGCTCGGGGGTGGGACCGGCCCCGCCACCGGCACCAACGCGACGACGTGCACCCCTGGGGCCTGGCATCTCCATCGCATGCTCGAGGCGGCGGAGGCCTTCCCGATGAACCTCGGCTTCATGGGGAAGGGCAACGCGAGTCTCCCGGGCCCACTCGAGGAGCAGCTGCGCGCCGGCGCGCTGGGCCTCAAGCTCCACGAAGATTGGGGCACGACGCCCGCGGCCATCGATTGCTGCCTCTCGGTGGCCGATCGATTCGACGTTCAGGTCGCGATCCATACCGATACCCTCAACGAGTCGGGCTTCGTCGAGGACACCTTCGCCGCCATGAAGGGCCGCGCCATTCACACCTATCACACCGAGGGGGCCGGGGGCGGCCACGCCCCAGACATCATCACGGCGGCGGGGCGGGCGCACATTCTCCCCTCGAGCACCAACCCCACCCGGCCTTTCACCGTCAACACCGTCGACGAGCATCTCGACATGCTGATGGTCTGCCATCATCTCGACCCGAAGATCCCCGAGGACGTGGCCTTCGCCGAGTCGCGGATCCGCAAGGAGACGATCGCAGCCGAGGACATCCTCCACGACCTCGGCGCCTTCAGCATGATCGCGAGCGACTCCCAGGCGATGGGGCGCGTGGGCGAGGTGCTTTTGCGCACGTGGCAGACTGCGCACAAGATGAAGGTGCAGCGCGGGAGTCTCCCCGAGGACCCCGCCGACCACGACAACTTTCGCGTTCGCCGCTACATCGCCAAGGTCACCATCAACCCGGCCCTCACCCATGGCATCGGTCACGAGGTAGGCTCGGTGGAGGTCGGAAAGCTCGCCGACCTCTGTCTCTGGAAGCCGGCCTTCTTCGGCGTCAAGCCCTCGCTGGTCATCAAAGGCGGCCTCATCGCCGCTGCTCCGATGGGGGATCCGAACGCGTCGATCCCCACGCCCCAGCCCACCCACTACCGCCCGATGTTCGCCTCTTTCGGGCGGGCGCGGTCGAGCACTTCCGTGACGTTCTTGTCCGAGGCAGCCCTGCAGGCGGGCGTCGCCGACAGTCTCGGCCTGCAGAAGCGCGTCGTCGCTTGCCGCGGGACACGAACGATTCGCAAGCAGGACCTCATCCACAACGCTGCGCTCCCTACGATCGAGGTCGATCCGCAGACCTACGAGGTGCGTGCCGACGGTCAGCTGTTGACCTGCGAGCCGGCGAGGATCCTCCCTATGGCGCAGCGCTATTTTCTCTTCTGAGGTCCCCATGCTCGAGATCCGACAGCGCAACGAGGGCGACGAGCCCGCCACCGCAAGACTCACTCTCCCCTTCGACCACCGGCAGCGGAGCCGACTCCGGGGTATTCTCGATGACGGCCGCGAGGTGGGGCTTTTTCTCGCCCGGGGCACCGTGCTTCGGGGCGGCGACCGCCTCCGGGCCGAGGACGGCACGGTCGTCGAGGTTCGAGCCGCCGATGAGCTCGTCTCGACGGTTCACGCCGACGGCCTCCAGCCGCTCGTTCACGCCGCCTACCACCTAGGCAACCGTCACGTCCCGCTCCAGATCGGCCCCCGCTGGCTCCGGTACGGCCACGACCACGTCCTCGACGCCATGGTCCGCGGCTTGGGCCTAGATGTGACGACCGAGAAGGCGCCCTTCGAACCCGAGGGCGGCGCCTACGCTGGTGGACACGACCACGGGGGTCACCACCACGAGCATGGCCGAGGTGATCGGGAGGACCGCACCCCGTGAGCTCTCTCCCGCGACTCCTGCAGCTCGTCAGCCCGACGCTGCCCATCGGTGGCTACACCTACTCGCGAGGCCTCGAGGCCGCGGTCGAGCGAGGTTGGGTGGTCGACGAGGCGAGCTCTCGCGCCTGGATCGGAGGCCTCCTCGACCACGCCCAAGCCAGGCTCGATGCGCCATTGGTGGCTCGCCTTCACCGCTGCCTCGAGCGGGGGGATCGACCAGCGGCCGACTGCTGGGCGCGTTTCGCGGACGCCACCCGCGAGACGTCCGAGCTCCAGGCCGAGTCACGGGCCACGGGGCGAGCCTTGGTGCGCCTCCTCGTGGACCTCGGGCTCGTCGCGCCGCCCTCTGACGCCGTGAGGAACGCCCAGGTGGCCGCCTTCGCCCTCGCCGCGGTCGCTCTCGACCTCTCGCTCCAAGAGGCCCTCCGTGGCTACCTCTGGACCTGGCTCGAGGGCTCGGTAGCGGCGGCGATCAAGCTCGTGCCCCTCGGGCAGACGGCGGGGCAGCGCATCCTTCTGCGCCTCGGGCCCGCGGTTGAGGCGGCGGCGGAGCGCGCCGAGCTCCTCCCTGACGATGAGCTCGGAGCCCTCGTCCCTGGCCTCGCCCTCGCGAGCGCCCTCCACGAATCTCAACACACTCGCCTCTTTCGATCGTGAGGAATGAACGATGACAGAACGACCCGTACTGCGTGTAGGCATTGGGGGCCCCGTCGGCTCGGGCAAGACGGCCCTCGTCGACCACTTATGCAAGACCATGCGCGACCGCTATCAGCTCGCGGTCGTCACCAACGACATCTACACGCGAGAGGACGCCGAGTTCCTCGTGCGCTCGGAGGCTTTGCCCCCCGAACGGATCGTCGGCGTCGAGACCGGCGGCTGCCCTCACACGGCCATCCGGGAAGACGCGTCGATGAACCTCGCCGCAGTGGATGACTTGATGGCCGTGCATGCCCCCCTCGACCTCATCTTCATCGAGAGCGGGGGCGACAACTTGGCCGCGACCTTCAGTCCCGAGCTGAGCGACCTCACCCTCTATGTGATCGATGTCTGCGCTGGCGATAAGATCCCCCGCAAGGGCGGACCGGGGATCCAGAAGAGCGACCTGCTGATCATCAACAAGATCGACCTCGCCGAACACGTGGGCGCGTCCCTGGAGGTGATGGATCGAGACGCCAAGAAGATGCGCGGAGACCGCCCCTTCGTGTTCACCGACCTCAAGCACCACCGAGGCATCGACGATGTCGTCCAATTCATCGAGCGCGAGGGCATGCTCACGAGCTGACGTCGTACGGAGAAGCAGGCCGGGGCGGTCGCGCGCCAGTAGCAGTATCCCCTGCGCCAATCCTCTTGGTAGTCCCACGCCCAGAACCAGTTCTTCAAAAGATAACCCTCACCTTGGGAAGGGGCTCGTCGATGTCGATGTCTTCGACCTGCTCGGCGAGTGCTTGCTCGGCGTTGGGGTCGGACTCGCCGAATTTGGTCACGACCACCGCGGGCCGAATCGTCGCGCAGCCCGCGAGAGATAGCCAAAGGAGGATGGCGCAGACCAGACGAAGAGACTTGAAGACTTATGCCATTTGTACCGCCGTGTAGGCGTTCAAGCCCGGGGGCGCTAGCGATCCGGATTGAATCCGGCACCAGCCAGGTGGCTGCGGGTCTCCTCGCACGGGAACGCCAGAGTCTCAGCTCGGGAACGTTCAACCCCTTCCACAGGGACGTAAGGGGCCCGCGGCGGGCTCACCCGATGAAGTCTCGGAAGACGGCCTTGTGCCGCTCTAGGTCGAGGTCTGGGGAAACGGAAACGCGGACGATGTAGTCCTTGTCGCCTTCCTTCGTGGTGCCCTGGGTCGAGGTGGCAGGGATCGTCCAATAGCAGCCCTCGAGCTGACCGTAGCTCACGCAGAACTTACTCTCGTCTGGTATCTCCTCAATCATCAGGCGAATGAGCTTTAGGTTGGCGGCTCGCTTGTTGGCTTCGCGTTCTTCGTCGGAATCGCCTCGTGCGGGAAGGTCCAATGAAAACACCGACGGCGTGAAGCCCTGGTCAGCGAGCGTGTCGGAAACGAAGTTGATCTTGGCTTGTGGCAGCACTTCGCGAATGAAGTTCACGAATTCACGCGTGTTCGTGTAGGCGGCCTGGATGCGATCGAGCATCGAGGGGAGTTGCTGCGCCAACACGCACAGTTGAGTTTCGGTGGCCTGGTTGTCGCAGAGCGAAAGGTGCCGCTGGATCGTAACGAGCAGGTCTGCGGCTCTTGCGTTGGCGACGCAGTAGCCCGCCGTGCACCGTCCACCACTCGGGAATTTCGAGCCGCTCACATAGGCGACCGTTCGAACGGACGAGAGGATGTCGTCCTCACCGAGGAAGCGAACATTGGGGCAGAAGGTCTGGTCCAGAATGAAGACCGGCTCGACCGCTTTCGTCCCGTCGGTCGTGTGCCGCTCCTGGCTGAGGACCTTGCGCAGCGATTCGAGATCTGGCACCTCGACACGAGGATTGGTCGGGATTTCGGCGATGATGTACGGAACCGCGTCTTCGGCGGCGATTTGCTCGAGCACGGCCTCCGTGCTCTGAACCATGTCTCGTCCTCGGTCGACCGGCAGATCGACGATCGCGACGTCCTCCCGAGTTGCCGCGACCCGTCTGGCCTGGTCGTTGGTGCCGCCGTAGCAGTTGGGTGGCACCACGATTCGAATGGGCTTTCCGGGGTGGCTCTTCAGCGCGCGGTCCACCAGCCCCATCACGATGGCGTACTGGACCGAGAGCCCGCTCGAGCCGAGCAGGGCGGGGACGTCGGAACCCGTGACTCGTCGGACCCAATCGAGCACAATCGGCTTGTGGGCCAATTCAGGGGCGGGGGCGACGGGTTGGTCGATGAGCTCTTGCAAAGCGAGCCGGCAATCCGCCGGTGTCATGGCTATGGTCTCTCTTCGACGCGTATGTTGAATGTGCGATACATAGCTCGCGTTATCGTCACCGTTGACGACGATGAGGCTCCCGAGCTTGGAGTGTAGGTTGACGTAGAAGTCGATACGGGGATTGGGCTCGTATCGGGCAATGTCGTCCGAGTCGCGGAGGAAAACGGTGCTGCCGTCGTAGGGCGGAACGGCCTCATGGTCTTCGACCGGCATGACCTCGAAGTGGAAGCCGTAGACCTCCCTCAGCACATCGACGTCGAGAAAGGCGGGCAGCTCGCCCTGGTAGGCGATCAGGGTGCTCCGAGCGGCGAGAAGATTCGTTCTCAAGACGGCCAAGAGCGGTGCCGTACGGGAGGCAAAGCTGATGACGCGGTCGGTTTCGAACCCGTGCAACCGAGCTACTGCCCATTCGAGCACACACGACAAGGGGTGGCCCAGTCGGATGTAGTCGAACGCTGTCGGCAGGGCCTCCAGTGCGGCTGTTTCCGCAATTTGGTCGTGGAACAGCGACTCGAACCGCTCGAGGAACTGGGTCTTGGCCGAAGGCTCGTCGTAGATGTCGAGCCGGTGCGTGGTCAGGTTCAACCAGTCCGCCGGGGTGTTTGCGAGGACGCGCTCGACGTACGCTTTTACTGCTTTCGCTTCCACGCTCGACACCTTAGCCACCGCGGGCGAGGAGTGCACCCTCGCGTCCGCTCCCCTCGAGCACTTGGTAGTGACGACCGGACGACAGCACGCCGAAGTCCTCGCCCTCCGCCAAGACCGTGCGACGCGAGGAGAGCTGCCGCGTCGGGTGGCAGCAGGTGAGGGTGAAGGCCCCATCGTGATGCAGGTGGTCGAGTACGGTGTCCACGCTCACGTGGGCGTGCACGAAGGTCACGAAGACGGGCATCGAAGGTAGCGCGTTGAGGCCGGCGGCCACCGTCTCCACGCGTTCGCGGCGCCACGAGAAGCGCTCGATACCGAACCGGTCGCGCCAGCCCTCGACCAGCCGCTCGTTGATCTCTGGATCTACGCTGATGTTTTGCCCCTTGGTCTTCAACGCGAAGAGCGCCGCGGTTCGTGCATGGGCACCATCGCCGACGTGGATGATGCGAAAGGGCCCCTCGCTCGGGAGATGGGGTCGGAGGTGTACCAACGCGGAGAAGCTCTCCGTCAGCTCCTTGGCTGGCTTGTCGGCCAGGGCAAAGAGCGGCCACAGAGCCTCGAAGGAACGACGGCGCATGAGCCTGTCGAGGTACTCACCGTGGGGAGTCGGAACGGAAGTCATCGTCGACGCGCCGCGGGGTCGAGCACGTAGACCAGCTCGGCGCTCGGCACGCCCGGGCTGCCGTTAGGGTCCCAGCCGGAGCGCGCTTCATCGTCGAGAGGCACGTCGCGTTGGTAGCGCCTGGACGCCCGCTTGTCACGAGACGCCGTGGCGTCTCGATGGGACGGCCACTGACGCCCTCGGGCGCGATGCCGCGCCAGCGGCTCCCGGACGACGGGCTCGGGCAACGGTGGGTGAGCACCAATTCTGTCGAGGTCGTGTCTTTTCGCCACGTTGGCGAGGTGGTGAAACGGCTCTAGGGTCGAAGGGAAAGGTCTGATGCACGCGGAGCCATGCCGAACGGTTTGGCCGCGGCCGACCGAGATGGTGGCTCTCAGAAGCTGCCGGTCAGGCCGAGTCCGGCGCCGTGGGGGGCAAAGCGAATGGTCGCTTCGTTCGGTTCGGATGGCCGACGCTCACCATCGAATCGGGCTTCGTAGGCCTCGAGATCGTCGTCGGCTTCCCAGGGCTGCGTGACGAAGGACAGCTCACCCATCATGATGCCAACCCCCGCTGAGACGGTGCCGGTCTGCCAGTCGTCGTACCCGAGACCGGTGATCAGGACCCCCGCACCATTGATCAACACGTTCAGCAGGTGCGCGTACCACGGTCCGAAGGGCGTCGTGGCGTCTGCGTTCTGGGCAAGCACGTGCTCCGCCTGGGCCACCTTCGTCTGCATCTCGCGGGCGGTGCCTTCGGGGAGGTGCACGAAACTCGAGGTGCCCTCGATTCCTCCGTACGGCTGCACCGCGAAACGAACCACGCCACCGGCGGCCTTCACGGCGCTGTAGATGAGGTCCGCACGCTCCGCGGCATTGCGGCCGGGATAGAGGAAGAAGCCCCGGCCGCGAGACGCCGCGCGTGTCGTCTGCACGGCAAGCCCAGCGGCATAGACGTTGAGGAAGCCGGTCCACCACCACTCGGCGTGGCGCCGTTGGGTCTCGATGCGCGAGGTGAGAAAGTCGAGGCGTGCCTCGAGACGCGAACGCTCGTCGCTTGGATGGGGGTGAGTTGCCTCTTCGCCGGGCCGGGAGGAGGCGGGCGAGACGGCATTGGCCGAAGGGAGGTCCGCGGCGGCGCGTGGCGCGGCGAGCATCCCAATCAGGAGGCCCGCGACACGCGAGAGGTTCAACGGCGCTTGGCTTCGAAGGGCGATGTACGCGGTGTATGCAACTCTCCTTCCAGGCAGAGGGGCGAGCCGGGGGCATTCATCGAGGACATGGCCCACGACCGACCATCCGGCACGACCGCGGCGCCGTGGGAGCCGCGATGCCACGCGTGTGGTCAAATGCCACGATGGGTCGCCCCCCCGACGGGAACACATCGCGATGGCTGCAGCTCGTCGTTGGCCTCGAGATTGCTCTCCCACAGGTCACCCATCCGGCCCGGCCGTCGCAACCGTGGCGGCCAGCTGGTGCCGTTGATGGCGCCCTAGGACGTAGCCATGAGCGACAACCACGATGGTACCGAGCCCGAGCAGCCGCTCGTCGACATCGGCTGGTTGATCGTGGGTGTCGACGGAGCGTCAGAACGCCTGGGCGCCATCGAGGAGGCTCGGTCTCGCTTCGCGCAGTGCCTCGCCGGCACCTTCCCTTCCTTCCACTGGCGCGTCACCTCGGTACACCAGCCCGAGCAGCTTCGAGAGCCCCAGATCGAGCCCACGCGGCTCCTCGAGCACGGGGCCGTCGAGCGCGACCTGCGCCGTTGGGACTACGTGTTCTTGTTCACGAATGCCGAGCTCAAAGACCACGGTGGCGGCCCCTCTGTCGCGGCTCCGTCCCGAGCGCTCGGAGCCTCGGTCATCTCGTCGAGTCGAATCCCAGCCACGGGCGGGGGAACCGGTGGGGACGAGGCAGCCACGGTCTTAGGCCTCACCCTCACGCTGATGATGCACCTCGTGACGGGCGAGCGTACGCACGAGACCGGTACCTGGCGCGACCCGCTCGCGCTCGTCGCCAAGCGTGACCACATCGACCCCGCCCTCGTCGAACCCATGCGGGACGAGCTCGCTCGGGTCGCCGATCCACGACTCGAAGAAGAGCCCAGCGGTTCCTCGGGTCGACGAGTCGTCTTCTACCTCCGCGCGGTCAGCCGCAACTGGCGACCCGTGGTCCACGCCATCCGCTCCGCGCGCCCGTGGCTCCTCCCGCTGCGGCTCAGTCGAATCACGGCGGCAGCAGTGGCCACGATCGTCATCCTCACGACGACGGCCGAGTCGTGGGACCTCGCCGCGAGCAACGACCTGCCGACCCTCGCTGCCCTCGCGCTGCTGGCTCTCGTGGCCACGGTCGCGTTCGTGATCACCCGCCAGCGTTTGGTCCTGGGGCGGGACGAGCTACTCGCCGAGCAGGCCGTCGTCACGCGCGTCTCGGTTCTGGGGGTGGTGACCATCGGTCTCGCCGTGACCTTCGTGCTGCTCACTTGCATGACGCTGGCCATGGTCTGGATGCTCTTCCCTCGAGAGCTCGTGGACGCTTGGGTCACTGGCCCCGGCCCCGCCGTCGACGATCTCATCTATCTCCAACTCGCGCTGTTGCTCTCGGCCATCGGACTCGTCGTGGGGGCGCTAGGCGCGTCCTTCGAGGACCAGGAGTTCGTCCGCCACGTCGCTTACGTCGACGAGCCCACCTGAGACATTCGTCGTTCTGCGACATCAACTTCGGCGTCGAGCGGCACCCCTCACCGCGCCGAAGACGGTTTCGAGAGCGTCCATGACCGTCACCACGCCGAGCGTCTCATCATTCGACCAGACGAAGGCAAGCTCATGCCGTGCGTCCTTCCCCTCGTGACCAGATCGTCACGGTCCGATCCTCCGTCCGTAGCAAGGCGCCACGCCTCAGACGATGCCCGCCGAAGCCTCGGGAGCTCGTTCATGGCATCGAGACGGCGCGGCACTTGTTACCGCGACACACGTACCCGGAGGGGCAGTCCTCAGGGTCGTAGCAGGTCTCTGTACAGTAGCTGGGGACGGTCTCGAGGTCGGCGTTGGTGTCGATGCACTCGTCTACACAGATGAACGAGGGGTTTAGCAAGCTGCCCATGATGCAGGGCTCACCGAACGCGGGGCGGCACCACCCTTGGTAGCCACAACGCCCGCTCATGCACTGATCGTCGACCACGCACGCGGGCCGACAGACGCCGTCGTCCGCGCAAGCCTCGTCGCTGCTGCACTCGTCGTCGTCGTCGCAGCGGTCGCTCGGGGGGCAGAGCGGGTCGGTGCATGCGATGCAGGCGTTGTTGACCCCGCAGACCTCTCCGTCGCGGCAATGCTCGTTGCGGGTGCAGAGGTCGTCGTCGATCTCGTAGCTGCAGGCGGCCAGCACGATGAGCCAGAGCCAGGGCAGAATGCGCTTTACCATCGCCACGTCAGGCCTCCAGCGTTGACGGAGGGACCTCGTTTCGCCGGGGCGGTGAGGTCCACGAGAATCCCCGCGACGAGCAGCGCGGCACTGCTGACCCCGAGCCCCAGGGTGGCGCGAGAGAGACGGGTATGGAGGGCCACGTCGTCTTCGGTGGCGCGGGGACAGCTGTCGTCGACGCAGAGTTCCGAGAAGTTGCCGTGATGCACTAGCGTCGCGATCCCGACCCCCAAGGTGGCGAGGCCCGCGACGCCCCCGGCGCCCAGCAAGCCGTAGCCTACCGTGAGCTGAGAGCTCGAGGTCTGATCGGGCATGGGCGGCCGAATGGGCACCGTCGACACCGGTGTCTTCGGGATGGGGGGCGGCGGCGCGGGGAAGGTGAGGCGGACCTCCACCTGCTTGTTGCGCGCCACCGCCTGAACTTGGGCGTGGGCGGTGTGGGCACCCCATTGTCCGGCCACGGCGTGGGTCCCCGGATCCACCATGAGCGGCCGCTTCGACCAATCGGGCACCAGCTTCCCGTCGATCCAGATCTTCACCGCCGACGGCGAAGCGGGACCGGTGTCGATGGCGAGCTCGGGGATGACGTCGGCGAGGCCACTCCCCTCGAGCTCCGCCTCCTTGCGGGCGCGGTGCCAGGCCCGGGGTGCATCGTCGGGGGGCGTCTCGGCGACGATGGTGTCGTAGCGCCCGAGGGCAGCGATCCAGCGCCCCCGTCGACGCTCGATGCGGGCGATGTAGAGCACGAACACGGGCGAGTGGACGAGGGACTCCGCGTTCTGAAACTTGTCGAAGGCGTCTTCGAAGCGCTGGGCGTTGTAGAGCTCGACGCCCTTGCGCCCCATCTCCAGCGCCAGCTCGCGCTCGGTGCCCTGCGCCTGCGCGGGGGCGGTCCCGCCGAAGCCGATCAGCTCGATGAAGAGCGCGAGGACGAGATGGTACCGGCGCGCCGTCACGCCCCCTCGCCGGCGGTGAGCACCCACCGCGTCAGTTCGGCGCGGGTGTGGATGCGGAGCTTCTGGTAGATGTTCGAGAGGTGCTTGCCCACCGTGCGGGGGCTGATGTCGAGATGTGCGGCGACGCCTTCGTTGCTGTAGCCCTCGGCCACGAGCCGTGCGACCTCGCGCTCGCGCTGGGTGAGCGGAGAGCTGGCTCCAGGCATGGGCACGACCAGCGGCGCCTCATGTCTCAGCTCTTCGGCCGTGCGCAGACCGAACCGCAGCTCGACCTCGCCGACGCGGATGCGGTCGCCCTCGCGCAGCGCAGTCCGGGTCACGGGGCCGTCATTGAGCAGCGTTCCGTTGGTAGAGTCGAGGTCGGTGATGGTCACCATCTCGTATTCATCGACGAAGATCTCGGCGTGACGGCGCGAAACGCCGTCCTCGTCGAGACAGAGCTCGAGCGAGGCCTCCCGGCCGATGCGGTTGAGGCCGGGCTCGAGGGCGATGCGCTGGCCCGCACGCGCCCCGCTCACGACCTCGATGCACGGTCGACGCGGCGACGGAGGCGGTCGGTCCCGCTGAATGCGCGTGGTTCCTTGGCTCATCGCGACGGAGGTCAGATGCCGAATTCGTTCTCGGCCTCGGCGGGCGCTGGGGGCGGGACGACGGGACGCGGCCGCCCGCCAGGCTCGGTCACGACGCGGGGGGCGGCGGTGGGCCGTCGGGGGGTGCGCTCGGGCTCGGCCTCCTCGAGAG
>JGI12048J13642_10406544_pt1 | contig 11400 bp, 16 predicted proteins | sample ElkSlonscriptome_16_FD_13642 | JGI IMG/M metagenome (IMG submission 13642) | reverse complement strand
CTGAAACTCAATCAGTTACGAAAAATCCGAGTCGGAAAATGTCAAAGATGGGCTGGGAGAACGAACTCAGCAACTGTGCGACCTCCTCCTCCGTCAATGTCTTCGGCAAGGTCGCCAGCGTCCAGTGAGCCGGAGAGGCGATGACGGCGGTCAACGCTGCGACCGCGTCACCGCAGGTCCCGCGATAGCGCAAGTAGCTGCGCAACCCGGCGGCCACAGCGGCGGCGTGGGAAGGGGTTTGGTGCGCGTCCAGCTCGTCGGCGAGAAACTGCCGGATGCCAGCCGGTCGCAGATTCGCGATCACGACACTGTCGTCTCCGAACTGTTGGCGCAACAGTCGGCCTGCAATGCGTCGGTAATCACGACGTGTGCCGAGCGACAAACCCTGCACGTCGCGCAGGTGTTTATCGTAGCGGCGTAGTTCTTCGCCGATCGACTCCGTGGGAAGCGTGGTTGACGCGCCAACAGCGCTCGGATGTGTATCTGTGTTCATGCTGGTCTCCTCGACAGTGGAGACCGCACTTCAGAATGCCTGCGTGATTATGTCGAGCAGTCAGCCCCGAAAACGCGACGCTTGCCGCTTCAAACCAGGCCCTATGCGCGCGCCAACAAAGAACCTACGCATAATCCCGAACTCTACATAACGACCCGAACCGGACGTTCAGTGCGACGTTAACGTTTTCCATAAGCGGCGGCATTTTTGGCCGTCTGCTTGATGGGCTAGTTAGGCCCTGTCAGGCTGATCGCTTGCAGGACTTTCTTCGTATGTTACAACTCCATCGGGCAGCACTTCCCAAGGGGCTTTAGACCCCACGTAGATGTGCATACCAATCGAAACGCCCGGATCTCCATCTACGCAGCCCAAAGTAACGCCATGCACTTGGCCTTCGACAGTACCGCAAAGGGTAGACCCACAGACGCTACAAAACATTAGGCCACCACCGCTTCGAGATTCATAGCTCGTAAGTCTTTCTTCGCCACATACCCACTCAAATGTACCGGGTTCGATTTCCGCATAAGTTGACGCTTGCGCGCTGAACGCTTTGCGGCACATTGAACAATGGCAGGACCGCGCATTGTGGAGGGCGCCGTTAACCACATAGGCTATTGCCCCACAGAAACACGACCCTCGAATTTGCATGACGATTCCTTCTTGGCCCTAACGGTATAGTAGACAGGGGAATGCTTACGCTGAGCCAATGGCCGGCACCGGGCGCGTCCGGTTTTGGCCGACTGCTGACCTTCGGCCTTCTTCCGATCGCGACGTTCGGCCAACCCACCGCCGAAGGTCGGCTGGCGACCGGAACCGGACGCTCAGCGCAGCGCTAACGCCGGGCGTAACCGAGCCAGTACCGCGCCTTGCTGTCTTTTCAATTAGCCTCGGAACAAAATGCGCGGTACTGGGTCCGGTTCACGCATTCGCTAGGCGTCCTACACAATGCTATTCGCCATTAGTTGTTGATAAACACTTAGTCTGTCTGCGATCTGCCAGTGCCCGGTTATCTTGCCTTGTTCAAAATAGTAGATCGTAGCACCAGACATCAGGAGTTCTTTCCCAGTAGCTTCGAAGCCTGAGACTTCTCCTAGATGAGTTCCTTTCCAAAGCCATGTTATAAATACTCGGTTTTCATCAGACAGCAAGCTTTGTATCTCGAAAGTTTGGTCCGGCACCGGTTCTCTCGAAATTCGAACTCGCTCTTTCAATCCTTCAACAGTGAGCGTTCGATGATCCCAAGGGTCGCCTGGATCGTGATGAATGGTATAACTATCAGCGACAAACGAATCGATGGCGTCTAGATCGCCTTGGTTCCAAACGGCCTTGATAAAGCTCTCAAGAGTTTTTTGGTTGTCTTCTGACAATTGATTATCGCTCCCAGATGCCTAGCAGTTTTTTTCAGCATAATGTCGGTCCGTCGCATTATGCAGAATCTGGATCTAACGTGCTATACAGAATCTGCTTAAGTCGAGCTGGAAGGCTGTGCACCGGGGTGTGCAACGGCGCCACAAGCATAACCTAGCACCAAACGGTTGGCTGGCGCAGGACGTGAGCGACGGCTTATGGCCGCAATGTGAGGCTACACATAGTGGCCGATAGCGGTCGGCGAACATTATAAGAACTGGCGGCTGTGCTAAACGGCGGATCCGATACTCTGTTAGGACCTTAATCTGTACCCCCTCACAGCCAACGAAGATCAATATGAACTGCTGCCGCTCGCGGCATGAGCCCCAGAGTTTGAACGCTCTCGCCGCAGCACGCCATGCCAATGCCGGATAAAATGTTCGGAGGCTGGCAACAATGTTACATGTGGCTCGTCTATGGTTGATTCGCTAGGGCATACGGTCGCTGGAATCCCACTTCTCGAGACGAAGCTCTACGTCCCCAGGTGGCGTCCGGGTCTGGTATCACGTCCGAGGCTGGTCGAACGCATGGACCGGGGGATCGAGCGTAAGCTGACGCTGGTCTCGGCGCCTGCCGGTTTCGGCAAGACGACGCTGCTGGCCGAATGGGTGGCTGCAGCTTCGGCCAGCGAACGGCCTGTAGCATGGGTCTCGCTGGATCAGGGCGACAATGCCGCCGCCTCCTTCTGGGCCTACTTCATCACCGCCCTGCAGAAGATCCAGTCCGAGGTGGGCGAGCGGGCGCTCTCTTTGCTGCATTCGCCTCAGCCACCACAGATCGAGTCGGTCGTGGCAACCTTGATCAATGAAATCAATGCAATCGAGGACGACTTCGCTCTCATCCTCGACGACTACCAGGTTGTCGATGCCCAGCCTGTCCACGGCGCCGTCGCCTTTCTACTCGATCATCTGCCGCCACGGCTGCACCTGATCATTGCCAGCCGTGCCGACCCGCCCTTGCCTCTGGCCCGCCTGCGTAGCCATGCGGAATTGACCGAGCTGCGGGTCGCCGACCTGCGTTTCACACCCGAAGAGGCGGCTGCTTTTCTCAACGACGTGATGGGGCTGGACATCTCGGCAACCGATGTGGCGGCCCTGGAGAAGCGGACCGAAGGCTGGATCGCGGGGCTCCAGCTGGCAGCGCTCTCTATACAAGGGCGAGAGGACGTTCCCGGGTACGTGGCGGCCTTCTCCGGCGACGACCGCTACATCCTGGACTATCTGGTGGAAGAGGTCCTGCAGCGTCAGCCCGAGCGCGTCCGGAGCTTCCTGCTGCAAACCTCCATTCTCGACCGCTTGAGTGGCCCCCTGTGCGATGCGGTCACCGACCGGACAAGCGGCAAGGCGATGCTGGAGGTTCTGGAACGAGGCAACCTGTTCGTCGTCCCGCTGGATGACAAGCGCCAGTGGTATCGCTATCACCATCTTTTTGCAGACGTTCTCCTCGCGCGTTCGATGGCGGAGCAGCCCGATCGCGTACCTACCCTGCATCGACGGGCGAGCGAGTGGTACGAGCAGAACGGTCTGCCGTCCGGTGCGATCGGCCACGCGCTTGCCGCCGAGGACTTCGAGCGAGCGGCGAACCTAGTCGAGCTGGCCTGGCCGGCAATGCGCAGGAGTAAACAGGAAGCCACGACGCTCGGCTGGGTGAGGGCGCTGACTGACAAGCAGATCCGCGCCAGGCCTGTGCTCAGCGTTGCGTATGCCGTGGCGTTACTGGATGGCGGCGAGCTGGATGCCGCTGAGGCCCGTCTGCAGGACGCGGAACGGTGGTTCGATAGGGCGGCGGACAGGCGTGAACGACCGGAAGCCCCAGCGCCCGAGATGGGCGTTGCCGGGATGGTCGTGGTAGACCCAGAGCAGTTTCGGTCTCTGCCAGCATCAATTGCCAACGCCCGCGCCTATCGTGCTCTGGTTCTCGGCGATGCGCCCGGCACCGTGATGTACGCTCGGCGGGCGCTCGATCTCTTGCAGGAGGCTGACGATTACGAGCGCGGAACCACTGCTGCGCTCCTGGGGCTCGCTTACTGGAGGAACGGGGATCTAGAGGCCGCGCACCGGTATTTTGCCGACGGCCTGGCTAGTCTGCAAAGGGCCGGCGGCATCCCTATTCGGATCGGTGGCTCAGTGATACTGGCTTACATAAGGATAGCGCAAGGTCGTCTGCGTGAGGCAGTCAGTACCTATGAGCGGTCATTGCAGCTTGCGACGGAGAATGGCGAGTCTGTACTGCGGGGAGCGGCGGAGCTGTACATGGGATTGAGTGAGCTCCACCGCGAGCGGGGCGATCTGGAGGCCGCCAGAGAGCACCTGCTGAGAGGTGAGGCGTTGGGCGAGCGAGCTTCCTTGCCGGGCTACGAGTATCTTTGGTGCGTTGCGTCGGCGCGCATGAAAGAGGCCCAAGGAGATCTGGACGGCGCGCTCGACCTCATTCACGAGGCGGAGCGCCTGTACTTCAGGAACCCCATCTCGGATTTGCGCCCCATCGCGGCGCTGAAGACGCGGTTGTGGGTTGCACAGGGCAGGTTGGCGGAAGCCCAGGGCTGGGTGCATGAGCGAGGCCTCTCCGCCGATGATGCCCTCAGCTACCTGAGCGAGTACGAGCACGTCACCTTGGCGCGGGTGCTCATGGCGCGGTACAAGAGCGACCGGGTCGAACGCGCCATCCACGAAGCGATGAGACTACTGGAGCGTCTCCTGCAAGCGGCGGAAGAAGGGGAGAGGACGGGGAGCGTGATCGAAATCCTGGTGCTGCAGGCGCTCGCGCACCAGGCACAGGCCAACATCCCCCAGGCGATCGATCCCCTGGCACGGGCTTTGACGCTGGCCGAGCCGGAGGGCTACGTTCGCATCTTTGTGGACGAGGGGGAGCCCATGCGCGACCTCCTTCGCCAAGCCGCTGCTGGCGGGATTGGGGGCTCCTATACCCGGCGGCTCCTGGCTGCCTTCAACGAGCCCGCTCCGCCCGTCTCGGCACCATCGTCCCCGGTCGCGGCGGCCGAGTTCGTCGAGCCGCTTACTGCACGGGAGGTCGAGATCCTGCGTCTCATTGCCGCTGGCATGAGGAACCAGGAGATTGCCGATCAACTGTTCATCAGTCTGTCCACCGTCAAGCGTCACATCGCGAACGCCTACGGCAAGCTCGACGTCAGTCACCGTACGGAAGCTGTCGCAAAGGCAACCGAGCTGCGCCTGCTGTAAGCGATTCGACATCGTTTCGATCACCCACCTCAGGCAGACGGCAAACATTACCGTCTAAGGTGGTCTCCTGATCGCACGTCCCCTGTCGTGCTCACCTCCCGCCTCGGGAAATACATCCCCAATTACACCCCCCCGGATACACCTTTCGGCCGATTCGAAGGGCATCCCTCGTCTGTAGACTGGCTTTCGACGCTGACCGATTTCACAAGTTCGAGAATGCAATGGCCGACAACTATCGATTTCACGTGAAAGGGCACCTCGACGACCGTTGGTCGGAGTGGCTTGGCGGCCTGGCCGTACAGCGTCAGGAAGATGGCACGACTGTGCTGATTGGGCCGGTCGTCGACCAATCCGCCCTCCATGGCGTGATCATCCGAATCCGTGACCTCGGCCTGTCGTTCCTTTCAGTCCAGTGGATTGCTGGCTCGTCGGCTGACAAGTGCCAACAACCAAACCGAAAAGATCCCTATTGTTGACGCAAGGAGCAGACATGAATACGAAGCTGACGATGAACGACTTCGACAAGAGAGCAAAGTTATCCTCCCTATGGGTCCTTGTTTTCCCCAATATGATCTTTCGTGGCGCCTATTTCCCCTTTGAGCTCTCATCGGGTATCAAACCATGCAATCCAACATCATCCTTCTGCTTCTAGCGGGCATGCTACTTCCCAGCCACTCTGCTGCGGGCAACTGGAAGCACCTACCGAAAGTGCCCTTGGTCACGAAGCAATGTGTCGCGCAGGGGGAACTTTCCTGTTCCGAGTACGAATATACGTTCAGCATCCGAGGCGCAAGCTGTACGGAGAATTGCTTGGTGAGAAACTCCCTGAATATCTGTCAGCTGCGGAACCGATGCATCTTGGACGAGCCCACCGGTTGTTTCCGCAAGAAGGTGTGTTCGAAAATCAGCAACTTGAATACCTGCCGCATGTGGGAGGAGCGGGCTATTTGCCGCTGATCTGGTGTGCCGACCATAAAGGTCGTACCGGTGGATTGGGCAGGCCTTTTCTCGCCGTCGGAGCTGGCGTGCTTTCGACGAAGACCATTCTCGGCCCGTTGCTCGCTGCGCTTTGTTGTGTCGTCGGAAGTCGGGCCGTTCTCCACTTCAACCAGGCATCACTGCGAAGAGTGGCTCCTGAATGCGGCGTCCCCTTGGGGGCGCTGACGACAGCGTTAGCATCGCCAATGGGGCAAGTTCCGTCCCCGACTGCGCTCATCATACCGGCGCTTGCCGTAAGCGCTGCTCTACAGCGGCGCGATTGGCAGGACCAAGCCAACACGGGTCTCTCGGGCCATCCTGGCAGACGGCTGCAGCAGATTCGTTAGCGGCCGCTTGCCCTTGATATTTCTGCTGCCTCCACGTCCTTTTCCGTGGGCGGAATGTCCTGTCCTCGCGTCTCGCTTCCGCTGGGGAAACCAGGACTTGCCCCGCTCCAGCAGACGCGGCCCGACAAAGGTTTTGCGGCGTTTCAACAATACCGTTTAGGAGATGTTTATGAAAATTGCTCTATTGGGTGCAAATGGTAGAACAGGGCGTGAAGTTTTTAGCCGGGCATTGACTGCAGGGCATACCGTGACCGCACTAGTTCGAACTGAAGACAGGCTCGCCGACATCACCCATTCGCGACTAGAGGTTCATGTGGGAAACACCTGCGACCCACGTGTTCTAAAGCAAATTCTCCACGGGCATGATGTGGTGATTTCAACATTGGGGCCGCGAACGCCCACTAAGGCTGCTTGCACGATCTACTCAGAATCTGCGACGTCTATAGTCGAAGCGATGCGAGATTGCGCAGTGAAGCGATTGCTTGTAACTTCCACCGCATTGCTTTTTCCCAGTGAAAAATTGCGTGATAGAATCTTGGGATCTATTGCTAGGCACAATGCTCACAATGCCGACCTAATGGAAAAAGCCATACGCGCCTCCGATCTTGAGTGGACGATTGCGCGATTGGGTTTTCTCAACGGGAAAAGCTCACTGGATTTCAGGCTAGCCGAGGGAGCGCTGCCCGATGGGGCTAAATCGCTTTCACGCGCAGCAGTGGCTCGCTTCCTTCTAGCCGAGGCAGAGCAGCCTAACAATCTCAATACAGTAGTGGGTTTATGCGGATGAAAGCGCCTGGCAAGGCGAATCACAATCGTCCACAACAAGAACGGCCTGGACTCGCTAATGCTCGCCAGTGTTCGCAGCGTTATGTGAAGAAACGGAGAGTTTAAGTGGCTGGGCAATTTCCGGACAGAATCAAATCACTTCCACTCTATGATGGGCGTTTCGACGCATATAGGCTTGAAGCGAAAAATAGTGATGTTCTTTTTGCCTCATACCCCGCAGGCACTACGATTCCTCCTCATGCTCATGACACTGAAAATCATGGCGTCATCACCCGTGGCGAGTTGATACTAAGCATGAACGGCGAAGTCCAACGGTTCTCTGTAGGTGAGTGGTATCATGTCCCTGCGAACGTGGAGCACTCTGCTAAGTTTGAGGTAGAAACAGATGAAGTCGAGTTCTGGTTTCAAAAGAACACATAGCGAATCGTTATGTCTTTAGGAGAATCTTGTGAAAACAACTCTTTTTCTCTCAGTCGCAATTGATGAATTTAGCGCGGACAAGGAAGGCATACGTTTTTTTTCGGAAGGTGCTTGGCAAGATTTGGTGTTCGTTGGTAAACGAAGCCAACAACGTCAGTGCGGGGCGGAGTTCCTTCGAGCAATTGAAGAATGACGAGATGGCAATAGTCCTCAAGCCGAGACATAAGATCGTACTGTCTTCTCGAGACATCGATCTAGCCCATTCCGGATGGCAGCAGGCCAAGTCGAAGAGGGCGATCTCGCAGGTTTTGCCCGCCATCCGTAGTCGCGTGCGCACGGTCCAGATCTCGGGCAACTTGAGCGGCGGCTTCTGTCCAACGAGCTTACCCTTGTTCCATGGGATGTGGTCGGGTGTCAATGTAACCTTGATCTCATTGATCGTCTGCTTCCTCGGTCGTTGGTGAGGAAGCAGCATTTTCGGCCTTGCCCCTGAGGGTGCTCATTGGCCGTTGTTGGGCGATTCGACGAGGCTGAGAGGGCAGCCTTTCCCGGTTTGGGGCCGCTCAAGGCGGGGAATCTCTTGCGGCTCGACCAGGAGCCGGATGGAGCGTGCCTGCCCCGGCGTGCGGCTGATCAGCTGCTTTTCCGTCAGCGTCAGGAGCATCTGGTGGATCGTGGGTGGCGAAGTCCGAAAGAAGCGCTGCAGATCGGCCTCAGCCGGGGGCTGGCCGAACATGACCGAGTAGTTGTAGATAAAGGCTAGGCACTGGCCTTGTTTCTTGGTGAATCGCTCAGCCATACGGAGCACGTCGGGGCTCCCAGGAGCTAGGATGCCGCGGCTCAATGCTGCCTCAGGGCTGGCTCAGAATCCACCGCTGCGGGGGGCGCTTGCCGACCCGAAGCGGACATAACGACCGAGAACAGCCGACCCGAGCGCAGCGAGGGGTCGGCTGGAGCGACTTGTTAGCCGTAATGCGCCTTGCGATCACAATTTGTGACATAGCGCCTCTGTATTATCAAGCGTATCTTCGCCGCCTTCACTTAATGGAGTGGTGTGGTGAACTTCAAGATATGGTTGATTGTTTGATTTTCTTTTGAATGGTGCTTGCGAACTGCAACGCTCACATACTCCGCTAGCGCGCTGTAAAACAGCTTGTACTATTTCTTGATTTCTTACATATACTAGAGTTTGAGTCAGCGTAGCTTTTGGTCGCGAATTGCCTGCGGGCTCTTTCCTTGTTTTTTCACTGACACTATCAATTATTTTGAGATTAGCCGCTGGCTGACAATCTTTACATATTGCAGAGAATTGGGCAGCACCAATAGATAGTGTCCAGACTTCTATTTCTTGAATGCTTTCTGAACATATTTTGATGTAGTTACGCCCAGTAGATGCGTTTCTGGCATAGTTCTTTGTATGACCGGAGATATGCCCACATGATGCAGTATGAAGTACCAAGTAACGTGGAACCGGCTTGCGTTCCGAGTTGAGCACAAAGCCATCTGGATGTTTGGCGATCCAGTCGAAGTATCCTTGCTCATCGTTTCGGAATATTTCCATGGTTCAGTCTTTCTTGAATGGCTAACGTAAAGACTCCGCAGCACGCGACTTTGGCGCGTCCGCTGTAGGCGCATGTTATACGCTTTCCATTTCCTTAAGTGTCTTGCCTTCCTTGTTCTTCCAGGCTGTTAGTCCGTTAGCATGCCCACCATGTATTACTGCGGCTGCGGCACTGGGGCTAGAAAACTCGGTGTCTTCGGTAAAGATATACCTATCACCACCATCCTTCAGAATCCCATCCTCCAAGAATCTTTGGCGCATATGCTTCGGCCATGGCCATTTCTCAACGGATGGACGTTCTCTATACACTGCCTCAGAGCCATTCAGTATTAAGAACCCATTAGGAACACGATAACCGGTAGCTTTAACTCCCTTAATTTCACATCGCAATAACTCTTCTCCATGCTTTCTGTCTTTTGGCTCTTCTGAAACCTTTACAAGCAACTCCACTCCTAGAACAGGAAGTAACTGATAGACTTTTCCGAGGAATACTTCCATGTCCTCCCGGTCCGATTCTGGTAGCTTTGCTCCGCTATTCTGATTGTTTGTGACAATGCATCGTTTCGTTAGATTGGCTTGACTAATAAGCTGCCCTTCAAGATACCGAATGTGCGACTTGGTAAGATTTTCATCTTTACTGACAAAGTACACTACCTGATTCCAGAAGTCTTTTGATAGGTGCGACTTCATTCGATCCTTAATGCATTCTGCCTCGCCAATGTAGATCATCGGCTTCCCTGTCTCAGGCTCGTTACCAGTAAGGAGATAGACTCCTGCCTGCTGTGACTCTTCTCTGCCTAATAGGCCCTCGAACTCACTACGTGGGCCGGCAACCGCTTTCCCGCTCCAATTTGAAAGCTCTGCTGTACGCAGCCGTTTTGGGTCACCGTGGACTAGGAAAAGCTTGATAGTTGCGGTTGGCATGAGGCTTTATGCGTATAACGACTCCGGTAAGCCGACCCGCGCGCGGCACCACGCTTGAGATCGACCCACGACGCCGGCCGCGCCGGGTCGGCTTGACCGGCTCGTTAGCTGCCTGCTTTCTTCAGCAAGAGACGCGGCTCACGATGAACGACTTTGCGGCCAGAGGTAGCCTCATACTCGCGCAAGGCTTCAACTATGCGCTTGAGATCATGACCGTATTTTTCGGCATGCTCTTCTCGGAAGCGCCGAATCTCAGCGACGATTGGATCTTCTTTCATAGCTCCGCTCCAAGTTCCTCCGGAGAGCATAGTACGGGGCAAACAAAACCGTAAGCCTCAATTACCGCGCTTATAGCAGCTTTAGTATAGGCGTTGTTGATATGTTTGAAATTCCAGGTAAGGAGGAAATCGATCCCTGATGCGGCAGCGATGGAAATATGGAGGGCATCTTCTTCGCTGGTTTTGGGTACGGCCCCTCTAATCAGCAATGCCTCAGAAAGAAGCAGGGCATCTTGGGACGCCCCCAGCAAAGGGATATCCGCAACCGCGTTAAGTCTACGTTCGGCGGCGTCTTGATCTCCTTTGGAAATTTCCTGTATCACCAAGGCGGATACGAAAAGATCGAAGTTGCTTCTCCGATTTAGCCACCAGTTTTCGGTGATTACCTGACGAGCTGAGATAACCACGTCCCGACTTGGGCGGGAGGTAAGATAGCTGATAATGGATGATTCGATGTAAACCGACTCGGTCATCAGGTAAGTCACTCAAATCATGATTTCGGACTGTCTGCTGCTAACGAATAAGCGTTTATCTGGTGTGCGCGCGAAATTGGGGCTGCCTGATGGCACGGGGCGGGTGCGCGCAGACCAGATAAACGTTTGTTGGACTAATCCGATCCCAGCACGGCGAGGCTGTCCGCGCGGGGGCTCCTTAGAGAGAGGGGATTGTATTCCCGGGGCCTGCCCGGGTGGCAACTGCACGTGTTCCAACGTGGACGCCCAGCGGGGTCAAACGGAGGCGTGATTGGCATGTGCGTCAGTTTATGCTGGGCGAAAGCCGCGTTTCTGTGATGGAGTTTAGGCCATTTTCCGGATTTCGGGCGAGCGCAAGCGCCGACCGCGGTGGGCCGGTTTCGATTGGCTGGCCGGTGCGTCTGGGGGGTCAGTGCAGGAGGACCTCACCTCCCCCGGGGTCGCGCCGCGGCGCGGTCAGGTGGGCGCGCACCCGCAGGTGCCCGCGGCGGCAGCTCGGGCACGGATAGCCATCGAAGGGCACCGCCGCGCTC
>JGI12048J13642_10610275_pt1 | contig 11409 bp, 6 predicted proteins | sample ElkSlonscriptome_16_FD_13642 | JGI IMG/M metagenome (IMG submission 13642) | reverse complement strand
TTGAGAAAGGTAAGGCGGTAATTGGTTAAGGTATGGAACCCACAGAAGAAGTTTTTTTTCAAGTTCAGGAACTCAAGGAAGCGATTCAGGAACTGAAAGAGCAGATTAAAGAAATGCAGACGATAAATGAGGTGCAGCAAGAGTCAATTACGTCTTTAATTGCTCTGTCTCAGAAGCAAACCACGGTAATTGAGCAGCAAACCTCTGTGATTCAGCAATTGGTGAGTCGGTAAGGGAAAGATAAGTAGGTGGACATAATTAAAGTGAACGGTGGAGAACTCGCTTCGCGAGAAGCAAGCTACGTCATTCGTCATTTGTCATTTGTCAAAACCCTTGATAAGTAGTCGGACAAAAGAAAACGACACTATATTAAGTTTTGTAAATAGCCCTCAAAGCCTTACTGTTCCCTGTTCCCCGTTCCCTGTTCCCTAATCTCAACTGTTAACTTTAATTGTGTCCACCTACTTAGTTCCCTGTTCCCCGTTCCCTGTTCCCTAATCTCAACTGTTAACTTTAATGAAAGTCCACCTACTTAAAATAGGATTTACCGTTCAACAGCCCCTAACGCCTTAAGGGTGGCTTTTTGTGCATCCGTTAACCCTCGAGTCCCCGTGATATTCATCCCCTCGTAAAGCCGATTCGCTCGTAGGGTTTTGAGGCACTCACCCGTATTGATATCCCAGATTTTAATCGTTTCATCTTGACTACTACTAATCAAAATACGACCATCTGGACTCCACGTCACAGAATAGACCCAACTGGTGTGACCGGACAACACTCTTATGGCTTCACAGGTTTGGGTATCCCATAAGCGAACCGAGAAGTCATGATTACCACTTGCCAGAATCCGACCATTTGGACTCCAAGCGACAACCCATACCCCACCCGCATCGCTGTGCCAGGTTTTCAGACATTCACCTGTACTCACATCCCACAAGCGCATCGTTTGGTCATGACTGCCACTGGCAAGAGTATAACTATCCGGACTCCACGCCACAGAACAGATCCAACCCGTATGACCCTGCAATAGTTTCCCGCATTGACCGCGATTCACATCCCACAGGCGAATCGAGAAATCAAAACTACCCGTAGCCAGGGTACAACTATCTGGACTCCATGCCACTGTCCAAACCCAACTGGTGTGACCCTGCAACACTGAACGGCAAACCCCGGTTTGAGCATCCCATAACCGCACCGATAAGTCATGACTGCCACTAGCAAGGGTATGACCATCGGGACTCCAAACTAATGTCCAAATGCTACCCGTATGACCGGGTAACGCCAGGAGACAGTGACCACTCTCCACATCCCACAGGCGAACGCAGGCGTCGAGACTACCTGTAGCCAGTTTACAACCATCCGGACTCCAAGTTACGCCGCGTATTCCATTAGTGTGACCGGACAAAACCTTGAGGCATTCACCGCTATGGCTATCCCACAACCGCGCCACAAAGTCGTCACTACCACTCGCCAAGAACTCGCCATTAGGACTGACAGCAACCGACCAGATCCCACTGGTGTAACCATGCAACGCTTTTAGGCATTGACCATCACGGACATCCCACAAGCGAAGGCTTTGGTCATGACTGGCGCTGGCAATCGTGCGACCATCGGGACTCCAGGCAACTGACCAGATTCGTTCGGTGTGACCCTGTAAAATTTTAAGACAGCGACGATTACGAATATCCCACAAGCGCACAATTGGCTCAAAACCACTACTAGCAAGGAGACAACCATCGGGACTCCAGGCGACTGAGCGAATCCACTCGGTGTGACCTTGGAAAACATGGAGACAGCGACCATTACCCACATCCCATAAGCGCACGGTTTGGTCATCACTGCCACTGGCGATAGTACGACCATCGGGACTCCAAACTACAGCTCGTACCTCATCAGTGTGACCGTGAAAGGCTTTAATACACTGACCATTACCCACATCCCAGATGCGAATCGCTGGGTCAAGACCACTACTGGCAATAGTACGACCATCCCGACTCCACGCCACTGACCAGATCCTACTCGTTTGACCCTCTAGCGCCTTGATACACTGACCCTTACCCACATCCCACAAGCGTACTGTGGGGTCAAGACCACTACTGGCTAAGGTTTGACCATCGGGACTGAAGGCAACCGCCCAAACTCCATTGGCATGACCGTGAAACGCCTTGAGACATTGACCCTCACGCACATCCCATAAACGCACGGTTTGGTCATCACTACAACTTGCCAGGATTTGACCATCGGGACTGAAGCTGACTCCCCAGACCCAACCCTGATGCCCGTTTAACGTCAAAAGTTGTTTGCCATCTGCCACTTGCCACAAACGCACGTTCCCGTCTACATCGCCTGTCGCCACCTGTTTTCCATCGGGACTAAATGCCACTACCAGTACGCCACTTAAGGTTTCTGAGAAAACCGATTTACTTAAATCGGCATTTTGGAAGTTAACATTATATAAATTCCGGCGACGTAAGTCAGCTTGCCAAATCGTTAGATTAGAAAAATTATAGTTGGTTAAATTAATGTGGAGTTGATGCAAGAGGTTAATTAAATTTCCGCCACAATAGCCGGCTAATGCCGAAAAATGTTCTCGGAGTTGGGTTAAAATACCAGCGAGTTTAGCTTCTAAGGTTTTGGGTGATTTAAAGGTTTGGTTAAGCCTCTGGACAAGGGGGTCTAGAATCAGACGGATTTGACTGGCTCTGACATAATCTTTTGCGGTGACTTTGACCAGAGGGTGACTGATTAATACGTCAGGGTGTTCTGTGGCAATTTCGTCATAACAGCTATCAATGAATCGCTCAGTCACGTACTCCATAACGACAGGTTGTTGGGTGTAACGAAACGACAACTTTTCTTGGGGTAGGCGCGTCGCTTTCTCAATTAGCGATCGCCCCCACAGACTTTCTAAGGCTTCCATTAAATTTGACCGAGATACTCCAGGTACGATGTCATCTTGGAGTTCGGCGATGGTTGTCCCTTCTCGATTAATCGCTAACCAGTACATGATACTTTTTTCTAGGGAAGGAAGGCGGTCAAACTGTTGCTCTAGCAAGCGGCGAACGCTATTGAAAACAACGGTATCTTCGGCTAAAAAGGCTTCAATTTCGCCGTCAAATAGGGCTTTAATCGAGGTGGCAACAATTTTGATAGCAAGGGGGTTATTGTCGTAGCGATCGCACAACTGTTGTTGATAGGTTGGTTGTCCCACCAATCCTTTATCTTGCAGCAATGCGATCGCGATATCCTGGGAACCACTCAAGCGCAAGGAACGCACGGGCAGTTTGTCTCCCTCACTGGCGGTAATAATAGCTGGCTTTTCCCGACTGGTGAAGATGACACAACTTTGATGGGCGGTTTCGCCAATGGCTCGGAGCAGGTTCTCATAGTCTTCATAACCGGGGCGAAATTGTCCTGCTTGAGCCGCTTCTAAAATGGCTTCCATATTATCTAAAATTAACAGACAACGGAAAGTACGCAAATAATGAAGGAGTCGTCCCAATTCCGGTTTGGTTTCTTGTTGGTTAGAGATAAAGGACACTAAATCACCCAGAAGGGTTTCTAGGGGTGGGGCGTTGCGTAAACTTCGCCAAATCACATAGTCAAACTCATGCTGCACCTGTTGAGCCACCTTGGCGGTGAGTGTCGTTTTGCCGATTCCGCCGATGCCTAATACTCCAATCAGGCGACACTGATCGGTGATAACTGATTGCACTAACGTTGCCCGTTCTTGGCGGCGTCCATAGAACACGGAGACATCAGCCGCTTCTTCCCAGTCGATGGAATTGGGAATTAAAGTTTCTTGAGATTCCTTGCTCCCAGACGTGCCATGGAGAGACGTTGCATGGGACGTCTCTACATCGGGTTGTGAACCTTGGCTTTGCTGTCGCCACTGGCGTTCTAGAACGGAGCGAACATTGGTTTTACTGACCTTTTCATTCAAGGCTTCACTCAGCATTTTCCATAACTTCGGACCCACGTCTCGCTTCAAGTAGCTGGTAGAATAACGGGCTTCTGTGGCGATTTCTTCATAGTTTTTTCTCTGCCAGGAGTATTGCAGGATCGCAATTTCTACGGGGGACAACCGTCGTCCTGTTGTCACAAAGATTGCTTCATCAGCAATGGCAAGTCCATCTTCAAACTTCATGATTCACCCTTGGCGTGGAACTGGATTGGCGAAGCTTACTGAACTTTAGCAGAACTTTCCCGACTTTTTCCAGAACTTATCTGTATTGACGATGAGTTGTTGTTCAAAGATACTGACCTATCAAAGGATTCGGCGAATTTTCTGCTAGCACAAGAGTCTCGACTTATGTCAATTCCATTGATGATGTGGTGATGGGTAAGGTTCGCCCCACGGCTTCAGTTTCAGAACCCTCTAAAGTTCCAAGAACATTTGACGTTTATTTTTGGGAAAAAACACGGATATGCGATCGCTCAATCAATCTGTAACAACTATTACTCTTGCCGCAACTGCAACTCTAGGGGTTTGGTCAGGAAGTGCAAAAGCAGCTAGTCTCACCATTGGACAGAACTTTACAGGCACAACAGTGCTTGATGTCGCAAGGCTGAATAATGGTTTGTCATTCACTCCGCCTGATACCATCGGTGCAGTTGGAACTGATCACATTGTTGGTTTCACCAATGGTTCGTTTACTATCTACGACAAGACAACTGCCACGCGCCTACAACAACTAAGTCACAGCCAGTTTTGGACAGATATTGCTGGTATTGAGCTAAATAGGGGTTAGTCTCTATACCGAAAGCTGATCTCTTATCGTCCACACCAACAGTGGCAAATGCCCAGATTTTTCGGAATCTGGATCTATTCCAATATGGTTGGACTATTCAGCCAGCACTGGACTTTGGTCTTTCAGATGGTCGTGCCGCCTTGCTAGCAACTGATATCTTCACCACTACTAATGTACTTAAGCGTGCTGACCTGTTCAACTCTGACAGCAGTTCGGCAAGCCTTTCTTCTCCAGTTGACATCCCAGTTGATACTTACACTTCGCCTCCCTTGGCAACTCAACCGGATGGTTCAAAAATAATCAGAACTAATGATTACCGTTTCAGTGGGAATGTTTTTGAAATTGGTGATAGCCTCTGGGCTACTCACAACATCAATGTTGGAGGTCGCGCTGCTATTCGTTGGTACGAAATTGATGAAAGAACCAATGCCGTGCTTCAGTCTGGTACGATTGGCGATCCAGAACATGACTATTTCTATCCCTCCATTGCCGTTAACCCATTTGGCGATGTCGTGATTGGTTTCAACCGTTCTGGTTTGAACGAATTTATTAGTAGTTATGCGGTACTGGGCGAGACAAACAAAGGAGTCACAACCTTTGGCAATCCCTTATTACTGCGGGCAGGCACTGTCAATTATCAAGGACTGCCAGGAGGAGACCCTCCTGATCGTCCTGATGTTCGCTGGGGCGACTACAGTGCCACTGTCATCGATCCCAGCGATCCCTTTAGCTTCTGGACTTTTCAAGAAGTTCCCCGATTAGCTATTTTTATAGGAGGGGATACAGAGCGCGTTTGGACAACTCAAATTACTCAAGTAAAAATTGTTCGCAGTGTCCCTGAACCCGCTTCTGTAATGGGCTTATTAGCATTTGCTGGTTTGAGTGCTGCCTCTTGGCGGAAACGCAAAAATCAATCGACAGCCAGCGATCGCCTTTTGAAAATGAGGAGAAAAGGGGAAGATTCTTAGCATCAGTAATGATAGCAGTAGATCGCCACTAATGTCTTTGATTAGGGAGCATCCCAGTTGGGAAACACTATTGCCCAAAGCAACGATATTTCGAGGGTTTCAGCCCCCTTTAAAGAGCTAACGCGCAAAATTTGGATGCTACCGAGTCGCAATTGTTTCTGGCACACCTAGAGCGCCAGTCCAGTAATCAAAATTGATCCGAGAATCTCCCAAAAACTGTAACAAAAACTACAAAATTTCCCCTTTGGTAGAGACGTTCCGCCGGAACGTCTCTACCAATCGCTATTAGTAGACCGACGCTCTAGCACCTAACACCTAGCACCTTTTGACCCATCAATGTCTCGCCTTAGACCGATAGCCGGGAAACTTACTGAACTTTACCAGAACTTTCCAGAACTTTTCTGTATTGACAGAAAATATGAGTTCTTATAAATTGAAAAGCAAGGCAGTTGAAAGCTTTTCAAAATTAGTGTTTCCAGTCTGATAATTATTCCAACTGCTCAACAAATCTTAATTTCATTCCTTGAAGAATAAAGACAAGGAAGAATGCCATCACTTGTGGGTGACTTGTGGCAAATGAATCGGGTGTATCTCAAAACTTAATTCCCTAAACACCTAACTAAACAGGAGAACTCTCGTGGTTCAATCAAATATCAGTCCTGTCAGTGAACAAGAACACCTCAGTTCAACCTTGTCCTCTGAACAAAGTAGTCCGTTTACCTATTGCTCACTGCCTCCGATTCCTGAGCGAGAATTTGACCCCAGTGTTAACCCAAACCGAGCTAATCTTATACAATTCCTAGATAACAAATGGGTGAATGGGACGATCTTACACTACTACTTCTTTGACCAGACCAATATAGCGATCGCGCCGGGGAAACATCGGTGATGATGTGGTAGCGATACTAGGCTGATTGAACCCGGGTGTGGTTATCACTGCTCCCATCTCCATGATTATGACCACACCCGAAGACCAATAACCTACAATCCCACATTTTGGACGCTGTGGGATGAGCTGAACAGAACGTTTTCTGAACTTTCCTGTATCCACAAAAACCTGTTGATTGCAGACATTCAACCAGTCGGTTGGGTTGAGGGACGAAACCCAACTCTCAAGTTTATCTGTGCGGAATTTTTTCTAAGTTATCTAGTTTGAAAACCCTACTAAGTTGAGGTAATTTATGGCTTGTACACGCGGTAATTCATACATTATTCAAGCGGGAGATACGCTTTCTATGATTGCCCAAAATCAATTGGGCGATGGAAACCGCTGGCGTGAAATCATGAAACCTGATGGTACTTCATTCACAGAAGCCGATGCTGGTAATTTGCAGGTGGGTCAAGAAATCTGCCTTCCTGCTAACTCTCCCCCCGTTGAAAATGATCCTCCACCTGTCACAGGGGGTAATGGAGGATCAGCAACAGGATATAAAATAGTCGGTTACTTTGAAAATTGGGCGCAATACCGCCCAAAAGGGAACGGCTATTTTTTGCCAGAACAGGTCGATCCTTCACTCTTGACTCACATCAACTTTGCTTTTGCTGTGTTTGGATTTATTACTAAAAGCGTTGACCCAGAGAACCCCCGCCTGACAGGTGACTATAAACTCCAACCCATTGAGTGGAACGAGCAGGATGCACTCTATCCGGAACTCCAGAAATTAAAGGAAAAAAATCCTAATCTCAAGACGTTACTGTCAATTGGCGGTTGGAGTTTTAATGACCCCGAGGATATCAATGAAATTGGCACTTCTACTTATCAACTGTTTAGCCAAATGGCGAGTTCTTCAGCCGGGAGGCAAGAGTTTATCTCGTCTGCGATTGAATACGCTAAAAAATATGGCTTCGATGGCATTGACCTTGACTGGGAATATCCGGGCTATATCGGTAGAGGCGGAACCCCGGAAGACTTACCCAATTTCCTGGTGCTGGTGCAGGAGTTTCGTAGCGCCATCGGTGGACAAAACCTGCTTTTAACTATGGCATCACCTGCGATTGTACCCACAGGAACGCCAGAGTATTACCACAACAATCCAAACGAATACTTTGAATGGTTGCGCCAGTGTACCGAACAACTTGATTGGTTGAATGTGATGTCTTATGACTATCACGGTGCGTGGCCCAGTGATACAGTTACCGGAGTTAACGCACCGTTACCGCAAGATTCTACTCCTGATGGGTCATTTAGTGTCAAAAATACGGTAGAAGCTTACCTGGAAGCCGGAATTCCCAAGGAAAAAATGGTACTGGGAATGGGAACGTATGGTCGAACGTTTAAGGTTACAGGTTCACTGACTGCCAGTGATAGTGGACCCGGAAAGCCTTATAGTGGTCCAGGTTCAGCCGGACCAGGGACGAGGATTCCAGGAATTCTGGCTTACTACGAAATTAAGAGTCGTTTATCCAGTGGCGACTTGACACGAGGGTGGGATGAGCCAACTCTGACTCCTTACGCTAGCAGTCAAACTGGGGATTGGGTGAGTTACGACGATGAGGAATCCCTGGCTTATAAGGTGAGTTATGCGATTGAGAAAGGTTTGGCAGGTGCGATGGTTTGGGCGATTGGTCAAGATGATTTTAGCAATGGTTATCCTTTGCTGAAAAACATCAAAGATATTCTGGATCATCCGGAAAAAAGACCCAAGTTGCCGCTGTCGTTGGTAAAAAGTTTATTTAGTGAATCTAGTGATAACAAATTTGGTGAACCCCAGAACTACGATCCTGGCAAGCAGCCTGCTGTGGCTGTGAATAAGGATAACGTCGTCGTAGAGGTTCACCAAGGACAAGTTCGCTTAACCACAGTTGACCTTGCCTATCGCGCCGGGGAAGTTGTTAAAGAAAAAAATCAGATCGATTGGAATCAGCTTAATGATAAAAAAGAGCAAGGTAAGAAGTACGATACAGGCAACAATCCTTCGGTTGCTATCAATAATAAGGTTGTAGTAGAGGTTCATGAAACTGGAACAGGGGAAATCTGGTATCATACCGCCACACTAAAGCCAAATCCATCAGATAAAGACGACCGGGTCGATTTTAACGAAGGCTTCTATTATGACAAGGGTGATAGTCCTTCAGTTGCTATTAATGATGACGGGATTGTTGTGGAAGTTCACCACTCTGATGGAAATCTTTGGTATCGTGCCGGAGAAGTTAAAGGTAAAAATATCAATTGGCAACCTGTTAATGATAGCGGGAGTAAAATCGGTAATTACAATTCGGGCAATACCCCTTCGGTTGCTATCAATAATAATGGGGTTGTAGTAGAGGTTCACGAAAATGAAACGGGGGAAATATACTATCATATCGCCTTTCTTAAATCAGATAAGCCAAATAACTGGGTCGAATTTCAACCAGGCATCCGTTATGACAAGGGTTATAGTCCTTCAGTTGCTATTAATGATAACGGGATTGTTGTCGTAATTCACAACTCTGATGAATCCACTCTCGTGTATTGTACTGGTCAAGTAAACACAAATCTTAACAAGATAGATTGGTCTAAACCTCAAACTATTAAGTACGATGACAAGAAGCTTTCTCGTCCTAAGGTTGCTTGCAATACAACTTTAGCCGTGGAAACTCATGAAGAGTATATTAGAATAGTCAAACCTGGACTGGGAGATGTCCCTCACCCCGTTAAGGAACATCTCGGACTTTCCTATTCGATTTTGCCCTTACCAAAAAGAACCTCCCAAGCTGACTGGATTGAAGCGCAAGGTGCGAATTCATACTGCTATTACAGTATTGATAGCCATATTACAGGAGGCAAAAATTATTCAACAAACAAAAGGATAAGAGTGGATGAAAGTGCGCCCTATGTCTGTGCAATCCTGACTAAAAATCATGACTCAGTAGATTTTCCAACGGGCGCAACGCTAAAAATTACAGGAGCAGATGGAACTGTCTATGATCAGCAGTCCAATACGGACAATCTACTAGTGATAATGTCTGGTTCTTCACTTCAGAACCTTATTGTCAAAGATCCTATACCGGGAGATTGGCTAATTACGTTGACCGTGCCTAAAAATGTGGAATTTCACTTTGATTTTCAAACACTTCCGTCTGAAAATGTGAGCGGAACAATAGAAAATACCCTTGCAAGCGCTCATAAAACACCCGAAGGAAACCAGCGTTTGGAAAAACGCGGGTTGGAGTCTCTAGGAGGTGACCTCATGATGCTAAGCTTAATATCTCCACTGGCACTGGAAATCCCCCTAGGTCCAGTGGCTGCTGCGTTAACGTTTTTAGGTATGTCCATTATATCTTTACGTAACGCTGCTTCTCAAAAAGCCAGCCCAGCCCAGGCTGGGTATGATCTTTTCCAGGCAGCTCAGAGAAACGAGCAGTCAAGAGAAAGCGAATTCGGTAAGTCTATCTATTCAACGTTAAAGGACTTAATAGGGGAAATCGCAAAAACTTTGACTAAAACTGCTAAAAAAAGACCTAATCAAGGGGACATCCGGATAGCTACCTGGAATGTAGGCACCAGGTTTACATTGGATGGTCAAGTTGTTACAGTCACGAATGCCAAGTTCAGAATGGCTTTATTTGCAGAATACGGAGCAGCAATAGGCATACACATTATAGCTTTTCAAGAAGCACCAAGAAATTTGACACAAAATCAGATCAATGCGATTGTCGGTGCAACGGGATATAGTTGGCAATATATGGGGATGGAGTACCCAACAGGCACAGGGCGTGCCAACAACCGTGGGACGGAAAAAGCTTACCTAGTCCTCTATGATCCTAATGTTCTCACAATCAATAGAGGGATTAGCTTTTTCAGCGATGTTAGTACTCAACAGAGTTACATTGATCAATTCATTGACCCCTCTTCACGTTACCAATGTCGTCCACCTGTGATGATCAATTTTAGTGTAGTGAATTCAATTAATAGCTTATATTTTGTGACCTGGCACAACGAAGAGACTCCCAGATCGCTATCAGCATATCTGTTGTACGTGCTTAGTGAACATATCGCATCTCAAACTCCTCCAAGTGCAAAATGGGTAGTAGCCGGTGATTTTAACTGGGCAAATGTGGATAGAATATCGGCTAACGATATGGGAGGAAGGACGACAGGTGGACAGATATTCGTTGGCTGGGTAGGAATATCAGGAGGAACAGTGAGAGGTCGAAATGGAGATAAGGATCATATTTTAACAGACTTTAATTCCGCCGTTGAAGTCACGGCAGCACCGACATTTGAAAGTGATGCTGGTCATCTTGCATTGATTGCAGATGTGAGTTAGAAATCAAGGACTGAGGCTTACCAAACATCGTCAACAAGTACTGACAATAAGGGGCTTTCTCTAGTTATAAAGCTAGGAACAATAAAGGTTTAGTAGAGCGATCGCGTAATCTCTTCTGTTATTCTCCGCTCGATTAACGATTTTCCGAGAATACACTCATCCATCAGGTGATTATCGCGATCGCACGCTGAACCCACCCCAACAAGCACCTCAGTTGCCACTCACTTACATCCGTGCGATCGCATCATCTACCAAAAGGGAATCGGCAGGCATCTCATGAACTATTTTGTAAAGATTTTCAGCAAAGGCTTGACAATTTTACCCCTAGCTTTAATGGCTACATTATCATCAGCTCAAGCCCAATCGATTATCCCTGCCGCTGATGGAACAGGTACAATTGTCACCCCGGATGGAAACCAATTTAATATTGAGGGTGGTAGC
>JGI12048J13642_10855774_pt1 | contig 11410 bp, 10 predicted proteins | sample ElkSlonscriptome_16_FD_13642 | JGI IMG/M metagenome (IMG submission 13642) | reverse complement strand
GCGCCGGTGATCCTCCTGCAAGGAGGCGCAGTACAATCGCATCGTCTCTCCGTGCTCTTCCCCGTAACCGTGAAACCCGCTCATCACGCCACCCGTAACGTCCCGTGTGTGGTGAAGATGGTCTCACTCGACGCACTCTAGTTCAATAGATTGACGTGGTTTATTAATAATCCAATCGACGATGAATGCGTAACTTGTTAGGAACTGTCCCTTCGGTCCATAACTAATAAGGAGATCCAAAGATAATAATAGCGGCAACACCAAAGACGAACTGAGCGGCGTGATAACATATTTCCTGGGCCCCAAACACGCCTCGATGACATGAAGATCGCCATTATCGCACCCTATTGGAACCCTCCGCACTTCGTCGGCGGTATTAGTCGCGTCATATATGCACTCCGTAGCGCGTGGACCGCAAACGGACATTTGGTTCATGTATTTGCCGCTAATACAAGGCCCGAACCTCTGGACGGAATTTATCGTTTGCCCTGCCCGCGGTTGCCGCTCCGCACTCTGTGGAATTCTCTATACCTGAGGGTCGCAGGCGATCTGAGGCCGTATGACGTTGTGTTTCCGCAAACCGGCGTTTCTGCCCTATTCTCAAACCCCGCTCAATGTGTTCCATGTATTCATACTCTAACAAACGTTGAAGACAAGGGAAAGCTACGGCCATGGCGGTTTTTTCATGATGATTTAGAAAGCGCAGCACTGAATAGGATGACCTATGCAGTTACGATATCCGAGGAAGTACGAGAGGCCTTGATTTCTCGCTACCGTTTTCACGATCGCAATGTCCTCTGCACCAAGAATGGTGTCGATACCGAATGGTTCACCTCTTCTGCACCCGTGCCTGAGCACGATGTATTCACGGTTTTCTCGGCGGGACGACTGATACCACGGAAGCGATTCGATTTGCTGTTGCGTGCCTTCGCGCTTCTGCATTCCACGAATCCAACAGCCCGACTCAGAATTGCAGGGGAGGGGCCACAGCGCTCGTTTCTCGAAGGCCTTGCGAGAACACTCGGCATATCGCACAGGATCGCTTTCCTCGGGCAGTTGGACACACAACACTTGATTCACGAATTTCGAGGTTCTTCAGTATTTGCCCTCGCCTCCGAAGCGGAAGGGATGCCAATGATCTTGCTCGAAGCGATGGCTATGTCAATGCCTGTGGTGGTCGCGGGTTTCCCCGGAGTGAAGTCGATTGTAAGTCACGGGGAAGATGGCCTTGTCGTGACGTCTTCGGATCCGACAAGATGGGCTCAAACTCTGGTCGACGTTTGTGATAAGCCCGCTCTGGGGTCTTCGTTGGGCGCGCGCGCGCGCACGAAAGTCGAGAGACATTTTTCTTGGGAGAGCACCGCCGAGGAAATACTTCGATTCTTCCAAGAAGTGCGGAGGCACTCTGGAGCGCTTGTAAGCTAGCGGCGAGCGCGAAAACGATCTGCGGTACTGCAACTACGATGGGCGGTTTTGATCCTGGTCTTTGATGAACGAAAGAGTAGAGCTGATAAACGTGAAGGGGCAAGGCGGTCATGATTAGACACGGTTGGGAACTGGGCGATGATGAAATCGCGTTTCGTTACTCTCAAGAGGCACGGCTTCGCCAATACGACTTGAATCCTGTGCACAGTTTGATTGAACGTGCACTGAGGTACGTTCAGAGTCAGCAGCAGCTGTCACGCCAAGGGGTTAATCTAGTCGATATCGGCTGCGGGACTGGCGTTCTGCTTGAGAGACTCCGGCGTATCTTTCCGGGATGGGACCTGCGTGGCTATGATCCAGGGATACCGGAAAATATAGAGGAACAGCCGCGCGATCGAAATCCACTTCTGCGGTACGGATCAATCTATGGTTTGCTGGCCGAATCTGCTTCAGTGGATGTCGTGATCTTATCGGAGGTTGTAGAACACCTCAACCGACCGAAGCAAGGGCTGGACGAAGTGAGGAGAATTCTTAAGCCCGACGGCGTTGCCATAATCTCCATGCCTAACGGTTCGGCGTTTCCGGGGTGGAAACTCTGGGCGCGTCTACTGCCTTTTGAATGGGCGACCAAGCGTCTTCTTCCTGCGGAACACCCAAATAGGACATGGCAACCTATTGATACGCTGTACGAATACGACGAGATTCTTGAATTAATGACCGCATGTGAGCTAGAAATACTCCGTATCGAAACAGCCCAATACCTACCCCCGTTACTACATAGCGCTCCTTTCTTCGGGCGAATCTACCGAAAATTCGACGTCGATAGGTTGGCCCGGAAGGTGCTCAAACATCGCTCAGCATATCGCCTCGTCCTTGTCACTCAGAAACGGACGTCACTCCAACCTGACTAGTACAGGTTCTTTCAATCGCCCGCGCGAGCAGGTTGCGTGACGACTACGTGTGACAGGTCGTGAGCCATACCGTCCCGCACATCTCCAGGCCAGAACCTCCCCGAACACACAAGTGGCTGATCCGGCCGGGGCTAGGCCCGTGGCATGCGTCGATGCGACGAAGAACATCGTCTAAACCTCCGATCTGGCAAGGCAGTCCGACTTGTGGGTCATTGTATGACGGTGAGCCGCGCGGTTCGCAGACCAAGCACCTGACAAGCGAATGGCCAGTCAAAGCAGTGCCTCCTAATGGTTCTTGTACTGATCGCCAGCCTTCGACATGCTTCCCAACCTCGCGTCCAGCGTTAGAATCGTTTCATGGTCTACGAAATTGGGCGCGTAGAATGCGACTCCAGGAAGTTTCGACAGAGTTTCGTCGGTAAAGATGTGAAGGAGTTGATCGTCGATATGATTGACGAATCCCGTCGAGCCAACGGAGCGCATCTTCTCATGCAATCCCAACCCAATGAGCGTCGTCTTGCTGATTCCCGTCGCCTGCGACTCGAGACGATCGATATCTCTGCCGAGCCTTTGGAACTGATCCGGCCTGCCTTCCCTCTCGGGGATATAGATCTGCGGCACAAAAAAATCGCAATACCGATTGATTGCCTGAAGCAACGGAACATTGGGGCGTGCCCATTCCGAAGATCCCCATACGACGAGCAGCTTTTCCGGATACTTCCTTCGAATATCACGAAGCAGTCGGATCATGATGTCGCGGCGCTCCGGATCAACCACGTCGCCTCTGCCTCCTCCAAGCAATTCGTCGACCGAGATGCCGTCCGCCGTCTTGATGTTTCGCTCGAAATTCGCGTAGATATCCTCATAGGTAGTCAAACGCACATGTCCTCCCTTTCGTTGGTCGAAAACCCGAAAGGGATAAACGCGATTCAAGATCGTTACTCCTCGACTGCGCCAGTACGCGTATGCCCTCGGGTCCTCTTGTATATGTCCGGCCAGCACGTCAATATGAGTCACAGCGTTTAGCGCTCGTCGGCCTGAGTCGAACTCCCCGCCATGCGCGACCGGCCAGTAGTAGGAAAGCACGATGGGTGCGCCAAGGGTCGGCCGACTACAGCTAATGAGTAACGCAATAATCAGAGCGCTCTTAAGAAAACAAGAACATGTGCGCAACGGTTCACGGATGGAAAGGAGACGATAAGAGTCAAAATCATGCATGACGAAGTCCTTTGGCGTAAATCTCAAGATTCATGAAGAACTCTGCGCTCGCAACCGGCGCTGTGTCGCTACTGTTGTTTTCTGTGTTGTTGCCGAAAGTCCGAATTGGCAGCACCGAGGTCGGTCTCGACGACTTTGCGGCGGTATTATTGCTGATGGTTCTTGCCAAGCTCGCATACCGGACGCCAAAGCCCGTAGTCCGGGGGGTGAGCCCGCTAGTCTTATGGCTGATCCTCGTCGTCTACGGGATGGTTTTCAGTCTGCTGAACAACTGGTTCTACATGGGCGAGTTGCTATTGCCTACTCACATGTGGCAGTACGTCAAGCGTGCCGTGTACTTTGGGTTACCGTTCTATTTCGGATATAGGCAGACATTGCCAGCACGGCGACTTTATGACCTGCTTCTTTGGTTCCTGCTCATCGCATGCGCTATTGGTGTGCTGCAGTCGATACCCACGCTGAATATCGGGGATTCACTCGTTGCACTATATGCTAGATCGGACCAACAATTCTATCTTACCGCGGAGCGCTTGTTTAGTAACAAGCAGGTCATCGGGATCGCTGGGTTTGCAACGGCGTGGGGTGGCTTCGCGATGTTCGCGCTAGCCTTCGCTTTTGCAGCCATAGCGATCGGCTTCCGCGGCGGGGCCAAGTCCATCTGGGGCCTGCACAAGCGCGAGATCCTCCTTGTCTTCTTGGCCGGTTTCAACCTAATGATGGCGGGGTCCCGTGTAGCGCTCGCAGCAGCGCTAGTTGTCGTCGTGTCCGGCGCATCGCTACTGTTTCTTCAGGGCGGAAAACCCAGACAAAAGCGCCGAGCCATTGCTCTCGTTTTGGGATTAGGCGTCCTAATCGGCGTGGCCACAACCTTCTTTCCGGAACGCGCGAGCTTTCTGACTGATCGTTTTGACGCCCTGGTGCATGCAGACAGGATTGGAGCCGCGCGCGGTGCACAGGTCGAAGCAGCTCTTGGCCTTTTGCGAGATGTGAGCGCGTGGTTGCTCGGCGTAGGCCATACGGCGCAAAAAAGATTCGCTGTCTCATGGGGGACAGAGATCGAGATGATTTATCTGTTAGTGTCTTATGGAGTCTTGGGCCTAGTACTCCACTACCTTCTCTTGTGGATAAGCGCATATCACGGCCTCGGTGTGATGCGACGGGATGATCCGTACGCCGCGGTGCTTGGTTACTGCGCAGTACTAGCTGTGATCGGATACGTGGTTTTCTCTTTGGGCTATTTCTTTTTCAGGGAGCTCAAGGTTGGAGCGTTTCCCTGGATACTGTTTGGGTGGGTGGCGGGATATAACTACCGATGCTTGTCAATATGGGAACGATCGTCGGGCGCGCTTGAATATTGGCGACGCCGCTAAATGATACGTGAATGAATGCGCCCATAACGCCCATAACATCTGCACTGCGACGGGCGCAGCTACGAATGGAAGGGCTTCGCCGAGCTGATAACTGCCTTCAAGCTCAAGCGACCACAGATCATAGCATTACCCATATCTTAAGATTTTGCTGATTCCGATAAGCAAAGCTAATATACCGATCTCATCTGAGTTTTCGTCTCAGGAGCCTACCGGAAGGCGCTGAGATCGTTTAATCTTCGTGCCATGCGCGACTACCACTTAAACGAGCAGGAACTCGCAGAGTTGCGGGCCGCCCACCGGGCTGCCCGCAACGCGCGTGAAGCCTACCGGTTCAATGCCGTTATTCTGCTTGGCAGTGGTTGGCGCCCTTCTGAGGTTGCTGCGGCCCTGTTGATCGATGAGGACACGGTGCGCAACCACTTCAAGCGCTACAAGCAGGGCGGCAGCGCGGCGCTCGAGCGCATGAACTATGTCGGTAGTGAGGCGCTGCTCACCCCCGTGCAGCTGGCCGAGCTCGACGCGCATCTGCAGCAGGAGCTGCATGTCAGCGCGGCATCCGTCGCGCGCTGGGTCAAGGAGCGCTTCGGCGTGCACTACACCGAGAGCGGCATGACCGCGCTGCTGCATCGGCTCGGTTACCGCTATAAGAAGCCCAAACTGCTGCCGGGTAAGGCACCTGCCCCCGAGGTCCAGGAAGACTTCATCGAGTCCTACAGAAAGCTCAAGGAAAACAAAGGTGAGCACGACGCCGTGCTGTTCATGGACGCCACCCACCCGCAGCATAACCCGGTGCTGGCCGGCGGCTGGATCAAGCGCGGCAAGCGCTTTCCCCTCAAGAGCAACACCGGGCGGCGGCGCCTGAACATCAACGGCGTGATCGATGTGCAGACGATGGCCGCGGTGATCCGCTACGACGATACCATCGATGCCGAGTCCACCATCGCCTTGTTCAAGCAGATCGAAGCGGCCTATCCCAAGGCCACCACGATCACCGTGTTCTGCGACAACGCCCGCTACTACCGCTCCAAAGCCGTGCGCGCCTACCTGGAGGAGTCGCGGATCGATTTGAAGTTTCTACCGCCCTATGCGCCCAACCTCAACCTCATCGAGCGGTTCTGGAAGTTCTTCAAGCGCCAAGTGCTCTACAACCGCTACTACGAGACCTTCGCGGACTATAAGGCGGCCTGCAAACAGTTCTTCGCCGACCTCGATCAGCACGCCGATCAGTTGCGCTCGCTACTGACGGACAACTTCGAGATCGTCCGCGCTCAATGAAAAACCGAAATTTCAAATAGCGCGGGTATATGCGGATTCTGAAAACGTTTAGGGCTTGTGGGCAAGGGCATGACCATAGATCTGTCACAGCTTCCCAGTCTTAGGTACTGGTGGCGTGTGCGACGCAAGTCACTTCTAAGAGTTCGATGCGATAGTTCCGCATGCCGGGACATAGGCGGGTGCGGTCGGGTATCTGGCCGTACGACCGTGGTGGTGGCTTGGGCGCAAACCGCAAGAACGTTTTTAAATGCTATACCAACAGCATTCATTGGTAAACAGAAGGAGAGAAATGATGCTGGATAGTTCTGAGCAGGACTGCGCTGAACCGCGCCTGATCATTGTTCACGCGACCTCCGTGCATGTTTTCACAGACAACCGGATCTTTTTCAAAATGTGTCGTAGTGCTGTCGCTAGAAACCATGATGTGCACCTTTTGGCTCAATCTTGTCACGACCGGGACGAAGAGGCGGAGATCGATGGTGTGCATGTGCATCTATTTGCGCGACCGAAGAACCGATCTCATCGCGTGCTGCTATTGGGATGGCGGCTATTCCGTCACGCCCGGATGCGGCCGGCGCATGTGTACCACATTCACGATCCTGAGTTGATTCCATTCTTTCTCATCCTGTCTTTTCAGGGACGACGCGTGATTTTCGACATGCATGAGAATCTTCGTGTCGCCGCCTCTCGAGCATGGATTCCTCGTGCTCTTCGACCGCTGGCTGGGAAGTTGTTCAATCTCATGATCGACGTTTCATTACGGCGCTTCCCCGTCATTTTTGCTGAAACCTCGTATAAATCGAGTTTTCCGAGTATAAAAGAGTCTGTTGATATATTGAACTACCCGGATCTACGGGACTTCCCGCGGGACCCGCTAGCTATGCCAAAGGAGACGGCGATAGGCTATATGGGGAGATTGTCGGAAGGCCGAGGTATCCTGAAGATATTGACTGCTCTGCGAATCCTGAAGGACAGGGGAGAAGGCGTAAGATTTGACTGTATCGGGAACACAGCGCTGGGTTCGGAACAGAAGAAGATCGACGAAAAGATAGAATCTCTCGGCATTGGTGACCTATGTCGCTTTCTCGGATATAAGACCCCGCAAGAGGGTTATAAGGTGTTAGGTAGTTGTATGGTTGGCATCGCCGTGCTAGAGCCGCATGAGAACTATGTTGAATCCTACCCCACGAAGCTGTTCGAGTACATGGCCCTTGGGCTGCCGGTTGTAGCCTCAAACTTCCCACTCTACCAACGGATTGTGGAGGGCGAAGCGTGCGGGCTCTGCGTTGACCCGAGTCGACCGGAAGAACTGGCTGACGCCGTCTTATTTCTCGTTAAGAACCGAACGGCTGCGGCGGAAATGGGGTTGCGCGGAATGGCTGCAGTTCGAGAGCGGTATTCATGGAAACACGAGTTTGAGAAGCTCGATCGTTTCTATAGCAAACAAATAACGGGCATACATCCGGCCGGTTGATAAGGAAGAAAGTAGACCGAATCATTGAGCGCCGATGAACAGCCTGAAAAGATCTGTGACGTTATAGGCGCACAACAGTGACCGGCTCACCGTCTGGAATCGGGAGCGCTAGCGCTTCAAAGCCGTTGTCAAACTTGGAACACTTGGCGATAATGAACTCGATAAGAATGAAACGCATCTTGCTAGTGACCCACGCCGGTGGCTCACCTCGGTTCGGGCCGAACATGCGCTGGTACTACTTGGCACAAGCGCTCGCTCAATTTGGTGTCGAAGTCGAGATAGTTTCGTCTTCCTTTTTCCACAAGTATACGTCGCTGCCTCATGTAACGGAAAACGGACAAACCACATTCTTAGATGGAATTCGGTACCACTGGATTAAGACACGCCCCTACACCGGTCGGGGCTTTCGTCAGGTACTAAATCAGATCGAATTTACCCTTCGCGCTACTGCCGTCAGTCGCAGTCTGGCGGAACGTCGACCGGACATTGTCGTAGCCTCGTCTCCTCATCCACTTGTGGTGTTCCCAGCTGTCGCCGTTGCAAAACGCGCAAACGCCCGCTTTGTCTATGAAGTTCGAGATCTGTGGCCCGAATTGCTGCTAGAGCTCGGCGGGTTTCGAAAATGGCATCCGTATATTTTATTATTGAAAGCTGCTGAGAGCTATGCCGTGAGAAGAGCGGAAAGAGTTCTTTCAGTCAAGCCGGGGGATATTTACTATTTTGCGTCGGAGTACGCACTTCCCCTGGAACGATACAGCTACATTCCAAATGGCTTTCTCGCAGAATTAGACGAGCATAGCGCGCCGAGCATGATATTGGAGCTTCGATCTCGTTATAGATTCATAGTAGGGTACGTCGGCGCGATAAGTGCGTACTACGGCTTGGATCGATTGATTTGTTTAGCTGAAAGGTTCCATGGCCGAGAAGATGTCGGCTTCGTGGTGGTGGGTAAAGGAAACCTGCTTGAGGGGATCCGCGACGCCGCCAAGTTAAAGAAACTAAAGCATGTTCATTTCGTTGGCGCCATCTCGAAGCGCGAAGTGGCACCCACATTAGCTTGCTTTGACGTCTGCTATCTGGGGCTGGAAGACCTGGCCATTAATCGGTTTGGCATCTCATGCAACAAGATCTATGAGTACATGCATGCCCGCAAACCGATCATAGCAAGTTACAGAGTGGGCTTCGATCCCGTTGAGTCAGCGCGATGTGGCTTCGTAGCGGCGCCAGGCGATTATGACACTTTGGCGAAGGGTATTGAATCCTTAGCGACAGACCAGGAGTTGGCTACGAGGATGGGAGAGCGCGGTAAAGCATATTTCGATGAGCATCATGACTTTTCGAAGGTGGCTGGTCGCCTACAGGCCGTGCTTTTCCCCGAGGTGGGAATTGTTGGAGAGTAAGTACGAACCTCGCATCCGAGAGCAACGTCAAATGAACGGTCTTTTCCCCGCGCGACCGACCTCTACTGCACAGTGCGTCCCTATAGCGTACGAGGGGATCGCGACGCCATTTCACTTGAAACTCTCCCAGCTACGGGGATATACGCGTCATGGGTTTTCGTCGTTTGGATAATCTCAAGGGGTTGATTTGAAGTGGGCTTGCGATCTATGTATGCACCAAAGGGGAGAGAACAGAGGTGATGTCTTGCAGGGGGGCAATGCGTTGAGACAGGATCTTGTCATTATCGGGGCTCCTCGGTCCGGAACGAATATTCTGCGTGATGTATTGACTCAGATCGATAGGATCGCAACCTGGCCGTGCGATGAGATCAACTACATCTGGCGCCATGGGAACGTGCGCCATCCTTCCGACGAACTGACACCCGAGATGGCACGCCCGGAGATTCGGCGCTATATCCAGGCGTCTTTCGACTGGGTGGCGCAGCGTTATGGTGCGCAGGTCGTTGTCGAAAAGACGTGTGCGAATTCGTTGCGCGTACCCTTTGTCGATGCAGTGGTTCCAGAGGCCCGCTATATCTTCATCCGGCGTGATGGTTTGGATGCCGTTGGCTCCGCGATGCAGCGCTGGAAGGCGCCGCTTAATATCCCCTATCTGGCACGCAAGGCGCGGTTTGTTCCTGTCTCGGATCTGCCTTTCTATGCGAGTCGCTATCTATGGAACCGAGTTTATCGTTTAATTTCTCGGCAAGAACGGCTCGCGTTTTGGGGGCCGCAGATGGCGGATATGGATGCTTTGTTGGCTGCGCATCCACTCGATGATGTTTGTGCGATCCAGTGGCAGCGATGTGTCAATCAGGCCTACGACGCCTTTCAACGCATGCCGTCATCGCGTTGGCTCGAGGTGGCCTACGAGGACTTCGTCAACGATCCAAGGGAGAAGCTGAGGACCGTTCTTGAATTTCTCGGTATCGATGCGGAGCCCGGAACCTTAGGCGTCGCCGTGCGCGGTGTGCATGGTGGCAGTGTGGGGAAGGGTCGTGCGTCTTTGGATGGCGATGCGACGCGGCGCTTGAAGGCTTTGATTGGGCCGACATTGGAACGGTTTGGCTACGTGTAGCGCTCGCTGAAGTGGCCGCTTACGGGGTCTTGACGGGCGAACTTGCGGCGATGGATGAACTCTATGGCGGCTTGAAAGGGCTCGCCGCCGCGCTGCTGATGCCATTTCCTGTCGCCCTGGGTTTGGTGGCGTTTGGCGTCGGGTTACGCGCGCTGCACAACAATGTGCGAGCGCTCGGCGGCTGGCTGGTCATCGCCGGCGCGCTGCTGTTGGTGCTCGCGTCCTGGCAGCCAGTGGCCGATGCGCTGCTGTCGCCACTGGAGGACCGGTATCCTCCGTTGACGGATCCGACGCGGGTCTCGGACGTGACGGCCGTGGTGGTGCTGGGCGGCGGTTGGTGGCCAGACGCGGAGGACTGGCCGATCACGGCGCGCCTGGGCGAGAGCTCGGCGATTCGGCTGTTCGAGGGGCTGCGTCTGCTGCAGGCCTGGCCCGAGGCACGTTTGGTGCTGACCGGAGCCAGCCGGCGCGCGGACCGGGCACCGGTGGCCCGGGGCTATGCCGAGGCCGCGCGGGACTTCGGCGTGCCCGAGACACGGATGCGGGTGCTGGATACGCCGGTCGACACGGCGCAAGAGGCCGAAGCGGTGCGCGCGGCGCTCGGCGACGGGGCGCGTCTGGTGCTGGTGACCTCGGCCTCCCACATGCCGCGGGCGATGGCCTACTTTCGACGGGTCGGTCTCGACCCGGTCGCGGCCCCGACGCATCGCCTGAGTGGCCGCTCGGCCCATGACGAGCTCAGGGACTGGCTGCCGGCGGCGGACTATCTGCGGATGACCGAGCGGGCCTGGTACGAGTATTTGGGGTTGTTGGCCTTGAGGTCAGGGTTGGCTGGCTCTTCCCGACAGACGCCGGATGGTCCCAGGGAGAGCGGCAATAACGCGGAACGGACATGATGGGGCCTCGCTGGCTGCTCGTTCATCGCATGCGGCTTGGGGCCTTGCTGAGGTGTATGGCCCCAGATCAAGGGATCACCACACCGAGAGCGAGAGGTTCTTGGTGGTCAAGGGGCAGGCCCGCTTCCGCTCTCGCGACATCCTGACCGATGAGGCTTGTATGATCGAGACGACAGGCGCCGAGCCGATGATCGTCGAGACCATTCCGGGCTGGGCAGACGATATCACCAACATCGGCGATGACGAGATGATCGTGCTGCTGTGGGCCAACGAGATCTTCGGTCCCGAGCGGCCAGATACAATCGCTCGTGCGACCGAGGGGAC
>JGI12048J13642_10324533_pt1 | contig 11412 bp, 10 predicted proteins | sample ElkSlonscriptome_16_FD_13642 | JGI IMG/M metagenome (IMG submission 13642) | reverse complement strand
GACTTGAGTTTTAAGAGCAAACTTGCTAACTGGCGGCGCATTGACCAATCTAGTCCCGCAGTGGGTTCGTCTAACATCAATACCGTCGGTTGGCGAATTAACTGAACCGCTAAGGCTAAACGGCGTTGTTGACCACCACTGAGCGCATGAGGAGACGTATATAGCGAAATCTCACCCAGTCCGACTTCGCTTAAAGCTTCCTGAACCCGTTCTGAACCCAATTCTGGGTGTCCCATTCGCAATTCCTCTAGCACCGTACTGCCACAAAAATGGCGTTCAGGAAACTGAAACACCAATCCGGCGAGTTGTTGTAAGTGATCAGGAGTTAATCCTTGTTCACCCCAGAATATATCACCCGATGTGGCTTGGGCTAAACCTGCCAGAATCTCCAATAAGGTCGTTTTACCCGACCCACTGCGACCGATGATCAGTCCGAGTTGTTGCGGTGCTAGGGTTAGAGTCAAACCTTTTAAGATAGCGGTGTGGGTAGCGGGGGGGTGATAGGTTATATTTTTGAGATAAAGCATCCAAATCCGTTGAGCAAAAAGATGATCGGATCTTCTTCATTCTGACATCGATTGTCTTAGGATTGCGGACGGAACCTCCAATTCCCGCCAACGTCGAACGTTAACAGACATTAGTTGTAGTTAAGACCATGAATCATTGGTTGCCAACCCCGCGACGAACTGTAAACGCCTTAGCTGGTGCAGCGATTATGGTTGTCAGTTTTTGGGTGACTCCGAGTTTAGCTGGCGATCCCTTTCGTCCCAGTAATCCCCGCAATATTGGCGATAAGACAGAAGCGGCATTTGAATCGATTTTCCAACAGGGGGATTATCAAGCCGCCAAGGACTACCTCCAGCAAGCGGAAGCCAGTGAGGGAACTGATCCGTTAGTCTATGCCATGCTAGCCGCGATCGCGTACACTGAGCGAGAGTTAGAAACCCTGAATATTTACGCTACAAAAACCAAAACTACGGCTGAACAACTGATTGCGTCTGATCCACTACGCGGTAATCTTTACACGGCTGTCGGTCACTTTTTAGAAGGAACCTATAACTTTGAGAAAGAAGGTCCGGTTAGAGCGCTGAGTAAATTACAGAAAGTCTTTCAATATTTAGACGCCGCCAAAGATATTGATGGTGAAGATCCAGAGTTAAACTTACTCATCGGTCACATGGATTTGATGTTAGCGGTTAATGTCCCCTTTGCTGACCCGGCTGATGCGATTGAAAAGTTAGAAACTCATGGTTATCCCAAGTATCTGACATATCGGGGGATAGCTGTAGCCTACCGAGATTTGAAAAAATATAATCAGGCGATGGATTATGTCGAACGCGCTTTGGCAATGACGCCGGATAATCCCGAAGTTTTATACCTGAAAGCCCAAATTTTAGTGCATCAAGATAAGCCAGAAGCTGCACTAGAATACTTTAAAAAAGCATTGGAAAAACGACAACAACTTCCCAATTATTCAACGGGTCAAATTGTCTACGAGCAGTGTAAAGCGCAAGAAGAGGTTGATAATATCGATCGGGATTGTCGAGCGGAACGAAATCGCGCCAGAGAAGGTAATTACTGAGGGGAAGCTGGGGGAGTCGGCTTGTAGTAAGCACTTTAGTGCTATAACGCCTAGCCGGAGAGGGCTCAGGTTCCCCTACTACGAACCCAACCTATCCCACAATTTTAGCTGTGTCAGTCCACTACTTACTCGCCTGACGCTGTGATTTGATGGCTTCACCGCCTGTTCGATCAGGTTTTGACAGGCTTCTCGGTCAAAAGATGCCAATGATAGACTCGATAAGCTCAAGGGGCGGGTAAGATAGCTCAAAAGTAAATAGGGGGTAGGGTGTCGGGTGTCGGGTGTTGGGAAACTCTTCAAGCCACCTGTAGGGGCACGATAATATCGTGCCCCTACCCTAAATGACCTGTGTGCTTAAGTCCGACACTTATCTTTTTGCTCCCGAACCGCCAGAACCGACAGGGAACAGTAGTGCGAGCATCTTGCTCGCTACCCATTCCCAATTTAAATGCGTGACAGCTTAATAAAGGTTTTATTGGTTAATGTTTTCATCTTAAGATGTTAGCAGCACTGAAAAACTGTAACATAAGCGACCCGGGCGGGTTTTGTTGTTCATTGATTGGGGAATAGCAGAATTGATTCCCTAAACCCGCCCCTACAATTGACTGGCAATAATTCGGATTACTGGATAGATAGGTCGTAGGTTGAGTTGACGCCTGTTACAGCAATTTCTGGTCTGATGCGATACTTGGATAAGGGCGCAAGCTTTGCGCCCCTACCGGATGAATCGCTATATTGATTGGGAATGTCCTTGGTTGGTGGATTGGCGCTGACGTAATTGCCCCAAACTACCGCCAAACACCCCAATTAAAAACAATCCGAATAGTGCCGAAGGTTCTGGCACATCTTTGGCGACAATAAAGGCATTATCCTGAATTGTCGTAATATCCGTATTGCGGACAATAATATCCGAAAGCCTCGTATCGCCAATATCCGGGACTAAATTCAGGAGATCCTGATCGGTTAGATAAAAGAAGCGATCACCATCCTGTAAACGCTGGAATTGGTCTGAGATAATCACATTGAACAATTCGCCAACCATTCCGCCGTTATAGGCGTCTTCAGCAATTCCCCCGATCCACAAATCGACTAAATCAATGTTATCTTGACCATCGGTTGTGCCGTAAATATCTCGGAAGCGTTGGGCAATTTCGGCGTCGGATGTAATTTGATCGAAACTCGTGTATCCGCCTAACCCTAACCCCCGACGCGCTTCATTATAACTGGGAAGTCCGTGATCTCGTCCCCGTTGAATATTCACGGCGGCTAAATCCAGTCCTCCGTTTCCGGCGGGGAAGAGGAAATTGCGGACATCATCGACGATGAATGCATCAATAGTTTGCGATTTTTGAGAGGCTAATCCTAAGAGTAACGAATCAATCCCGTTATCGGTAATTTCTTGGGGATTGAAAAAGCTGTCTCTCAAGGAAATACTCCCTGCCGATGTGCCATCATTGTTGATCCGTTGCAGTTCTGAGGATAGCATCGTATGACCCACTCGGTAGGCGGCGGTCGAGAATTCGTTGCTGATACTGGGGTTTACGGTATCATCGTAGCCACTATAGGGATCAATCGCCCCTTCACCCAAGAGTAAAGGCAAAAACTCATTGTAGGTAATTGCCTGAATTTGGGCACCGACAATCCGGCGGGTGGTTTGATAGATATAGTCATCTACAGAAAGTCCCGCATCAGCGGCTTTTTCGGCAGTGTTGGGATCGGCGGCAATTTCATCGGCTAACCGATTGTGTTCCCGGACAAAAAGCGTGTGAACGGCTGTTAAGCCAATCTGTTCATTTGACCGCACATCCCCGGCGATAAATAGATCGTCAGCATCAACACCAAAGGGATTGGCATTCTCCAAATTTGCGGTATTGAAGGGTAACAGATTCCCGGTACTGGTTTTGAGTTTTCCGCCTTCTCCAGATCGTAAAAAATTCGCTCGTTCTAAGTCTGATCCATAGACACTTGACCCATCAATATACGCTGTAATCGCGTTAACTTGTTGGCGGGGATTATTACTATCTGTACCCGTTCCTGGTGCGGCGACATTTCTGTTAAAGGGAATCTCTGAGCCAGGGGTAAAGATTAAATCATTCTCTGGAACGATGATGGGTAACGGTTCTGCACCCGCAGGCGGATCAGTCAAGTCGATGTCATGATCCACAAATTGTCCCCATTGCCATAGCCAATCGCTGGCGTGGAAGGGATTGGGGAGTGATTCGGATTGAGATGCGATCGCGTTACTAATAGCGCGAGGGTTGGGGCGATTCATCCCCGCAGGCGCGGAAATTCCGTCACTGTAATCGGGTTCGAGGAGGCGAATCAGTTCAATTTCGGCTTCACCCCAAGTCGGATCATCCAGGTTGTTGTGTGACCCGTCAATCGACCGAAATTCTATGGCTTGGGCGGGTAGGGATACAGCAAACCCTAACGTAGCAAAACTGGTTAGAGTGAGAAGCGTTCGACGGATTTTGTGAGCAGTCATCATGGTTGAATTACACCTTGATAGTTATGAAGAACTGAAAAGTTATGACTCAGAAAGTACCTGAAGGTATCAACTCGCAAAATTCAGTTCTACTTATTACTCTCGATCAACCCACCAATTTTATGCAAAACGCGAGAGATTGTTATATTTGTTTACAAAACCCAGCATCAATACCAATGACCTCTCAAATCAACGGCAAGCTTTGGCATGACCTGAATGGTAATGGATTCCAGGATACGTTTGAACCGGGAATCGCAGGTGGGACAGTTTACCTGGATGACAATCAAAATGGTAAATTCGATATCGGAGAACGTTCAACCCTAACCGATGAAGACGGCAATTATACGTTCTCTGACCTAGAAGCCGGAACTTATATCGTCGCCCAAACCCTTGCCCCCGGATGGCATTAGGAATAGTGGCGGGAATAATAGATGAGATGGGATTGGTGGAAGAAGTGAATAAAATAGTAGGGATAAAAAAGAAAGAAACTCTTAGTCCCGGACAAGTCATGAAAGCGATGATTTTGAATGGATTGGGATTGTCGATAATAAAAGTGTATTTGTCGAAAGATTAAAAGAATTTAAAAAACAGTGGACATTTTCTGGGATAAAAAATAAACAAAAAAGCAACAAAAACACAAGAATTGTTAGACCTATTAATTTTGTCGGAGTGAATTTTTTATTCCTTCCTAATGCTCTCAGTCAGGATCTGCGGAATGTAGGTTTAATCTTATGGGTAGTGTATGGCAATCCTCGGTCTGAAGGTGTGCTAGAATTACCTGGCTTGGGTATTCCGATTCCTGGCTGTCCTGGAACTTGAACATGGGTCATCTGGTAGGCGAGAAGGTATGCCGAACCGATAGGAACCCGTTTTAACGGGTTTAAGCTTTAAGAGGAGAACTTTAGTTCTAGGCTGACTTTATCGATGTGTCTACTGCGATTCAAAGAAATATTTCAGTAAAAAAAATCATAGCAAACCCTGAGGCGGTGTAATCTCAATCCGACCATTTTCAAGGTCTACTACTGGGACAATTTCATCAACAAAAGGAATCAAAACCGTTACTGGCTTGGATGGTTTTTTCCTAGCTTTCCGTTGCTTACTAATTCTGTTCGGGAGGGGCGCTTCCGGTTTAGCTGGGGTTGGTTCAGGTTGCTGGTGGAGTTTAACTTCTAAAAGCATATTTCCTGCCGGAATCACATTTACCACGATACCGACAGCTTCTCCAGTTAACTGGTTGAAAACCTCTAAATCTAGCACATCTAGGACATGATATTCATTCTCCCCCAATTCCGGGCGATCGCTCTCTGGAACCAATAGCGTTGCATCCCTTAAGGCTTCGGCTTGTTCCCGGTTTTCTACCCCAGCAAGTTTTACGACATAGATCTCTTTACCAGGAACGTAACGCCCTCCTAATAATTCCACAGGTTGCGGTTGGCTATCACCGGATTGTTTTAACCAACGTTGTCCCGATTTCTCGAAGCGTTCGGGAAAATCTGAATTGGGATAGACGCGCAGTTCTCCTTTTAATCCTTGAGGAGCTACAATTCTACCAATTTCTAGCCAGTCGTCATTGGTCATTCGTCATTTGTCATTTGTCATTTGTCCTTGGTTGAAGATGACTTGCACTCTAGAGGGGCGGGTTTAAAGATATCTGGGTAAAAAGCTTCCCGTTAATGGTAAAACCCGCCCCTACAACAGACATTTCACCGAAACTTTCCCATATCCATCATCTCCCGATGCTACTGATAACTGATAACTGATAACTGCTCACTGATAACTGATAACTCCCTAACTTCTAGGTAGCAGCAGGTTCAACCGCCTGATCCATCAGTTCTCGAAACTGAATCACATCTTGACGTGGATCGGCATGAGTCACTTGAACATCTAAGCGATCGCCTAGTCTAACGGATCGCTTAAACCGCATCACCAACTCTAACCCTAAATCTTCTAACAGAATCAAGCCCAAGTTATCGTGTTCGCGCAGCCAACGCAGCATTAGCGCTTGCCACACTTGATCCGGGTGACGCCGTAAATATTCCAATCCCCAATAGCGATTGGTTTGGCGTTCCACCATTGCGGCTTCTGATGCGGCTGTAGTCACGCCCTGCATGGTTTCTTGCAGGTATTCCGCTGAAAAAGGTAAGGGATCACCGCGCAAGTGAGCTTTTAGCTGAAAATGATTCAGCAAATCCGTATAACGACGGATAGGAGAAGTGACTTGGGTATAAGTTTCCAAACCCAAACCCGCATGACGCAGGGGAGTAATACTCATTTCACTGCGAGGCATACAGCGCCGCATGGCACAGAAGCGCACTGGACCAGGTGGCAATACCAGCAGCTCTTCATCAGAGGGCAGTTCCGGCTGAGGTTGTCCACGAAAGGGGAGAGGAATTTGATGGCTTTGACCGTAACGTCCAGCGACTTCCCCAGCTAGAATCATCATTTCTGCGACCATTAGCCGCGCTTGGGAATCCTCTAAAACCTGAATGATGATTTCATCCTGATCACGGACTTTAATCACCGCCTCTGGCATGTGGATGCTAATCGCACCCTGACTTGACCGCCATTCTTGACGACGCTTTGCCCATTTCGCGATCGCGGCTATTTCCGGTTCTGCCTTCACCCCCAGTTCCAACATTTCATCTACATCTTCGTAGGTGAGGCGATAGGTGGGTTTAATCAGACTAGGGTGAATCTTGTACTCTTGAACACTGCCATCTTCATCGAGGATTACCCCGAAACTTAGTGTTGGGCAAACTTGACCCTCCACCAAACTCATCGGACCCGTTGCCAGTTCAGCAGGAAACATGGAAATCATCCCCGTCGGCAAATAGAGTGTTGTACTGCGCCGTCGGGCTTCTCGATCCAGTTCATCGTCAGGTCTGACTAAGCGGGTTGGATCAGCAATATGAATCCACAGACGCTCTCTACCATCGTCGAGTTGTTCTAAACTCAACCCATCGTCGATTTCTGAGGTACTCTCATCATCAACGGTATATACCTTTAAATGAGTCAAGTCTAAGCGGTCTTGATCCGGGTCGGGAGGCGGAGAATCCAGGTATTGTTGAACCAAGTCAATAACCTCACGACGAAAGTGAACAGGGTAAGATGATCGCCGCAAAAACAGATTCTCGGTAGGACTCCAAATCCCTAAGTCTACCAACAGATCGAATGCCGCTTGGGGAGTCTGGGGGCGATCCAAGGTAGCGAGTATATCTTGGGCTGCACGAGATGCATTTTCCGGATAAAGGACAAACCGTTCCAGGAGATCAAAGCGAGTGCGATCGCTCTCTTGCCACTCTACCGCTTCACCGTTGAGTTTCTGCTGGGTGCGGGTTAAAAATTCTTCTTGCTCTCGCTGCTTCGATTCTGCGGCGAGTTGCTGATGTTTAATTTCAGCCACTTTCGTAGCTGGACGCGGTTCATAGCTATCGGCTTTTTGTTTAAAGTAGAGTTTGTCGTCCGATAGCAAGCAGTGAGCCGCATAACATAGGGGTGGGCTTTGGTCAGAAAACAAAAGCTGTGCCATTTCCGCACAGGTTACCGCTTTTCCCTCTTCCACCAGCAATTCCCATGCCACTTCTAGGCTGGATGGATCTAGATATGGTTCGACTTGGCTGAGAAAGTCGGGAATTTCTGAGACGTCAAATGTACCATCCTGGACTTCGTAAGTAACTTGCCGGGGATGAAGCGTGTGAGATTGACCCTGTTCGTCGATAACTGTCCAGCGGGTTTTGCCATCTGGACGGTCTACAATCGCTAGATGACGATCGCCTTGCACACGAAATTCGATAAGTGTTCCTTTTTCCACCAGCTTTGCTAATCCCGGTCGTTTATCTTTAGTTTTTCACTAATCCGGCGATAGGTTCCCCACGCTGCAATTTTCTATTCAGCGTGGGATAAATCGCCAGTAATGCCCCTATAAAGTGGCATGGCATCCAAATTGGATGTGGTGTTCCTCGCCAGAGTTATCACACTCTAAATCTAGTCTAACGGGTGATGGGATGATACCAAAATCATTAGACGGGGTATCAAAGGATTCAATCATTTGACACCACCGCTTAGTCAGAGATCGATTATCTCACCACTCCTCACCCTGAGCTTCTGTTGAGCTGCATCATCCCTCTTTGTTGACGAAAGGCAATAATGCTAAAAGGCGAGCCCGTTTAATCGAGCGGGTCAATGCCCGTTGTTGTTGAGACGTTAGACCTGTAATCCGACGTGGCAGAATTTTACCGCGTTCGGTAATGAATTTGCGGAGTAATTCCACATCCTTGTAGTCAATGGGTTCTCCCGGCTTGATTGGAGAAAGACGTTTGCGAAAGTAGGTCATGGGCAGTTCTTAGGGGTTTGTGGTCATCAATTTCAGTTTAGGATGCATTGCCATTGTTACATGGCTATTTAATTTCTTTATGCACCGTATGCTTATTGCAATGAGTGCAGAACTTTTTCAGTTCTAGCCGCCCTGTGGTATTGCGGCGGTTTTTCATAGTGGTGTAGCGAGATACACCATTTGTGCGCTTGTCTGCGTTCGTGCGACACTCTGTACATTCTAAGGTTATAACCAGTCGAACACCTTTCTTACTTGCCATAGTCTTACGTCTAGTAAATTAAATGAGGGCGTGAGTAAATTTAAACACAATCTCTTATTTTTGCATACGACGCCTGATTTGGGCAACCCATCGCTTTAGACGCAGATCCAGAGAGAACCCACGACGGGTTGGAATCACCAGGGTTTGGGCAATGCGATCGTGAAACGCTTGCTGTTTTTCCGGTTCCGATAAAGCGATGCCACAATCTACCCCTAATGGTGCAATTAACAGCAGCATGGAGAGTAGCATGGAGATGCCATTCGCCAAAACGTTGAAGCCAAACATGGCTAAGAGCGCACAGACACCCAGAATGCCTTCTCGTTTGCTTAGTGTCAATAGCCCTGGAAGTTTGCCGTATTTGGCATCCAGCACTTTCATATCCAATGCCCAGCGTCCTAAACTCTGACCCTGATTGCTCGATACCAATACGACCCGCATTCCTAACCACAGTGCCAAAAACACTAACACTCGCAAAAAAGGATTTCCACCCGCCATCGAACTAACCAGCCAAACGGCGACAAAATCAATCAGGAAGGCATAGAACCGTCGCTCTATTGGCACTTGAGGAAAGCGCTTGTATACTGGTTCAAGTTCATACATGGTTAGGGTTAAGTTTAGGGCTGATGCAATCTTTATTGATTTTAGCGGATTTTGCCAAGTGCAATCGTTAGGTCAAAAGCAAGCTGATCGTCATTGATCATTCGTCATTTGTAAGGGTTTGAGGCTTGTTCACATAACTTCATAAGGTTGAGTTTATTTCCACCAACCTACTTAATACCCCACTCAGATTTATTTATTTCAGTAATTCTTCTTTCTAAGGTTCAATTTTCTGACGCAATCGTCTAATTATACTGGCACGGCTAATAATTGTCGCTATGCCACTATCAATTTGCACAAACACTTTACCTGAAAAAAGGTTACGCAAAGCCGGACGTTGATACACGACAAAACTATCGATTTCTGACTTGGGTTCAAACCCCATATCGGATAAGGTTTTATTTAGGGTTTTAGTAAAGACTTTTTTGTTTTTAAACTCTAGAGAAAAAGTCACGCTGCGATTGAAGTAAGCCCCCACTAATCCAGCGACAAAACCGAGCGTAATACCATAACGATACGGAAGGGGTTGAGTTAAACTTAGACCTAGCACTTGCGAGGCTAAGACAGCCACAACCAGGGTCATCCCTGTAAAATAATAATAGAATGTTGCCCAAAAACCAGGACCAAGCTGCATATAATAACCTATAGAAATTCAAATCAGGATATAATTATTTATCACAGGTTCGGGATTGTCAAGATTTAGACGATAAAGTAGGCGAGTATAATAGTCGCGTATTTAATGCCGTGCGTACTGAGGGCATCTGCGATCGCACAAACACTATTCTATTGATCGTAGCTGATTTACTGTGATACGTGATCAATGTAAGCTTGTAGTAGAGACGCGATCGCAGTATCCGCCTTGACCCATAGTAAATTCTTGTTAGTTATCCCTGAATGGATTAATAACACATGAATACGATATCGATTCCTACTCTATATGTATCTCAAGTTCTCTTGTGGGGTCAAGTTCTTCTGAAGGAGCTAATTTAGATTTGACTTTCCAAACACTAAATTTCCTAATGGTAAGAAGGAGGTTTTTGCCAAACTCTACAATACAGCTCGCACCATAACTTGTAGCCAGATATTACAAATCTTGATAGCGTATCCAGTGACGGTTGATAGCTTTATCCAAGTCGCCGAAGGGATAGTCCTTCTCATAAGACTCCTTTAAAGCAACTAAGAATGTCAGAATTGCCTTCCCTTCCTCGGAGGTCAGGCTGTCAAATCGCTCGTGAAACGTGGCTAGTGACTCACCAGAATCGAAGGATTCTAACTGCTGCTCCCTGAGCAACTCCAGCATATCATCCGGGAGACCTGGCGAACACTTGGCAAGGTAATCATATTTTTCTACAATATCCGGGCGAGATGGTTTAGTAAGCGTGCTTATAAGGACATCTACAAAGAAATCGACAGATTCGTATGACTTCAGAGAAAGATATAGGAAAGCAGGTAGGAAATACAGGAATGCCTCCGGAGTTAGCATCAAAAGGTCATCTCCTATTTCATAGCGAAGCTGGTAGGCGGTGAGTTCTATGGGGGTCATTGTGGCCAAAAATTGACCCAGTTTGCTACATTCGTACTGCACTCGAGGTTCTGGTACTAGTATTTGAGTATTTAGGGGCTTCTGGCGCGCAGCAAAAGCATTAAAGAAATATACTCTCAGGTTTTTGTTGGGAGGTACTTGCATATTATCGCGAGATTGTTTAGTGTACTTGTTGAATTTGCTTTAGGGCTAACTCGATCGCCACTATCACTGCTGCAATCCCTGCTGCTACAGTGCCAGCTACACCCACAGCAATAATGGCTTTACCAAGTACAATAATTGCAGCAATAAACGCAGTTATTACTGCAACAGTTACTGCTCCTTCGACAAGCTTTCGAGCGCGTTCGACGACTTCCTCCATTGCTTGAACTAATCGTTGTGGACAGTTAGAAGCATCAAAGTACCTATAGCAATTCATCATCATGTTGTTCTTTTCCGTTATAGTCAATCAGAAAGAGAAAATCAGTGCGATCGCTTCCCCGGCTGAACGATAATGTTGTAACTCTAACCCTCTTTGGTCACTTGGGAAATTCCGACTAAGACAGACTTGTGATACGGGACATCTCGACCAATTATGGAAGGTGCACGTCTTGGTCGGAGAGAATATTGCTAT
>JGI12048J13642_10685370_pt1 | contig 11413 bp, 10 predicted proteins | sample ElkSlonscriptome_16_FD_13642 | JGI IMG/M metagenome (IMG submission 13642) | reverse complement strand
CGTACTTTTACTGTTCTTAAGGAAAGCTCTTTGTGGGTTTATCCTGTGTAGCTCGAACTTTTGTTCGGGCTATTTTTTTAGTGTAGTAATCTGGCTCGTACTCCGTTTCATACTTCCACAAAGTGTAGACTAGTATGAGTAATTTTCTCTGTACAGCACATTGAGCTTTCATGGGTATGAAAGTCCGTTCAAAAACTCTGTCGCGTAAGTTTTTAAACTCAGGGACGTGCCTGGATGCACTCATGGCCGGATAGTACATCAAGTGCCTGATATACCGGTTTCCTTTCTTAGAAATCCTTGTTTTTCCTTTTACCGATTTACCTGACTCATGATGTACAATGTCATATCCTGCAAAACTCGCCAGTTGCTTTCCATTACGGAAGTTCTCAAAACCATTGGTCTCAGCAATTAACCCGGCAACTGTTTGTATGGCAAGACCTTTAATCGAACAGATCTTTCTGATGCGTTCAGATAGATGTTGATCGCTAGCGACCAAAGCTTCGAGTCTTGATTTAATACTAGCAATTTCTTTATCAATTATCTTAATGAGCTTCTTGTTGCTTTTGGTTATTTCTGTGGCTAAATCGTGAGAAAACTCTTTGCTATGAGCTATGTTGGCTAGTGCAGTTTTTTGTTCTTGTAACTGAATTCTATAACGGCTCAAATCACGCATCTCCTTGTAAATTTTGTTAGGTGGCTGCCACTTCCTATGCGTTCTTTCTACGCCGAACTGAGCCAAGATCCGTGAGTCCACATCATCTGTCTTGGTCTTAATGTTCAGGCTTCGGAAGTAGTTTTTAGAAGTGTTAGGTAAAATCAGATGAACTGTTTTCCCGATTCTATGCAGGTGGTGTGCCAAGTTTTCGTGATAGACTCCTGTAGCCTCCATCAGAAAGGATAAAGAAGAAGACTTGCTCCTTTCTTTTGTTACCCACTTAGTTAATTGGTTAAAACCTTTTTTGTCATTGTTGAACTTCCTTGTTTCCGAGTAATTCAGCTCATCTGAAGCTGATCTGCAACAAACGGTGGCAGAGAAGTTCGCTTTGGAGATGTCTATCCCCACACATTGCTTTTCCATAAAATCAGATAAATGTTGATTTATTGCATAACGACCAAACCTTCCTTTGTCTATCCTTTTATCTTATTGAAGCTCCGTTATCCAGGCCTTAAGTACTGTTCAAACTCGTGAAGATCAAAAAGTGCACAGGTATTACCTAAAGATCGATGTAGCTTTATTGCTCATCCAGGGCTGGGATACCTTGTGCACCAGGTCGATATATTTTGTATAAACAACAATACATAAACCCTGACTGAGTAAGAAGAAATCAAAGGATTTTATACCCAATCAATACAAACATAAAAGGGTTGGGGAAGAGCGAGGGGTAGAATAACGATCAATGGTTAACTTGGATTGGTTTAGTGAAAAGTGAAAAATTGGCTGCTGGCTATCTGCTGCTGGCTTCCAGCTTTTCATAAAGACTCCCAGTGGTCGTCGGTCGCTGGCTGGGATTAATTAAAAGTGAAAAACTAAAAGTGAAAAGTTGGCATTCTGCCGAAACTAAGCAATGGTTTCAGTGAATGTGCGCTGACGCCCTTGAGGGCTGGGGAAAGCAGGGGGGGTAATGAGTAATAAATAAGGAATAATGCTTTACGATCAACGATTAATTTGAATTGGCTTAGTGAAAAATTGGCTGCCGGCTATCTGCTGCTGGCTTCCAGCTTTTGGTCGATGGCAGTTAAATGGTTTGGCGTTCTTGAATACCGATTAGATCATTGAGATTTTTGAAAAAAAGCCCTGAAAGGGCCAGACCAAATAGCATAGGGTGGAGAGAATCGAAACCCTATGAAATTAGGTTTTAAAATCCATTAAGCCCTGGAGGGGCGACAGCAAATGACCTTTAGATGAAGCACTGCCTATGGAAGGAGAGGATTGTGAATAATAAATAAGGTAGAGAATTATGAATAAAGATCAGCGCTCTTGTATTATGGCTGTGCTGCCTATGGCAAATGCCTGTCTTCAAAATTTGGAATAGCGTTCAGGTCTTTCCTGTTTTTTGAAATGCCTTCTTCTATATCGTAGTCATCTTGCAAGCCAAGCCAGAATTTGGCTGAATTTCCAAAGTATTTGCTGAGCCGAAGCGCGGTATCCGCTGTTATTCTTCTTCTTCCCTTAATTATTTCAGAAATTCGGGTTTGCGGTATGTTCAGGTCTTTTGAAAGCCTGTAAGCCGAAATCTGTAAAGGCTCTAAGAATTCGTAATAGAGAATTTCGCCTGGGTGTACGTTTGTTAGCTTTTTCATCTTAGTGATAATCGATAATTTTTACATCGCTTGCATTTCCCTTTTGCCACTTAAATATAATTCGCCATTGATCATTGATCCGGATACTGTAGAATCCATCCAAATTTCCAGAGAGTTTCTCCAACCTGTTGGATGGGGGGATACGAAGATCAGTAGTGTTTTGTGAATTGTTAATCATTCTCAACTTCCTGCGCCCAATTTTTTGTATTTGCAAGGGCATTTTCTTAACTCTCATTCCGTTCCATACCTGCTCTGTTTCCTTAGAGCCGAAAGATAAGATCATACTATTGCTTTGCGTTACTAACGCTAAAGGTATGGTTTTTTAAATCTAATTACTAACGAGTAAGGGTCTTCGCGTGGAAACACCATTTTAAATTAAGAATCTTTTGTGCGGTGGACACCCATAAGGGTTGGGAAAGAGCGAAGGAAATGAAAACGGTAAACGGTCAATTGTGAGTTAAGAATTAGGAATTAGGAATTAGGAATGAAGAATTAGGAATTAGAAAGTGCGAATTGTCAATCGTGAAGGGTGAAGGGTGAATTGGGTCCGCCTTCAGTAAACTTTCGGCGGATAAAAGAATTAGGATTTTGCGCATCCCTTATTAACGTTCAACATTTTGGTTCACATGGGTATTCTCTCAATCACTGTCTGGCGATATCTAAATAATTATCTACTATTGCGTGCGGGTTCATTGACAACAAATAGCGATCATTCGGGCTCCAAAAGGATAGAAGCTAAGTAGGATCAAATGGAAAAGTTCAAGCAGCTGGCAAAAATCAAGGAGATTTATGCAAAGGGCGAAAATATCATTAAGTACCTTAAAAGCATAAGTAACAATAAACAGAATAGCATAGAAGACATACTTATCAGCTATGATTTTCAAGCGGGATCTTACATAAAAGGCTATTCAAAAAACCCGGATTTTAAAGAACAGTATTGTAATTCTCTGGCCCAGACAATTGATCGGCTGGGTAGTTTTGACTCAATTGTAGAAGTAGGGGTGGGTGAGGCAACCACTTTAAACACGGTGATAAGAAAACTGTCCAAAATGCCTGCTAGTGTATTGGGATTTGATATTTCATGGTCGCGCCTAAAATTTGCCAAAGAGCTTTTAAGAGATTTTGGTGTCCAGGGTGTTACCCTTTTTACAGCTAATCTTTTTGAGGTACCCCTTATAGATAATTCAGTAGATGTCGTTTATACTTCACATTCTATTGAGCCTAACGGTGGAAAAGAAGAAGAAGCCCTAAAAGAATTATATCGAATAACGGGTAAATATCTCATCCTTCTTGAGCCCTCTTACGAATTTGCAGATGAAGAAGCGCGTCAGAGAATGAGAGATCATGGATATGTAACGCAATTACACGCTACTGCAAGGAAGCTGGGCTATAAGATTATTGAACATCGTCTCTTTGATTATTCTGCAAATCCTTTAAATCCAACGGGTATAATCATAATTGAGAAAAAATCTACTTCTACGAATAAACCTGAATTGAGATGCCCGATTACGCTTTCCGAATTGATAAATTTCAATGAGGCTTTGCTCTACGCAAAAGATAGTTTTCTGGCGTATCCCGTCATAGACGATATACCCTGTCTTCTCAAAGAGAATTCGGTTCTGGCTAGTCATTTGTTGACAGATTATCAAGAGTTTAAGAAGGAGCACGGGATTTCTTTTTAATTGAAAAAACAAGGGATAATTGCGAGTTAAAAAGGTTGCGTGTTTTTAACGGTTAATGATAAAAGGGTGGGAACACAATTTTCATTGAAAGAATATTTTGTGCGATGGACTCCCTGTAGGGTGTCACAAATGTCCGATATGCTCATTGTACATTTTGTATTGTGTAGCCCCTGTAGGGCTTAATTGAATTTTGGAATTATTTCCATCGGGCTCTGCCCGATGCTGGTGTATTTTGCCCTTTCAGGGCTGATGATTCCTGTATTAACCGATATCTGGGTAACCATCATTCGGGGTTAGGGAAGAGCGAAGGGGCTAGAATAACGATCAACCCGATTGAATGTGACCCCTTTTGGTCGTATTCAATACGGGCAGGCGGTTAACGGTCAATCTGTGAATCTTGAACATTTTCTAATCTATTGATTTCTGTGTGCTGGCGTTCCCTACAGGGCTAGGGAAGAGCGAGGGTAGAATAACGATCAACCTGATTGAATGTGACTCCTTTTGTACGGACTTCCTTTGGTCGTTCGATTTGGAATTTACTTTAAAAAGAATGCTGGAAGAAGAGCTGCTATCCTATTTTCGAACGATTTTACCATCCATAAAGGCCTTAATGCGCGTTCTGAGTCGCACAGTTCTCCTTACTGCTTCGAGAAGAGGTTCCGGCTCAGGTTCTTCCGGCTGCGGATTTTCAGGTTGGTCTATGCTCAAATCAATAAGTCCGTTAGAATAGTCTTTCAGTAAATTATTGTATTCATTGAAGTAAGGCTCAAAAAGTGGATCATCTCCGCTCTTTATTTTTCTTCGGGTTTCTGGTGTAAAGTGAATGAAAACCGGGTCAAACTCTCCATCAATTTTGATTCCTCCTTTTTCATTCTCAGATCTCGGACACTCCAGCGTATTCCATCCGGCTAAATTGCAGCCTTTGTGTCTTACTACTTCAATTCCCGGAAAGCGGGAGGGTAGAATATCCAGATATTTTTGATCTACGTAAAAACCTGCCGGTCTGTTTTTTTCGCAGACAGCGAGACAACAGTTTCCCCAAAAATCTAAAATTTCAATAGCGTCTTTACGAGCTCCAATAAATCCGGCATTGTATACACCATCCAGAAAGTTCAGCTGAAAGTTTTCCATGTCGACAGCTGGATCTGAAGCGCATCGCCAGTGTGGTGTAATCAGGAAGCGGTGCTTCGAGAGCATATCAAAGAGAAAATCACCATTCCCGACAAAGAAAATATCACAGTCCAAATAGATGAGTTTTTCGATATTAGGTTCCCCAAAGAGCTGCTTCATAAAGACCGTCTTCATACTCCAGCGATAGGCATCCATATTATCTTCGGCATACTTCTGCCGAAAGGCATCAGCCATTTCGCCTTTTAAATCCTTCTCACTGTAGCAAATAATATTAGATTTCAGATTTTCGCTTAGTGCTTCTACAGAGCTTGAATCAACATCTGAAATCAGCGTGTGCAGCGAAACGCCTCCACTAAAATTCTCTGAAAGGCAGGTGTAAAGCTGTTGAGCGTAGGGTAAATAATTGGCTGTTATAATGGTGCAAAAATGCTTCATGTGGTGCGTTTATTCTCCCGGTAAAAGTGAAACTATTTTTTTTCCCAATCGGCTGTTTCTAGCCTGCTGATAGTAGTTTCTCGTTGATCTTAACATATCTCCAAAGGCGGTCCATTCAAAGAGCTCAATTAATTCCTGGGGTGAACGCTTATTTTCGGCGCCCAAAAATTGACTGCCAAGTTCTCTATCAGAAAGAGCTTCTGTGGGCGGCAGGTAGTGCTTTTCGAAATATGATCTTTCCTGACGCTTGCGCCATTCCGGATCTAAAAATTTCTTCGCAACTTCTGGTATATCTGCCCAGGTGCCATCTCTTTTAATATCCTTCTTCGTATCTTGATATTCGCCCCAAATTGAGACTTTGGCACCGAAGTGCAGGGCATAAGGAACATGCGATCCAAAAGTCGGAGTAGTAACGACATCAAAATACTTGAATAAAGTGGCCATTCTATCCAGCGCGTACCTGTCGTTATGTGCCGCCCCGGAAACTACTTTTATACCTGCTTTCTGAAAAGTATCAGTCCACATTCCCTTATCCAGGCAAATAGGACTGACACATGCATAAATTGAATTGAAGGATTTTAAATGGCCTTCGATACTCTTCAGATATTCTTGCTCGAATTCAGAATTGGTCGCCGCTCCGGATTTTAATATATGAGGCGGCATGATTAACAGGCTCTTAGGTTTTCTGGAAACCTCTGCTTCGGGGACATAAATAATAGGCATGCCAACGGCCGTGACATTTTCATATCCCCGCTCCTTTAAAAACTGCTGCTGATCGGTTCTGGCTACAAAATACTTCGACTTACTTTCTTTATATCCATAGGTTATCGCGTTAGGATGAAGATTTTGCCAGGGAGGTGCGCAACCGTGATTCCAGAAGAAGTCAAACAAGCTGTCTTTGTAATTCTTATTGCAATATCGCGCTGCTACCCGAATGGCTCCGTAGTAATCGCTCCACCCGAAATTCTTGTCTTCGCTTCTGAGGGGAAAGGATTTACTTTCGGGAAGAAGGTGGGGTATTTCATCCATGAGAGCAAATTTAAGGACTTATGATTGATGTTTAATTAGTAATTGTCAATTGTTAATGGTCAATGGTCAATGGTCAATGGTCAATTGTCGATGGTCAATGGTCGATGGTCAACTTTAATCATGGAAGTACAGTATTCAATCAAAACAAATAAAGCGTAGAAATTTTACTAGATATCAGGAAGGTTGAATTTGGATTCGGGCTTAAATATTATTTTTAGTTAAGCTAGTCAAACCAAATAAAAATGAAGACGAACCCATTGAAAGACAAGAGTCTGGATTTTGCTATTCAGATTGTTAACGCTACACGAGAATTACAAAAAAGCCAAAAAGAGTATATTCTATCTAAACAGTTGATGCGTTCTGGAACAGCTATTGGCGCACTCTATTGTGAAGCTGAACAGGCTGAGTCAAGGGCGGATTTTATTCATAAGTTGGCCATCGCACAGATGGAATGTAATGAATCACTTTACTGGCTTGAACTCCTTGAACGGACAAATTTGATGGACAAAAATGAATATGAAAAACTTGAACCGCCTTGTCGGGAACTAATCAGACTTTTGACGAGTATTATTCGGACCGCAAAAAAATATCAGATGAGCTAACTTGTTAATTTGCAATTGACAATTAACCATTGACAATTCAACCATATCTCATATCGGTTATTCATCGCCTATGATCAGATTTCACTAATTTCGAATTTCAACAGAGTCCCAGATATGAAACTCGCTATTTTTTCTCCTTCCAACAATGCCTTAACTGAGACCTTTATCCAGGCGCATCGGAATATTCCGGGGATGGAGATTTCTTTCTATTTCTGTGGGGTTGAACATACACAACTGGAAGGCAAAGGATTTTTGCTGGACTTGAGTCTGAAGACCCGAATCAAAAAAAAGATTTCAAATAAACTGGCTAAGCATAAGTTAACTGCAACGGAAGAAGCTATCGCTGAGTCGTTTCAGACTGAAGGAGTAGAATGCGTATTGGCAGAATACGGACCATCGGGCGTAGATATCCTTCCGATAGTGAAGGCTTTGAAAATTCCGCTTGTGGTACATTTTCACGGGTATGATGCTGCCAGGTATGACGTGATTGAAGAGCTGGGCGAGAAATACAAGGAGATGTTTGATTACGCCTCTGCGATTGTCGCCGTCAGTAAGGTGATGTATCAAAAACTTCTCGACCTGGGTTGTCCAAAAGAGAAATTGATATTGAATACTTACGGTCCCCACACCGATTTTGCAAAGGTGGAAGCCAAACATGTTCACCAGCACTTCGTGGGTCTGGGAAGATTTACGGATAAAAAGGCACCGTATTATACGATTTTGGCCTTTCGGGATGTTATTGAAGAGTTTCCCGGTGCTCGACTTACGCTTGCTGGAGATGGTCCCTTGCTCGAAGTCTGTAAGAATCTGGTTCGCTATTTTGACATGGAGCAGTTTGTGAAATTTCCGGGACCTATCCAACGGGAAGATTTTATTGAGATGCTTAAAACTTGCAGAGCCTATGTTCAGCACTCCTTAACTCCCGGAAGTGGCGATATGGAAGGAACACCTTTGTCTATCCTTGAAGCTCAGTCGGCCGGAGTGCCTGTAATATCTACGAACCACGCCGGGATTCCCGATGTGGTAATTCACGATGAGACGGGACTGCTATGCGATGAGCACGATGTAAAGACCATGACTGAGCATATGAAAACTCTTCTGGCTATTAAGAATCTTGCCGGGAAAATGGGTGAGAAGGGGAAGATTCGGGTGCGGGAAAAGTTTTCTTTGGAAAAACACCTGAGTAAATTGGCTGAAGTTATTAATAATACGGATAGTTAAAAGATGTTTCACTCTTCGCCGGCCACAGATAATTTAGCACCCCTTTCCATTTGATTAAATACTTCAAAGTGGAAAGCATCGTCAACACCAAAAGCTTCTTTACTGGTAAGCAATACATGAGAAATTCTCTTTCCCATCATAGAGCCGCGCTTTCTGTAGCTTTTTACCGTTGTAACTACCAGTCCGCCCACGCCTTTGTAAAGCGCTTCTCGCTCATAGCGAGTATATTTATTTTGATCCAGAATAGGCTTGAGCGTATTACCATTATGCCTGTAGTATGTGCTTAAATCAGCGCGAGTAGTAATCACGGAATCTGACTTAAAGATTGCAAGTGTATTTACTGTTTCATCTATAATGGATGAATCCACATAAGGAAAATCAAGTGAAATGGTAGCTATGGCATCAAATTCTGAATGAACCTGATCAAGCACAAGGTCTATCGTTTCTTTTAGCGAAACTCCTTCTCTTGCCATCTCTGCTGGCCGCTCTAATACCTGAACTTCAGGTGTTGATGCAAAAACTTCACGAGTGGTTTTTAAAGTACCCTTGTCAGCTGATGTGATGACAATATGATTAATATTTCTAGAGTTTAAACATTGTCTGACCTTGCGTTCAAGCACAGTTTTACCATCGTATTCAAGCAAGGGCCAGTTAACTGAACCGAAGAAAGTATCTCTCACAGGAAGTATAGCCAATGTTTTAGGGGACTGAAGATGGCTTGAAACAAATTTCTCTTTTATTGCCTTTCGGGTATTTAAAATACGGTCTTCATTTACCGTAAGATTATTTCCATGTCTTCTGTAAGAAAACAAGGGGCGGCTAATATTTGTGACCTTGTAAAAAGTCACAAATTTTATCCAGAGCTCATATCCGTCCTGGCAGGTAAACTCTTCATCGTATCCTCCGAGTTTCTTTAAAAAATCCAACCTTACCATTGTGCAGGCTCCGTGAGCAGGTTGGTCATAGAGCGTTACTTCATCATCAAAATGATGCCTGCGTTCCTGTCCGGTAATGTTTCCGTCTTCATCTACATAATAATAATCCGGAAATACCAGTCCGAGTTCCGGATCTGCTTCCATCAAGGTGGACATCATGCCCAGTGCAGAAGGTTCCAGAAAATCATCCGCATCAAGTCGAACTATATATTTTCCTTGTGCTTCTGATATGGCTATGTTATTTGTAGCATTAAGCCCTTTATTTTTCTGATAAATAATCCGAACCTTTTTGTTAGATCGGAACCGCTCAATTATTTCCCGGCTTTGGTCGGTAGAGCCATCATCAATAATAATTAATTCAAATTCCTGAAAAGTTTGGTTGAGAACACTCTCTATTGACTGCTCGATGTAAGCGGCGTAGTTATAATTGGTTATATAAACCGTTACCACGGGATTATTGTGGTCTGAAGAATCCATAAATCGTATGTTTTCCGCTGGGATCAATAAGGCTATCCATTTTTAGGCAGGTAAGCTGCGCTCGTTCGGCCAAATATTGAAAGGCACTTTCTGTAAAGGTCGTAAAATGTTCTATAAAGAACTCTGCCCGTTTAGATGCGAGTCCATTCTCTGCCAGAACGGTACCGTAAGGTAATTCGATATAGATTAGCCCTTTACTATTCAGTCGCTCGGCTGCACCCTCTATCAATTCGAAAGGGTTTTTAATATGTTCGAGTACTTTATTGAAAGTGATCAAATCGAATTGTACCGCCGGAAGATCTGAAATAGATCCTTCCCAAATATTTTTTAATGAGATATGTTTTTTCATGTGCTCAACGGAGACAGGGTCTGGATCAACCGCCGAAACCTCGTATCCGCGTGAAGCCATTTCATATGGAAAAACTCCTGTGCCTGATCCTACATCAAGCACACTCAAATTCTTTTCAAAACCGTTCTGCCCCAAAAATTCTGAAATTCTGTTTACGCGACCTTTATTGTCAGATTCTTCGGCCGGGAGATTAATGATCTTATGGAAGCGACGTTCCAATCCTGCCTGGTCTATTGCAGAATTGTATTCTCCTTCATAAAAGGACCTTGAAAATAAGTCGTATCCGTGGCAATTAAAGAACACCCCGCATTTCTGGCACTCTCTGATTTCTCTGTTATATAGGGTTCCTTCAGGCAGGTAGGGCGTTTCTCCTTCAGGCTTGGCGTCAAGTGCTGCCACCAACTTCGACTCTTTTCGTCCACATAGATTACAAGTACAATTCATTCCAGGTCTTTCCAGTCTAATTTTTCGTGTTGTTTCAGATCGCGTTTGGCCTTTTTACCAATAACCATATCGTATTCGCGGGCATCAATTCCGTGTTTTGGTCGTAAAACTCCGGTATTTTCCTCAGTCATTATCTCTCCTTTTTTTATTTCCATTAAAGGATATACTGCACGCCTGAAGGAAATTTCATGACCATTACTAAGTTCAATATCTACGGGAGTTTTTTTGGGAGATCCCTGAAAGGATTTTATCAGGTCAATTTCATCTATCAAAGCTTTTATTTCTTTCGGGGTCAAAGAAACCTTGTGATCTCTGAAGGCTTTCCCTTCTCTGGTATCGGTAAAGTGAAACTCAAGTACTTCTGCGCCCATGGCAACCGCATAACACAAGGCTTTAGAACCTTCCGTGTGGTCTGAGTATCCAATCGTTAAGCCCGTTTTTTCCCTGAGCCGGTTCATTACATTGAGATGTGCATCAGATGGATTAATGGGGTACATGCTTGTACATTGAAGTACGGCCAGCTGATCTGCCTGCTTATATATGGGATTAACTTTCTGGATGAATTCAACGGACTTAAGAACTTCATCTTCTGTTGAAATGCCTGTAGAAAGAATGATGGGCTTTCCTTGAAGAGCCGTTTTTCGAAGTACGGGGTAAGCCGTCAAATCGCCACTGCCAATTTTGTAAACGGAGATGTACCTGTCAATCCACTGCATGGCATCCAGGTTCCACACAGAAGAAGTATAGCCTATGCCGGCCTGCCTTACCATTTCAGCAAGCTCTATATGCTGTTCAGGTGAGAGTTCA
>JGI12048J13642_10357554_pt1 | contig 11415 bp, 9 predicted proteins | sample ElkSlonscriptome_16_FD_13642 | JGI IMG/M metagenome (IMG submission 13642) | reverse complement strand
CGAGCCACTGTCGGCGGTCCACCGGAGTCGGAGCGAGGCGATCGAGGAGCTGGTGCACGGGTCCGGGAAGCCCCTCCCCCTCGTCGTGGTCCCAGGCGTCGCCCACCCAGTGGAGCCCGTGCGCCTCGGCGTCCCGGACGACCTCCCAGAGGTGGAAGGGCCGGTTCACCGGCGCGAGGTACTCGTGGGCGAGGTAGTAGCCCTCCGCGTCGGCGCACTCCGAGGCGATGCCGCGGAGCTGGTCCACGAAGGCTCCCTCGACCCCGTCGAGGGCGGGAGGGAGGGTCTGCAGGAGGGCCCGCACGTTCTCCACGGGGGCATCGGGCGCCAGCACCCGCTCCAGGGCGAACCGGAACAGGCCCCGGACCGAGTCCCGCGGCTGGGAGCCCGGGAGGGCGTTGAAGGAGAGCGTCGCCAGGCCGTCCTCGCTCAGATGCTCGCCCATGAGGCGGAGGACGGCCTCCTGGACATCCCCGGGGACCCAGGAGTACACGCCGTGGCAGAGGATGTAGTCGAAGGTCCCCAGGTCGCCGGGAAGCTCCCGGACATCCGCCGCCAGGAAGCGGACGTTGTCGAGTCCGACGGCCTCGGCGCTCTCCCGGGCCGTCGCGATGTGCCCCGGCGCCAGGTCCACGCCCACGAACTCGCTCCCGGGGAGGACGAGCGCCATGGGCAGGAGGTGGCCGCCGGTGGCACATCCGAGCTCCAGCACCCTGCAGCGCGCGATGTCCGGAGCCTCGAGCCCGCGGAGCCGCGCCACGGTGGCCAGGCAGTCCGGGTGGGACGCGTAGTGCGGACCGGAGCGGTAGGGCAGCGCCTCGTAGCTGTCGCGGATCTCCCGGGTGAGGTCGGTCATGACCCCGAGCGTGGACTGGAACCCGCGAGCCGTCAAGGATGGTGCCTCGGCCCGGGTCGAGCTGTCCCCCGCCCTGGCCTACCGCTCGCGCGTGGCGGACACAGGCGTCGCAGAGCGCTTCGCTCCGCCGCTCCCCTCCCCTTCCGACTTGACAGGAGGGGGCCCAGGATGGGAATTGCCCTTTGTCGGACGGTGGATCGGCTCTCCGGGCTCCCGCCGAGCCGCCACGCCAACGGTCCTGCACGGGTTCGAGACGGAGGGTGTATGGGGGACAATCCGAGGACATTCCTGCGGAGCCTGGCCTGGTGCTTCGCCGCCGTCCTCGCCTCCGGCTGCGCCACGGCGGCGCCCCGAGCCGTGCCCCCGGCCGAGATCCCGGCGCTGCAGGCCCGGTTGGCCGCCGATCCCGACAACGGGCAGCTACGAGCGCTCACCGCCACCTCCCTCGTCGCCGCCGACCGGTGCGCCGAGGCCGTGCCCCTCACCCGGGGCGCCGACATCACGGCGGACCAGGCCTGGCCGATCCTGGTTCGCGGCCTCTGTCTGGAGCAGGGCGACGACCTGGCCGGAGCGATGGCGCAGTACCGGGCCTACCTCGCCGACCACCCCCGGGGCGAGGGCGCGGCGCCGGTCCGGGGACGGCTTCTCCTGGCACAGGAGGAGGCCGCCGTGGCGCGGGCCGGGGCAGCGACGGCGGGCGACACGGATGCCGACGCCCCACCCCCGAACAGCGTGGCCGTGCTGCCGCTGGAGATCGAGGGCGATGCCCGGTACCAGCCCCTCTCCCGGGGGTTGGCGGCCCAGATCTCCTCGGACCTGGCCCTTCTGGACCGCTTCTCGCTGGTGGAGCGCCTCAGCCTCCAGGCGCTGCTCGGGGAGCTCGAACGGACCCAGTCGCCCCTCTTCGACTCCACCACGACCCCGCGCTTCGGGCGGGTGGTGCAGGCCGGACGGCTCGTCCAGGGGACCGGGTCGCTGCCTGCGGAGGGGCCCATCGGGCTCGATGCCCAGGTGATCTCCCTGGACGGTGAGGTGACGGGGGCCGGTGCGCAGTCCGGCTCGCTGGACGATCTCTTCCGCCTCCAGAAGGAGCTCGTCTTCGCCATCGCAGGCCAGCTCGGATACACGGTCTCCGCCGCGGAACGGGCACGCATCCTGGAGAACGGGACCCGAAACCTCCAGGCCTTCCTCGCCTACTCCGAGGGACTCGAGCTGCAGGCCCAGGGAGACCACGCCGGGGCCGCCGCCCGGTTCGGGACGTCCTATCGGCTGGATCCTGGGTTCGACGATGCCTACGAAGCCCTGGAGACCTCCGTGGGAGCCGATGTGGCGAGCACCTCGGGTCCCGCCGGGATCCTGGGGACCGTCACGCTGTCCGGAACTGGGGTGGACCAGGCTCTGCAGCCGCCTGGAACCGCCGGTGCCAACCCCCTGGGCCTGGCCATCCTCTCGGGAGCCAGTGACGTGAGTGCGACCCAGGGCGAGCAGGTCACCGGGGGGGGTACGGGGAGCGGCACGGTGGACCCCATCCAGAACCTCACCACGCCGGCACCTCCTCCGACCCAGCTCCTGGGCATCATCCGACTCACCATCCGGATCCCGGGTTGACCATGCGCCTCACCCTGCCGGTCCTCGCCTTCGTCCTGGCCGGCCTGGGAGCACCCCTGGTCGCGCAGAGCCCCGCCAGCGTTACCGCCGCCGCGGTGGTGGACGGCTATTCCTTCGACCCGGGCCTGGGCTTCGAAAGCGTCACCGAGTTCTCCCTCCCCGTTGTGGGTCGGATGGGGTTGGGCGACCGCGCGAACCTGGTGGTCTCCACCGGGTGGGCCTCCCTCACGTCGAAGCAGGCCGACGGCGAAGAGGTCACGCTCTCGGGCGTCCTGGACACCGAGGCACGGCTGACGCTGTCCATGGTCCCGAACCGCTTCTCGCTCCTGGCGACGGCGGTCCTGCCCAGCGGCACCTCGTCGCTGGAGACGGAGCAGCTCCCGGTGCTCGCGGTGATCGCCAACGAGGCCCTCGACCTGTCCACGGTCCGCTTCGGCTCCGGCGGGGCGGTGGGTGGCGGCGTCGTGGGCGCGCTCCCGGTGGGCGTGATGGCGCTGGGTGTCGCCGCGACGGTCCGACAGGACTTCGCCTACGACCCCGTGGCCTCCTCCCCCACCGAGTTCCAGCCTGGTGCCGAGGCGAAGCTGCGCGTCGGGCTCGAAGGCCCCGTGGCCCGCACGGCCTACCTCCGGTTCGCCGGGATCGTCTCCTACCGCGGCGAGGACGAGCTCGGCGGCACCGAGCAGGGGTCGTCGAGCACGCTCTGGACCGGCTACGCCGCCCTGGAGAACGGCTTCGGCACCTCGGACCTCGTGGTGTACCTCTTCGACAACTTCCGTACGGCACCCCGCCTGGAGGGCACGGCCTTCGGGCCCACCGTCCTGCCCCGCTCGAACACCTTCGCGGCAGGAGCACGGTGGTCGTTTCCGGTGCGGGGGCTGGACCGGGTCACCCCCCTGCTGGAGTACCGCCTCACCCAGGCCGCCCCCAGCCCGACGGTGGACGAGCTGGAGGAGCTGGGCACCTCCCTCCGCGCCGGCGTGGAGTACCGGCTCCGGGCCGCCCCGCGCGCCTCGCTGGTCCTCAAGGCCCAGGGTGTCTGGGGTGAGGTGGGCGACCTCCGGGGCTCGCCACTGGTGGGGGTCTCCGGCTACCGGGCCGGGGTCCACCTGGAGCTCACCCGATGAGCGGCCGGAGGACGGGACTCCTGGGTCGTGCCCCGACCGCGGGTGCGCTCTTCGCGGCCCTCCTCGGGCTGACGGTCCTGGCCTGTGGCGACTCCGCCGGGCCCCTGGTATCCGGCGCCGGCGACGGATACGGAACGCTGCTGGTGACGGCGCAGGCCCAGGAGCTGGCCGTCCTTCCCGCCGCGCTCGAGCCCGCCACGCTCCAGGCGCTGGTGAGCTCCGCCGACGGCATGGAGGTCGTGAAGGACACGACGCTCGCCGTCACGCCCGGCCAGCAGTTGGCTCTGGAACTCCCGGTGGAGGTGGAGGGACCGGACCAGCCCTTCCTCCTCGAACTCCTCATCCGGACCGCCGAGGGCGTCCTCGTCTACCAGGTGGGCCCGATCCCCGTCGTCGCCCGCCTTCTCGGCTCCGGGGGATCTGCGCAGGAGGTCACGCTCACGTACGTGGGCCCCGGCGCCGACGCCCAGAGCCTCGAGATCGTCCCGGGGGAATCCCGGGTCGTCTCCGGGGAGACGGTGAGCCTCGACGCCCGAGCCCGATCGGGCACCGGCGGCGACCTGGGCTCCACCCCGGTGGAGTGGTCCACCCTCGACCCCGACCTCGTCGTTCTCGAGGACGAGGCGACGGGACGGTGGCGCGGTCTGGAGCTGCGGGGCGTGGCGAGGGTCGTGGCGGAGCTCGAACCGGTGGGTCTGGCCGACACCGCCCTCATCCGGGTGGTGCCCCGCGCCGCAGAGCTGGTCGCCGTGAGCGGAAACGGACAGATGGGTGGGGCCGGCGTGCCGCTGCCCCAGCCCGTGATCGTCCGGGTGCTGGGGACGGATGGCCTGCCGGTGGAAGGGGAGGAGATCTCCTTCGCCCCGGCCCAGGACGGAGTCGCCGAACCGGAGACGGCGGTGTCCGACGCCGAGGGGCTCGCCTCGGCGAGCTGGACGCCCGGCCCGTTGGTGGGCACCCAGACCCTCACGGCGTCGGTGGCCGCCGATCCCGAGCTGGCAGTCTCCTTCTCCGCCGAGGTGGGTCCGGCACCGCTGGCCCGGATCATCCTCACTCCGGAGGAGATCCTCTTCTCGTCCCTGACCGCCACCCGGCGGTTGACGGCAGAGGGCCGGGACGGCTTCGGAAACCTGGTCGAACTGGAGTCGGTGCTCTGGACCTCGTCGGCTCCTGGAATCGCGCGGGTGAACCAGAACGGCGGGGTCACCTCCGTGGCCAACGGAACAGCCGACGTGACGGCCTCCTCCGAAGGGGTCACCTCCGAGCCCGCCCGCATCACCGTCAGCCAGGTGCCGGTGACCGCGGTGCTGGCACCTGGATCCGGCTGGACGCTGACCCTCGGCCAGAACCTGCAGTTCACCGCGGTCGCCCGGGACAGCCTCGAACGGCCCGTGTCGGGTGCGACCTTCGGGTGGAGCTCCTCCAACCCGGCGGTGGCTCCGGTGAATGCCACCGGGTCCGTCCAGGGGCTGGCCCCGGGGAATGCCACCATCCGCGCCCGCCTCCTTTCGGACACGCTGATCCAGGCGCAGTCGTCGGGGACGGTGGTGGATCCGCCGAACCCACCCTCCGGCGTCACGGTGGTGCCCAACGAGGGAGAAGGGGGCGAGCTGTTCAGCTACACGGTGCGCTGGGTGGACAACAGCCCCGACGAGACCCGCTTCCAGGTGGAGCGGAGCCTCAACGCAGGCGCCACCTGGCAGGTGGCGGGCAACGCGGAGCTGGGCGCCACCTCCTTCTTCGATTCCGGTCCGCCCAACGGCTGGCCCAACGACCGACGGGTCCTCCACCGGGTCCGGGCCTGTCGGGGGGAGGCGTGCTCGCCCCCTGCCACGAGCACGGCCATCGAGTACACCCAGCCGAATGCGCCGGGCAACGTCACCGCCACGCTCAACGGCGAGACCTTCGACGTGAGCACCACCTGGAACGACCCGAACTCATTCGAGGGCGGGTACGAGGTCCAGCTGTGGGAGGTGTGCTTCTCGGACAACCTCGTGGCCAGCGTGGTCCTGCCGCCCAACGCGACGTCCTACACCTTCGAGGATGTGAACGGGACCCAGTTCCAGGCGCGGGTCCGGGGGCTCGGACAGGGTCCCTTCGACTCGGGGGAGACCCGTTCGAACGTGACCGGGGGCATCTGCATCGGTCAGCAGTGACCGGCGGTTTTGCGAGCCCGCGCGCGGGCTCAGCCCAGCCGGCCTAGATCCGCTCCAGGATGAAGCCCGGCGTGTACTGGGTGAGCCATCCGGAGAGGACGGTGAAGGTGCCGGTCAGGAGGAGGATCCCCAGCCCCACCAGGAGCACGCCCGACGCCTTCTCCACCACCGGGATGAAGCGCCGGTACTTCTGGAAGGTCTGGAGGAACCAGTCCAGCGCCACCGACGCCACCAGGAAGGGGATGGCGAGCCCCAGGGAGTAGACGCTCAGGAGCCCCACCCCGGCCCAGACCGTCTCCTGGCTGAAGCCGTAGGTCAGGATGGCCCCCAGCACCGGACCGATGCAGGGTGTCCAGCCGGCCCCGAAGGCCATGCCCACGCCCAACGTGCCCAGGTACCCCGCCGGCTTGTCCGCCAGGTGGAGCCGCTTCTCCCGCATGAGGGGCATGATCCGGAAGACGCCGGCCAGGTGCAGCCCCAGGAGGATGATGATGACGCCGCCGATGCGCGCCACCCAGAGCTCGTACTGCTGGAAGAACTGCCCCAGGAACGAGGCCGAGGCGCCCAGGATCACGAAGATGAGGCTGAAGCCCCCCACGAAGAGCAGGGAGTGGATCATGGTGGCTCGACGGTCCACCCCCTCCTCGAGGTCGTCCAGGCTCATCCCGGTGACGAAGGTGAGGTAGCTGGGGACCAGCGGGAGCACGCAGGGCGAGAGGAAGGAGAACACGCCCGCCGTGAGCGCGATGAGGATGCCGACTTCGGTCACTGGGGGGTCTCCTCGTGGTGTGCTGCCAGCTCGGCGGAGCGCCGGGCTTCGTCATGCTCCTGTCGGGCGCGTCGGGCCTGGACCCAGGCCCGGATCCCCGTCACCAGCCCGAACCACCCGGCGGCGACGGCGACGATCCAACCTACCACCGTGGGGAAGAGGGCGCTGAGGACCGCCACGATGAGGATGAGGGCCGCCGAGGTCCCCAGCACCGTGCGATCTTCCCGACCCAGCGTCCGGTCGCCCGCCAGGGCGTCGCCCAGCGCCGCCCCCGCCCGGAGGAAGGGGGCGATGCGAAGGCGGGACGCTCCGGTACCGAGCGTCCGGAGCTGCTCCTCCAGGCGTTCGGGGAGGGTGCCCTCCGGGTCCAGCGACTCCCTGGGCGCGGGATGCTCCCCCTTGGTGGGAAGATACCGGAGGGGTCGTGGGGTTCCCGGCAGGGTGATCTCCACCGAGGAGGCCAGATCCGCCAGAAAGAGCCCCTCCAACTGCGAAGCCAGGCCCTCGTCCGCGACGACGGCGTCGATCTCCCAGTTCCCCATGAGGCTGGAGAGGTTCATGTTGCTGGAGCCGATCCGGCACCAGCGCCGATCCACCACCGCCGTCTTGGCGTGCATCATGGGCCCCTGCCACTCGAAGATCCGCACCCCGGCGTCCAGGAGGTAGCGGTATCCGCCCCGGGAGAGGCTCCCCACCCAGGGCCAGTTGTTGTTGGCGGGCACCAGGATCCGCACGTCCACGCCGTGGCCCGCCGCGCTTGCCAGCGCCTCGGAGAGGGAGCGGGGCGCCACGAAGTAGGCGTCGGTGATCCAGAGCCGTTGTCGGGCCCGCACCGCCGCCAGATGCAGCGTGCGGTAGATGCGGGCCCGCCCTGGTTCGCCTTCCACGATCCAGACCGGGGTGTCGCCCACCCGATCGGGCTCCGGGAGCGTCGCCGCCAGGAAGGAGGGTTCGCCGATCTCCCCCCAGAGCCGCTCGAAGGTGAGGGCCGCGGCCCGCGCCGCCGGCCCCCGGATCTCCACCCCCGTGTCCCGCCACGGCACCTCGGTCTCCGTCCCCGCCCACGCGTTGCCCACGCAGAAGCCGCCGATGAAGGCCACCTCCCCATCCACCACCACCAGCTTGCGATGGTCGCGCTGGATGATGCCGAGGGGGTCCCCCACACGGAGAGACGGGCGGTTGAAGGCCCGCACCTCGACCCCGGCCTGGCGCATGGGCTTCCAATACGAAGCCGGCGTGGCCCAACAGCCGAGCCAGTCGTAGACCACGAAGACGGGCACCCCCTCCCGGGCCTTCGCCACGAGGGCGTCCCGGAACCGACGACCCGTCTCGTCGTTCCGGACCACGTAGTTCTCGAAGTATACGAACCGTTCGGCAGATTCGATGGCCTCCACCCAGCTCTCGAAGGTGAGGGAGCCCTCGAACTGGAGGGTCAGGCGATTGCCCCGGATGGTGACGGAGCCCGTGGCCCGCTCCATCTCGTCCCAGGTATAGGAATTCACCCCCCGGGGCTCGTCCTCCGCCCCGAACTCCCGGTGGGTGGGAGCCGGGCCGGCCGGCAGATCATCCGGCTGCACGGGAATGGTAGCCCAGGAGCTTGTAGACCAGCTTGGCGGCCAGGAAATCCGGGGCGTGGAACCCGGGCACCGGTGCGAGCTCCACCACGTCGGCGGCCACGACCCGCCGCTCCTGAAAGACCCGCCGGAGGAAGCGGAGGGTGGGATACCAGGTGCCGCCCCCGGGCTCCGGCGTCCCGGTGGAGGGCATCAGGAAGGGGTCGAAATAGTCCACGTCGAAGGTGAGGTAGACGGGGTCGCCCAGGGCGTCCAGCGCCCGGTCCATCCAGGCGTCGCCCTCCTGCATCTCGTCGGCCCAGACGAAGGTGGAGGAGGCGTGGGCTCGATGGACCTCCACCTCCTCGGCGCTCACCCCGCGCAGTCCCACACCCACCACCGACGCCACCTCCGGAAGCACCCGGGCCATGGCGCTTGCATGAGAGTACGACGTGCCGTGGTAGGAGGGGCGGAGGTCGGCGTGGGCGTCCATCTGGAGCACCGAGAGACCGGGGTGCCGTCGGGCCTGGGCCAGGATCGCGGGGGACGAGATGGCGTGCTCACCACCGAGCATGACCAGGAATCGATCGCCCACCGCCTCCGCCACCGCGCCGTAGTGATCCTCCAGCGCCTGCATGGCCTCGGCGGCTCCGGAACGAGGAAGCTCCAGGGCCGGGAGGGTGTGCACCCCCACCTCCAGACCGGGCTCGGCGTCCAGCTCCTGATCGTAGAGCTCGACGTATCGGGAGGCGTCCAGGAGCGCCGCCGGGCCGCGGCGGGTGCCCTGGCCGTACGAGGTGGTGGCCTCCCATGGGACGGGAAGGAGGACGGCACCAGCGGTCTCGAAGGCTGCGTCGGGACCCTCGAGACCCAGGAAGCTGTGGGTGGGCGGCTCGGTGGGGATCCGCGAAAGGTCCACCGTAGCTACACGGTCTCGATGGGGCAGCTCAGCCCGCCGTCTTCCAGGGACACCCCGGACTCGTGGCACTCCTTGCAGAGCCCGTAGATCTCCAGGCGGTGGCGCTGCGGCACGAAGCCCAGCTCCTCCTCCACCCTGTCTTCCACCACCTGCACCTCGTCGCTCCGGAACTCCTGCACCTTCCCGCACTCCACGCAGATGAGGTGCTCGTGGATGGGCTGACGGGAAAGGCGGTGCTCGTACCGCTTGAAGCCCTCGCCGAAGTCGTGCTCCTCCACGAGCCGGCTCTTCACCAGGAGGTCCAGGGTCCGGTAGATGGTGGCCTTGCCGATGCGGTTGCCCTCCTCCCGGAGCCGCCCCTCGATCTCGTCCACCGAGAGGTGTTCCTCCGATCCGAAGACGACCTTCGCCACCGCCTCGCGTTGGTGCGTCACCGGCAGGCCCTGCTCCCGGAGGTAGCGGGCGAAGAGGTTGATGAAGGGCAGGGCGGCCTTGGCTTTGGCTTGGCTCACGACGATTCGGTCTCCACCAGGTATTCGTCCAGGATCGACTGGAAGGCGTCGGGGTCGCCCTCGATGGCGACCGGACGGGCGTCGGAGTGGTTCTCGCCGGCGCGGCGCACGACCCCGTCCATCACCCGGGGCAGCAGCTCCGGGGGCGCATCGCCTTCCTCGCTCAGCGCCGGCTCCACGGAGAGCTCCAGCCCGGAGCGGTGGGCGACGTAGCTCACCGTGAGCACCCGCCGTCGCTCCCCTTCGTCCAGGAAGAGGCTCGCCGCCACCAGTCCCCGCTCCTTCCGGCCATTGCGGAGCGGCGGAAAGATCCAGAGGCGATCGATGCGTTCGACGCCCACCTCGTCCCGAAGGAAGGTGAGGGTCTGCGGAAGCGCCTCCGGTACGCCCGGATCGTCTCCTTCCCGCCGTCGTCCAAGGGTACGGTCGCGGCTCATGCGGGTTCCGCCTCCGGGGCCCCCGCCGTGTCCCGTACCGCGTCCCGGGTGGCCTCGAGGACCTCCCCCATGGCCCGCTCCATGGGGCCAGGGAGCATGCACCCCGAGGCCTTCACATGGCCACCGCCGTCGAATCGGCGGGCCAGCGCATTGACGTCCACGTCGCCGTTGGATCGGAAGGACACCTTGATCTCACCGGAGTTGGAGGACCGGAAGAGGAGCCCCACCTCGGCGCCCTCCACCCCCCGGGGGATGTCCACCAGCCCTTCCAGGTCGTCGGGGATGGCCCCCAGCTCCCGGTAGGCGTCGGTGGGGACCTGCATCCAGGCCACCCCCCCCTCCTCGTCGAAGTCCAGCGTCTTCAGCGCCCGCTCCATGAGTCGGTACTTCCGCACCGGCGCCGAGCCGTAGATGCGGGAATAGACCTCCTCCGGGTTCACCCCCATCTCGATGAGCTCCGCCACCAGCCGATGGCAGGCCGGGGTCGAGTTGGTGAAGCGGAAGGAGCCGGTATCGGTGAGGATGGCGGCGTACATGCCGTCCAACGCCGCGCGATCCCAGGGGCCCTGGGCGTCCAGGAAGATGTCGTACACCAGCTCGCCGGTGGCGCAGGCCGTGTCGTCGCGGAGGGAGATCCCGCCCAGGGGTCGATCCCCCGCCGGGTGGTGGTCCACCACCACCGTCTTCAGGTTGCGGATGAGCGAGCGGACCCGCCCGATCCGGGGGACCTCGCCGGTGTCCAGCACCACGGCCAGGTCCGCACGGGCCGCGGCGACCTTCGCCTCCTCCGACCCTGCCTCCACGATCCACTCTTCGTCGGGCACCAGGAAGCGGAAGCTGTCCGGGAAGGGCGTGGGGTTGATGATGTGCACCTCGGCGCCGTTCCCCCGGAGCCAGGTGGCCAGCGCCACCTGCGACCCCACCCCATCCCCGTCGGCGTTGAGGTGGGTGGTGAGGATCGCCTTCCGGGACGCCATGAGGGCGTTGCGGACGGCGCGTACGGAGGACCGACGCGATCGGGGCGTCGAATAGGCCAACGGGACTCCTCACCCGAGGTTGGTGTTCGGCGGTGGAGGCGCGGGTCCGTTTCGGACTCGCGCCGGCCAAAGCTACCCGGAGACGCGGCCGCCGTGCCACCGCCTTCACCCTGCGCCCCGCCTCCCTCAGCTCCCCGGGGCCCCCGGCAGCTTCTTCCGCAGCTTGGCCCAGGTGGAGGCCAGGTGGACCCAGCGGGGCGACTCCGAGCCCTCCGGCCGACCGAAGCGGAGGGCAGTGCGGAGGCCCTCGGCGGTGTTGGGGTGGGCCGGGAGCGTCACGCGGGCGGCGCCGAGCTCGCCGAGGGTGTGGGCGTCGGAGCCGGCGCCTCGGAGAGAGCCATGGCGCTCCGCCAGCTCCTCGGCGGGATCGTTGAGGCTCTCGGGGTGCATGCGGGCGTTGAAGACCTCCACCGCCTCCACCCGCTCCGCCATATCGTCGGC
>JGI12048J13642_10123253_pt1 | contig 11417 bp, 9 predicted proteins | sample ElkSlonscriptome_16_FD_13642 | JGI IMG/M metagenome (IMG submission 13642) | reverse complement strand
GCCCCCTGGCCAAGAACGTCACCGACTGCGCGATTCTGATGAACGCCATCGCCGGATACGATGCCAAAGATTCCACCTCCGTGCCGGTGGCGGTGCCCGACTACACCACCGCCCTCGGGGACGGATTGAAGGGGATTCGCATCGGCCTTCCCAGAGAATACTTCGAAACCGAGGGCGTGGACCCCGAGGTAAAGGCGGCGGTTCAAAGCGGCATCGACACCATTCAAGGTCTGGGGGCCGAGATTATAGAAGTGTCCCTGCCCCGGTCCGAACAGGTGGTGGCGGTCTATTACCTGATCGCCCCTTCCGAGGCATCCTCCAACCTGGCCCGGTATGACGGGGTCAAATACGGATACCGGGACAAGGAGCAGACCACCCTGATGGAGATGTACCGGTCCACCCGGTCCCGGGGATTCGGTTCCGAGGTGCAGCGCCGCATCATCCTGGGGACCTACGCCCTGTCCGCCGGATATTACGACGCCTATTACGGCAAGGCATCCCAGGTCCGCACCCTGATTATGGAAGACTTCAAAAACGCCTTTGAATCCTGTGACGCCATCCTGGCCCCGGTGGCGCCGTCTCCGGCCTTCAAGATCGGGGAGAAAACCGACGATCCCCTGACCATGTATCTTTCGGATATCTTCACCCTCTCGGCCAATCTGGCCGGGATTCCGGGCATGTCGGTCCCCTGCGGGTTTTCCCGGAAGGGGCTTCCCATCGGGCTTCAGATTCTGGGCAGCCATTTTCAGGAAGAAACCCTGCTTCGGGTGGCCTATAACTTCGAGCAGGCCACCGCCTTCCATACCCGAAAACCGGCCCTGTAGTTATCCCGGCATCGGTCCGATATCGACATTATATCGGACCGATGCGCACCCTCTTATTCAACAAAGGATATCGACCATGATTCGACACCTCGTTTTTTTCAAGTTCAAACCCGACACTCCGGAGGACCGGGTCGCCGAGCTGGAAGGCCGTCTCGGTGCCCTCCCCGGCGTCATCCCCGAGATCAAGGGCTACGAGTTCGGCCGGGACATCGTCGGGTCCGACCGGTCCTATGATTTCGCCCTGTTTTCCACATTTGAAGACCTGGAGGCCCTGCAACGATACCAGGTGCATGCCGGCCATGTGGCGGTCCTGGAGCTGCTCAAAACGATCTGCGCCGACATCAAGGCGGTCGACTACACAGTCGAAGGAGGCCGATCATGACGGTTCATCCCCAGGGCGAGGATGTTCGAAAGGCGGTCCGCTGGATCTCCGAAGAGCGCAAATACGACCCGGACCGGAAGACCCGGGCGCTGGTGCGAAAAGCGGTGGAAAAATTCGACCTCTCTCCCAAAGACGCCGAATTCCTGGAGCGGTTTGTTCAGGATGAGAAGAACCCGGATACCTGAACATGCCCCGGATTCGCATCCTTCCCGAGATCCTTTCCAACAAAATCGCCGCCGGGGAGGTGGTGGAGCGGCCCGCCTCGGTCATTAAAGAACTGCTGGAAAACGCCCTGGACGCCGGCGCCGACCGGATCATGATCGATGTGGAAAAGGGCGGACGGTCCCTGATTCAGGTTTCCGACAACGGTTGCGGCATGGGCCGGGACGACGCTCTGCTGGCGATTGAACGATACGCCACCAGCAAAATCCACCAGGACCCGGATCTCTTCAGCATCCGCACCCTCGGGTTTCGCGGAGAGGCCCTGCCCAGCATCGCTGCGGTCTCCCGATTCACCATGGAAACCCGGGAAGAGAGCGCCGCCGCCGGCACCCGCATCGAAATCGAAGGGGGTAAACTCAAAAACGTCGCGGAGGTCGGGGCCCCGGTGGGCACCCTGATCACCGTGCGGGGGCTCTTCTTCAACACCCCGGCGCGCCGGAAGTTCCTCAAGACCGTCAACACCGAAATGGGCCACATCGGGGATACGGTGGCATCCACGGCCCTGGGATGGCCCGGGGCGGGGTTCCGACTGCGGCACAATGACCGGCCGGTCAAGAACTGGGCCTCGGTTTCCGATCCGGCCGAACGTACCGCCGAGATTCTGGGACGGGAATTGCGAAAAGACCTCCACCCGGTGGAATCCGACACCGACGCCGCGGCCCTCACCGGCTGGATCGCCGCTCCCCGGCACACCCGGTCGACCTCCCGGTCCATTTATCTGTATGTGAACGGCCGCTATGTTCGGGACAGGGTCATTCAGCACGCCCTGTTTGCCGGATACGCCGGGCGGATCATGAAAGGGGCGTTTCCGGTGGCGGTGCTGTTCCTGCGGGTGCCCCCGGACCAGGTGGATGTCAATGTGCATCCCACCAAACACGAGGTCCGTTTCCTTCGGCAAAAAGAGGTCCATCAGACGGTGGCGGACGCGGTATCCGGGACCCTTCAAAACGCAGACCGGAGCAAATGGGGACCCCCCAAGGTCCAAAAGGACCCCGCCCCGGTCACGCCGATCGACGACATCCAACCGACCGCCCCTTCGAAAAGCCCGCCTTCGCCCCCGCCCAAGCCGGGCCGGCTTTCCGAACCGGCCCGGCCCTATGTATCACCGGAGCCGACCCCTCGGCCGGCAACGCTTCCCATCATCGAGGAGCCGAACCCGGCTCCGTCACCGGAATCATCGGCTCCCCAGAAGCCGCTCTGGCAGTCCCGGCGGTTCGAAGACTTGAAAATCATCGGGCAGGGGCTCGGCACCTATATCCTGTGTGAATCCGAAAACGGTCTGGTCCTCATCGATCAGCATGCGGCCCACGAACGGGTCCTGTTCGAGGAACTGAAACATCGGTCTTCGGGCCTTCGGAAATCGGCCCAGCGGCTTCTGGTTCCGGAATCCCTCGACCTGAGCTACCGGGAAGGGGAGACCCTGGAAAGGCTCATCCCCCGGTTCCATGAAATGGGCATCGAAATAGAACCCTTCGGCGGCAACACCTATGTCGTGAAGTCGGTGCCGGCGGAATGGGCCCACAAACCGGCGGAACCGATGATCCGGGAGATCCTGGAAAAAATTCTCGAGATCGGAATCGATGTCGATCTGGACCGCGCCGCAGAGGAGTGCCGCATGGTCATGGCCTGCCACGGCTCCATTCGGGCCCACCAGAGGCTGGATGACCGGCAGATGCGTCAATTATTGCACCAACTCGACCGGTGCGACACCCCGTCCCATTGTCCCCACGGCCGCCCCACCTGGATTCGCTGGAGCGGCCATTTGCTGGAAAAATCCTTCCGAAGAATCGTCTGACCTCCCCCACCTTTTGCAGGGGCGCTGTCTCCTGAAAATTCTTGCATCGGCAACCGGGAATATGCTATGGAGCGAAAGTTCGTTTACGAACAAAATATTCTCTCATTTTATGACTGAGCGTTCGATCAAGCCGGAGCGCCCTCGGCCTTAAATTGAGAAAGGAGGTGATATCCGCCCGTTGGGTGCCGTCACGTACCGTCTGTTTTTCAGCACGACCAATAATCAGGTTACTATGATTCTCAAGACCAGGAGGAGAAAAAAAGATGAAAATTAAAGGTTTATGGGTGTGGACGATCATCCTGTCGGCAAGTCTTTGCCTGACCGCGCCGGCCTTCGGCCAATCCTCTGAAGCGGAGCAGGAACTCGAAGAAGAGGTGGGGATTGTCGACGACATCACCGAGGAGGTCCTCACCGGCCCCAATGACATGAACCCGGAAAAGATCCTCGGTCCCGGCGGGGTCGCCCCCACTACCGAAGGGGATATTCTGATGAGCTTCGGGGCCACCGTCCGCTTCATACCCACGGCCGAATCCGACTGGGATTTCGGTTTGGAGGACGAGGTGCCCGGCTATTTCAACACCCAGCCCCTGAGCGGCTTTCTGGGGGCGTCCCTGGATACGGCCACCTCGGTCAATCAGGTCTATCTACAGTCTCTGGCGCTGAACACCGCCATAGACGGCAGCAACACCGCCACCATCGCCGCTTTCAATGACTTTGCCAACGCCCTCTACGCCGCCGAGGAACAGACCAATGTTCCTCAGGTATCCCAGTTTGCTACCGGTGTGGCCTCGATTCAAGATCTGGGAAATACGGTTGGAAATAACGCCCAGGCCGCTTTCTTTTCCGGAGTCGCCGCAGGCGGACCCGTCGGTGGTTTAACCGCTCTGAACCAGGCCGCTTCCCAGGCCGAGCAAAACGCCGCTGCCGCCGGTGCCGCTGCTGCGGCTAACCCGGATAATGCAGCCCTTCAACAACAGGCGGCCGGGGCCGCCGGGGCGGCCGCCGGCCTGAGAGCCGCAGCCAATGCGGTCGCCGCCGATCCCAATGCCGCAGCCAATGTAAAGACCATCGCCAACGCCACCACCATTGAAGCGATGGTCCAGGGCGCCGGCCTGGTTCAGAACGCCGAAGAACTGGCCGCCGGAGTGGCCAAACAGGTCGACCGGGACCCCGCCGCCACCGCCGGTGATCTCAGCGCCAGCATCGCCGATCTTTCGGCTCAAAAGGCGATGGTGGACGGGTTCGACGCTTATTATCTGGCGGACACCTTCCTGAAGACCCATTCCAACGAGAGCGGCAGTGTCAACGACAGCTACATTCGAAATGAAACCAAGATGTACTTCAACGCCATGCCGAAAGACAAGAAATGGAGCTTTTACGGCGCTCTGGAATTCGACCGGCCCATCGACACCGAAACGGTGGACAACCGCGGCGGGCGAACCTCCGGGTCGAGCAACTTCGGTCTGGAGCGGCTCAACGCCAGCATCGAACTGGTGGACAACCTGCGGCTGCACGCCGGGTGGGATATCTGGGGACTGGATGTGATCGAAGCCGCCTCCATGGTCTACGGCGATGACAACGCCGGGTTCTGGCTTAAAGGCGATTACAACCCCTATGATTTTTCCATCGCCTGGCTCAAGCTGGAAGAAAACGATTTTCAGGTCGACGCCACCGATCACAACGAAGCCGCGGATGAAGACCGGGACCTGATCGCCGGTTATTTCGATTATTTCATCCCCAACACGCCCAATGACAAGGTCCGCTTTTTCGCCGCCTGGGACCGGATTCGAAATGCGCCCTCTCTGGATCTCACCGGCGCCATCGCCAACGGAGCCGGGTTGGCGGATTTTGCCGGCATCTACGGCAACAACGGCATCATCGGCGCCGAAGCCACCGCTCCCGAAACCGATGCCTATACCATCGGCGGGTATTACCTGGGCAACTTCAATATCATCGAACTTATGGTGGAAGGGGCTTATAAATTCGGGTCGGCCGACAACACCGGCCTGGAGGGCGTGAACAACGGGGCTTTTGTCATTCAGCACGATGATTACGATATCAACTCATTCGCGGCCGCTTTCGACGTGGCCTTCGAGCTGAAAGATCTGGTGGGATGGCACAGCCTCAAACCCCACATCGGTTATCTGTATACCTCCGGGGATGACGACCCGAACGACGATGAACTGGGCGGCTTTTCCGGCATCACCAACGCCCAGCGGTTTTCCCGGTTCTGGGGCGGAGAAAACACCATCATCGGCGACAGCAACTTCGTTCTGGGCACCGCCCTCTACGGTTATGTGCCGGAATATTACGGCAACGGCACCCCGGTGTTCGTGGGCGGCCTGCAGAATGCGGTGGGCACCGGCAACGGCCGCGGCGACAACCCGGGGACCCAGATGATCAGCGTGGGCATCACCCTGCGGCCCATGATCTACCTGATCTACCGGACCAATGTGAATATGTTCTGGTGGAACGAAGACTTCTATGTGGCCAACATGGTGAACCCCATCTCCGTTACCGCGGCGGGCCTGCAAAAGACCCCGTACACCAAGGTGGAGGCCGGTTATGTGGGCAGTGAATGGAACAATGAAATCACCCTGGCCCTCAGCAAAAACATGTTCGTAAAGGGACAGGCGGCGTTGTATTTTCCGGGAGACGGCATTGAAGAGGTAACCGCGGCCCTCTCGGGCGGTCAGGAGACGGACGAAATCGCCACCCGCCTGGCCATGGAGCTGATCTGGAACTTCTGATCGGTTCTTTTTCGAAAAGGGAACATTTCAGACCAGGGTCGGCCCAGGCCGGCCCTGGTTTTTTTATTTGGACAGCATGGCCCGCATCATGTCGCCGGCGTTTTCCGCATGATCCGCAATGGAGCCGAGGGTTTCCGCCAACCGGATCATATGGAAAACGGTCACCGCGTCGGTTTCCAGGTTGAAGATCTTTCGCTTGACCATGTGTTCGGCCCGGTCGGTCTCATGCTCCTGTTTTCGAATATTCCGAATGATGTCCTTGACCAGCTTGCGCTGCTTTTCAGAATAGTTTTTAAAGTATTTCCGTGCCTCCGCCACCATTCGGCTCAACTCTTCGATGGGGTCGATGGCCGAATCGATGAGGAGCAGAAATTCCTTTTGAAGCGCCTCCGGTATCCCCGGCTCTTCCCGATAAGAGATCCAGTCGAGCGTATCTTCCAGAGCGTCCAGCACACTGTCCTGCTCCCTCAGATAGCGGAAGAGCTGAAATTTATCCATCGGCATGAAGGTGCCCACCGGGATATGGCCTCGAATGCGCCGTTTGATGGCGTCGGCTTCGTTTTCCAGCCGAATGACTTCCTCCCGAAGCCCTTCAAAGGATTTGCAGTTGTGAACCATATGGCATTCGATGGCATGCTGAAACACCCAGGCACATTCCTTGACTTTTTCAGCATGCTCCTGAAGCCCGTCGAAGGGAGAGGTCATAAACATCGATAGAAAGGGTATGCGCATCTGCTGACTCCTTGGTTATCGTCTCTTATAGTTCACTATAAGATAAACTGAAGAATTACGAAAAGACCCATGCTGGTCAGTGCGGCGGCCGGCACGGTCAACACCCAGTAGAGCATGATCTGTAAGATAATTTTGAAATTGACCGCCTCGAATCCATGGGCCAGCCCCACCCCCATGACGCCCCCGACCGCAGCATGAGTGGTGGAGACCGGAAGCCCCAGTTTCGAGGCCAGGAGCACGGTGGTGGCCGCGGAAAAATCCACCGCAAAGCCCCGGGTGTTGGTCAATGTGGTGATTTTGTGCCCGATGGTATCCATGACCCGATACCCGGCCATGGCAATACCGAAGGCGATCCCCAGCCCGCCGAACAGGAGCAGAAACAGAGGCACCGGCACCATGGCGCCGATGCTCCCGGTGGTGACGATAAAATAGATCACCGCCAGAGGGCCGATGGCATTGGCCACATCGTTGGCCCCTTGGGCCAGGGCCACATAACAGGAGGTGCCGATCTGAATCCGGCGAAAGATCTCCTCCACCCCGTTTTCGGCATCCGGACCCACAAACCGTTTCAGAAGGGCGGCCCCGGCCAGTCCACCCACCATCGCCAGAGCCAATGCCGTAAGCAACGCCTCAACCATCGTCAGGGCCAGGGTTTTGCCCAACGGCGTTTTGAACACAAAAGAAAGAACCACCACGAACAGGGTGAGGCCGATGAAAAAGGGGGCAAAGGCCAGCCCCCGGGCAAAGGCGTCTTTTTTCGACAGGATCACTCGAACGATCAATTTAAAGATCAAAAAGGCGATCACCAGGCTGAATACCGGCGAAATCACCCAGCTCAAGATCACCGCGCCCAGCTTTCCCCAGTTGATGACCGAAACCCCTCCGGCCATAAGCCCGAAGCCGATCATGGCCCCGACGATGGAATGGGTGGTGGAGACCGGCAGGGATTTCCAGGTGGCGAAGGAGATCCAGAGGGCCGCGGCCAGCAGGGCCGACAAGGCGCCGATCAGCGCCAGATGGGGATCCGAAAGGACCTGGGTGGATACGATTCCCTTTCGAATCGTGTTGGTCACATGGGAGCCGATAAAGGTGGCCCCCACCACATTGAGAATGCCCGCGATAAAAACCGCCTGACGTATCGTAATCGCCTTGGCGCCCACGGCCGAGGCCATGGAATTGGCCACGTCGTTGGCCCCGATGTTCCAGGCCATGTAAAAGCCGAAAATATAACCGATGATCAGTACCGAATAATTCGCAGTCATCATATCCTGTTGAAAATAAAACGGATTACAAAACAGCGGGGCATCCCGCTCACCCCGAGGCCGAAGGCGGTCCCGGCTAAAATCTGCGTGCTTGTAATGTGAGAACGCGGTCCCGTCAACCCCTTTCTGAAATCCGCCGTTCCGATAAGAGGAAGGGTCGGACGAATTCTCGTAAGCAAAGGAATGTTTTGCACTTGCACGACAGCTCTGATAATAAGCCGAGTTTTGTCACGCGTGGCCCTTTCGGTAAACGATGAAATGGAAAAACTGAACAAAAAAGTCTTCGGGACCCTGTTTTTCTCCCTGTTTATCACCATCACGGGGGTGGGAATCGTGGTTCCGCTGCTGCCGGTCTACGCCCATGATCTGGGCGCAAGCGGGCTCTATATCGGTCTGATTTACGGCTCCTTTTCCCTGTCCCGAACCGTATTCCTTCCCTATTTCGGCAGGCGGTCGGACCGGCAGGGCCGAAAACCGTTCATCGTCATCGGGCTTCTGGGGTATGCCCTGATCTCCTTTGCGTTCATCTTCGCCACCAGTGTGGAAATGCTGATCGCCGTCCGGTTTGTTCAGGGCATCGCCTCGGCCATGATCATGCCGGTGGCCCAGGCCTACATCGGCGACATCACCACCGAAAATCGGGAAGGATTCACCATGGGTCTGTTCAATATGTCGGTCTTCATCGGCCTCAGCCTGGGTCCGCTGATCGGGGGGATGCTCAACGATCGGTTCAACCTCGAGACCGCCTTTGTTTCCATGGGGGTCCTGTCCCTGTCGGGGTTTTTTCTGAGCCTCTTTCTTTTGCCGCCGGCCCGATCCGAACAGGTGGTCACCCAGGCCAAACTTCCGGTGGATTGGCGGTTTCTGCTAAAAGACCGCACCATCGACGGCATCTGTCTTTTTCGGCTGGTCTATACCGCCTGCATCGGAACCATCTGGGGGTTCCTGCCGGTCTATGCGGATACCGAGTTTTCCCTCTCCAGTTCCGCCACCGGAATCCTGGTCATGCTCGGGGTGCTCACCGCCGGCATTCTTCAGACCCCCATGGGCTACCTGGCGGATCGCCGGAACAAACGGGCAATGATCGTTCTGGGCGGTCTGATCATCGTCATGGCCATGCTGTTGTTCCAATGGTCTTTGAGTTTTCGGGATCTTTTTCTGGCCAATGTGGTGTTCGGAATCGGGGGCAGCCTGTCCATGGCGCCGCTGATGGCCATCGCGGTTCAAAAAGGGACGCAGAAAGGCGCCATGGGCGCGGTTATGGCGCTTTTGACCATGTCCCACAGTTCCGGAATGCTGCTGGGCGCTTTTATCGCCGGGCTGATGATGGATCTCTTCGCCCTGCGTTACATTTTTTCCTTCGGCGCCTGGATGATGCTCTCGGGGGTGGTCCTCTTTTTCATTTTTACGGTGCCTTCGAAGGATGCGGTAGAAGTGGAGGGGATCGGTCGAAGATAGCCGAACCGTAAGCGGGCTTCATACCGCTAAGGCTTTGGGGAGCGCTTTCGGTGCTTTTTTCTGTGGGTGAATTTGGATTTGAGTTTTTTAAGGGCCCGTTTTTCCTTTTCCAGGGCCAGCTTTCGTTTTATATCTTCCCGATACCGCGTGATCGCCTTGAGGGAGATGAAATAGCCGACCGCCGCCACCGGCAGACCCAACAGAATACCGCCCATCGTCAAGATCCCGATGATCTCCGGGGCCTGTTTGATGATGACCAGTAGGATGTTCTGGTCCAGCTTCGGAAGCAGGTAAGCACTCTCCAGACCGATGAATTTGGCGCCGATATAGTAGGTCATGCCGTAGAGGATCGGTGCGGTCAGCGGGTTGCTGATCCACACGGCGACGCCGGCGGCAAATTTATTGTATTTAAGAACCGCCGCCAGAAAAATGGCGATGCCCATATGAATCCCCATAAAAGGGGACATCCCGATAAACAGTCCGAGGGCGAATCCCATGGCGATCTCATGGGGATTGCCGCGGATTTTCAGGAACCGTTCATAATATTTCTTGATCGACAGCAGAACCCGGTTGGCGATGCCGTCTTTTGAACCCTGATGATGTTGCTGCATTCGGATCGCCGAAAAATATCTATGCCGTTGAACCGGATCGAAGGCCGATCACGGCCGCAAACCGGCCTGTGGTTGCTTCTCCCCGATAAGAAAAAAAGAGGTCGGTCCGGCACCGGGTGCACATTCCGCTGTTCAGAATGTTCTCGGCCGGGACCCCGGCTTCTTGCAACTGGTCCCGGCTGATAGCCCAGAAATCGAAATGGTCCCGGTCATCCTTATACGGCCAATAACGCGGGGGAATCTCCCGCCGATAATGAATGAATTCAGCGCAGCAGGGGCCCAGAGAGGGGCCGATGCCGGCATAGATATGAGCGGGCGCGCAATCGAATCGGCGGACCATTTCCCGAACCGTTTCGCCCAATATATTTTGGATGCTGCCGCGCCAGCCGGAATGGACATCGGCCACCACCTTCCGGTCGGCCCCGTAGAGAAGCACCGCCTGACAATCGGCCACTTGAATAGCGAGATTTCGCCCCGGAATATCGGTGACCAGAGCGTCCCCCTTCATCCGGGAGAGGGCCTGGAAACCCGGTATCTCTTGTCGAGAGAGCGACACCACGTCGGTTCCATGGGCCTGATGGATATAGACCGGTTCCGTATTTCCCATGCAGGCCGCGATTCTTGCCCGGTTGCGCAAGACCCGGTCTTCCGCATCCCCGGTTCCCCGGCCGACATTCAGGCTATCAAAGGGCGGATCACTGCACCCGCCCCGGCGGGTGAACACCCCGTGGCGAACGGCTGAAAACCGGGTGAGGTTCGGAAACTGCAAATAAGGCACTCCGTTTTTTTCTTGTTGAATCATCATAGCTTCGGTTTCAAGCACTTCCCGTCGAATATGGATTAAATCCGATAAACTATAAATATAAATGGATGCGGGTGTCAATCGGTAACTCAGTCACCCCTCGTCCCGCCGCCTGTCAATGGACGCCTTCACCCTGAAGAAGCCTTCCCGGCACCGCCTCATGAAAAAACATCGAAAATCCTTGTGGGACGATTCAAAACCTGGCATATATTGTGGTTTTGCCGTTTTGGCAATCAAAAATGAAGCGACACGATTTCAACGGGTCACGAAGCAGGTTTATGCCGTCACTGGAACCACACAGCCCCATCATCGAACCCGATTCCGGAAACCGGGAGTTTCTTTCGGATGCATCCCTGCTGTTTATCGCGATCATATGGGGCAGCACCTTCATTATCGTCAAACAGGCCATCGCGGATATTCCTGCTTTTGCTTTTCTGACCCTCCGCTTCGCGCTGGCCTTTTCTGTCTTGATCCTCATCTGCTTTCGGCGGCTGAAACATCTCAACCTGAGAATGCTGCTGGACGGCGGATTGCTCGGCGGGGCACTGTTCCTGGCCTTTTCCACCCAGACCCTGGGGC
>JGI12048J13642_10687188_pt1 | contig 11419 bp, 11 predicted proteins | sample ElkSlonscriptome_16_FD_13642 | JGI IMG/M metagenome (IMG submission 13642) | reverse complement strand
GTCCTTGCCCGCTCTTAGCGCTGCAAATGTCTCGTGCGGGACATCCCCGCCCCAGCGCGCAATAATCGCGGGATCATCGGCGCGCAGAAAGGGATTGGTGGCCAGTTCGCGCGAAAGCACGGTTGGGACTGTCGGCTCATCGCGCGCGCGTTTTTCGGTGATCTCGGCAGCGTAGTCCTGAAGCGCCTCGTTATCCGGATCGGCATGCAGCGCGAATTTTGCATTGGCGGCGGTGTATTCATGCGCGCAATAGAGCGTGGTTGCCGTGGGCAGGGCGCGTATACGCTCAAGGCTGGCCCAGAATTGCTTCGGTTCGCCCTCAAACATGCGTCCGCAGCCCAACGCAAACACAGCGTCGCCGACAAAGGCCATGCCCTGTTCAACAAGATGGAAGGCAATGTGGCCGTTTGTGTGGCCCGATACATCGATCACATTGGCTGTGGCCGCGCCAAGGTGCACCTGATCGCCATGGGTAATCACTTGATCGATGGGGGATAGCTTGCGCACTTCTTCGGGGGCGTACACCTTGGCGCCGGTTGCCTCGATGATGGCCTTGTTTCCTCCAGCATGATCGGGATGCCAATGCGTGTTCCAGATATGCGTGATCGTCCAGCCCTTCGCCTCGGCCTGGTTGAGATATTCCTTGGCATCGGGCGTGTCGATGGCCGCTGTCTCGCCTGAAACGGTGTTGTGGACGAGGAAGCCGTAATTGTCGGCAAGGCAGGGGAATTGGTGGACTGTCAGCATGGCGTGCAGTCTACGCGTTTGCGCTCAATGAGAAAAGGCCCGCCACGCATCGCTGCGGGCGGGCCTTGTTTCTCTCGTGAGACCCCGCTTGTGCGAAAGATCACAAGGGTAGGGCTTATTCGCCCTTCTTCAGAGCTTCGCCAAGGATGTCGCCCAGCGATGCACCCGAATCGGATGAACCGAACTGTGCCACCGCTTCCTTCTCTTCGGCGATCTGACGCGCCTTGATCGAGAAGTTCGGCTTTTTCGAGCGGTCAAAACCGGTGATCATCGCATCGATCTTGCTGCCCACCTGGAAGCGATCCGGACGCTGCTCGTCGCGGTCACGGCCAAGGTCCGAGCGCTTGATAAAGCCGGTTGCGCCATCGTCGCCCACCTGCACTTCGAGCCCGCCATCGCGCACTTCGAGAACGGTGACCGTGACGGTCTGGCCCTTGCGAAGGGTGCTCGTATCCGCGCCATCGGCAGACGGTGCGCCCTTTTCAAGCTGCTTCATGCCAAGGCTGATGCGCTCTTTGTCGACATCGACATCGAGCACGACGGCTTTGACTTCTTCACCCTTACGGTGCAGCGCCAGCGCGTCCTCGCCCGAAATGCCCCAGGCGATGTCCGACATGTGAACCATGCCGTCCACATCGCCATCGAGGCCGATGAACAGGCCGAATTCGGTGGCGTTCTTGACTTCGCCTTCGACTTCGCTGCCAATCGGATGCTTTTCGGCAAACTCGTCCCACGGATTGCGCTGGGCCTGCTTGAGACCAAGGCTGATGCGGCGCTTTTCGCTGTCGACTTCGAGCACCATCACCTCGACTTCCTGCGAAGTGCTGACGATCTTGCCCGGGTGCACGTTTTTCTTGGTCCAGCTCATCTCGGAGACGTGGACAAGCCCTTCGATCCCCGGCTCCAGCTCCACGAAGGCGCCATATTCGGTGATGTTGGTGACAGTGCCGGTGAGCTTCGCGCCGACAGGATACTTGGCCGAAACCCCATCCCACGGATCGCTTTCCAGCTGCTTCATGCCAAGCGAGATGCGCTGCGTATCGGCGTTAATGCGCACGATCTGCACCGTCACGGTCTGGCCGATTTCGATGATCTCGCTGGGATGATTGACGCGCTTGTAGCTCATGTCGGTTACGTGGAGCAGGCCGTCAATGCCGCCCAGGTCCACAAATGCGCCGTAATCGGTGATGTTTTTGACCACGCCGTCGATCACCTGACCTTCAGCCAGATCGTTGATCAGTTCGCTGCGTTGTTCGGCGCGGGTCTCTTCCAGAACCGCACGGCGCGAGACGACGATATTGCCGCGGCGACGATCCATCTTGAGGATCTGGAAAGGCTGCGGCACTTCCATCAGCGGGGTCACATCGCGCACGGGGCGAATATCGACCTGGCTGCCGGGCAGGAAGGCAACGGCGCCGTCGAGATCGACGGTGAAGCCGCCCTTGACGCGGCCGAAGATGCGGCCTTCAACGCGCTTGCCTTCGCCAAATTCGTTTTCAAGCTTGTCCCATGCGGCTTCGCGGCGGGCGCGGTCGCGGCTGAGCATCGCTTCGCCATCGGCGTTTTCGACGCGGTCGACATAAACTTCGACTTCGCTGCCGACGCTAAGCCCGTGATCATCTTCACCGCGGGCAAATTCCTTGAGGTTGACGCGGCCTTCGCTCTTGAGGCCGACATCGATGACAGCGTGACCGGCTTCGATTGCGGTAACGGTGCCCATGACAACGCGGCCTTCAAAGCCTTCATCGCCGGCGCCGCCGAGTTGTTCGTTGAGAAGCGCTTCGAAATCGTCGCGTGTCGGGTTGGGTGCAGTTGCCATAAGGTTGGCGTTTCCTTCTTACGTTTTGCTACCGGCCACGGGTTTTTCCCGGGTCTTTCTCCGTCACCGCCCGCACGATTGCGAGGGCATACAGGGCAAGAGGCCGATGGCTGCGCGGGGCCGGATGCCGTCGCACAGGTCCATTGGTTCATTTGTTAGACTGGACGGGCGCGCGCTTATGCGATGGAGGGGCGAAAGGCAAGGTTTTTCGGGACGCGCCGAGGTCCGTGGCGGCCCTATCCGTGGCTCATTCGTGCCACATCCGTCTGACAGTGGAACAGCTTCATCTGCGCTCGCGCTGGGTATTTACCGCTTCCAGAACGGCTTCGAACGCCTGTTCCCGGTCAAAACTGGTGGTGTCAATCACCAGCGCATCCGGAGCTGCGCGCAACGGGGCGTCCTTGCGATTGATATCGCGGGCATCACGCGCGACGATATCCTTCTCGATTTCGATGAGGGGAATTTCCTCTTCGTGATCGAGCTTTTTCTGCGTCATCTCCAGCCAGCGCCGCCGGGCGCGTTCCTGCACGCTGGCGGTGATGAACAGCTTCACATCGGCGTCAGGAGCAATCACCGTGCCGATATCGCGCCCGTCCAGCACTGCGCCGCCGGGCTGGTCGGCGAAAGCGCGCTGGCGTTTGAACAAGGCTTCGCGCACGGCGGGGTGGACAGAGACGCGGCTGGCAAGAGCGCCGGTTTCCTCCGCACGCAGGATCGGATCATCCAGCAGCGCATCGTCAAACCCGCAAGCTGCCAGCGCATCCGCGCTATCATCTGGATCACCGCCATTGATTGCCACCTGCCGCCCTACGGCGCGGTAGAGCAGGCCGGTATCAAGGTGCGGGACGCTGAAATGCGCGGCCAGCTGTTTTGCAATCGTGCCTTTGCCGCTGGCAGTGGGCCCATCAACCGCGATAATCATGGCGTATCCTTGGTCTCATCGTTGGTCTCAACGGGTTTTGCATCCTGCCTTGCCAGCCATCCATCGAGGATTGCGAGCGTTTCGCGCGAACGATCGCCCATGAAGCCATGCCCGCCGCCCGGCACAACTGCCAGTTCCGCGCCCGCCGCCAGCGCGACGAATTCCTGCACGGTATCAATGCGTGCGCTGTCATACTGGCCGATCATGAACAGCGTGCGGCTGCCCTCGATCCGGGGCAGCAAAAGGGTCGCATCGTAATCGCGCAGCACGCCGGTGGAGCTGAATTCGCTTGGCCCCCACATTGAACGGTAGATCAGCGGGTTAAAACCCTGGCCTCCATAGGCGGCATTATATCGGGCGGCGAGCGCAGGCGCTGCGGGGGGATCGTAGAAGCGCGAATAGATTGTGCGGAACACTTCCGAGCAGGCCGCAACACCGGGCGGATCATCGCTTTCGCACGCAGCGAGCACATCGCGATCCGCTTGGTCAAGTTCGCTCACCAGCAGGTTTGCATCGGTCAGCCAGTGGACTGACGAGATGTAGGTGCCGCCAAGCACAGTGGAGGCTACTCGGCGAGGATATTTGGCGGTATATTCAAGCGCAATCGCAGATCCCCAGCTTTGCCCGGCTACATGCCAACGCTCAGCGCCCACCGCTTTGCGCACGGCTTCGAGCTCTTCGATAAATCGCTCTACGCGCCAGTTCTCGGGATTGTCGGGCCGATCGGATTTCCCGCTGCCCAATTGATCATACATGATGACAGCGCGGGTTTTCGCCAGCGTCAGCATCGCGGCAAAGCCTGCATGCGTGCCGCCGGGGCCGCCATGGATGAAGATGACGGGGGCAGGGCCATCAGGCGTGATTTCGCCGTTGATGCGCACCCAAACGCTCCCGCCTTCAACTGGCACCATCAGTTCGCGATCGGGAACCGCATAAGGCTGGGCACCGGTCGGCAAATCGATAGCGGTATCCTGCTGCGCCGCAAGCGGGCCAGCCCCAGCCAGCGCCATCAGCAATGCTGCGGCAAAGCAGCGTGTAAAAGTTGCAAAAGCCATGATTATGAAAAGATATCCTTCACCTTGCGTGGGCTCAAGGCGCGGCGCTCGCGCGCCCGCCAGCGAAAATGGAGCCAGATCAAGCCGAGCGTTGCCACCACCAGATTGATCGAAAGCGCGCTGATCGAAACGCCGGTGCCGTCTGCCTCGCGCCATAGCGTCAGCGCGGCGCCGGGAAACAGCAGCGCAGAGCCGATGGCTACGGCATAGAGCAGCGCTGCCGCAATGGCGCGGCGCAGGATCGGGCGCGATTTCATGACGGGCCTGTCATGACGGGCCTGTGATGGATGCCAGCAAGTCCATGAAGGTGGGGAAGCTCGTGGCAATCGGAGCTGTATCGTCAAGGACAACGCCTGTGCTGCTGGCCAGCCCTGCGACAGCCATGCTCATCGCGATCCGGTGATCCAGATGGGTGTTGACCTGAGCGCCCTCGCTGGTGCCCCGCAGTGGCTCACCGCCTGTGCCGTGGATGGTGAGGCCGTCTGCTTCTTCCTCCACCCGCGCGCCCGTCAGCGAAAGCGCGGCGGCCATGGCGGAAAGCCGGTCGCTCTCTTTCACGCGCAATTCGTGAAGTCCGCTTGTGCGCGTAGTGCCCCTAGCCAAAGCGGCGGCGACGAACAGGGCCGGAAATTCATCGATCATGCTGGGCGCGATGGCCGGGTCCACATCGATACCAGCAAGGCTTGAGTGGCGCACGCGCAGGTCTGCCACAGGCTCGCCGCCAACGTCGCGAGGGTTGATGGCTTCGATAAAGCCGCCCATCGCGCGCAGAACTTCGATAATCCCGGCGCGTGTCTGATTGAGCCCGACATTCTCGATCAAGAGATCGCTGCCGGGCACCAGCAGTGCTGCGGTGATAAAGAATGCGGCAGAAGACGGGTCTCCCGGCACGGTGACATTGCAGGGCGCAAGGTCAACCTCGCCAGCAAGGCTGATAACCCGCGCGCCATCCTCTTCCCCGATTTCGAGCGTCATGCCAAAACCTTGCAGCATGCGCTCTGTATGGTCACGCGTGGGGACAGGCTCGATCACGGTGGTGATGCCCGGCGTGTTGAGGCCGGCAAGCAGCACCGCGCTTTTCACCTGCGCGCTTGCGACGGGCAGCCGGTATCGGATCGGGATAGCAGGCAGAGCGCCGCGCATCATCAGCGGCAATGTGCCCCCGCGCGAGGCCTCGAAATGCGCGCCCATCTGCGAAAGCGGTTCGATCACACGGTTCATCGGGCGGCTTGAAAGGCTCGCATCGCCGATAAAGGTTGCGGTGATGCCGTGGCTTGCGATCAGACCCATGAGCAGCCGGGTGGACGTGCCCGAATTGCCCATGTCAAGCGCCTGTTGCGGCTCCAGCAAACTGCCAAGCCCTGCGCCGTGCACCACCCAGTCACCGCTCGTCTCGCGTTCGATATGCGCGCCAAGCTGGCGCATCGCACCGGCTGTGGCCAGCACGTCCTCCCCCTCAAGCAGACCAGTGATGCGGCTCTCGCCAGTCGCAAGCCCTGCAAACATCAGCGCGCGATGGCTGATTGACTTGTCGCCCGGCACACGGATTGTGCCTTTAAGCGCAGCGGATGGAGTGAAGGTGTGGGCAGGCATTTCGGCGCCGGTCTTTGACAGCGCACCTGGCTTCTGGCAAGGCGCGCCGCGCTAAGGCGTATCAGGTCTTGATTGTTGCTCGGCCCGATCCCACTCTTGCGCGATCAATTTATGCGCGCCCCGGCACATACTGTCCGGGGGCGAACACGGAACATCTTGAGGATTTCATATGGCGAAGCCTGAATGGGGTACCAAGCGTACCTGTCCCAATTGCGGAACCCGGTTTTACGATCTGGGCAATGAAGACCCTGTGACCTGCATCGAATGCGGCAACACCTGGACGCCTGAGCCGGTGCTCAAGTCCAAGCAACCGATCCCGGTCGATGATCCGGAGAAGAAGAAAGACACCGAAGCGGACAGCGATCTGGGCGGCGATGATGATGACGATGATGATCTGAAAGACATCGAAAACATCGATGATGGCGAAAATTCGCCCGATAGTGACGTCGATCTTGGCGGTGACGATGATCTGGGCGTTGCCACCAGTAAAGGTGACGACGATAGCGACGACGACACCTGATGCCTTAGCGAGCGCGCGACGGGCAATTTGTTGCTCCGCTAAAAGCGCTTGATTTACGCAGCATGCGCCGTTAAGCGGCGCGCTCTCTTGCGGGTACGACCCTGACGGGTTATCTTCGCAGGATATATTGATGGACACCGATTGTTATCGGGGGGCCTTAGCTCAGCTGGGAGAGCGCAACACTGGCAGTGTTGAGGTCAGCGGTTCGATCCCGCTAGGCTCCACCATCGATTCACATGTCAGGCGCTCGCCATCATGGCAGGCTCCGCACGCTGGCTGACGAGGTTTCGTCCGCCGGCGTTTTTCGCGTTTATCGGGTGGCTTGCCGCCTGAGAGGAGTTGAAGACGATGTTTGACAGTCTGTCTGATCGCCTTGGCGGCGTATTTGATCGTCTTACCGGGCGCGGCGCGCTATCTGAAAGCGATGTGCGCGAGGCCATGCGCGAGGTGCGTGTCGCCTTGCTCGAAGCCGATGTTGCGCTGCCGGTTGCCCGCCGATTCATCGATGCGGTGACAGAAAAGGCCGTTGGCGCTGAAGTGCTCAAGGCTGTCAAACCCGGCCAGCAAGTCGTCAAGATCGTCCATGACGAGCTGGTTGCCATGCTCGGCGGCGATCCCGAAAATCCGCAATCAGCGATTGAAGGCGACGGGCTGAAACTGGATGCCAAGCCGCCTGTCGTCATCATGATGGTGGGCCTTCAAGGCTCGGGTAAGACCACCACGACGGCAAAACTCGCAAAGCTGATCCGCGAAAAGCACGGCAAAAAGGCCATGATGGCCTCGCTCGATGTCAATCGCCCAGCGGCGCAGGAACAGCTGGCAGTGCTGGGCGAACAGATCGGGGGTACCACGCTTCCGATTATCGCGGGCCAGCAGCCGGTTGATATCGCCCGGCGTGCGATGGAATCGGCGCGGTTACAGAATTTTGACGTGCTGCTGCTCGACACGGCAGGCCGCTTGCACGTCGATGAAGCGTTGATGGCCGAGATGAAAGCCGTCTCCAGCGTTTCTGCCCCTACCGAAGTGCTGCTGGTGGTCGATTCGCTCACCGGGCAGGACGCGGTCAATGTCGCGCAGAGTTTTTCGGGCGAAGTGCCGCTCACCGGCGTGGTGCTCACCCGCATGGACGGCGATGCGCGCGGGGGCGCTGCGTTGTCGATGCGTGCTGTCACCGGCAAGCCGATCAAATTTGCAGGCACTGGCGAGAAACTTGACGCGATCGAGACCTTCCGCCCCAATTCGGTGGCGGACCGAATCCTTGGCATGGGCGATGTCGTCAGCCTCGTCGAAAAAGCCGCGGCGAACATCAAGGAAGAAGAAGCCGAACAGCTCGCCCGCAATTTCGAGAAGGGCAAGTTCGACCTCAACGATCTGCGCATGCAATTAAAGCAGATGCAGAACATGGGCGGCCTTGGAATGCTCGCAGGCATGATGCCGGGCATGAAGAAGGCCAAGGCCGCGATGGCCGCATCGAATATGGATGACAAGGTGCTCATCCACATGGACGCGATCATCGGTTCAATGACAGCCAAGGAACGCGCCAATCCCGCTTTGATGAACGCCAAACGGAAAAAGCGCGTGGCGGCGGGCAGCGGCACCGATGTGCAGACAGTGAACAAACTGCTCAAGATGCATCAGGAAATGAGCCGCGCGATGAAGCAGATCAAGAAGATGGGCGGCCTCAAGGGCCTTGCAGCCATGTTCGGAGGCGGCGGAATGCCCGGGATGCCCGGAATGGGCGGGCCCGGTGCTGGCGGTGGTGCTGGCGGTGGTGCTGGCGGTGGTTTGCCTGGCCTTGGCGGTCCGGGTGGCGGGGGCTTGCCTCCCGGTATTCCAGGCATGGGCGGCAAAAAGAAATAACTCTAATTCAACAATTACCAGCAAATACACTCGAAAGGTAAACTATAATGGCAATTGCACTTCGTCTCTCGCGCGGCGGCGCCAAGAAGCGCCCGTATTATCGCATCGTCGCAGCCGACAGCCGTTCCCCGCGCGACGGCAAGTATCTGGAGCAGATCGGCACCTACAACCCGCTGCTCGCCAAGGATGATGAAAACCGCGTGAAGCTCGATGAAGACCGCGCGCGCTACTGGATCGGCGTTGGCGCCAAGCCGTCTGACCGTGTGCACCGTTTCCTTGATGCTGCCGGTATTCTTGAGCGCGCTGCGCGCAACAACCCGAAAAAGGGTGAGCCGGGCGAAGCCGCCAAGGAGCGCGCCGAGGAAAAGGCTGAAAAGCTGAAGGAAGCCGAAGAAGCCAAGGCCGCAGCCGCAGCTGAAAACGATGCAACCGGCTCGGCTAAGACGGAAGACACCGCAGAAGCGGTTGCCGATGCCGTCACCACCGAAGACGGCGACACCGCCGAAGAGAAGGCCGCCATCGCCGAGCAGACGGCCGAAGCCGGCCTGCCCAGCGGTGATGGCGAGAAGACCGAGGGTTAACCCTCGTCATGCCGCGCGCCGCTCTCCCTGAGCCTGTCGACATAGCGCTGTTCCGATCGAGCCCTTGCCCGAAAGAACAGCGCAACGTGTCGACATGCTCGGCTCGGGCGGCACTGGCATGATAGACGCCAGATCCATCGAAATCGCGGCGATCACCGGCGCGCACGGGGTGAATGGCGAGGTGCGTTTGAAGCTGTTCGGGCAGGGCGTGGATGCGCTCTTGCAGCATGGCTCGTTCAATTCAGGCGCGCTCACTCTCAAGAAAATACGCTCTGACAACAAAGGCGGGGCCGTTGCCCGCTTTGCCGAGGCCACTAATCGGACCGAGGCGGAGCGGCTGCGCGGCACTGTCCTCACCATTGCGCGCGAGATGCTGCCGCCGCTGGATGATGGCGAATATTATTACGCCGATCTCATCGGACTTTCGGTTATCACCGATACAGGCGAGGCAGTTGGCACGATCATCGCGGTCCAGAATTTCGGCGCCACCGATATCCTCGAAATCGAGCGCGTTCCTCCTCCTACCAAGGGTATGAAAACCTTCATGGTTCCCATGACACAGGCGGCGGTGATCGAATGGGATGCACAAAGGCTTGTGATTGCGAACGCTTTCGCCGAAACCTGATCGCGAAGTTTGAGCGGCGATACGGTTTTAGGAGCAAGCTGCGCGTGGATGAATGGGTTGGAGTGGTGCTGGCGGCGGGTCTGGGCCTGCTGATTTACGCGATCAGCGCGATGGGCAGCGCGGCGCTCGGCTTTATCTGGCTGCCGCGCCTGTCCCGCTCGGCAACCGCGCTGCTCGCGAGCCTGTTGCCTCCGGCAATCATGGCGCTGACACTAACGATCATCGTGCTTTCCGAAAGCCGCACGCCGCTGCCGCGCGAGATGCTGCTGGTGTTCGCGATTGTGTGCGCGCCGGGCTTTGTGGTGGGCTGGCCATCGGCCTTTCTCACCTTGCGAGGCCTTGAAAAACGAATGGAGCGTGCGGGCGTGAAAGCGCAGGAAATCTTCGAGTGAAAAGCGATGGGCGCGCGTTTGACGATGCGCTGTGGCAGCGGCTTCGCGCGCATCAGATTGGCCCTGCCGATGCATCGCTCACTTTCGCCGCCCGCCTCGCGCGTGAAAACCGTTGGAGCCTCGCGCATGCCGAGCGGGTGATCCTCGAATATATGCGCTTTTGCTACCTTGCCCGCACGGCTGGCCACCCTGTTACCCCCAGCGATGCGGTGGATCAGGCCTGGCACCTCCACCTTACCTATTCGCGCGATTACTGGGAGGTGTTCTGCCCGCTTGTCCTCGGCGCCGACCTTCATCACGGGCCCACAGCTGGCGGCGAGGCGCAGCGCGCGCTCTATTACGGTCAATACGCCGCAACGCTCAAAGCCTATGAAAGCGCCTTTGGCGTGTCTCCGCCCGTACAAATCTGGCCCGATGCCCGCAGGCGATTTGCGGTTGATCCAAAAGCGGTGCGCGTTAACCCTGCGGATGCACTTATCGTTTCCAAAATGCGCGTTTATATTGCCGCGTTGCTGGGAGCGGCCCTGGCTTTCGCAGCGGGCTGGCTTGTGAGAGGGATTGTGTGATGCAATTGTTTGAAACCTGGACCGGCGCCGATTTCCTCGCATTTTATGCTGTCATGCTGATCACCTGTGTGGGGCTTTCGATCTGGCTCGCTGTAAATCTCCGTCCTCCCGGACGCAGCGCCCGGATCACCGATCCCGAAGAAATAGCCATTCTGGCTGGCGGGGCGCAGCGCCATGCTCTGGCTGTGCTGGCCGAGCTATACGCCATAGACGCGATCAGCCCTGCAAGAGGTGGGAAAGTGTTCGCATCGCGCACGCAGGTGGAAACAAGCGCTTCGGGCGGGGCTGTGCTGCGCAAGGTGGGCGCGTTCTCGCTTGCCGAAGCGATGCGCACTTTGTCAGACCGCTCAAGCGCCATCGCCCGCGATCTCAGGCGGCGCGGCGCCCTGATGACGGGGGGCGAGATCAACAGGCTGCGGCTCATCTGTACCACGCCATTTCTGGCGCTGCTGGCCCTTGGCCTCTATCGTCAGCAGGCTGGTTCGGCTTTGGGAGAGCCCACTGGCTTTCTCATTGCTCTTTTGGCGGTCACGCTTGTTGCGATTGTGGTGCGTATCGCGACGCTCGGCCCGCGCACGCTTGCAGGCGAAGAGGTGCTCGGCAAGCACCGCGCCCGCGCGGCGCGGCTTCAAAGCGCGTTCACCGCCGATGAAGTGCCTTATGCCGTGGGCCTGTTCGGCAGCGCGGTGCTGGTGGGCACGCCGTTTGAGCCGATCCACGCAATGCGTCAGGCGAGCGC
>JGI12048J13642_10650725_pt1 | contig 11424 bp, 7 predicted proteins | sample ElkSlonscriptome_16_FD_13642 | JGI IMG/M metagenome (IMG submission 13642) | reverse complement strand
ATGTTGCTTCGAAGCTCGGCGATTTCGAGCCCAAGACTGACGCATTGTTTACCGTCTATACATTGGAGGGCGTCATCGTCTCCGAGATAATGCTTGAGTTCCTGATCGTCCTTTTTCAGATCAACCACCCAGGATTTCTGGGCATCATCATAATCCACATCCACATCGATTCCGCATTCTCCAACATCCGGATACAGTTCTTGAATCTTTTCACAGAGTTGTTTTTTGTCGATCATCGGTTTTCCCCCTTTTCAGTAGTGCGGGTTAACACAGCCGGATTCTCTTCCTGATAGAATCCTCTCACACGGTATAACCGTTAAATGTGCTATAATATTATACATTGAATCAAATAAAGACAAGGAGATTTTTTGAAAGCGGTCGCGTTTCCTTAACGAATAGTGTATAAAACAGGGCCGAGAGCAATCGATTACCAATGCATTCACCGGATGGGAGACGATCATCATGCGTTTTCAAAAAGAACTCGATACCGCACTGGAAGCGGTTCAAAAAGCCGGCACCCTCTGCCGAAAGGCCCAAGAAACATTAGTGACCGCGGAAACGGTCGAGAAAAAAGACCGGTCGCCGGTCACCATCGCCGATTTCGGCAGCCAAGCGGTCATCACCCGTTTTCTGAAGCAAAACTTCCCCCAAGATGACATTGTCGGTGAAGAGAGCGCCAAGGTACTCCGGGAAAACCCAGCACTTCGGGAAAGGGTTTTGGGTCTGGCCCGGGAACAAGTGAACCTGGAAGACGAAAACCGGCTGCTGGCCCTGATCGATGCCGGGGCCGAAGCGGTCGACTACAAAGGCCGGTTCTGGACCGTCGACCCCATCGACGGCACCAAGGGATTTTTAAGGGAGGATCAATACGCCGTGGCCCTGGCCCTGGTGGAAAACGGAGCGGTCGTGCTCGGGGTATTGGGATGCCCGGCCTTTCCCGCGGATCAGGGCCATGCACCGGGGGCGATATTTTACGGGGTGCGGGATCAAGGGGCCTTTCGAAAATCCCTCGGCGGGGATAATCCGGTTTCGATTTCCACGGATCAACACAGCCGGCCGGAAGCAGTCCGGTTCTGCGAATCGGTGGAAAGCGCCCACGCGGCCCACGATGTGCATGCCCTAATCAGCGGCAAACTGGGCATCACCGCCCCGCCCTTTCGCATGGACAGCCAGGCCAAATATGCCGCGGTGGCCTCGGGCCTGGCCTCGATCTACCTGCGGCTTCCCAGAAGCGAATCCTACCGGGAAAAGATATGGGATCACGCCGCCGGGGCGATCATCGTAACCGAGGCCGGGGGACGGGTGACCGATTTCAGCGGAAAGGACCTCGATTTTTCCACCGGGCGAACCCTGCGGGACAATACCGGCATCGTCGCCACCAACGGCCCCCTGCACGAACGGGTGCTGGAAGCAATCCAAGCGGTTCGCGGCGGCGGTTGAGATCGACCCCTACCACTTCCACTGAACCGGATCATCATCCAGGCTGTCGGTGACCGACCGGCTGATGATCTCCATTTCCGACAGTTCGGATTCGGTGAGGATGATGTCGCCGGCCTCGGCGTTCTGGACCGCCTGTTCCGAATTGCGGGCCCCGGCGATGGCGCAGGTGGACGGCCGGGAGATGACCCAGGATAGGGCCAGCTGCCCCGGGGTGATCCCCTTGCTTTCGGCGATGAGCCGCAATTGCTTCAGGGCGGCCTGAACCCGCTCGTAATTCTTGGGCTGAAACAGCTTGTGTTTGGCCCGGTGATCCCCTTTTTCGAACGCGGGGTCCGCGCCGAACTTGTCGGTTAAGATCCCCTGGGCCATGGGAGAGTAGGCAAGAACCGTGATGCCGTTTTCCAGGCAGTAGGGCATGGCATCGGTCTCCACCTGCCGCCAGAACAGTGAATAGGGGGGTTGCAGGCTGTCGATCCGTGCATATTGAGAAGCCGCTTCGAGCTGGGCCCTGGAAAAATTGGACACCCCGATCGCCCGTATTTTTCCCTCTTCCTTGAGCTTGTTCAGTGCGCCCAGGGTCTCTTCCACCGGCACCTTCTTGCTGCCGAAAGCCCCGGCCGGCCAATGAATCTGGTAAAGATCGATGTAATCGGTGTTCAGATCCTTGAGCGATTTGTGACAGGCCTGGAACACCTTGTCATAGGCCAGAGAATGGGCGAAGACCTTGGTGGCGATCACCACCCGGTCCCGGACGTCGTGAAGGGCTTTGCCCAGCATCCGCTCGGAATGGCCGTTGCCGTATACCGTGGCCGTATCGAAGGTGGTGATGCCGGCATGGTAGGCGGCGCGCAAGGCCCGGTCGATTTCGCCGTCATCGATGCCGGTCCACATCGTTTTTCCGGCCTGCCAGGTGCCCATGATAATCGCGCTGATCTCGATCCCGGTTCGGCCCAGGGGTTTCATCCACATGATGAATGCTCCTTATAAAAAAGGGAAGGAGGGATATTCGGTTTGAACAGCCCTCCTTCGCGTAGGTGAAAACGATAATTTACTGTTTGGATTTTTCCCTAAGTGCCGCCTGGGCCGCCGCCAGACGTGCGATGGGCACCCGATAGGGCGAGCAGGAGACATAGCTCAGCCCTAGTTTGTGGCACAGTGCGATGGAGACCGGATCTCCGCCGTGCTCCCCGCAGATGCCGATCTCCATGTCCGGACGGATGCTGCGCCCCTTTTCCACCCCGATTTCAATCAGCTTCCCGACCCCGTCGGGGTCGATGGTGGCAAAGGGATTGTCGGGCAGAATTTCCCGCTCGATATAGTCGATGAGAAAGCCGGCCTCGGCGTCATCCCGGGAGATGCCGTAGGTGGTCTGGGTCAAATCATTGGTGCCGAAAGAGAAAAACTCCGCATATTCGGCGATCTGATCGGCGGTGAGGCATGCCCGGGGCAATTCGATCATGGTACCGAACTTATAGGCGATATCCACCCCCCGTTCATCCATCACCCGCCGGGCCTCGGATTCCAGCACCTCCCGCTGAATCTTCAGCTCATGGGCATGGGCGGTGAGCGGAATCATCACCTCCGGCTGCACATCCACGCCCTCTTTGGTGACGATGCAGGCCGCCTCGAAGATGGCCCGCACCTGCATGATGGTGATTTCCGGCACCAGGATGCCGAGCCGAACCCCGCGAAGCCCCAGCATCGGGTTGGATTCATGCAGCTTCTCGGCCCGATGCAAAAGCCGTTCCTTCTTTTTAAACTGATCCAGCAGATCGTCCACCGCTTTCAGGGAATCGGCCTTCTGAAGCCGAATGCGGATATCGGTCATATCCTCCTGCAGATCATTCCGGTTGGGCAGAAACTCGTGCAGGGGCGGATCGAGCAATCGAATGATTACCGGCAGACCGTCCATGGCCCGAAAAAGGCCTGCGAAATCCTCCCGCTGAAACGGAAGCACCGCTTCCAGGGCTTCCCGACGCTCCACCGGCAGGTCGGCCATGATCATCTTGAGCACATGGGGCAGCCGCTCCGCCTCGAAAAACATGTGCTCGGAACGGCACAGTCCGATGCCCTGGGCCCCGTACTCCCGGGCCCTTTCGGCGTCCCGGGGGTAATCGGCATTGGTCCATACCCCCAGGGTTCGCAGTTCATCGGCCCAGGAAAGGAGTTTGATCAGCCAGGGGTCCTTGATGTCCGGCACCATAGTCTTGATTTTTCCTTTATACAGCTCGCCCACCGTGCCGTCGATGGAAATCCAGTCCCCCTCGTGGATGACCTCGTCTTTTACCTGGATCTGGCGCCGGTTCATGTCGATCTGAAGGGCAGACACGCCGACCAGGGCCGGCTTGCCGAACTGCCGGGCCACCAGGGCCGCATGGCTGGTGCGTCCGCCCCGGCTGGTGAGAATCCCTTTGGACGCCAGCATGCCGTGGACATCGTCGGGTTTGGTCTCCGGCCGAACCATGATCACGTCCTTGCCGTCCTTGGACCATTGTTCAGCCAGGTCCGCATCCAGGGCCACGATACCGCAGGCCGCACCCGGAGAGACATTCAGGCCGGTGGCCAACATTTCACCTTTGCCCTTGGCTTCGGCGGTGGCTTCGGGATCGAACTGGGGATGCAGGAAAAAATCGACCTGTTCCGGGGTCACCCGCATCACCGCCTCTTCCTTGGTGATCAGCCCCTCCTCGGCCATATCCACGGCGATCCGCACCGCGGCCTGGGCCGTGCGTTTGCCGTCCCGGGTCTGAAGCATCCAGAGTTTGCGTTTTTCGACCGTGAATTCGACATCCTGCATTTCCCGGTAGTGCTGCTCCAGCTTTTGAGCAACCTCTTCAAATTCTGCATAAGCCTTTGGCATCTCCTCCTTAAGCTGGTCAATCTCTTTGGTGGTGCGGGTGCCGGCCACCACGTCTTCGCCCTGGGCGTTGGTCAGATAATCGCCCTCGATCTTGCTTTCGCCGGTGGAGCCGTTTCGGGTCATAGCGACACCGGTGGCGCTGTCATCGCCCATGTTGCCGAAGACCATGGTCACGATGCTGACGGCCGTGCCGAGATCATCGGCGATACCGGCCGCCTTGCGGTAATCCACGGCCCGCTTGCCGTTCCAGCTTTTGAACACCGCTTCGGTGGCCAGTTTGAGCTGTTCGATGGGCTCGGTGGGGAATTCATATCCGGTCTGCCGACGGCAGATGGCTCGAAATTCCTTTGTGACCGCTTTCCAGTGGTCGGCGCTCAGTTCCGCATCGGTCTCCACGCCGGCCTTTTTTCGGGTTTCGGTGATGACCTCCTCAAAAAGTTCATCCCGCACCCCCATGACCACATTGCCGAACATCTGCACCAGCCGACGGTAGGAGTCGAAGGCGAACCGTTCATCGTCGGTCAGCCGGGCCAGACCCTCGGCGGTTTCGTCGTTGAGCCCGATATTGAGGACGGTATCCATCATCCCGGGCATGGAAAACTTGGCCCCGGAGCGGCAGGAAACCAGAAGGGGATTGTTCGGGTCCCCGAAGGTCTTCCCGGTCTCCTTCTCGACCGTCTTCAGGGCTTCCAGTTCCTGATCCCAGAGCCCTTCGGGGAATTTGCCTCCGGAACTCAGATAGGCGTTGCAGGCCTCGGTGGTGACGGTAAATCCCGGCGGCACCGGCACCCCGATGCGGGCCATATCGGCCAGGTTGGCCCCCTTTCCGCCGAGCAGTCCGCGAACCCCATCCCAGTCGCCGCCCATATATTCCTGTGCCTGATCCACTTCATCGAATAGATATACCCATTTTTTCGTCATCTGTTCCTCCACTTTCTATCGGTTCAGTCTCATTGATTATCCGCGTTCCAATTCCGTAATCGGGGAAACGTCCTCCCCTTGTCTTGCCGCTTCACCTCGTCCGGACCGCTTCAGATCCGATGATTCGGCCGGTCCGAAGACCCCGGCAAGGTCCGATATCCCTTCCACCACCAGATCATTGATGTTGACGAAGGTGATGCCGCTGTTTTCCCGAAGATGATCCTCGATGGCCGAGATGGGCCACTTGGCCATGCGCACATAGACATGGGTCCCCCGAATGTGCCGGGTCAGCATCAATGCCACGGCGAGATTTCCGATATCGTCGTCCGTGCAGAGAAAAAAGGCCTTTTCCGTATCGTCGGTCAATTCCAGGTCCTGAATATCGGCCTGCATAAAAGTCATTCGATCGGAAATTCCGAGGTCTTTGGCAAGGGCCTCGACCTCTTTTTTTCGGTTCTGAATATCCACCACCCGAATGTGCGGCTTCTCGGACGGCTTCAGGTCCTTGGCCAGGACCTCGACCAGGTCCCGGCCGAATTTGCCGAAGCCCATGACGGTGATCTCCCGCACCCCTTCCCGAACCTCGGGTCCGAAATGCTTGCATACCATTTGGGTCGCCGCCAGGTGATAGGTGTCAAAGAAACGGATGCCCACCGTTCCTTCGGTACGCAGGGCCAGACGCGCGGTTTCGGCCAGTTTTTCACTGGCGATGTGGGCCCATAGCAGGCGGACCGGTCCGGTGTCGGTGCGAAGCCAGCCGTAGGCGCTGACCACCCCTTCAAGGTTGTGAAGATCATCCCCGGAGGCAAAAAGGATGGCCCGGGCCCGGGCCGCACCGGCCCGCTCCAGGACCGGTCGGCTCAAAAAATCGCCGTAGATCATGGGGATGGGGACCTCATTCAGCCACTCTTCGAAGATTTCGGGGGGCCCCATATCCACCCCGACGACCTCGATCCCCTGGGCCTTGATGGTCTTGGCCATCAGCTTTCCGGTGCGCCCCACCCCGCAGACGATCACATGATCGGAGCGCCAACGGGTCTGAAGCAGCGGAGAAAACCGGAACAGGTAGGTGATCGCGGTCCCCAGGGCCGAAATGGCGAGCAGCGGCGCAAAAAAATGGATAAAGATCAGGGGCCAGGTCTCGGGAAAGTGAGGCAGGTCGTGTTCGAGGATAAACAGCCGAAGGGTATAGTAAAAGGATTCCAGAAAACTGAGCCCCGGATACTCCTTCGGAAAAAAATGGACCCCGACGGCGATGACCGACAATATCCCGACGGTCCAGAGCCCGATTCGAATCAGCGGTTTATGGCCGGTACTCATCGGGTGGAATCGGGTTCATAGGCCATGCCGTCGCCCACATGCCGGCCGTTTCTGAACATACCCCGGTACTTGATGCCGCTGGGGTAGACGAAGGTCCCCTCCCCGTGAAAGCGGTCGTTTCTGAATTGGCCGATGTATTCGGTGCCGTCGGGAAAAGTCTGGGTGCCGAAACCGTTGCGCTCACCGCCCATGAATTCTCCTTCGTATTTCTCCCCGTCGGGAAAGATCATGGTCCCCCGGCCGTGGGGTTCGCCGTTTTGAAAATCACCGGTATAGATATGGCCGGTGGGGTAAACCAGGGTGCCGTCGCCCTGAAACGCGTCCCGCTGAAAGGACCCGACGTATTCCTTGCCCCGGGGAAAAGAGTAGGTGCCCTGTCCATCCGGGCATCCCTCGGCGAATTCTCCCTGATACACCCGACCGTTGGGAAAGTTCATGGTCCCCTGCCCGTGAAATTCATTGTCTCTGAATTCCCCGACATATTTTTTACCGTCGGCATAGGTCAGGGTGCCGAATCCGCTGAACCGGCCGTTCTCGAATTGCCCGACATAAACCGACCCGTCCGGATAGTAGAGGGTGCCCCCCCCATGAAATCGGCTGTCTCTGAAATCCCCCACATACCGCCGGCCGTCGTGGAAGTTGTAAATCGCCTTTCCAAAATAGTGGGTATTGTCCAGTTTTCCCAGATAGGTTTCCCCGTCGGGATAGGTGAACAACCCCTGCCCGTGCACCCATCGGCCTTTGAAGTATTCCGCGCCTCCCGGAATGGCTGTTAAAATCAGAATAAGCCATACCGCCGTACCGATTTTCAATGCCTTCATCGCGGTTCCTCCCGTTTTTAAATGATAAGATGATCGGGCGATTTTCTTTCCGGTCAGCACTCCCCGGCCGATTTTTCCGGCGGACCTTCGATCTCCGGAGGCCGCTCGCCGCCCAGCAGACGCACGATGGTGGCAAACACCTTTTTGATACCCCGCCAGAGTTTGGGAATCAGCCAGATCATCAGCAGAATGGAGATCACCAGAAAGCAGATAAAGACCACCGGGTAGTTGAGTGCGGTCCATATGGCGCCGATCACCGTCAGGTCTTCGGCCACCGAAGCGGTCCAGTTGGTGAAGGGTTCCGGAGAGGTGTTGATCAGGGCCCGGGTGCCCGCCTTGGTGACATGGGTTCCGGCGGCCAGACCGCCCCCCAGAATACCGGCGGTCAGGCTCAAGGCCGGGCTCACCTCACCGACCGCCCCGGCGGCCAGGATCGCTCCGGCGGGAATTCGAATGAAGGTATGCATGGCATCCCAGCCCGAATCGACCCCCGGCACTTTATCGGCGATAAACTCGGTGATGAACATCAATCCGGCCCCGGTCATCACCATGGGATGGGTCAGAATCAGAAGGTTCTCCGGAAGAACAATGTTCTCCGTCACCCCCAGGATTCCCAGCACCAGAATGGTGGCATACAGGTTGATGCCGCTGGCCCAGGCCGCCCCCATGGAAAGGGCGATCGCCTCGGAAATACTATTCAGTTGTTCCATTGTTTTACCTCCTTTTATTGAACGCGCACCGCACCCGAATCGGTGTCGAATGCGCCGAAAAACCCCGCAGTACCTTCCGAGGGCTTCATCTTTAAAACTTCTTCGATTTTGCCGGAAAGCGCTTCCAGGCTGAAGGGTTTTTGAATAAAACCCCGGCACCCTCTCTCCAGCATATGTTGGGCCTTGGCTTCCAGGCTGTATCCGCTGGACAGCAGCACCTTAACCCCGGGATTGATGGTCTGTAAGCGTTCGAGCACCTCTTCTCCGCTCATCTCCGGCATGATCAGGTCCAAAACCACCATTCGGAACCGGTTCGGATCCGCTTCATAGAGCGCAATCGCCTCCTTGCCGCCGCAGGCCACCTGAACCTCGAATCCGAGCGCCTCCAGCATCTGAGCGCCGATCTCCCCGATCATCCTTTCGTCGTCCACCAGCAAAATGGCTCCAGTGCCGGTCATCATTTCGCCGGGGACCTCTTTCGGCCGGATCTCCGGTTGCGAAGAGGCCGGAAAAAAAACGCTGAAGCTGGAGCCGCCGCCGGGCAGAGAAGTGACATGGATGTGGCCGCCGTGGTTATGAATAATCCCGAAGGCCGAGGCCAGACCGAGGCCGGTGCCCCGCCCCATCTCTTTGGTGGTGAAAAAGGGGTCGAAAATTCGCTCCAGAATCTCTTGTTCCATCCCGATGCCGTTGTCGGTCACCTCCAGCAGCACGTAATGGGTCGCATCCTTTGCATCGCCTTGGACTCCCTTAACCTCCCGGTGGTCTACATTTCGGGTTTTCAAATACAGACGTCCGCCGGCCGGCATGGCATCAAATGCGTTGATGTAAAGGTTCAACAGAATCTGCTCGATTTGACTTCGGTCCGCTTCAATGGATGACAGGTCGTCGCTCAGATCGGTGATCAGGGAGATGTCCTTGCGGGTTCGGGCGACGGTTTCGGCGGTATTTCTTACCAGTTTATTCAAATCGAGGGATTTGAGTTCAAACCGCCCTTTCCGGGCATACCCGAGAAGTTGGGCCGTCAGTTTGGACCCGCTTTGAACGAACCCTTCGATGCTCTTCAACCGCGGATAATGCGGGTGGGTCGAATCCAGGCCGTGAAGCATCATGGAAATATTTCCCTGCACCGCCATCATCAGATTGTTGAAGTCGTGGGCCACGCCGCCGGCCAAGGTTCCCACCGCTTCCATTTTGAGGGCCTGGCGAAGCTGATTCTCGAGGTCCCGCTGTTCCGTCACATCCATCAGGTATCCCCAGATTTCGGTCAACTCTCCATCGGCGTCGAAGATCCCGATGGCGTTCTCCAGTGTATGCACGACGGACCCGTCCCTGCGCCGCATTCGGGATTCATAATAGGTGACCTTTCGGTCCCGCTTCAGCTTCTTCAGAAAATCGGATCGGACGGTGGAATCGGGGTACATCGTGTTCAGGTCGGTTTTTAGGGCCTCCTCCGGGGAGGAAAAACCGAAAATACGGGCAAAGGCGGGGTTGCAGTCCACCAGGGTTCCGTCCGGCCGGGAGATATACGCGCCGGAAAAATCCCCTTCGAAAAACTGCCGGTACCGGGCTTCACTTTTTTCCAAGGCCCGCACCGCCCGCTTGTATTCGGTGATGTCCAGGAAGGAACCGACGCTGGTTCGGGTGCCCGAAATCAGCCCGACCTTGAGAAACATATTCTTGACCGTCCCGTGTCGGTCGATGATGCTGCATTCGAACCGGGTGGGGGTGTCCGGGTCTCCTTCCCGCCTGCGGATATGGTAGTCTTTCATTCGGGCATGGTCTTCGGGAGCGACGAATTCGGTCCATTTCATTCTGCCCTCGATCTCCTCCCGGGAATAGCCGGTGATCCGTTCGAATTCCGCGTTGGCCATGGAAATGGTCCTGTCGTCTTCGCTCAGAACTGTGCCGGTGCCGGTATTTTCAAAGACGATGCGATACCGCTGTTCGCTTTCCTTTACCGCTTGTTCCGCAGCTTTCCGACGGACCAGGTCCTGGCTTGCGGTGCGGTAGAGAAACACCACCGCCCATCCGATGAGAATGCAGAGCACCAGGGCCACATAGCTTCCCTTGCGGATCAGAGGATCGGCCACCCCCTTCAGGATAGAATCCCGGTTCACCAGGTAGGCCACATACCAGTGCGGATAATGGTCGAGGTTCACCCGGTGAATCAGGTAGCGATTATTCACCGAATCCAGTGCGCGGGTTTGCCCGTCCGGTCGAAGGCCGATCCATTCCCACGGCCCCACTCCGAACTGGCGCAGTCGGCCGATATTTTCCACCTGAACCGGGGTGGTTTCCCACAACAGCCGATACCGCCACTCCGGGCGGTTGGACGCGAAAATCATTCCATGGGGGTCCGCCAACACCCAGTTCCCCTCGTCATCGGGGTAGATGCCGGCTTCCAGGGTGTTCACCGGGGCTTTCACCACCAGCACCCCGATAGGGGCCGCTGAACCCTTCCCCCAGACCGGTTGGCTGTAATAGATCCCCCGAATACCGGAGGTCACCCCCACCGCCATATAGACCGCCGGATTTCCGGCTATGGCTTCCTGAAAATAGGGCCGAAAGCTGTAATCCTTTCCCACGAAACTGTCGATCTCAGCCCGGTTGCTGGATGCCAGGGTGACCCCCTCGCGGTTCAACAGATAACAGACGCCGGCCTCCAGGGCGTCACAGAAAAGATCCAACACCCGGTTGGCCTCGGCCAGTTGTTCAAAATCGGGCAGGATCAGGGCTTCCCGGAATTCCCCTACCCGGGAAATCGCCCGGGCGGCTTTCAGGTTTTCAGCGATATAGGAGTCGATATGATTTTTGACGCCGGCGGCATGGGCGATGGTTCGCCGTTCGGCCTCCTTGATCTGAAGTTCTTTCAAAGAGCTGTAATAGCCGTATCCCCCCAGTCCGGCCGAAAGAAAAGCCAAAAGGGCCAACACCAGCAGAATGGCCCGGAGCCGTATCGCGTTCTCTTTAAGAATGGCCGCCTCCTAACGGGACCGGTACAACCGCAGGCTGTTGCCCACCACGGTGATGCTGCTCATCGACATGGCCAGGGCGGCCAGGATGGGGTGCAGATGGCGCAAAAAACCCGGAAGGGTTTCAAAGGGCGCCAAAACCCCCGCCGCCACCGGGATCAGAAGGATATTGTAGATAAAGGCCCAGAACAGGTTCTGCCGAATGGTCCGCATGGTGGCCCGGCTCAACCCGATCGCCCTGGGCACCCCTTTGAGGTTGTCGCTCGACAGAATCACATCGGCCGCCTCGATGGCGATATCGGTCCCGGTTCCGATGGCCATTCCGATCTCGGCCTGGGCCAGTGCCGGCGCATCATTGATGCCGTCGCCCACCATGG
>JGI12048J13642_10278613_pt1 | contig 11425 bp, 6 predicted proteins | sample ElkSlonscriptome_16_FD_13642 | JGI IMG/M metagenome (IMG submission 13642) | reverse complement strand
GCATCGGCGATGGTTTGCACCAACCCGAGGGTCGGCCGGGCGCTGGCCACCGGTGCCTGGAGCCAGGCCAGGGCCCGGCCGAGCATGGCATCGAGCTCCACTGCTGCGGCGAGGGCGGCGGCAAGGGTTTCGGCCGGCTGCAGTTCCAGCTCGGCCGCCAGGGCATGCAGACGCCGGTCTTCGGCAGGCGGCGCCAGTTGCCACTGCTCCAGCGAGCTGCCGCGGGATTCGGCCGCGACGCCGGCCAGCCACGCCGCTTCCGGCGTTGTGGCATCTCCGTCCTCGGACGCGGCGAGCAGCGCCATTGCCAAGCGGTAGAGCGGCACGGCGGTGCGGGTCGGCTCTGCCGGGGCGTTCATGGCCCGCTCCCGTCCGCATAATGGAAGCTGACGACTCGGCCGAGCCAATCCAGCCAGCCGGGGTCGATGTCCAGCCCTTCGCGCCGGATGCGCAGATCGGTCGCCGCGAGGGGCAGGGTCAGGTCCAGATGGGTGGCGGTCCACTCCAGGCGGGCCGGCCGCAGGCAAAGGCTGGCCAGGCCGACACGGGCGACGCGGCGCAGGAAACGCCGGCAGGCCGTGAGCCAGCGCACGGCCATCTCGGAAGGCGTGAGCGACAGGTCCTCGGCCAGGGCCAAGCCGATGCGCGGATCGGCCCAGAGCGGCGGAGACTGCCACAGGCGCGGCTGGGGTGACTTTGGCGCCGGCAGGCTGCTCAGCAGCGCCCAGGCGGGATCGTCTTCCTCCACTCGCAGGCGGCGCAGGGCCTCGCCCAAGATCGCCCCGCACAAGGGCGCCTCGGGATGCCGTCGCTGCCAGGCCGGCAAGCCCAACCGGCGCAGGACGTTGATCAGGAACAGCAGGCCGCCGGCGCGGGTCGGCAGGCTGGTATCGAAGGCTGGCTGCTGCAGAGGGGGATAAGCCTCTGACGTTCGCCAGGCTCCCTCCCGCGGCACCGCGGGGTGCTCGCCTGCGATCTCGGCGGTTCGGCTCGCTGCCGCGAGGGGCGTCGGCGAGATGAGCATTTCAGCCTGTGCGGGCTGCCCTTCCGATGCCTGAAGAATGTCCGTGCAGGCTGGCTCTTCGGTAACCTCCCGCCCCATTTCTGGCTTGGCGCTCCTGATTGGCATGGCCGCGTTGGCCGACGCCTGGTCGGTCGTGATGGAGGTTGGGAGCCGGGGCGTCGCAGCGACATTTGGGGGCAAGCCGCTGTGGGCGGTGCGCAACACGGCGGCCAGCCAGGTTGGTCGAATCGAGCCGTCGATGCTGATCCCAGAAGCCCCCGGGGGCGAGCCGGGCCGCGCGCCGCTGCCCGTGTAGGCTGGGGCGGCAGTGGCAAGATGGCGGTGTGCGCCGGTCAGAGTCAGCAAGTTGCGGATCGTGTCTTGGGCTGCATGCCGCACCAGCCACGCAAGGGCGCCGTGTCTGATTGCGTCCGCCATCAGCGCCACCAGGATCGCCGGTGCGCTCGGCTCGCGGCCCAGGCAGTCGACCAGCGCGTCGAGGAAGTCGGTCTCTGGTGCCTCGACCGCGACGCCCGGCAAGGCCCGCGGCCAGTACCAGGCGGCGAGGCTCAAGCCGCGCGAGCGCCGCTGCACGGCAATCTGTGCCGCCTCGAGTCGGCTGGCGAAGAACACCTGGTCCGCGTCGGCGGCACCATCCTGGCCGCCGTGCACCCAGCCACCGCCCAACTCCCAGACGCGTCGTTCGATGAGGCGCGCCAGCGCCTGCGATGCCAGGCATTCCGGGAGCCGGCCCAGGTCGAGTCGGCGCACCAGCAGCAGGCGCTGGCCGGCATCCGGCAGGCTCGCACAGCGCAGCGCGTCCTCCAGGCCCAGCACGGCGGCGCGCACCTGCGCTTCGGTGGTGGCCCTGAGCCGGAGGCGACGGACGGTGCGGTCGGGACTGGACATCAGGTCTCCCAGATGGGCGCCTGCCGCTTGAAGACGCCGCTGATCCTGTTCGGTGCGGCGCTCACGACCTCGGCGGCATCGAAGTGGACGCAGAGATTGGTGTCCAATTCGATGTTCGGGATGCTCGTGTAAAGCACTCGGGCCGAGACCTCCGTCGGGCCGATGTCTTCGATCACCGCACGCGCGACGATCTCCTCGGCACGGTAGACGATCGCCTGCATGCCGACGCGCATCTTGTCCGGCTCTGGGCTGACGAGCGGGATGCGGATGCCCGGACGCACGGCCGTGACCGGCCGCAGGAGGCGGCCAATCAGGATTCGGCCCACCGGGGCGTGACTGGCCAGCAGCAGGCACATGCGCACGACGTCGTTGATCAAGGCCACGGCGGCGTCCTCTCTGGCATCGACCTGCGAGAAGAGCCAGTCGGCGTAGGCCTGCATCTGCCGCCGGTCGCTGCTGTCGATCTCGGCCCAGCGCGGCAGGTTGGCGAGGTTGCGCAGGTTGGGCGCGACATCGAATTGACTCAGTGTCTCGGCCCAATCCAGGCGGATGGAGGACGGGACCGCGCAGAGCTCGGCGTGCAGACAGGCGGAGACGGCCGCGAAGTCGTCGTGCTCGGCGGACGCCAGCCGGCTCACGTCGGCCTTGCCGTGCTCGCCGTCGATGAGGTCGCCCAGCGATACCACCTCTTGAACCTGAATTCGGATGCCCTGCCAGTTGGTCATTGCCAGTTGGTCGATGTCCAGGGCACCGATGGTCCTCGCCCGACGGGTGATGACCGCGGTCTGGCGGCTCAGCGCCTCGGCGATGGTCTTGCCCAATGTGTCGTGGACCGGGGTATACGCGGACGTCCGGTCGAGCAGGAGTGGCAGGCGCTCGCGCGCGCCATTGACGACCCTGACGAGCTGATCGACGCGCTCCAGCTTGTCGAGCAAGGCCGGCATGCGCGCGAACCAAGCCGCCGGCGCCTCGCGCACCACGCGCAGCATCTCCTCCAGCTCCTCCGGCACCGCTGTGTGCGCCCGCAGACAGGCGGGCACCGGCGCCTCCTGCGGGGCTGGATCGACCACACGGCAGGGCACGGCCAGCGGGTCGACGCTCTGTCGTGGGCGGGCGAAGGCGAGGAACTGCACCTCCTCTTCCAGCACCCGGGCGCGGCGGGCGTTGATGGCGTCCAGACGGGCCTGCTCCTCGCTCATGAGGGCGCGGGTCACGCTCACGTCGTGGCGGGCCTCGGCGAGGTCCTGCTCGATCCCGCGCAGGCCCTGGGCGTTGCTCCCGATGTTGTCGAGGAGCTCTGCCAGGGCGGTCTCGCAACGCGCCAGGGCGTCGCGGTAGATGAGCAGTCGGCCTTCCAGCTGCCGCAGGATGGCGATGGTGTTGTCCGACAGGCTGACCGTATGGCTGAAGTGGTGGGACTCGTCCGGGTCGACCTCGATCAGCTCACCGTTCTCGATGCTGTGAGCGGGCGGCGACTTCATCAGCTTGTCGAGCAGGTCTGTGTCTGCTCGGAAGTCGAGTAGCGGACGGCGGAAACTCGGATCATCCTCCAAGAAGGATTCACCGCGTAGGCCGAAGATGTCGAAATCCCGGAACAGCGCAGGCACCTCTCCGTTGTCCTCGCTGAGAAATTCCTCCAGCAGCTCCAGCAAGGAGGTGACCGTGCGATGCCGATTGGCCAGGGCGAAATCGCGCGCGTTGGCGGATGCCGGCTGTTTCAGCCGCTCGGCAATGCCCGTGGTATGCAGCTCGAACTGCCCGACCACCGGTTCCGAGTAGACGATATTCGGGGCGGCGTTGGGCGCCTGGATCAGTCGGTTCGTCGTTGTCGAGTACATCGCTTGCGCGGTGCTGGCGGTACTTGACACCGATGCAGCGGCGCCGCTGACGTACGCCGGCGCCGTGACTCGGGCGTCGAGGCTGCGTGCGGGAGACGCGCGCTCCAGGCTCACGCTCTTCGTCTTCACCTTCGAGACGAACTCTTGGATTTGGCTTTGCACCGCTATTGCGCTGTCCGACGCGGCGATCGCCGCCAAGGCCGGCGAGACCGCCAGCCGGCTGGCGTCGCTGGTGCTCATCACCAGGTTGCGCACCCGGTACAGATCGACCTGCATGTGCGCGAAGCCGAAGTCGGTGATGTCGTCCGCCCGGTCGATGCGTCGGCGCAGGTAGTCCGCGAATCCCTGCACGCCACGCACCTCGAGCTGCGAGCGCTCGTGCGCGGAAAGCCCCTTCAGGGATTCGTCGCCCATCAGGGCGTCGAAGGCGGACACAGTCTCGATCAGTGCCGAGCTGGTGGGGTCCCGAAGGATCGGATAGACGCCGTCGCGTGCGGCGAATGGCGCCCACAGATCGTTCTGGCTGAGAAGGTCCCAGGTCTCGTTGCCCTGCAGACTGGCGCCTGCTGGAGGCAGGCCGCTGAGCCACACATGCGACCAGTCGGGTAAGAAGGGTCCGGGACTGGTACCGGCTGCGCTGGCCATACCGTAAGCGGCTCGGCCGTCGAAAAGGGTGAAGGCCATGCCATCGAAGCTCGCCTTCGCCAGTCCGATGCCGGCGACATCCATGTCGAGCCGCACCCAGCGCCCGGCCTCTGGCAGATCGCCGATGTACAGGGGAGGGGTGGGTGCGCTCGCCCCATCCTCCGCGATCAGGTCGTCGTCCTCGATCAGGTTCTCGCCCCAATAAGCGCGCGTCCACTGGCCACCGGCGACATGCCACTGCAGCATCAGGGTGCGCGGTGGATTGTCCGGGTCGAGATACACCCAAACCTGCAGAGAGGAGAGCGACACCCTAGATGGCGGGCCGAACGGTGTGTCGGCACCAATGAAGTAGTGTTGGTGCATGCCCGACGCCAGCTTGGAGCGGTGACCGCCTCCCTCGGGCGGCGGACCCCATGGGGACAGGCCTTCCGGCTCAACCGCCCGTGGGTCCTCGCCGTCGTGATCGACGACGTGCTCCTGTCCGTCCAATGCGTGCGCGAGCAGGGCCTCCTTTGCCCGCAGCCCCTGACGCGCACCGAGCAGGCGCGCACGGGTGAGGAGGAAGTGATCCAGGGTCTGTTGGAACTCCGGATCCATCACCTCCCGAAACAAGAGCCGTGGCTCCCAAGATGCCTGGCTGACCGGCACCAGCAGGCGCACCCGCTCCGGCACCGCCAGATCCAAGGGCGCCATGGGAGCGGCCTCGCGCATGGCCAGGTCGAGCTGCTCGATGGGCACGGGGACTGCGTCCAAAGAGTACGAGGGGGGAAAGAAATCGCTGCGGAAGTTGGCCAGATCGATGGCGCTCTTGGGCAACAGGCCGCAGGGCGGCAGGTTCAGGAAGGGATCGGCCATGGTCGCTGCGTCGGGCGGCGGATCGCCCATCTCGGCGAGCTGCTCGGCGAGCTGCTCGATGCGTGCCTGCCAAAGGCCCGGCAGCCGGCTGCTGGCGGCCAGTGCGGTACTACCCGCGGGTGAGAGCATCAGCCGGGCCTCGCGCGCCCGGCCACCCTGACGGGCGACGGCGGCGCGATCCAGGTAGCGCACCAAGGGCTCGTCGCCGCCCATCTCCAGACCCACCAAGGCGACGGGGACTCCCCATTCCTCCCACGGCAAGGCGTCGCCATGCACCAGCCCTGCCTCGGCCGCGAAGATCAGGTGGGCCAGGGCATTGCGTTGGCGTAGCTGGGTGGTCGGCAGGGGCTGCCATTCACTGGGCCAGGGATACCAGAGTAGGCGCACGCCGTCGCCGATGCGCCAGTCCTCGAACGCGGCGAGGTTGTCTTCCTCGTTGGTCGGACAGCGATCGCAGGGGTCGTCGGGGTCGAAGTCAGAGACCTCGAGGGTCACGGGCTGCAGGAGAAGGATCCCCACATCCGGCATGCGGTCGCCGGCGGCGGCGAGCACGTCGAGCAGCCGGCCACCGACCTCACGCGGATGCAGGACCGCGCTGTAGACGGCAGCATCTGTGGTCGCCCGCGCTTCAGTCTCGGCCGCGAGCCAAGCCGTCGGCATGACCACGGGCACATCGGCCAGCAGGCATGTCATGCGTCGGTTTAGAAGCACATCCTCGCCGCTCACCGCGAGCCCTTGGCCTGCCTCGATGAAGAGGCGTACCTGGGAGACGGTCTCGCCCGTCCCCTCGACCCGGAAGGATGACTCGAGGCCGTACGTGATACCGGACGTGAAGGCCTGGCCGCGCACCGCGAGACGGCCCGCTTGCCTGTGCTGGCGGCCCTGTAGGGTGAGGTCGGTGAGCGCTCGACCGGGGGAAAAATTGGGTCGTCGCATCCAGTCCGTCGCCGCGTGCGAGGCGTCTTCCGGCGACAGGGCGACGACACGCTCGCCCTCGAGCGGTTCGCTGATGATGGTGGTACTCACGGTATGCCTCCTGGAGGGCTCGGCCCCTCCGGAACCCGGATGACCTCAGGTCTCCCGCATCCAGATCCTCGAACCATCAAGCCCTCAAACGCAGGGTCGTTGTCGCAAGCTGTTTGAGCCCGGCCTTGTTGGCGACCTTGGCGGCCTGATCGACGTCCTTCCAAGCCTGGTCTGCGGCGAGCTTCTGCAGCGACTCGCTCGCCACCCTGTCGGCCCCGACCGTCGCCTCCATCAGCAACAGACCCTTGCCTGCGCCAGGTGCGGTCAGCTCGGCGCCCACCTCGAGGACGTCCTTGTAGTCGATCTGCCCAGCCTGGCTCCCGTCGCCGGTATCCCGAGCAGCACTGACGAGAGAGCCGAGCGCCGCGGCGGTCAAGACGGGCGATTCGCTGAAGCGCGTGGATGCCAGGAGCGCGATGATGCTGCCGGTCGCGGCCGGCGTCGCGCGACTGAGCAGGCCATCGAGGCTGTCCGCCAGGCCCAGGCCGTGCAGACGCTCCCGCAGTCTCAGCTCCAGTGTCCGCTCGTCCCGACCGGCGAGCTGTTGCCATTCACCGGCAAAGTCGTCGCGATAGGCCAGGTGGCGGCGGCGTACGAACCAGAGGTTGGGCTGGCGCGCCAGCCGCTGCCATTCGGCGTCGGACGGGTTGCCGGGATCCGGTGGCGCGACTGCCGGGCGAAGTAACCGCAGCCGTTGCAGGATCTCGAGGGGCTTGCGCTGGGCGAGCAGATTGGGGGCGGCGGGCTTGAGGATCCGGGTCCGCGTGGTGAGTTGGGCGACCACCGCGGCCCATTCGTGGCGCGGCACCGGCGCCAGAATCAGCACGGATGTGGAGCTCAGACCCTCGGGCGCCACCGTCAGGTCGATCGGCGGCAAGGCCAGGGTCTCTTCCACCAGGGCTGGCAGCTCGTCCTCGGGGACGATGCTGAAGTCGACATCGATCTCGGCCGGGAAAAAGCTCTGGGTGAAGTCCGTGACGTCGATCGCAGCGGGCGGCAGGGGCCCCGCGCTGGGCAGGGCCGGGAAGTAGGCGCTGGCGGGGAAGGTGGTGCTGCCGTTGCCCTTGGCCACCAAGTCGGCCAGGTGGCCCTGGTACTGCATCAGGTGCGCAAGGCGCAGGGCCCGCGGGGCGAAGCCCAGGCCCGGCAGGTCGCCGCGGTCGGCGCCGAGCTCTCGTCGCACCATGGCCTCGTCGATCCAGGCGATGGTGTTGTTCTGGAGGGCGATCATCGCGAGGGGGAGGAGGTTTGCCGACAGTCCGGCATCGCGCCCAGCCACGAAGATCGCGCGCGCGGCCGTTCCGCGGCGGGCATCCAGGGCATCGGCGGCGCCATCGTCTTGCCATGGCACCAGGACAGCGGCAGTCGCCTCGACGATATCGGCGTCTTCGACCTGGCGGGGACCCGTGATGGAGGTCGGATAGGCGCCGATCGGGTTGTCGGTGAATTCCACCGGTCGCAGCGCGAGCACGAAGAGGCCGGTGCGGCCTCTCATGGGCGCGGCCGGCCTGCGCGACAGGCCGAAACGCGCGGAGAGCTGCTCGGCGAGCGGGAGATTCGCCAAGGGTACCTCGAGGTCGCGCGGCAGCAGGGCCAGCTCGCCGGCCGGGGTGATGCCGTGACCGGAGCCGATCCGCAGGGTTTGGGCATTTCGGCCCTGATCGACGAATAGGCCGGTGGCGATACCGCTGCCGGCGGCGCTGCCGAGGTCGGCCTCGCGGGCCAGGAAATATTGCTGGTCGCGGATCAGGTCCCGCGCCGCCAAGAAGCGTCCGTCGAAGTAGCGCGGCCGCTCGCGCCGGGCATCTTCAACCAGCACGCCGGTGGTGCGCAGGCGGGCGACCTCCGCAGCCTCGATGCAATCGCGAGCGGTGCCTTTGGTCAGGTTCATGATGCGCTCCGGGTCAGATCAATAGCCGTTCCAGCGGGCCAGCATGGCCACGCCTGGCAGGAAGCGACGGCTGTAGTTGTCGATCAGCACCGCCTGGGCATTGCGGATCGGCGGATTGCCGGATTCGACGGGTATCAGCACCCGGGCCAGGAAGATGGAGCTGGTGTCGGCACCCAGGGGATGTTCGGCGCTCGGCGCCAGGGCACCGGCACCTTCGTCGATGCTGCCGCCCTCCCCCCTCGGCGTGTAGCCGTAGAGCACCGAATCCTGCAGCGCGGCGCGATGCGCCGCCGGATCGGCGCCCGGGTCGCCCATGGCAGCCTCTCGGGCGGCGGCTTCGGCAGCCGTCTCGCCGGGGATGGCGACGCTTCCCGCCGGCAGGGGCAACCCGGAGAAGCCGTCGTCCAGGCCAGGGCGCAGGTACATGCGCAGTTCGTAGGCGTCCCGTACGCGGGAGGTCGAAACGGCGTTCAGGGCATCGAAAGGCCCCTGGGCGAAGGCCGGGGTCAGGCCCCGTGGGCAGGCGTAGAAGCCGATGAAGACGTCGGCCACCACGGCCCGCTCGGGCAAGTTGAGACCGCTGGCGGCGCGCGCCGAGATGAAGCGGGCCAAGTTGCCGTAGGCGGCCTGCCGCAAGCTGTCACCACCGTCGCGGGCCATCTCGGCCTCCCACCAGCGCGGCAGGCCCAAGCAAGCGGGGCGTGGCAGCTCGATGAGCCGGCCCAGGCGATCCACCGCCAGACCGGGATCGACGCGGATCTCCTCCGGGCGGGTGGCCTCGCCACTCGCTATGGCGGTTTGGTGCCAGACGCGTAGGCCGGCCAGGGTGCCGCTGCCCGCCACCTGCATCAGGGCACGGGCGAGGCGTTCGCGGTGGTAGGTCTGCTCGTCGAGGAAGTCCCGGGCGTCGAGCAGCATGCCGGTTGCGTACGCCGGCCGGTCGGGCGGGGGCTGGCTGTCGAGCGGGTCGGCGACTGTGACGCTGGCGCTCATCGCACGCTCCTCACTGGTTGCGTCGGATGATCGGGGTAGGTACGACGGGCTCGCCCGGCCTCGGCCGCAGTGGCGGGCGGATCGGCTCCACGCGGATGGGTTGGACGCGCACCACCGCCTCGGTCGGCTTTGACAGATTGCCGTTGCTGTCCACGACCTGCAGGCTGAAGCGATGGCTGCCGACGGCCAAGCCCGCATCCACCTCGATGCTTGGCTCATTGGTCTGAACGGGGATGCCGACACTGAGCTCGGTCATATCTCTGCCGGCCCCAGGTAGGTCCAGATCCATCGCGCGACCCTGCCGCCGCCGGCATCGGTCGAGTCTTTGCCGTCCAGGGTGAAGCTCTCGCCGAAACGCACGCGTTCCGGCGCCTTCAACACCGCCGTGGGTGCGACGGCGTCGATGACCGTCACGACCACGGTCGCGGGCTGAGATAGGTTGCCCGCATCGTCCCGGACCACCAGCTGGAAGACGTGGGGTCCGAGTGGCAGCGACGCCTCGGGAGTGAGCGTGACCTCGATGGTGGGCTCGCTGGTGGTGATGTCTTCGTCGCGCTCGAATGTGGCCATTGGCAAGCTCCTTGGTTAGGTGTTGGTCAAACCCTCGGTGGCAGCAGGCGCCAGCGGTACTCGTCGATGCAGCGGCCCGGGGCGGCGTGCGACGCACTGCCGTCGAGGACGAAGGACTCGCCCCAAGCGACTTGTCGGTCGGGACCCGCATCGGCCACCGGCGAATCGACCGGGGCAGCGGCTTTCCCGGAGAGACGCGGGTCGAGCGACGCGGCCCCGAGCACGTAGTCCTTGACCCCCACGAAGGAGCGTTGAGCCCGGGCTGGCTGGGGTGTCAGCGGCTGGGCAAGATAGCTGTCCACGCCGACCAGGCTGGCGATGCCGACGAGGAATGGCCAGGAGGCAGCGGCGACACGGGTCAGGACGTGGGCGGGTGCCTCCAGCTCGACGATGCGGCGGATCAGGCCGAAGTCTTGCTCCTCGAGCTCGCGGTGCACCAACACCGTCGCGCGATGGGCTAAACGCGCGTCAAAATCGCGGATGGCGGCATCCTCGGCCTCGGTGCTCGCCTCAGCCCGGTATAGGGCCATCAGCTCGGCGCGCTCGGCTTCGCTCATCGCGCCGAGCACCAGTGTGTCGCCGACCACCGAATTGCCGCTCTGTTGAAGTCCTGGCAGCAAGGGATCCTGCTCGTCGCCCAGATCGACTCCCAGCAGGGTGGCGAGGATGCGCCGCAAGCGGAAGTCCTCGATGATGACGATCTCACCACCTCGCACTGCGCCGCCGGTTGCGAGGTCGAGGGACAGTGCCAGCCCGCGCCGTGTTCCATGCCAGCGTGCGAGCTGAGGCGCTGCGGTCAGCCAGGCGCGTCGGCGAGACTCGGGCAGGGCTGGATCGAAGGCCAGGCCGATCCAGGCGGCCAGCCACTCGAGGCTCTCTGCCGGCGCGGATGTCGGATCGGTGTAGAGGTGCGCAGCCGCGATGCGGTCTTCGAGTCGGGTCAGTACGCCCTCGAAGTTGGCCAGCATGCGGGCCAGGAAATCGGCCGGTGAGGCCAAGGGGCGGTAAAGGCCAAGGCCCGAAGACTCCTTTCGCAACCGCCGGACAGGGCCGCCTCGTTCGTCATGGAGCAGCCAGCTGCTCCCTGCCTTTTCGACCTTGACGCGCGCAGTGTCCCCGACAGAGTCGGCCAGGGTCTGAGGCAATCCTTCCTGATCCAAGTCCTGAATGAGCCGCTCGATGGCGTCCTCGACATCGATCGATGCAATCAGCGCCCCCGGCTGTTCGGCCGCCGCGCCGAACAGTGTCTCGCGGTAGAGGCGGGGCAAGTATTGCTCCGCATAGCAGAAACGGCTGCCCCAGGCGCGCACCGCGGCAATCTCTGGACCGAAGCGGCCATCGCCGTGCAGCTCGACCCTGACCCAGAGATAGCGGCCGGTCAGGCGGCGTACCCGGATGCGGGCGTTCTGGATGAGGACCGTGAAGAGACCGCGTCGATCGCGCTCCGGTGTCCAAGGTGCCAGTCCGGGATGGATCGGCAGCTCAGAGGGAACCGGCTCCCAGGCGGCGCGTGGTACCTGCGGCAGCTCGGCGGTTTCTCCGAGGGCTGCAAGGTCGCGGCCGAAGAGGTGTGGATGCCATGCCTGGAGATCCGTTTCAGCAGGCGGGTCGGGGCTGTTGGTGGCAGCCAGCCAGAGGGCAAAGGCACAATGCGGCGGGGTGGATGCCTCGACGTGCAGCCGATGCCAGATGGTG
>JGI12048J13642_10378213_pt1 | contig 11426 bp, 9 predicted proteins | sample ElkSlonscriptome_16_FD_13642 | JGI IMG/M metagenome (IMG submission 13642) | reverse complement strand
TCGCGCAAGTGATTGGCTGACGCGCTCAGGCGGCGAAGGCATCTTGGCCTCTCCGCGGGTGATGTCGGCCGCGTTCAGCGAAGAGGTGGTGCGCGAGGGCCTCAACAGCGAGCTGATCGAGCCCGAACGGGGCGAGCTCGAGGCGATCGTCCTGCGGGTGGTCGATCATCGCGAAGCCGCTCTGAAGCCCCTCGCGGAGGTGCGCGATGAGATCCGGGTCGCCTTGCGCGCCGAACAGGCGCAGCGTGCGGCATGGGAGCTGGCACAGACCTTCGTCGAGCGGCTCCGAGAAGGAGGGGATCTCGACGAGGTGGCTGGCGACTGGTCGGTGGTGCGCTCGGGAATGGTGGGTCGAGATGCGACCGACCTGCCCGCGCCGGTTCGCTCGCTCGCCTTCCGTCTGGCGCACCCAGGCCCGGGCGGCGCAAGTTATGGCAGCACGCCACTCGGTAACGGTGACGCTGCCGTGGTGGCTGTGACGGCGGTGCAAGACGGATCCGAGGCCAAGGAAGAGGACGAAACCGCCGTGCAAGGGCGAGAGCGGGATGCGCTAAGGCAGTCGGTCGCCGCGCAATACTACTCCGCGATGCTCGATGACATGGCCAAGCGCGCGAAGGTCGAGCGGGACCTGGAGCTGATTGCCGGTTCGGACCGGTAGGGCGGCGCCATCCCGGATTTCTCATCCGATACAATGGCCGTCGAGTCATTGTTGGCAGTTTCAGAAGCAATCGCGTGGGATTGCGCTTAAGACAAGAACGGTATGGGTATTCTGCAAGATAAACGCATTCTAGTGACGGGCGTCGCCAGCAATCGCTCGATTGCCTGGGGATGCGCTAGCGCGATGCGGCGGGAAGGGGCCGAGATCGCGCTGACTTACCAAAACGACAAGCTCAAAGGACGCGTCGAGGGGTTGGCGGCCGAGCTTGGCGCCGACGTCGTTTTACCCCTGGATGTGAATACCGACTGGCAGATTGCGCACCTCTTCGGCGCCCTCGGCGAGCGTTGGGATGGGCTCGACGCGATCGTGCACTCGATTGCCTACGCGCCACGACATGAATTGGAGGGCGATTATGTCGACGCCCTCACGCGGGACGGTTTTACCGCCGCGCACGAGATCTCGGCCTACAGCCTCGGGGCGATGGCGAAGGCGGCCAAGCCTATGATGGCGGGCCGCAACGGCGCGATTGTGACCATGACCTTCATCGGTTCGGTTCGGGCGGTGCCGAATTACAACGTGATGGGGCTCGCGAAGGCCAGCTTGGAAGCCAACGTCCGTTACCTAGCAGCCTCGCTAGGGCCAGAGGGGACGCGCGTCAACGCCGTCTCGTCGGGGCCGATTCATACCTTGGCCGCTTCCGGGATCTCGCATTTCCGCTCCATGCTCAAGCAGGTCGAGAAGCACACGCCGATGCGGCGCAACGTGAGTGCCGACCAGGTCGGCAATGCCGCGGCCTTCCTCTGTTCCGACCTGGCGAGCGGGATCACCGGCGACGTCCTATACGTCGACAACGGTTATCACATACTTGGGAGCGGCTAGGCTCGATCCCTGACGGCGGCGATCCCCCCAGTGCCGGATGGGTGACTGGGAAGCGCCCCTTCCTTGGACGCGGCCTCCCAGTCGGGCAGGCGTCAGATGAGCACGTCTTCGGCGTAGAGCAGGTCGCCGAACAGGTCCTTCTTGATTGCCTCGGCGTTGCGGCGGGTCTTGGCGGCCGCAGCGATGATGTAGCGGCGGGCGATGAAGACCTTGCGACTGTCCTGCTCGGCCTCGTCCATCAGTAGCCATCCCGTGTATAGATAGCTGTACATCTCGACGAGCTCCTTGGCGGCGACGGTCTGGACCTGCTTGTCGCTCGTCTCGTTGACGTACTTTAGGCAGTCGAGGAAGGCCGCGCGCATCTCCTTCAGCTCGTCGGCGAGGCTCGCAAGCTTGCCCGGGTTGTCCCGCTGCTCGCGCTCGGCGAATTCCTCGCCGAAGATATCATTGATGACACCGCCGATGGCCGCGACGATCTGCAGCTGCGAGGTGCCCTCGTAGATGTTGGTAATGCGTGCGTCGCGAGCGAGGCGCTCGACGTTGAACTCGCGCATATAGCCGGTGCCGCCGTGAACCTGCAGGGCGTCGTAGGTGATCCGGTTGGCGTTCTCGCTCAACACGTACTTGGTCATCGGTGTCAACAATGCGGCCGCCCGCGTCGCGCCCTTGAGCTTGGCGGTTTCCGCAGAAGAGTCCTTGCCCTGTGCCTTGAGCGTCTCGATCTTCTCTTCGAGCTTGTTGCGCAGGTCGACCCAGTGGCAGGCGCCGTAGAGAAGCGAGCGGTCGCTCTCGAGCGTGACGCGCATGTCCATGAGCAAGTTGGTGATGACCGGTATATTGTAGATCGACTTGCCGAATTGCTCGCGCGCCTTGGCGTAGCGCAGTGCCTCCTCATAGGCGGCCTGCGAGATGCCGAGCGCTTGGGCGGCGATACCGAGGCGCGCACCGTTCATCATGTCCATGACGTACTTGATGAGCCCGAACTTGCGCTTGCCGACGAGCTGCGCCGGGGTGTCGTTGAACTGCAGCTCGCAGGTCGGCGAGCCGTGAATGCCGAGCTTGTTCTCGATGCGCCGGACCTTGACGTTGTCGCGCCCATAGCAGACGAACATGCTCAGGCCTCGCCCATCTGTGGTGCCCGGTTCAGAGCGCGCCAACACCAGCAGGATGTCGGCGTTGCCATTGGTGATGAAGCGCTTGACGCCTTTGAGGTACCACTGCTTGTTCTCGTCTTGATAGGCGAGCATGTTGACCGCCTGCAGGTCCGATCCGGCATCGGGTTCGGTCAGCGCCATTGCACCGGTGGCGGCGCCGCTCGCGAACTGCGGCAGGAACTCCTCGCGCTGTGCATCATTGCCGTATTTGTTGATCGTCTCGGCAATGTCCTGCAGGCCAAAGAGGTTCATCAGCGAGGCCTCGGCGCGCGAGACCATTTCGATGGCCATGGTATAGATGGTCGTCGGCAGGTTGAGTCCGCCATAGCGTCGCGGCAGTGTAAAGCCCATCAATTCGGCATCGGTCAGTCGCTTTAGCGCCTCTTGGATGCCCTTGGCATAGGTGACCTTGCCCTCGGCGAAATGGCTGCCCTCGGCGTCCACCGCGGCGGCCTGAGGGGCAACCGTGTTCGCCGTGATGTCGCCGACGATCTCGAGTACCTTGCGGTAATTGTCCAGCGCATCCTGGTAGTCAACCGGGGCGTAGTCGTATTCGGCCGTCTCGCCATAGCCGTGCTCGGCGATTTCAACGACCTCTTCCAGCTGCAGGCGGTCGAAGTGGAAGAGGAGATCGGTGTTGTCGGTGAAATAGTTGGGCATGGCTCGACTACTTTAACTTGTGCTTGTAGGCGTCGATGAACATCGGAATCACTTCCATGACATCGCCGAGGATGCGGTAGTGGCAGATATCGAAGATCGGGGCATCCGGGTCGGAGTTGATCGCGATGATCTTGTTGGCGTCCTGCATGCCGGCGCGGTGCTGCACGGCCCCCGAGATGCCGCAGGCGATGTACAGCTTGGGTCGCACCGTGACGCCGGTCTGCCCGACCTGCCGGTCATGGTCGATGAATCCGGCGTCCACCGCCGCTCGGGTGCCGGCGACCTCCCCGCCGATGACATGGGCCAGCTCGTAGAGCATCTGGAAGTTCTGAAAGTTGCCCATCCCGTAGCCCCCGGAGACGATGATGGGCGCGGCCTTGAGGTCGACCTTCTTCTCCTCATGGTGTCGCGCAATCATGCGTACTAGCGCGTCCATGCCGTCGGGCTCATAGGTCACCGGTGTGATCTGGCCAGCGGTTGGCTGCGCCAAGGGGATCTTCTCCATGACGCCCTCGCGCACCGTGGCCATCTGCACGGGCGAGTCGGGGCAGATGATGGTCGCGATGATGTTGCCGCCGAAGGCGGGTCGGATCTGCAGCAAGAGTTGGGAGTAATCTTGCCTTAGATAGGTGACGTCGGAGATCTGCAGGTCGGTGCAATCGGCGGTCAGGCCGCTCAGTGTATGGGAGGCGACTCGCGGTGCCAGATCGCGACCGACGAAGGTGGCGCCGAACAGCACGATGCGCGGTTGATGCTTGTCGACCAACTCGCCGATGATGCGGCTGTAGGGGAGGGTGTTGTAGTGCTTGAGGTCGGGATGATCGGCGACGAGCACTTCGGTCGCACCAAAGCGGAATAGCTCGGCGGCCAGGTCGCCGACGCCATGACCGATCAATACTGCCTTCAGCGTCCCATCCAGGCTCTCGGCGAGCTTGCGCCCCTTGGAGAGCAGTTCGAGGCTCACGTCCGCAGGCTCGCCCTCGCGCTGCTCGACGAATACCCAGACCTGCCGATTGTTCTCATTCATACTGTTCATCCGAAGATGTGGTCTTCCATCAGTTTGTCGATCAGTGAGTACATCCCGTCCTTTGTGGCCGGTATGTCCTCATGCTCGCTGGCGCCCAATACGACGGACTCGATCTTGTGGACCTTGGTCGGCGAGCCGGAGAGGCCGCAGCGGCTCAGATCGACATCGAGGTCATCGGCCGTCAGCGTCGGGATGAACAGGCCCCGGGAGACGTACTCCTCTTTGAGCTGATCGACGTAGAGCAGAGAATTGGCTTCGGTCATCTTCTCGAGCTCCATCAGGGTGTGGGCGTTCTTGAAGGCCATGACCCGCTTGGCTTTGAAGGGGCGCGGCTGCGCGGCATCCTTGACGACGGTGAGCAACAGCGGGAGGGTGCCCTCGAGCACCTCGTAGCCCTGGTCGATCTTGCGCCTGACGGTGAGCTTGTCGCCTTGCGCCTCGAGGATTTCTTCGGCATAGGTGATCTGGGGAAGGCCGAGCTTTTCGGCGGTCTGGGGGCCGACCTGTGCGGTGTCACCGTCGATCGCTTGGCGGCCGGCGAAGACGATGTCGTAGGGGCCGAGCTGGCGCAGGGCATCGGCGAGTACATAGGAGGTCGCCAGCGTGTCGGCGCCAGCGAAGCGTCGGTCACTGACCAGGCAGGCCTCATCGGCCCCCATGTAGAGGCATTCGCGCAGCAGATCGGAGGCCTTGGCGGGCCCCATGGTCACGACGCGCACGCTACCGCCATAGCGGTCTCGCAGCTGCAGGGCCAACTCCAGCGCCACCTTGTCCTCGGGGTTGAAGACGGTTGGCAGCTTGCTGCGATTCACGGTGCCGTCCGGCTTCATGACTTGGCCGGAGATATTGGCCGTATCCGGCACCTGTTTGACCATCACGATGGAACGGTAGCTCATCGTCTGCCTTCTTACCTCGTTGTGTATTCTGGGAATGTGCTTTGCGGCGGGGTTCCGGGCGGGACGAGTCTGGGCAAGCGGCGATCTGTCGGGTCTCCCGTGCCGACTCGCCCGGCGATGTCTGGTATGCCTCGGCAACCAGGGGAGAGGGGGAGGGAGGCGCGGCGCCGCACCGCACCTTGAGCTCGGTGCCACTCGGCAGGGGTCGCTCACGACCTTCCCAGACGCGTCTAGGTGGATCACCGGAAAACGCGTGAGGATTCTACTCTTTTCCGTTTTGCTTCGGTACCGCTCGCGCTTCGGCGTGGGGCGGTCAGCCCTCCGGGATGCGGAGGATCTCGCCGACCCGGATCAAATCGCCGTTCAGGCTGTTGGCCACGCGCAGCGAGCTCAGGCTCACGTCATAGCGCTTGGCGATCGTGATCAGGGTGTCGCCCGGGTAGATGACATGGCTTCGGCCCGTGCCCGGGTCGGCGATCTGAGACCCCGCCGCGGGCAGCTGATGCATCGCGAAGTAGCCCTCCACCCCTTCGAATATGGCCTGCGCAAGGCGCTGTTGATGGTCGCTGTCGGAGAGCCGCTGTTCGTCGCGCGGGTTGGAGATGAAGGCCGTCTCGATCAGGACCGAAGGCACGTCGGGCGACTTGAGGACGACGAAACGCGCGTGCTGGACGTCGGGCTGGTGCAGAGGGCCGACGCGCCCGAGCTTGGTCAAGAGTTGCTCGGCGGCGTAGCGGCTATGCTCTAGCGAGCCGCTCTGCGCGAGCTCGAAGAGGACGCGATTGAGATCGTCGTCGACGTCGCCCAGCTTGATTCCGCCGATGCGGTCGGCGTTGTTCTCGCGATCGGCGAGCCACTTGGCCGCCTCGCTCGAGGCGCCATTAACGGACAGCGTGTAAACGGAGGAGCCGCAGATCTGCGCGTCGCGATAGGCGTCGGCATGGATCGAGAGGAACAGGTCGGCTTGGTGACGCCGGGCACGGGCGACGCGTTCGCGCAGGCTGACGTAATAATCGCCGTCACGGATCATGACCGGGCGCATCCCCGGGGCGCGGTCGATCAGCGCGGCGAGGTGTTCGGCGATGGCCAGGGTGACGTTTTTCTCCAGGGTCCCGGCCGGTCCGATGGCCCCCGGGTCTTCGCCGCCGTGACCGGCATCGATCGCGATGACGACTTCGGGTGCGCCGAGGCTCCGCCGTCCCAAGGCGGCCTGCGCAGGGCGCTTGTGCCCGCGGTCGATGCCGGGCCCCGCGATCAGCACTGGCTGACCGTCCTTTGGTGACAGATCGATCACCAGGCGATGGCCATAGCGCTCGTTGGGCGGCAGCAGAAAGCTCTTCACGCGGACCGGCTGCTTCAGATCGAAGACGAAGCGCAGCGATTTACCGTCTGGCGAGCCGGCACGGAGGCGCGTCAGTGACGGGTCCTTCGCATCCACAATCGGCAGCTTGCCGCTGAGCCGCGCGTTGGGGATATCGACGAGGAGCCGCTCGGGATTCTCCAGGGGGATGATGGTGTGGGAGACGGGGCCGCCAACATCGACAACCACACGTGTTTGCGCCGGTGCCGTCCACACGCGTGGTGCCGCGACCTCGACTTGCGCGTCGGCAACCGGAAAATAGACGAGCAGAAGAAAGATCGCGATAAGCCTGTTCATCGCGCCGCCCCAGCTGTTCCTGCAATGATCACTGATCAAACCTACCGTGAAGATAGCACGGGTTCGCACGCTTTCCAATTCAGGGACGGGCGATTAGGGGATATTCCTGATGCGAGGCTGAGATCCGCTTCGCGCTTCGGCGGGTGCGCTGACGGCGAGCTGGGCTGGCGCCGAGGCGAGTCGCCAGGCGGCGGGCAAGGGGGCTGGGGCGAGACACAGTGCTCGGGTCGCCGCTATTGAGGGTTGCAAAAGTCATCGGAGGCGGCTCGCTGCGACACGCCGCAAGGACGTCCGTGTCAGCTCGACGGCGGGATCCCTCCTGCCGACGGTCGCCGCGACCCGCCTCCGACTACTTTCGGGACGATTGATACGGCATGCCGGCAAGGATCGCTCGGCCGCGGCCGGTGAGTCCCTCAAGCCGGATCTTGCGAGCCCGGGCACCGGCATAGGCGAGTTCTACAGAGACATCCGCCGTCGGCAGGGCCGCAGCGCCGCGCTCGGGCCACTCAACGAGCAGCAAATTGTCGTCACTGAGCATGTCGCGCAACCCAAGATACTCGAGCTCTTCGGGGTCTCCGAGCCGATAGAGGTCGAGGTGAAATACGGCCCGACCGCCGAGCTCATAGGGCTCGACGAGGGTATAGGTCGGGCTGCGCACGGCGCCTCGATGGCCCAGCCCCGCAAGAATGCCGCGCACGATGGTCGTCTTGCCGGTGCCGAGCTCGCCGGCGAGAAAGACGAGACAGGGTCCCGATAGCAAGGGCGCGAGCCGCCGGCCGAGATCCTCCTGCCGTCCCGGGTCATAGAGCTCGAGCTCGATCAACGCGGCCGTCCCGGGTTCAGGGTTGCGCGGAGGCCCTCGATCAGGTCGCTCGCCAAGAGGCCCCGCTCGCCGTCGAGTGCCGCTAAATCGGCAGCCGCCGCGTGCAGACAAACGCCGAGGCTGGCCGCCTCCTCGAGGTCCGGGACCTGGCCGACCAAGGCGGCGATGATGCCGGTCAGGGCGTCGCCGGTGCCGCCGCTGGCCATGCCGGGATTCCCGTCGCTGCAGACGGCCGTCGGGCGATGGCTCGGTCCGGCCACCAGTGTCCCGGCACCTTTGAGCACGATGACGCCGCCGTAACGCCGCCGCAATGCGTCGAGTGCCGCGAAGCGATCCTGTTGGACGGCGGAGGCCGGGATGCCGAGCAGGCGGCCTGCCTCGCCCGGGTGCGGTGTCAGGACCCAATCTCCGCGGCGTTGGGGCGCCTCGGCCAGGAGGTTCAATCCATCGGCGTCGACGACCAGTGGCCGTGCGGCCTCGAGCGCAGCCTGCCAGAGGCGGCGCCCCCAGTCTGCCTGACCGAGGCCAGGGCCGATGGCGACGACCGTAGCGCGTGACAACAACTCCTCTGTGACCATGTCGTCATCAATCCCGCGGCACATGAGCTCCGGGCGGGATAGATTGAGCCAAGGTGCGTGCTCGGGGTGAGTGCCGAGGGTTACCAGCCCCGCGCCGGTACGCAGCGCTGCTTCCCCGGCGAGGCGGGCAGCCCCGGACATCCCTGGGCTGCCGCCGACGACGAGGACATGGCCGAAGTCGCCCTTGTGCGCGTCGCGCCGTCGTGGGGTGAGCCCAGGGCCCTGTGATGCCCAGTCGATGCGCCGCGCCGCGGCGATTACCTGCGAGTAAATCGCTGCAGGGACCTGGAGGGCAGAGAAATGGACTCGGCCGCACTGCCCGGGCCCGGCGCCCGTGAAGAGCCCCTGCTTGAGACCGATGAAGCTGATCGTCATCGCGGCCTCGATCGCCACGCCGAGCACGGCTCCGGTATCGGCTGCGAGTCCCGAGGGGATGTCGACGGCCAGGATGGGTGCCTGGTGGGCGTTGGCCGTGCGGATCGCGTCGGCCCAGGCACCGCTGACCTCGCGTTCGAGGCCGGTTCCCAGCAGGGCGTCGACGATCAGCTCGGTGCGTGCGGGTAGACCCTGATAAGGCTCGATGGTACCGCCGGCGTCGCGGTAGGCGATGGCCTTGTCCCGTGCATCGCCGTGCAGGTCCTCAGGTGCCTTCAAGGCCAGAACGCGGACCTGCAGACCGGCCGCCGCGGCGAGCCTGGCAACGACGTAGCCGTCACCGCCATTGTTGCCGGCGCCGCAGAGGACCGTCAGGGCGCGACATTGCGGCCAGGCCTCGCGCAACAGGGCGTAGGTGGCCTGGCCAGCCCGTTCCATCAGTTCGCCGCCGGGGATGCGATAGCCCTCGATCGCCGCGCGGTCGAGCGCGCGGACCTGTGCGGCCCGATAGAGGGCGTGGGGCAGACGGCTCGTGTCAGGCATCAGGCGCATCTCAAGCAGACCGGGTGGCGCTCGGCATTGCAGGCTCTCTGGCCTATTGGGCCATGCGGGGCACGATCGAGCAATGGGTCAGGTCGGATCCAATCCCGAGGGGGCTGGCTGCTGGCGGTCCCTCTTCCACTTGGGCCGTGCGCTCGGTTGCTGCGCGGATCCCGCCTATGCGTTTCACGCGTCTGGTCGCATAATATTGCGGGTTCCAGAGTTCTTCGCATGGGAAGATTCTCGAGGCGATCGATACTGATTACCTCGCCCAAGCACTCGCACCGCGTTGGCGCGACCTTTGACGAGGGGAGCCCCCTGGTCGCGTTACCAGGGCGGACTTGGGGTGCCTCGCGAAGACCATGCGAAGTCTCGTTTCATCTCAAGATAGATCCCCGTCGGGCCGCTGACGAACCTCTATGAGTCTTGCACCATGACGCTGGCCGCGAAGCTGAAACGGGATGGGGCGCCGATCGCCCTATTTGGATTGATCGTCGCGACCAAGGTCTACTCTTTGTGGAGCTACTTCGTTGGTGACACCCGACTCCTGGAGTTGCTCCGGCACCTCGACGAGCTCGAAACCTATGGGCCCGGAGCGGTCTACTACCTGACCAATCAGCTGTCCTACTTGCTTTATTTCGTCACGGCGATCGCCTTTGACGCGCTTGTCTTCTACAGCTTCGTCGTGCGCGATGCCGCCAGGAGTCGGCCGCAAGGGTGGTCGGAAAACCTGTTTCCGTTGATCACTGTCTTTGTTCCCGTGCTCGGATTCACCCTGCTGTTCGTGCCGGAGGTGCGCGCTTTCCTGCCCGACTACCGGCCTGAAACGATCGCCTGGCTGCGTTCGATCACACCAATGTTCGGCTTCTACCTAAGCTTGACCGGTTTTGCGGTCGGTTTCCTCGGTGCTGTCATCAGCATTTGGGCGCTGAGTCACCTCAAGCGTTCCTTCGGCCTGCGAACCGCAATCCGTAGCTTGGTCACCGACGGGCCCTACGCCCGCATCCGGCACCCGCTCTATCTGGGCGAGATCATCCACATCTTTGGCATCGCCGTCCTCTCCGCCAAGCCGGCAGGTCTCTGGCTCTTCGTCGGCGCCGTCGCCCTGCAGGTCATCCGTGCCAAGATCGAAGAGCGCAAGTTCCTCCGCACCTTACCCGAGTATGCCGCCTACAAGGCCAGGACGGGTTTCTTGCTGCCGCCCTTGGCGCCGTTGCGGCGCCGCAAAGCGGAGGCCTGAACGCAAAAAGCCTAACAGTGGCAGGCGACCCGCAAGGGCTGCCGACATCACAAAGGCCTGCGTTTTTCGTTGCCCCGATCGTTGGTCCCCGGGTGACGGTGCGGCCTAGCGCACCCAATCGATGAGATGCCACTCGAGGTCGTCGACCTCTGTCTCGCTGACCGCGCGCCCGCGCATGCTCTCGCCGGCGGCGACGACGCTCTCGGGATCGCCGGTGACGAGCGGATGCCAAGCCGGTAGAGGCCGACCCTCGGCGATCAGGCGATAGGCGCAGCGCTCTGGGAGCCAGTAAGGGTGGTGAAGCCTGGCAGGGGTCAACCGAATACAGTCCGGCACCCGCTCGGATCGTCTGGGATAGTCGCGGCAGCGGCAGCGATCGAGATCGAGGAGCTTGCAGGCGACGTTGGTGTAGACGATTTGGTGGGTTTCAGCGTCCTCGAGCTTTTCCAAACAGCACTTGCCGCAGCCGTCGCAAAGGGACTCCCATTGCGCCTCGGTCATCTCGTCGAGTGGGATCGTCTGCCAGAACTTCTCTTCTTGCGAACTCACAACGGCACCAATGGTTGTCGGGTCAGGATACTGGTAAGGAGACCCCTCTGGTCGACGCAACCGTCGGCCAGAGGGCTCCCGCCACCGAAGCGATAGGCAAGTATTGCGGGTTGCAAAAGTAATCGGAGACGGCTCGCTGCGACACGCTGCAAGGACGTGCGTGTCAGCTCGACGGCGGGGTCCCTCCCGCCGACGGTCGCAGCGATCCGCCTCCGATTACTTTCGGGACCATGGATAATGGCGGCGCGTCGCCGCGATCCGCATGCGACAACCTTCGCGACGAATGATAAGCGGCATTGTCTGGCTCGGCAGGCGGTCCTAGAATTGCAAAAGCCTGACCCCGGCCCCCTTTCTTGCCATGATAGCCCAACTCCAAACACCGCTCGGTCC